>Ga0351900_1020_pt1 | contig 50811 bp, 47 predicted proteins | sample BONcelHT113001D3_FD_205827 | JGI IMG/M metagenome (GOLD analysis project Ga0351900, IMG submission 205827) | Enriched cells from coal bed in the Powder River Basin, Montana, United States - BONCAT cells T11 rep1 HSBNCT.T11.300.1.D3 ...
GGTTGGATCACCACCGGACCGAAGGTGAAAAGGTTCGAGGATGATTTCAAGGCATATGTGGACTCTCCCTTTGCCGTCCCCCTCAGTTCCGCCACGGCAGGTCTGCATCTTGCGCTGCTTGCCATGGGCATCGGGGCTGGAGATGAGGTGATCACCACTCCCATGACCTTTGCCGCCACGGTCAACGTCATGCTCCATGTGGGCGCCACTCCGGTGTTCGCCGATATCGAACCGGGTACCCTCAATATTGATGTCCGGGCCATTCGCAAAAAGATAACCGAACGCACGAAAGCGATCGTTCCGGTGCACTTTGCCGGTCTTCCCTGTGACATGGACGCCATCTTTGCCCTGGCAAAAGAATTCAATCTCCAGATTCTGGAAGATGCAGCCCATGCGATCGGTACCGAGTACAAGGGGAAGCGGATTGGTTCCTTTGATACTGTCTCGGTCTTTTCCTTCCACCCCATCAAGAATATCACCACCGGTGAGGGGGGCATGGTCTGTACGCGTGATGAGAAACTGGCGGAAGAGGTCTCACTGCTCAAGTTCCATGGCATGAGCCGCGAGGCCTGGAAGCGCTATTCGGCTCAGGGAACACCCAATTATGATATCGTGCTTCCCGGTTTCAAATACAACATGATGGATATTCAGGCGGCACTGGGCATTCACCAGTTGCGCAAACTGGACAGTTTTATTGAACAGCGCACAAAGATTGCCGAATTCTATAATGCCGCTTTTGCCGAGGTGGAGGAAATATTGACACCCTCCGCTGCGCCCTACGCGTATCGTCATGCCTGGCACCTCTATACGCCGCTGGTCAGAATCGAAAAGCTGACGATTGATCGCGATGCCTTCATGGCCGAACTGAAGAAAGAGAATATCGGTACCGGTCTTCATTTCAAGGCCGTTCATCACCATCCCTATTATCGGGAAAACCTGCCGGTCTCACCCGGCGAACTTCCCCATGCCGATTATGCTTCCGAGCGGATTTTCTCGTTGCCTCTTTTTCCGAAGATGGTGATGGAGGATGCGAAAGATGTTGTCGAGGCCGTAAAGAACGTACTTGCCCGTACCAGAAAGTAAGAGCATGTCCGTAGCTGAAATTGCGAGTGGTCGCGCCCGGATGTATGTCAGATGTGAGCTGGCCGATTGAGTTAAGCCGCTGGCGCAGCAGGTCTGCGTCGTGGTTTTGTGCTTGAGGCACGGTTGCCAATGGCGAGAAGAGGGGCTGCGGATCCGGAATGTTTGTTAGTTTCCATCCGGAAACTCCTGATGGAAACTAGGTACGGTCAAGCACGAAGGGAGAAACACATGGAAGATCGACCCTATCTGTCGATAATTGTTCCGGTTTATAACGAAGAAAAGAATATCGATGCGCTGCTTGACCGTCTCTATCCGGTGATGACGGCAACCGGGCAGTCGTTCGAGATCATCTTTACCGATGACGGCAGTAAGGACTCCTCCCTGAAGATTCTGCGGGAAAAATCCCGTGAACTGCCGGAGGTCAGGATTATCGAGTTCAACGGAAATTTCGGCCAGCATATGGCAATTCTCGCCGCATTCGAGCTTTGCCGTGGTGAGATTGTCATTACCCTCGACGCTGACCTCCAGAATCCTCCGGAGGAAATACCGAAGCTGATCCGGGAAGTGGAAGCTGGTCATGATGTGGTCGGAACCGTCAGGGAAAAGCGGCAAGACAGTTTTTTTCGGCTGCTTGCTTCGCGGATTGTAAACATCACAACGAACCGGATGACCGGTATGCAGATGAGCGACTATGGCTGCATGCTGCGCGCCTATCATCGCAACGTCATCGATAACATAAACCGCTGCAAGGAATCGACCACCTTCATCCCGGCACTTGCCCAGACCTTTTCGGCCAATCCCTCGGAAATCAAGGTTTCCCATGCGGAAAGGGTCGAAGGGGCCAGCAAGTATTCCCTTTACCGCCTTGTCAGGCTGAATTTCGATCTGATGACCGGTTTCTCCGTGGTACCGCTGCAACTCTTCGCACTTTTCGGCGTGGTGACGGCACTTCTCTCCCTGGGCTTTGCCATCTTCCTCCTTGTCAGACGGTTTCTGGTCGGTTCCGAAGTGGAGGGGGTATTTACCCTTTTCGCAATTCTCTTTTTCTTTCTTGGAGTCGTGATCTTCGGCATCGGTCTTGTGGGTGAGTACGTGGGCAGGATTTACCAGGAAGTTCGCCGGCGTCCGCGGTATGTGATTCGAAATGTGTACGGATTTAAAGAGTGATGCGTTGCCCTTCGATGATGGTCGGACGGAAGTTTCCTGGTGCTGGTTCACCGGGTTCCGATTGACTGCTGAGAGAAAAAGGCCGTTCCGATACTGGAGCGGCCTTTTTTGTGGCTGCAGGTCGGTTTTGATACGGAAATTTTGTTTCAATGGAAGTAAGAACATGGTAAGTAATTAAGCATTCCCTTTCTGTTGTTCGATTATCGCCGAGATCTCGTCGCCTGCTTTGACAGGTGCCGGAGTAGTGGAAAGACAGCATATGATACAGGCAGAGCTGACATGGAATAATGACGAAAGCGAATCACTCATGCTCTCCTTTTCCGGGGACTGGCTGCTTGCGAATGAACTCCCCATGCCGTCAAAAGTCCTGGATCAATGCCGGGCTGCTCCGGAGATACGGAGTATCTCATTCGATGCCGGGCACCTGGGAAGGTGGGACAGTGCACTTCTCACCTTTCTCCTGAGCCTTATTGATCAGTGTACCATCCTTGATGTTTCCGTGAACCGTGAAGGGCTGCCTTCCGGAGTCCGACGTCTTCTCGCCCTCGCCACGGTGGTTCCTGAAAGGAAAGACGCCCATCGGGGTACTTCCGCTGAGCCGTTTCTCGCCAGGATCGGCGGAGCGGCAGTCGGCATCTGGCGTTCGTTCCTGGAACTGCTTGATTTTCTCGGCGAGACCACCACGGCGTTCCGGCTTCTCCTCACCGGCAAAGCACGCTTCCGGCGTTCGGAGTTTCTCCTCATTATTCAGGAGTGCAGTGCCGACGCGCTTCCTATTGTATCCCTTATCAGTCTTCTGGTGGGCCTCATTCTCGCCTATGTCGGTGCGATCCAGCTTCGCATGTTCGGTGCGCAGATCTATGTTGCCGATCTTGTCGGCATTGGTATGGTCAGGGCAATGGGGGCCATCATGACGGGGATTATCATTGCCGGCCGCACCGGAGCGGCATTTGCGGCCCGGATCGGGACCATGCAGGTCAATGAGGAGATTGATGCCTTGCGGACGACGGGCGTTTCTCCGGTCGAATTTCTGGTCCTTCCCCGTGTTCTCGCCCTGGCGCTGATGATGCCGCTGCTCTGTCTCTACGCCGATCTGATGGGAATTCTCGGCGGGCTTATTGTCGGGGTTCTCGTCCTGGACCTCAACGTCCTCGAATATTACACGCAGACGATAAAAGCAGTGGGCCTGGTAAACGTCTGGATCGGCCTTTTCTCCGGGTTCGTCTATGGAATTCTGGTGGCGGTGGCCGGCTGCCTGCGGGGGATGCAGTGTGGCCGGAGCGCTTCCGCCGTGGGAGACGCCACTACCTCGGCTGTGGTAACGAGTATTGTCAGTATTGTTGTGGCAACGGCCATTATAACGGTACTCTGCGATATTATTGGGATATGACCTATGAACAGTCGCGATCCTCACATCCAGGTAAAAAACCTCACCATGGCCTACGGCGACTATGTCCTGCAGCGTTCTCTCACCTTTACCGTAAACCGGGGCGATATCTTCATTGTCATGGGAGGGAGCGGTTGCGGCAAGAGTACGCTGATGCGGCACCTGATCGGTCTCAAGCAGCCGGCGGAGGGGCAGGTGTGGTACGGAAACCTAAGTTTCTGGGAAACGGAACCCCTGGAGCGGGAGTTCCTGATGCGCCGCTTCGGCGTCATGTATCAGAGCGGTGCCCTGTGGAGTTCGCAGACGCTGGCGGAGAATGTCTCCCTTCCCTTGGAACTGTACACGGACCTGAAACCGTCCCGCATTCGGGAGATTGCCTCGCTGAAGCTGGCCCTGGTGGGTTTGGCCGGATTCGAAGATTACTACCCGTCCGAGATCAGCGGCGGGATGAAGAAGCGGGCGGCCATTGCCCGGGCAATGGCACTCGATCCGGAGATTCTGTTTTTCGACGAGCCGTCGGCTGGACTCGATCCGATTAGTGCCCGGCTTCTGGACGATCTGATTCTGGAACTTCGGGAAAGCCTCGGCACCACTATCATTGTTGTAACCCATGAATTGGCGAGCATTTTTGCCATTGGCAACAATTCGGTTTTTCTCGATACGGATGCCAAAACCATGATCGCAACCGGTGATCCCAAACGTCTTCTGGCTGAGTGCCGGCATCCAACGGTGCAGAATTTTCTCACGCGCGGTGATGCCAAGGCAGAGGCAGAATCAGGGGTTACTCCGGAGCCGTGTTTTCTCGCCTGACACTTGCAGACAAATTCGGATTCCAGGACAGAGATTCTATTCAGAGGGAGAGTAGATAATGGCAAAATCGGCAAGTAAAACCCGTATCGGTCTCTTTGTGGTGGGGGCCGTGAGCCTGGCGATCATTGCCGTGGCGGTATTCGGCTCGGGCAGTTTTTTTACCGATAAAAGATACTACGTGATGTTCTTCGATGGAACGGTAAAGGGTTTGACCGTCGGCTCTCCCGTGATGTTTCATGGGGTGAGGATCGGCTCGGTAACGAGCATCTCCCTGATCTTCAACACAACGAACATGACCGTCACCGTCCCGGTTGTCGTGGAATTCGAACCTGACAAGGTGAAGCGCATCGATGGACCGGACACCGAAGAAATGGAAGACTATGTCAAGAAACTTGTTGAGAAAGGGCTGCGTGGCCAGCTGCAACTCCAAAGTTTCGTCACCGGACAACTGATGATTGCCATCGATTTCTTTCCGAGTACCCCAGTCCGTTATGTGGGCCTTGTTAAAGAGTATCCGGAAATTCCTACCACCCCCTCAAGTCTGGAACAAATTACCAAAACACTGGAAAACCTGCCCATTCAGGAGTTTGTAGCAAAACTCACGAAAACCATTGATGGGCTCAATGCACTGGTGAACTCACCGGAGGCGATGGCCAGTCTGAAGTCAGTACGAGAGGGACTGCATGAGACGGCTGATATCATGAAGAAGGTCAATTCGCAAATAGAGCCGATCATTGTAAACCTGAGTGCGACCACGGTGTCTCTCAAGTCTGCAACCGGTAAGATGGATGCGGCTCTTTCCGGATCGAATGGCATACCGGAACAGCTTACGCAGACGCTTTCGAGTGCCCGTGAGACACTGGAAAATGTTCGAAAGACCCTTGCCGCGATGGAAAATACGACGTCGGAAAATTCGATATTGATGAACGAGGTGGGCGACACTCTCCAGGAACTTTCGCAGGCTGCTCGATCCATTCGTGTTCTGAGTGACTTTCTCGAACAGCATCCTGACTCTGTCGTGTGGGGTAAATAGTTTTATTTTGATTGCAGCTGGGCTGGAACTTCCCCGATGCTTCTCGTAGTCGGTCACCAGCCGTCCGAAAAATGCACAAGGAGATCTGAATGATATCATTCCGACATGTCCGAATCGATTTCCGCATCCTGGTTCTGCTGGCGTTGTTTCTTGGCGCCTGTGCAACTAAGCACAACTCTCGCTATTATACCCTGACACCGGTCCTCGCCAACCAGGACAGAAAACCTGCCCTGCCAGGAACAGTTCCGGTTGTTCTCGGGATTGGTCCGGTAACGCTTCCTGATTACCTGGACAGGCCGCAAATTGTGTTGCGAACTTCTCGAAATGAGCTTTTTTTCAGTGAATACAGTCGTTGGGCCGGCTCTCTGGCGATTGACACCGTTCGTGTTCTGGAAGAGAACCTTGATCTGATGCTTTCAACTGATGGTATCGCTGTTGTGTCCTGGCGACGGGGAGTTCCGAACGACTATCGGGTTGCCGTGCAGATCAGCAGATTCGATGCTACGCCGGAAGTCGCAGTTGTGCTGAAGGCGCAATGGGTGATCTATGGCATGGATGGTAAACGTGTCCTTTTGTTGCGGGAGTCTGAGATCAGGGAATCGGTACCCAGTGCCGGGGATGATTCTGTCGTAAAGGCAATGGGGGACGCGCTGGCGGGGCTGAGCCGGGAAATCCTGCAAGGTTTCCGGCAGGTAAGAAAGGGCGAACTGCACCAGTAGGAAACGGGACTGATAGTTCTTGCGGAAAAAGCTGCTTTCAGGAAGTGAGGGTGCCTTCCAGGCTCCTGCCTAGGGACGTCTCAATAAAAAAACGCCCTGTTTTTACCAGGGCGTTTTGAAATGAGCAGGGTATTTGTACAAGCTTTGTGAATTCTGTCGTTGAGAACTGACAAGATTTTATTAGTGCCATTTTTGCCGTTGAGAACCAGATTGTTACGATATCTGTAACGACCTTCAGTCCCGTTCCGGACGCCGATTTCTCACTGCCTTCCTGCGGCGCCGTTCAGCCTCTAGCTGTTTGCGCTTCTTCTTCACGGAAGGTTTTTCATAATATTTTCTCGTTCTCATCTCTTTAAAGAAGCCATCTTTTTGCAGGGAACGCTTCAGATCGCGAAGCGCTTTCTCGATATCATTACCGCGAACAATAACATCCAATATCCATTCTCCTTTCCATCAAAAATGCATCTTTTTTACTGAGAGGCCGGAAACCTGAGGTACAATACAATAAAAAAACCCATGAACTCTCAAAGTTTATGGGTCTTGCCAATCTCCAAAAGATGCTGCACGATATCATGATTCATTTTGTTTGTATGCAAAAAAACATCTGAAAAAACATCGGCAAAGGCGCTGCTGCTTTTGCCATGAGATTGAAATCCTGCACTTTCCTGATACCGTTACTAAACATATTGATCAAAATGTTCTGCGGTTAGCCGACCAGGAGTCTGTCGGACTGCTGGTGTGGGCACTGCTTTTTGGCCATTTTCCCACTATTCTGTTGAGGACGGGCTTTTCCGCACCGGCCCTTCCCAACAACACCATGGTACAAGCGCGTGGTGCCAAATTCACCCTTGAAGGAGGCCGTCATGTTTGATCAGCTTGAAAAAGCATTTTTAGCCGGACTCGGAGCCGTCGCCCTTTCCAAGAAGAAAACAGAGGAGTTACTTGCTGAACTGAAGGAGTCGTATCGGATGAGCGAGGAAGAGGGGAAGGCATTCCTGGAGAAAACACAGGACATGGTACAGGAAGGGCGAAAACGCCTTGCGGAAATGTCTGAAACCGAGGTGAAAAAAGTCGTTGACAAGCTTGGCCTGGTTTCTCGGGAAGAGTTCGACAGTTTGCTGAAACGGGTCGAGGAACTGGAAGAGAAACAGCGAAGAGACTGAAGGTCGAAATATGTCAAGTCTTTTGGGAATCAAGGTGAATAGCCGCAGCCTCAGGCGGGTACGGCAGATTATCGGGGTAATGATCGGATATGGTTTTGAGAGTCTGATCGAGTACCTCCACATAACGCAGTTCAAGGCGCGCGGAGCGAGATTTTTTCGTCGCAGCGAGGGAGAGCTTGCCCATTTGTCGCCTGCGGAGCGGATGCGGCTTGCTTTGGAGGAACTTGGCCCGACATTCATTAAGCTGGGGCAACTTCTTTCTACCCGGCCCGACATCATACCCAAAAACTATCTTGTTGAGTTCTCGAAGCTCCAGGACCAGGTCCCCGGTTTTTCCTTTTCCCAGGTGAGAACCCGATTACGGGAGGAATTCGAGGGCGAAATTGAAGAGCTTTTCGCTTCCTTCACTGAAGAACCGATTGCCGCGGCTTCCATTGCACAGGTGCATGCTGCGACGCTGAACAGCGGTGAGGAAGTTGTGGTGAAAATACGGCGTCCCGGCATTGTCGATGAGGTGGAAACCGACATCGAGGTCCTCATGGGGCTTGCATTTCTCGCGGAACGCCATTTTCCCGAAAACAGTTCTTTCAATCCGGTAGCGCTGGTAAAGGAATTTGCCCGGAGCATACGTCGTGAGCTGGAGTTGTCGCGGGAGGGCCGCACTATCGAGAGGATTTCCGCCAATTTTGCCGGTGATCCGACTCTTCGCTTTCCCCGCGTGTACTGGGAAAGAACCTCCTCCGGTGTTCTTACCCTCGAGTTCATCCATGGTATAAAGGTTTCCGACCTGGCGGCCCTGGACCAAGCGGGTCTCGACAAAAAACTCATCGCCCGAAGGGGTGCGGAAGCTTTTATTCGCCAAGTGCTGGAGCACGGTTTTTTTCATGGCGACCCCCATCCGGGAAACGTCTTCATCCTTCCGGAAAATGTAGTCTGCCTGCTGGATTACGGTATGATGGGCAGACTCGATTCATCGTCCCGGGAGTTTTTCACCGATTTTCTGTTCTCGCTGATCAGCAGGAACCCGGACCGTATCATCTCCCTTCTGCTATATTCCGGTGATTTAACCGATACCCTTGACAGTCGGGCCTTGCGGCGGGATCTTTCCGACTTTATCAACGATTTCTGTGAGCTGCCCTTTGCCGAAATGTCGGTGGGGAGGGTTCTTGGCGACCTGATAGAGCTTATTGCGGCGTACCGGATTTACTTCCGGCCGGATTTCATGATGCTGTCCAAGGCATTGGTGACGGTCGAGGGGATGGGGCGGATGCTCGATCCGGACTTCGACATGGTGAAACAGATGCGACCTTTTGTGGAAAAGGCCGCGGCTGACAGGCTTTCAATGAGCACTATCGCTCAGGAGGTTGGCGGTTCACTTCAATCCTACTATAACTTGGCCAGAACCTTTCCTGATGACGTAAAGGAGATCCTGAACCGCCTGAACCGGAACAAAGTCAAGATTGATCTCGAGCATCGGGGGCTTGAGCACTTTATCAGGGAACTCGATAAAACCGGTAACCGACTCTCATCCAGCCTCATCATCGCCTCGCTCGTTGTTGGTTCTTCTCTGATCATGCAGACGGAAAAAGGTCTCCAGTTGCTGGGTTTTCCGGTGTTTGCCTTTCTCGGCTACACGATCGCAGGCCTGATGGGGGTGTGGTTGTTAATCGGAATTTTCCGTTCGGGCAGATTGTAGCGGCATGAGCACTACCAGTACTCATGCCTGAAACTGAAGGTCCATTATTCCTCAAGCTCGAAATGCCCGGCATATTACCTGTGTAACCGACCCTTATTCAACCACTTTGAACCTGACTCCAAGCCCATGGGGGTCTTCCCCGAAGTAGGTCCTGGCGGCCTTTTTCGCTTCTTCAACCGTACTGAACTCACGGTCGCAATTGTTTTCGCGGAACCAGTTTCGGTAGTCGAGACGCGTTAGGGCAGTCTGAAGGTCATCTTCCGTTTTTGTTCCGAACGCTTTGTGAACAGCCGGCTCGTGGATCTCGTTTGCAGAACAGTGAATGGTATATTCCTTGTTGTCGTGTTTGAGGTAGTAGCCTTCAAAAGCTATGCGTGCCATGGTACGGTCTCCTTTTGTCAAAATATCATATTTTTACGGGGTTGCGCGTGGTTCCCTTTCCCCGGTCGGTATCTATGTGCCTTGGCGGGGATAGTGAATTTCATTATCATTATATTCCGGCAAGGTTAATTGTCAAGGTAGTTTGCGGCCCTTTTGGAAAATCGCAGCTGAAAGTCGTTGTACGAGCAAGCAGAGGAATGGTCAGGTCCTTACCCGTGATTATCCCGTCTGAATTGCAGTAAAGAATTCTTTCTCTGAGCAGGGGGCATTGGCTGAGGGTTGCAGCGGACATGCATAATGGTACCATGACAGTATAGTGTTCAATCCCGGGGGATCTGCCATGCGTACGCTGCTTGAGCTGTACCAGACCTTTCGGCATCGCGGTGCAAAGCCGGCGATCATCTTTCGGACCGGGGTGCGCCGCCAGGTGTATTCCTACGAACTCCTGGCCATCCTGGCGCTGAAGATGAACGCCTTGCTGGCCGAACACGGGGTTCGGGAGGGCGATCGCGTCCTGCTCTGGGCGCCGAACAGTCCTTGGTGGGCAATTGCGTTCTGGGGCTGTGTTGCCCGCAAGGCAATCGTTGTCCCGGTCGACTTTCTTTCTGACCTGGAGCGAGCCGAAACGATTGCCGGCTTGACCGAGGTACGACTGGTCATTTCGAGCCGTTACAAAGAGCAGCAGGTCTCGGGCAGACCGAATGTGCTGGCGGAGGAGCTGGAATTCCTGCTTGACGGGGTGGCGCCCCTGGCAGAAGCCCCGGCTGCCGAGCCACAGGACATAGTGCAGATAATCTATACCTCGGGTACCACCGGCAAGCCCAAAGGCGTCATGCTGAGCCATCGCAACCTGATTGCCAATCTGATCCAGGTGAACGAGCGGATCCCCATTATCAGCCACGAATATACCTTTCTCTCGCTCCTCCCCCTTTCCCATATGTTCGAACAGATGGGAGGGTTTCTTACGCCCCTGTTCCATGGTGCGGCAATTGCCTATCTCCGGACCATCAAGCCCTTGGCGATCGAGACAGCTTTTCGAGAGGAGGATATTCGCATCGTGATGTGCGTTCCCCGTCTGCTTCAACTCCTGAAAAGCGGCATCGACCGGGAGTTGGATGTCAGGGGGTTGTCAGGCCTCTTTCTGTTCCTGCACCGGGTCGGAATGCGCGTGCCGTTTGTGGTGAGGAAATTGCTCTTTTTCCCGATTCAGCGGAGGTTCGGTCGGAACTTTGCCCTGTTCGTTTCCGGTGGGGCGTCTTTGCCGCCGAAACTTTTTCGTTTCTGGAGTGCCATGGGGTTCCGGGTGATCGAAGGGTATGGACTGACGGAATGCTCTCCCGTCCTTACCGCCAACAGCATGGAAAAACAGCGGGAAGGATCCGTGGGTACACCGCTTTCCGGGGTGGAAATAGTTGTTGAGGGGGGAGAGGTGCTTGCCAGGGGCGAGAATATCTTTCCGGGGTATTATCATGATGAAGCTGCCACCCGGGAGGCCTTCACCGGTGACGGCTGGTTCCGCACCGGCGATCTCGGCCGGTTTGATCCTGATGGCTCCCTGCGGATTCTGGGGCGCAAGAAGGAACTGATCGTCACAGCCGCGGGTGTGAATGTCTTCCCCGATGAACTTGAAGAGCTGCTGAATTCGCTGCCCGGAGTACGCGAGTCCTGCGTGCTTGGGCTCGAGCTTGGGGCGGGCGAGGAAGTGCATGCCGTGTTCCTGCTCGATGGTAGCGGCAGGCCGCCCGGCGAGATCCTCCAGGAGGCCCATCGCCGTATCGACCCTCTTCAGCGGATCACCGGCTTCTCCATCTGGCCCGAGGCGGAATTTCCCAAAACCACGACCTTGAAAATCAGGAAATTTCTGGTCAAGGACCGGATTGCGCGGAGCGGGCAGGGGGCGGGAGCTGTTTCGGACGATCGGCTGCTTGGCCTGATCGCCCAAGTCACGGAGTGTCCGGTCGGCTCCATTCGCGAGGACTCTACCCTGGTGAACGATCTCGGTCTGACCTCCATCGGGCAGTTGGAGTTACTGAACCATCTTGAGCAGGAGTTCCATCTTGATCTGGAAGATTCATTCATCGACCCGGCAACCACCGTTGCGGATTTGCGGCTGATCATCGTGCGGCGGGAGCGGCCGGAGCCCGGGCGAAGCATGCGGTTTTGGGTAAACTGCCGGCCTCTGCGCCTGATACGACGCGTTGTCGATTTTTTCTTTCACCATCCCCTGGTGAGAGTTTTCGTGGCAATTGATGTTAACGGTCTGGAAAACCTCGCGAATTTGAAGCCGCCGGTCATGTTTGTTGCGAATCACCTCAGCTACCTTGACCAACCGGTGATTTTGTCATCCCTGCCGCCTTGCTGGCGCTATACTACGGCCACAGCGGCCTGGGAGGAGTTTTTCTTCCGGAATTACCGAATCTGGCTGGGTAAGCTCTGGAAACGACTTGCCTATGAGTATGGAACGATTCTTCTCAACCTTTTTCCCCTTTCCCGGTCGAGCGGTTTCCGCGCCTCCCTTGCCTACATGGGCAAACTCGCCGATCACCGCATCAACATCCTCTTGTTTCCGGAGGGAACCAGATCTCGTGACGGGCGTCTTCTCCCGTTCCGGCAGGGCGTCGGGGTAATGGTGCAGGAACTTTCTCTGCCCGTGGTGCCGGTGCGGATTTTCGGCATAGAAAAAATCCTGCCTCCAGGGGCCGTGTGGCCCCGGCGTGGACGGGTGCGGGTCAGTTTCGGCAGCCCGATCGAGTGTGCCAGGGACGCGCCGGCGGAGATCGTTGCAAAGGTCCGTCGGGCAGTGGAAGAGCTGGTGTAGTTTTTTCGCGCGGCTATTCGCTTGAAGTTCATCCAGGGAGATTGTGGTCAAATATCCAGGATAACGGTCGCTGTCCAGCCCTTTTCATCCTGCGTAATACCAAAACGGTACAGCGTTACGGCTTTCACATCCGTGAGCAGGGGGTGGTGGCCCTGGATCATGATCTCTCCCCCTGCTTCGGCCGCCAGTGTCAGGGGTGAGGAAGTGCGATCGATGCGCAGGGAAGTGATACGCAAAAGGAGGCGGCGGCTATCCTTGAAGAAGATGATCTCCTGGAGAAAATCGAACAGCAGCATATCCAGTTCATCGTTTTTCAACTCGATCGAGAGCTGCTCGTTTTCTTTGAGGGATCGAGGGTTCTCTATCATCACGCCGATGGTAGCTTCCGCGGCAGAGAGAAACATCTCCTCCACGGTATCCCCAAACGCTTCGAAGGCTGCGTCGGCGGTTGCCACGTCATCCAGGTAGCGGAACGGCATGATCTCTCCTATCCTCCTAGCCCTTGATGTTGCCGATTGGCACGAGGCGGATGATACGCTTGCTGAGTCCGGCCAGTTCCGTAGCCTCTGCCACTTGATCGATGTTCTTGTATGCGGGGCCTGCCTCTTCCGCGAGGCCGCCCCAGGAAGCTGTTCGAACATAGATGCCGCGCTCTTCCATTTCCCGCTGCAATTTCTGGCCACGGAAGAGTTTTTTTGCCTGATGGCGGCTCATGGCCCGCCCGCTGCCGTGGGCAGTGGTGCAGAAGGTATACTGTGATCCGGCCAGACCGGCGAGGAGATAGGAGCCGGTTTCCATGCTGCCGCCGATGATCACCGGCTGACCGGTTTCCCGGTAACGGTCAGGAAGTCCTTCCATGCCGGGGCCGAAGGACCGCGTGGCCCCCTTGCGGTGGACCAGTATTTCCGTTTTCTTGCCGTGCACCAGATGCTTTTCCAGCTTGGCGGTGTTGTGGGCAACATCGTAGACCATGTTCATCCCCAGGTCTTCGGGGGAGCGGTGGAAGATGGCCGAGAAAACCTCGCGGATGCGGTGGAGGATTACCTGGCGATTGGCAAATGCCATGTTTACCGCGCATTTCATTGCCGCAAAATAGTCCTGGCCTTCGCGGGAGTGAAACGGGGCGCAGGAAAGCTCCCGATCGTTGACCTTGATACCGTACTTCTTTTCCGACACACTGAGGAAAAGTTTAAGATAGTCTGTCGCCACCTGGTGGCCGAAGCCTCTGCTGCCGCAGTGGAACATGATCGCCACCTGGTTCGGACGGGTAAAACCGAAGGCCCGGGCGATTTCCTCATCATGCACGTTCTCCGGTTTTGCTACCTGGATTTCCAGGTAGTGATTGCCGGAACCGAGGGTGCCGATCTGGTCGAAGCCCCTCTCAACGGCTTTTTCACTTACCGTGGAAGTATCCGCTCCGGAGAAGCATCCTCCTTCCTCGGTCATTTCCAGATCCTCCTGCCAGGCATAGCCGTTTCGCAGGCACCAACGGGAGCCCATCTCTGCCACTCGGCGAAAATCGTCCCGGGAAATCTTGACGAACCCGGTGCTGCCGACACCGGACGGGACCCGTCTGAAAAGGGTGTCCACGAGCCGGCGAATTTCCGGTTTGACCTCGTCGAGTGTCAGGTTGGTGAGGACGAGCCGCATTCCGCAGTTGATGTCGAAACCGATGCCGCCAGGTGATATTACCCCGGAGTGCGGGTCCATGGCCGCTACGCCACCAATGGGGAACCCGTATCCCCAGTGACCGTCCGGCATACAGAACGCATAGTCGATAATGCCCGGCAGGCAGGCGACATTGGTAACCTGTTCAAACACTCCCTGGTCCATCTGCTTCAAGAGTATTTCCGTTGCATAAATGCGTGCCGGAACCAGCATGCCTGGTTTGTATGAGACAGGAATTTCCCACAGGAAATCGGAAATCTTTTTTATTGATGGAGGAATACTCATGGTTTTTCCCCCTGTGATATCGCTTGATATTGGGTGTGTTTGCTAGTTTATTTAAGTATACTACAGAACATCCCTTCCGTTTACGGGTAATTCCAATTCCAAATCAAGGCGCTATCTTCGTTGGCTCGTCTTCGGCTCCTCAACGTACTACCTGTACGCCTTCGTCGCCTCAATCCTCGCCGCCTTGATTTCATCCTTGTTTTGAATTTGGAATAACTTTGCGGAACGATGCTGTCGACATCATGTATGTGGGAAATGACAAGACCCGCAGTCTGTCATCAGGCTGCGGGTCTTATGTGCTGAATGGGGAGATGCTGGTGCAGGAAGCCGGGATGGCGGGAATAAAGATGTCAGGCGACAGTGAGTTCCCGTTTTTTCCGGTCGATAAGATCATTGAACGCATCGTCCAGATACGCTGTTTCTTTACGGATTTCTTCGGGCACCCGTGAAGCATAGAGGTTGCGGGCTTCCTGAACGTCATGGGCCATAACCTCGAAGAAGTTGTTGTTCCGGATTCCTTCTTCTACCGCAGCCTGGTTGTACAGGACAATGTCCGAAACGATGAGACGGGCAAGACGCTTTGCTTTTTCATGCATCGGCGATACTCCTGGTTGCTGGGGAGGAGGAGTTTCTTTCCTTTGCTCGGGCTTCCGCACAACCTGGCGCAGCAGAGTAGTAACCTTCTCAATTACTTGCTCATTTTGGGCCTTAGTGGCGGCTGCACTTTCCGCCAGCGACTTGTTGGTGGACTCCATGAAGGATTTCAACGCTGCCCGCAGGTCTTCATGGAGCTGCGTGATCTTCAGGTCTTTTTCTTCCCCGCTTTTGCGGATTTCTTCTTGAAGGGCACTTTCGGTGCTCGCCAGTTTCTGTTCCAGTTCATGGAGGTGGTCTTCTGCTTTACGAATTGATTTCTGTGCGGAGTTCGCCTGCATTCGCATCAGAATCAGAAGGACAACAGTCAGGGCGACAGGAAGGATATAGGGTGCGAAATTCATCACGACGTAATTCTCCTTTCATTTTTATCTAAAACCGGCACCGGGACGGATGGAAAATCACTTCTTTTGACAGCACGTACCACAGTGGGTTGTAGCGGAAAATTCCCGTACCCAGTTTTCGAAAATGGCGACCTTGTGCTCACCATGTTTTTGTAGAGCTTTTTTGACCTCTTCGATTGATTTTTCCTCATCAAGCCGTCCCGGTTTTTTGGAATAGAAGAGATCGGCGAAGCAGATGATTTTCTCTTCCACCGTCACCGGGATCATGTCCCTCTTCGGAAGGGGAAGTTGTTGCTGGACGATATCCTTGATGCCGATTCCTACACCAATATGGCGTTCACATACCAGGGCATGAAACTTCAGCCCTTCTGTTTCCAGAATCTGACGGCCGAGAATTCCGTGACAGATGTACGGTGCGTCCCCGTGGCAGGCGATCCGTGGAGCATGGATCCGGCAGATGCCGATATCATGGAGAAGAGCGGCCTCCTCAACAAAATCAATGTTTATCGTGGGGTCGGACAGGGACCGGGCAATGGAGGCGGCTTTGGCGGCCACCATCGTGCTGTGCTTGAGAACTATTTCGAAAGCTTCCCGGTTTTCGCCGAAATTTCTCTGTAGGATGGAAATGACATTCACGAAGATTTCCTTTTTTAGATACTTCGCGTATTATTATACCGGCAGAAGCGCTGTGTCAATCGCACATTCTTGTGGATTCCTTTCGGGAACCGATCATTTTCCCCGTTTTACAGCTGGTAGTGACAGAATCTGTCGGTTGCTGAAACGATGCGGGGACGATCCCCGCATGACGGTGCCCGGCCAAAAAGCTCATCAAAATATCTGGACAGTAAGAGATGGTTTCTGCTGTATACAGCATTCTTTTTTTTACGAGCGCAAATTGCACGGATTTATCCATGGAAATTAGAGAATCAGACATTCAAGTGGAGTTTTATCGAGGGTCCGGACCTGGAGGTCAGCACCGGAATGTTACCGACTCTGCCGTACGGATTCGCCACCTTCCCACCGGGATCGTTGTGCAGGCCAGTGAGCGGAGGTCGCAGAGCCAGAACAGGGGACTCGCCATGGAGAGGCTTCATAAGGCCCTTGCCCGACGTGAGATGACGGTCAAGAAAAGAACCGCTACGAAGGTCCCCAGACGAGAACGTGAACGAAGGTTGCTTGCCAAGAAAGGGGAGGCAGAGAAAAAAAAGCGGCGATCCATTCCCGACCGTGAATAGTGAAGAGGAGTCCCGTTGCCTCGGTTGAATCAACGTGCCCTGGTCCTCCTTTTTGCCTGACAGGAGCAGACATGCCGGAAACCAGTGAAAAACCTCTTTTCTTGACCTTCCATAGGGATATGTTCTATTGTTGCGGCAGAGCAGATTCCACAGGTGGTGCAAATAGTTTTTTCGGGATACTGTTCTTGTAGTCAAAGGGTGCGGGAAGACGGAAACGAAGGGTGCAAACAGATATATGGGTGATGACACACAAAAAAGGCCTGCCTGGGACGAATATTTTATGGAGATTACCCGGCTCGTTGCCCGCCGGTCCACCTGTCTCCGTCGCCATGTGGGCGCCATCCTGGTAAAGGACAAAAATATTCTTGCCACCGGTTATAACGGTGCGCCATCCGGTATTGCCCACTGTCTTGATGTCGGTTGTCTGCGGGAGAAATTGTCCGTGCTCCCCGGTGAACGTCATGAACTTTGCCGTGGTCTTCATGCTGAACAAAATGCCATTATCCAGGCGGCGAAACATGGAACCAACATCAATGGGGCGACGCTCTACTGTACGACCATGCCCTGCATAATTTGCTCGAAGATGCTGATCAACGCCGGAATTCAGCGCATTGTTTATGAGCAGGGCTACCCTGATACGCTCGCAGAAGAAATGATTGATGAGGCCGGGATTGAGACGATTAAATTTGGTGAGAATGAATCAATAGAGAGGCTCGGGTAATGAAATGTCCCTTCTGTTCTCACCCAGCAAGCAGGGTCGTTGACTCACGCCCGGAGAAAGGCGGAGCCGCAATCAGGCGCCGCAGGGAATGCGAGGTTTGCGGCAAACGGTTTACTTCCCATGAGCGGGTGGAAGAGATTTTACCCATGGTGAAGAAAAAAGACGGCAGACGTGAAGCCTTCGACCGGCTGAAGCTGATTGCAGGTATCAAGAAGGCCTGTGAAAAGCGTCCGGTTTCAGTGGAAGATATCGAAAAGATGGTGGACCGCCTTGAGACCCGCCTTCAGGAGGGCACTGATCGCGAAGTTTCTACCACCACGATTGGTGAATGGGTAATGGCAGAACTTCACGAGATCGATGAAGTCGCTTATGTTCGCTTTGCTTCGGTGTACCGTTCTTTCAAGGATATCAACGAATTCATGTCGGAACTTCAGGACCTTCTCAAGGTTGCCAAGGGGTAGGAGCCTGTCGGACGTAGGGTAAATCAGCTGCAAATCCGTCTGGACGGTCCATATTCCGCCGCTTTTTTGGTCAATAGAACAACTATTGCTCTGCAAAATCGACAAAATTTGTCCTCGCCCAGCCTGGTTTTCGCTTTGATTTCCTAAGTCCTACAGGCTCCTGTACCGGACTTTTGACGGCAAATTGCATACAATGATCGATAGTCAGAACAAAATGATGAGACGGGCCCTTGCCCTTGCCCGTCGCGGACTCGGCCGAACGTCACCCAATCCTGCAGTTGGTTGTGTAATTGTCCGGAACGGAGAGATCGTCGGAGAAGGGTGGCACCGGAAAGCGGGCACACCCCATGCTGAGGTTCATGCTCTCTGCCAGGCAGGGGACCGGGCTCGCGCAGCCGATGTCTATGTTACCCTTGAGCCCTGTTCCCATCATGGCAGGACGCCTCCCTGTGCCGAAGCACTGATCAAGGCGGGGGTTGCGCGGGTCTTTGCCGGCATGAAGGACCCGAACCCTCTGGTGTCCGGGCGCGGACTGGCAATGCTTCGTCAAGCCGGTATTTCCGTCGAATGCGGGGTTCTGGAGGAAGAGTGTCGCCTCTTGAACGAGGCTTTTCTGAAGCACGTCACGACCGGCTTGCCTTTTGTAATCCTGAAGAGTGCCATGACCCTGGATGGGAAAACCGCCACGGCGAGCGGTGATTCGAAATGGATAACCTGCGAAGAATCGAGAAGATATGTCCATACCCTTCGATCAAGGGTTGATGCCATCATGGTTGGTGTCGGCACGGTTCTCGCTGATGACCCCCAGCTCACTTGCAGAATGGTTCGGGGGAAAGATCCTCACCGGATTGTTGTTGACAGCAGGTTGCGGACGCCTCCGACTGCCGCGCTTTTTCATCTGGACTCTCCAGCGAAAACGATCCTTGCGACGATCGAGCGTGACCCGGAAAAAAACGCGGTGATACAAGGTCTTGCTGCCGAGACCCTGCTGTGTGAAGAGGAAGAAGGGCGGGTTGATCTTGCCGACCTGTTTCGCAGGCTCGGTGCACGTGGGGTTCAGTCGATTCTCCTGGAAGGGGGACGGGAACTGGTTGGGGCAGCTGTCAGAAAAGGCCTTGTCGATAAGTATTTGCTCTTTTACGCCCCGAAAATCATTGCCGGGGGGGACGGGTACGGGTTGTGCTCCGGACCGGGTGTTGAGAGAATGGGGGACGCGCTCAGGTTGAAGGCCACCAGCGTGCGGCGTTTTGCGGAGGATTTTCTGGTGATCGGGTATCCGGAGAGATAATGTTTACTGGCTTGGTAGAAGAAGTGGGAAAAGTTCTGGGAATGGATCGGGTTGGTGCGGGTGCACGTATCCACATTGCAAGTGCCCTACCTCAGCATGAAATAACGCTTGGAGATTCCATAGCCATCAACGGAGTGTGTCTGACCGTTGTGGAAAAATCTGCAGGACGGTTTTCTTTCGATGTATCTCCCGAAACACTGGAAAGAACAGGATTCAAGGCTCTCAAGCCGGGCTCTTTCGTTAATCTGGAGCGGGCACTCCGTATGGGCGACAGGTTGGGGGGGCATCTGGTCAGTGGCCATGTGGATTGTCTCGCAGTCATTCGAGAACGCCGTGAAGTTTCCGGTAACTATCTGTATTCTTTCCAGATTCCACCGCGCTATGCACGATACCTCATTGAAAAGGGTTCCGTGGCCATCGATGGAATCAGTTTGACGGTCAATACCGTTTCCGATGAGGGCTTTACCATCAATATCATTCCCCATACCGCGGAGCAGACCACCCTTCGCTTCCGTGGGCCTGGGGATGCGGTCAATATTGAAACGGACCTTATTGGGAAATATGTGGAACGTTTGCTTTCCGGCAAGGACACCGGAGAGAAAAAAGGGGTGTCTCTGGAACTGCTTGCGAAAAGCGGTTTTTTGTGAGATACAATATTGTTTTGATTATACACAAGTGAGGTCTACCGAAGACTATGCCGGCAGTATCGATAGAAGCAGCCATAGAGGATATCAAGCAGGGGAAGATGGTCATCCTCGTCGACGACGAGGATCGTGAAAACGAGGGCGACTTGACCATGGCAGCAGAAATGGTGACTCCCGAGGCCATTAATTTCATGGCCAGATTCGGTCGCGGCCTTATCTGTCTGACCCTGACCGAGCAAAAGTGTGACCAGTTGCGCCTTCCGCCAATGGTCGATAACAATACCTCCGCTTTCAGCACGGCCTTTACCGTTTCCATTGAAGCGAAGAAGGGCGTTACCACGGGAATTTCCGCTGCTGACCGATCTCACACGATCCTGACCGCGGTTGAGGATGGCGCGAGTCCGGAGGATCTTTCCCGCCCCGGCCATATTTTCCCCCTTCGTGCCAGAAACGGTGGAGTACTCGTGCGAACCGGCCAGACCGAGGGTTCGGTCGATCTTTCCCGGCTCGCAGGATTGAAGCCGGCCGGGGTAATCTGCGAGATCATGAATGATGACGGCACCATGGCCCGGATGCCGCAGTTGAGGAAATTCGCCAAAGAGCACGGCTTGAAGATCTGCACCATTGCGGACCTGGTCGCCTACCGGATGAAGCACGAGTGTCTGGTGAAAAAAGCCGCGGAAGTGCTTTTGCCGACGCGTTTCGGGGATTTCCGGGCGGTGGTTTTCGATAACGAAGTTGACAATCTTGAGCATCTCGCCCTGGTGAAGGGTGAGATCAAAGAGGATGAGCCAGTGCTTGTCAGGGTTCATTCCGAGTGTCTTACCGGCGATGTTTTCGGCAGCTGCCGCTGCGATTGTGGTGATCAACTGCAGCATGCCATGGAGATAATTGAAGCTGAAGGGAAAGGCATCATCATTTACATGCGACAGGAGGGGAGGGGAATCGGGCTTGTCAACAAGCTTCGTGCCTATGCTCTCCAGGATCAGGGGAAGGATACCGTCGAGGCCAACCTTGAGCTGGGTTTCAAGGCGGATCTGCGGGACTATGGTATCGGGGCCCAAATAATCGTCAGTCTGGGCGCAAGGAAAATCAAGCTCATGACGAATAATCCAAAAAAAATGGTGGGACTCGAAGGCTATGGCATCGATATAGTCGAAAGGGTGCCGATAGAGATAGAAGCAACCGTCTGTAATCTGAAATACCTGCAGACAAAGCGGGAAAAGATGGGTCACCTGCTGGATAATCTCTGACCCTGCCAGCTGTCTGCCGAACACTCATACCATAGAATACTCAATAATTTCGTGGAGATTTTACCATGCCTACCTACATTGAAGGAAAGCTTGACGCCAGTGGGTTGTCCTTTGGCATACTTGTGAGTCGTTTTAACAGTTTTATCAGCGAACGTCTGCTGGAGGGCGCACTGGACGCATTGCTGCGCCATGGTGCTTCAGACGATAGTATTGTCGTTGCGCGGGTGCCGGGAGCATTTGAAATTCCTCTTGTGGCGAAGAAAATGGCGGAAAGCGGCAAATTCGATGCCATTATCTGCCTCGGCGCGGTAATCAGGGGGGCAACCCCCCATTTCGATTATGTAGCAGCCGAGGTTTCCAAGGGGGTCGCTCACGTTTCACTCGACAGCGGCATTCCGGTGGTATTTGGTGTCTTGACCACTGACAGTATTGAGCAGGCTATAGAAAGAGCAGGGACGAAGGCCGGAAACAAGGGCTTCGATGTTTCCATGACGGCCATAGAAACTGTTAATCTGCTGAAAGGGTTTGCATAGCGTGGGTGCAAGACGTTTAGGCCGGGAAATGGCGCTTCAGATGCTCTATGCGTCAGACTTGAATCCCACCAATGAGCATTCCTCACTTCCGCGGGAAGAGGATGATTCGCGGACCCAGTACGAATCCCTCGATTTTGCTGTGGAGCTGGTGAAAGGCGTTACGGAACACCGCGCCGCTATTGACGAGCTCCTGACCGCCAAATCGAAAAACTGGTCTCTTGCCCGAATGGCCCGTGTGGATTTGAGTATACTCAGGCTCGCAATTTTCGAGTTGCTGTACTGTGGCGACATACCAAAAAACGTTACGATCAATGAGGCAATTGAGGTGGCGAAAAAGTTCGGAACGGAAGATTCCCCTTCGTTTGTCAACGGTATACTCGATGAAATTGCGGCTGGTTTGACAAACAAAAACTAGTTTTGTCGGCGTAGGTTGCCTGACTTCCAGCATTCATTCGTGAGGTGTTATGAAAGAAATTGGGGTAGGACTGCTAGGGTTCGGTACGATAGGTGCCGGTGTTGTGAAGCTGATGGGGCAAAATGCCGCTCTGATAGAGGAGAAACTCGGGACACGGCTGTGTTTGAGGAAGGTTGCGGACCGTGATATCACTACCGATCGTGGTGTGGCTGTTAAGCCCGGAGTCCTTACCCAAAATGTGGATGAGGTTTTGTCTGATCCGAAGATTTCCGTGATCATCGAGTTGATCGGTGGCTATACGATTGCAAAGGAATTCATTCTGAAAGCCATTGAAAATGGCAAACATATCGTAACTGCCAACAAGGCATTGCTTGCTGTGCATGGTGAAGAAATCTATACCGCAGCTGCCCGTAAGGGCGTTGAGGTGCGCTATGAAGCCGCGGTTGGAGGCGGAATCCCGGTTCTTTCCGCTATAAAAGGCAATATGGCTGCCAATAATTTTGGCACCGTACTCGGTATCCTCAATGGTACATGCAACTATATCCTGACTAAAATGACCCAGGAAGGCGCCGATTTCGGTGATGTTCTGAAGAAAGCGCAGGAGCTGGGTTATGCCGAAGCAGATCCCACCTTTGATATTGAAGGGGTTGACACGGCCCACAAGCTTGCGATTCTCGTCACACTCTGTTTTGGAACACGGGTTGATTTTAATGACATCTACACGGAAGGCATCAGTGCCATTTCGGCAATAGATATCAATTATGCCAAGGAGTTTGGTTTTAAAATCAAACTTCTTGCCATTGGAAAGATGGACGGTGACCGTGTTGAAGCCCGCGTCCATCCTACCATGATACCGTTGAACTACCCCCTGGCGGACGTCGATGGCGTCTTCAACGCCATCAGATTGACCGGCGACTTTGTCGACACTGTCATGTTCTATGGCCGAGGGGCGGGAATGGATCCGACCGCCAGCGCTATCGTTGGCGACGTCATGGCCATAGCCCGGAATCTGATGGTTGGAGTCGGACGACGGACGGCTCCTCTGGGGTATCTCGATACGAACCTGAAAAAGCTGCCGATTAAACCGATAGGGGAAATTATCGGCAAGTATTATCTTCGTTTCAGTGCCTTGGATAAGCCGGGTGTGCTGGCGAGAATTGCCGGCGTTCTCGGGAAAAACGAAATCAGCATTGAATCAATGATCCAGCGCGCCAGGCTAGCGGACGAAACAGTGCCGATCGTCATTATGACCCACGAGGCACGTGAAAGTGGCATCCGGCGTGCATTGGAAGAGGTCGATTCTTTTGATTTCATTAACGAAAAGAGCATGCTGATTCGGATTGAAGACGCTCTGCAATAAATCAGGATTCGCTTTCCGCACCGGGTGGCTACTCCTATTTATTCAGGAGTTCATAGTGATGAAATCGGCAGGGCATGAACTCGGTATCCGAAAAAGACCCTGTGCGGCCATCCATGCCGGATATTGGAACTGGAGTTAAAGGTAATGATTACGTGTGTACAGCTTGTTCGCTTTGTTCTGGTAGTGTTGACAGTAACTTTGTTTACCGGGTGCATGCCGAAAAAAGTGCCTCCTCCGGCAATTGAGAAACAGGTAAAGGTTGCCGTGGTGCTCGGAGCCGGCGCAGCGAAGGGTTTTGCCCATATCGGTGTGCTCAAGGTGCTCGAGGGCAACCGTATACCCATTAACATGATTGTCGGGACAAGCGCCGGGAGTTTTGTCGGCAGTCTCTATGCCTATGGATTCACCGCATTCCAGCTGCAGAAAATATCCTTTGATATTCAACAGGCAGAGCTTGCCGACTACACCATTCCCGATAATGGTTTCATAAAAGGTGAAAAGCTTGAGGCATATATCAACCGAATGCTTCGCAATACCCCGATGGAAAAGCTGAGAATACCCTTTTATGCTGTGGCAACGGACATTCAGAGCGGTAGCGAAGTGGTCTTCGGTTCGGGGAATACCGGGAGCGCCGTCAGGGCAAGCTGTTCAATTCCCGGTGTTTTCTCTCCTGCCGTCATTGGCGGGAGAATGTATGTAGACGGCGGCCTGGTGAGTCCTGTCGCGGTTGAGGCCGCCCTGCGTCAAGGTGCTGATGTCGTCATTGCCGTTGATATTTCCGGGGACGGCCAGGGGTCGAAACCAACAGGAACCCTCAGTACCATTCTTCAGTCAATCGGGATCATGTATGGGAAAATTGCTGCTCACCAGCTCCAGAAGGCGGATGTCGTAATCAAGCCGAACGTAGCTTCAATAGCGACTTCGGATTTCACAAAACGTCATGAGGCGGTGCTTGAAGGGGAACGTGCGGCACTGGCTGCGCTACCGGCAATCAAGGCTGCTATTTCCCGTGCGAAAACCGGAAACAAGTAATTGCAGTTTATTTACATAAATACAGATAAGAAACTGGATTTCAATCCCCTATGAAAAGCAGTAACTCGATGAATAGAATTAAACTTCAGGCACCGGCAAAGATAAACTATCTGCTTGAGGTAATTCGCAAGAGACCGGATAATTATCATGATTTGCGAATGGTCATGCAGCGTATTTCCTTGAGTGATGAAATTGAAATTTCCCTTTCTGATACACCGGGAATACGGGTGTACTGTGATCGCAAAGATGTTCCGGATGGTCCGGCGAATATTGCGTGGCGTGCCGCGGATGCGCTTTTGACAATGGCTGGAATCATTGCAGGGATTGATATCTTTATCGTCAAGAAGATCCCTATGGCCGCTGGTCTCGGTGGCGGGAGCAGTGATGCCGCCACGGTCCTGATGGGCCTCAACGCCCTCTTGAAACTTAAGTTGACGGATGAAAAGCTGATGTCGATCGGGGTGAAGCTGGGGGCAGATGTTCCCTTCTTCATTTTTAAGAAAACTGCGTTAGCGGAGGGGATCGGTGATCATCTCACCGCTGTAGAAGGCCTTCCACCGGTATGGCTCGTTCTGGTAAATCCGAATATCCATGTTTCCACAGCTTGGGTATATCAAAATTTACAATTGACAAAGAAGTCCGATACGGCTAAACTGCCAAAGTTTAGCAATACAATAGAAGATATCAGCTCTCTTTTGGCCAATGATCTTGAGGCAGTTACCATTAACCGTTTTCCCGTTATTCAAGAGATAAAGGACACACTTTTGGCGAGCGGGGCGCGGGGCGTGCTCATGTCCGGTAGTGGTCCTACGGTATTCGCTGTTTTTGAAAAAGAACAGCAGGCCTCTGATTGCCAAAAGGAAATTGCTCAAAACACGGCATGGTATTCCCTGGTAACTCGCACAATATAAAGAATTTCCCTGTTGGGGCGTCGCCAAGCGGTAAGGCACCGGATTTTGATTCCGGCATTCCCAGGTTCAAATCCTGGCGCCCCAGCCATTTTTTATTATTGTAACAATAATTGTGAAGGCACTGAGGTAGTGATGGAAGACAAGATTCGTATTTTTTGCGGTAACTCCAACCCGGTTCTGGCAGTCAAGATCTGTGAAAAACTTGGTGTCCCTCTTGGGCAGGCAAAAGTCAAAACATTTTCTGACGGCGAAATCAGAGTCGAAATCGGTGAGAATGTCCGCGGAAGAGACGTCTATATTGTTCAATCCACCTGTTCACCGACGAACAACAACCTCATGGAGTTACTGATTATGATGGATGCCCTGAAAAGGGCTTCAGCTTCTACGATCACTGCAGTAATTCCCTATTACGGCTACGCCCGTCAGGACCGGAAGGTGGCAGCTCGTTCTCCGATTACTTCCAAACTTGTTGCAGATCTCCTGACTACCGCGGGGGCTGACCGGGTAGTGACAATTGATCTTCATGCCGGGCAGATTCAGGGGTTTTTTAATATCCCCGTAGATAATTTGTATGCCGCATCAGTAATTCTCGAATATCTGCGAAACAATTTTGTCAGCGACACGACGGTCATCGTCTCTCCTGATGCCGGGGGTACTGAGCGTGCCAGGGCTTTTGCCAAACGTTTGGGTTCCTCACTTGCTATTATTGACAAGCGCAGATCCGGGCCTAATATTTCTGAAGTGATGAACCTAATCGGCGACGTAAGCGGCAAGGTTGCCATTATTGTTGATGACATGGTGGACACTGCCGGAACACTGACTCAGGCAGCGAAGGCTCTCCGCGACCACGGCGCCACGGCTATTTATGCCTGTGCAACTCATGGTGTTCTTTCCGGACCGGCTATTGAAAGAATCGAAAACTCGGAAATCCAGGAGATGGTTATTACCGATACGATACCTCTTTGCGAGTGTGCATCACAATCCAGAAAAATCAAGGTGCTTTCCGTTGCAGGACTCCTTGCAGAAGCAATTCGAAGAATTCACAGCAATGAATCAGTGAGTTCCCTTTTTGTATAAGAAAACACTATCTTTGCATGCGTGCTGTGTGGAGTTATAACGAGACACGGAGGTTGTATGGAACAAAGAATTCTCACAATTGAAGCAAGGGATACCCGGGGTAAGAATGCTTGTCGGAGATTGAGACAAGACGCAAAGATTCCCGCAGTAATTTATGGCAAGGGTATGGACTCCGTTGCAGTTACCGTTAACCGGAAAGAGTTGGAAACCGCCATTGCTGGTGAGGGTGGCATAAATCATCTGATCACATTAAAGGGTACAGGGGATCTTGACGGCAAGTTTGTCATTGTTTCAGATCTTACTCGCAATTGTCTTAAAGGCAACATGCTGCACGTTGACCTGCATCAGGTTAATCTGCTGGATAAGGTGAAGGTGAAGGTTCCCGTCAGTATATCCTCCGTGGCAAAAGGTGTAAAGGATGGCGGCATTATGGATCTTGTCATGCATGAGATCGAGATCGAGTGCCTTCCTACACAGATCCCCGAGCACATTGAAGTCGATGTGTCCGCTCTGGAACTTGGTGAGTCATTGCATGTTTCTGATTTGCCCCTTGCTCCGGGAATGAAAGTTCTTGATGACCCGACCACCACTATTGTCAATATTCTCGGCAAGGCGAAGGAGACGGAAGAGACAGTTGAGGCAGCAGAATAACCGCATCTGGTGCTTGCTTTGGATCGTGATACATGGCTGTAAAACTTATTGTAGGACTCGGAAATCCCGGCACGAAATACCAATGGACCCGCCATAACGCGGGTTTCATGGTTTTGGACAGACTGTCACACCTGACCGGGATATCGATCGCCAAGAAAAACTCTTCCGGGATCAGTGGAGAAGGATTCTGGCATGGACACAGGCTGATCCTCTTGAAGCCACAAACCTTTATGAACCTTTCTGGTCGTTCCGTTGCCGAAATGGCCAGATTCCATAAAATTCCCGGCGAAGATATAGTTATTGTGCATGATGATCTTGATATTCCCTTTGGACGCGTCCGCGTGAAGACGGGTGGCGGCCACGGGGGGCATAACGGGCTTCGATCGATTCTCTCCGTGTATGGTAGCAGCGACTTTACCCGACTCAGAATAGGCATCGGTCGCCCGGTTCACGGGGATGTTGTTGACTACGTCTTGAATCCGTTCTCTGTGACCGAGATGCGCAGCCTGGCTTCGGTGCTGGACGGGGCGATTGATATCCTTGAGTCAGTACTTGCCGATGGCCCGGAAAAAACAATGAACCTTTTTAATAACAGGGACTTCTTGACCTTGTAGATACGTAACTAGTGTAAGGAACAAGTACTTCCCCGCGGTCAAATTCTGCGGTGAACGAAATATGTCTTGTAGGATTTACGTTTCTCTGTTATGTCTAACATCTTTTGATCGGCGCAAGCCGCTCTCCTTGCTCCGGGATGGTCCGGGGCTCATTAAACCCGTGAGGAGGAAAGTATATGAGGAATTATGAGACGATTTATATCGTCCAGCCAGACCTTAATGATGATGAAATTAAGGCGATGTCGGAGAAGGTGCAGGAAACATTGACTGCAATGAAGGGCAACTGCGGTCGTCTTGAGGACTGGGGAGCACGAAAGCTCGCCTACCCGGTAAAGAAATTCTCCCGCGGTCGGTATTTCTATCTGACTTTCGAGGGCGATGCACCTTTGGTGGCTGAATTGGAAAGACGTCTCCGTCTTGACGATAAGGTTATTCGCTATCAGACCGTCAAGTTGGAAAAGGGAGTGCAGATTACAGCTCCGGTTGTCGAGGAGTCACCCGCTGAGGAAACAGTGGCTGATGTCGCGGCAGAAACGATACCGACTGAGTCGGCAGAATAATTTATTGGGAGGCATAAAGATATGAGTGATGAAAGAACACCTTCACGGAGCAGCGCACCTCGCAGAAAAAGAACATTTCAGCGGAGAAAGGTTTGTCGTTTTTGCGCCGATAAACAAGCTTCCATTGATTATAAAGACCCCCGTACCTTGCGCTCTTTTGTCAGTGAGCGTGGTAAGATAGTTCCCCGTAGAATTTCCGGAAATTGCGCAAAACACCAGAGAGAAATCACTGAAGCTATCAAGAGGGCAAGAAACATTGCATTGCTTCCGATTGCTTCAGGGCATATCATGCCTTAGCATGCTGTTAAAAGACTTTTGCGGAGAGCCGATTGCTGCAATGTCTAGGAGTCTGTCGGACTTAGGAAGTCGAAGCGAAAATTCGGCTGGGCGAGGACAGATTGTGTTGATTTTGCAGGGCAATAGTTGTTCTGTTGACCAATAAAGCGGCGGAATATGGACCGTCCAGACGGATTTGCTGCAGATTTACCCTAAGTCCGACAGACTCCAAGTGCTTAACCACTTGCGTATCTCGGGAGCAGCATATGTCGCCTGCTCAGGGCTGGCGGTCTTCCTCCACACGAAGTTCTTCATTAGCATATGAGGTAGTTTGTTAGATGAACAGTACAGGGTATGGTGTGATTGGTGCGGTAGTGAAAGGAAGTCTTCTGACCCTGGCACTTTTCTTTCTCAGTCGCACCATTCCCTTGCTGGGTGCTATTGCCGCAGCGCTTATTCCTTTTCCTTGCATCTATTATTCCCTGAAAAGCGCCGCCCGGGTAACCGGATTTGCAATCGTGCTCCTGATGGTTCTATTCCTGGCACTAGTAAGCCAGGACAGCCTGCTTCCGTATCTGGTTTCCAGTGTAGCGATTTCACTGCTGTTGCCTGAATTTCTGGTGCGGGGCAAGGGGAGTACCAGGGCACTTTTGTGTACTGTTGGACTGAATGTTTTGCTCTTAGCAGTTTTGGCAGGATTTGCCGTAGCAGTATTCAACATCGATGTTGATGCACGGATGCGCAGCATAATCCATGACTCTGTGGTAACAGTTGGTGAAACATATCGTCAAAGCGGACTCTCCGGGCAAGAACTGCAAGCTCTGAAAGACGGCTTGCAACCGCTTGAAAAGTTGCTAGCGAAATTGTATCCATCATGCATTATTCTCCTGTTCGTGGTAATGGCCGGGATAAATCTCCTGTTGCTGAAGAAAGTATCCGGTTCGCTTGGAAGAGACATTTCTTTCGGTATTTTTTCACAGTACCGAAATCCTGACTATCTGATATGGCTGGTAATACTCGCCGGCTTTACTCTCTTGACAGATAGTGTCATGCTGACGAACATTGCACTGAATATACTGGTTGTCTTGTATTTTCTGTATTTTGTTCAAGGACTGGCAATTATCGTCTGGTATGCGACGAAAAAAAACTTACCTCGAGTTCTTCAGGGTATTTTTTATGTAGTATTGGCATTGCAGCCACTATTAACCGCGGTTGTCGCGGTTTTCGGATTAGCAGATCTGTGGGTTGATATACGCGCGCAGAAAAAAATTGAAAACCTGTAAAATCAGGCTAGGGAGGAATTGTAATGAAAGTAATTCTTAAAGAAAATATCGAAACTCTGGGAAACATCGGTGATATCGTTAAGGTCGCGCCCGGTTATGCCAGGAACTACCTTGTGCCAAAAGGATATGCCATTGAAGCTACCACTCGAAACGCCAAAGCTCTTGAGCATACCAAGCGGCAGATGGAATACAAAAAGAACAAGGTTCTGGAGTCGGCAAAGAATCTTCTGGAAAAAATTGAGGCAACTCCTTTGACCCTGGTGCACCAGGCTGGAGAAGCTGACAAGCTTTTCGGTTCAGTAACGAATATGGAACTTGCTGAAGCACTCAAAAATCGCGGACTTGAAATCGATAGAAAGAGAATCCTGCTTTCTGACCCGATCAAGAGCCTTGGTGAGTACGATGTTCCCGTTAAACTTCACCCTGAGGTTGTCGCTACCCTTAAGGTAATTGTTACAAAGGCTGTGTAACTGCACCACAAATAGTATTGAATAAAAAGCGGGGTGAGAATATTCATCTCGCTTTTTGTTTGTAAAAAAAAGCACCTGCCCTCATAGAGGGGCAGGTGCTTTTTTGTGTTTGATTACGGGAAACCGGTTCAGTGCGAAGAATCGGTTTCCTTGGTGTACAAGAAGCTATTCCGCCATGTCTACATAGATGACGGTTTCGAGCATGGCGTCAACGCGACGGTTTTCCTGCCGCCCTTCAGCGGTGTCGTTGGAGGCAACCGGTTTCGTGTAGCCATATCCTTTTGTCGTGAGGCGGTCAGCAGCAATACCGAACTTTTCGATCAGGTAATTTTGGACACTGTCGGCACGTCTTTCGGAAAGCTTGATATTATACTGGTAACTGCCTTTGTTGTCGGTGTGACCCTCGATTACGGCGGTTGTTTGCGGGTATTTCTTCATGAAGTCGGCAACCTTGGCCACTTCATCGTGGTATTTGGGTTTGACATTGTACTTGTCGAAGTCAAACTCGATTTTCAGGGTCATGGTGACCTTTTCGGGAACGGGTTCCGGCTTCGGAGCTGGTGCCGGAGCAGGTGCCGGAGGAGGACATACCGGAGGAGCCGGTTCTGCCGCCGGAGGAGGACATACCGGTGGTGCCGGTTTTGCAGGCGGTCCGAACAGGAAGCTGACACCTAGGGAATATTCCCAGTTGTACATCAGGTCGCTTCTCGGTTGTTGGAAAACCGGGAGAACGTTGCCTTGACCATACGGGATGAATACATAGCCGCCTGCCTCTTTTCCGTCAAAAACGAAGAGCTGGCGAACGTCGGCCCTGAGTGCTACTGAGTCGGTAATGAAATACTTCAGACCACCACCGACGTTTGCCGTTGGGGCATACACGGTATGGTTTGTGCTCTTGTATTCGACTTGCGCTACGCCACCGCCCACAGCTAGATAGGGAACCAGTTTTTCAGAAGGCATGAAGTTGTAGAGGAGGTCTAACCGATATGATAATTGATCGACGCTGCCGAAGCCTTTGCTGGACTTGGTCGGTACGTAGTTGACAACACCCTCTGCGGCGAAGTTGTCGGTGAAATCGTAACCAAGCCTGAAACCATACAAAGGATTTGTTCGTAGGCTTTGTGCGCCATCGAACGTGTAGCCGCCAATGTATGGCGACAGGGAGACGGCCCCGGCGCGCTCTCCTGCCAAGAGCGGTGGCGAAGCGGCAAGTGATGCGACAAGAGCAAACAGTACTGGAAACAATAACTTTTTCATTTTTTCCTCCTTTTTTGTAGACAATACCTTGTGAAAGGCACCTAAAGACGCATGAGCAACCTCATCTGGAAGTTACTTTGGTATCTCGCAGCTATTTCGCCAAAAGATATTAACTCCAAAACATAATAGCTAAGTTCGTTGTGATGTCAATATTTCAAGTAATATTCGTTCATTTTTTTTCGTGATGATTGGGGAGGGGAAAGCTGGTGAAATTGAAACACCTTTTCCACTAAGGGTGACTTTGGCCCGTAGTTTTTTTTTAACGGAAATGGTGCTGCTGTCTTCGTATCGATTTCCCCGGCATCAGCTTTACCGGAGACGGAAAATACTCGAAAAGCCCTGGAGTGTGAGCCTTCAAATATATTGACCAGGTCAGCCATGCGGGGTATAGTACTCAATTTGATTGAGTTAAATAGGGACTTGAATGAGTTGTGTAAACACAAATGATGGCCACAATCTCTCGGGAAACTTTACCGAAAGTGGCAAAATAATGTTTTTTCCGCGAACGAGACGTGCACATTTTCAGACAATTTGTATTGTTGCAACAGTGTTGGTGGACAGATGTCAATTGTAAATATGCGAAAACTTCCACCCCAGAGTATTGAAGCTGAGATGTCTATTCTTGGTGGCATACTCCTGGATAATGAAGCAATTAACCGGGTTCTGGATGTTCTTGAGCCGGATGATTTTTATCGCGAGTCTCATCGTAAAATCATGAGGGCGATGATAGAGCTCAATGATCATCGCGAGCCCTGCGACCTCATTACGCTTACGACCATCCTCAAGAAAAAAGGTGAGCTGGAAGAAATCGGCGGAGCGCCCTATCTGGCGACCCTTGTTGATTATGTTCCGACTGCGGCCAATATTGCCTACTACAGCAAGATCGTAAAAGAGAAGGCCATTTCCCGGAATCTGATCAGTGCGGCAACCGAGATAGTTACCGACGGGTTCGATGACAAGGCAGATATTGAAGAGTTGCTGGACAAGGCTCAGAAGGTTATTTTCCAGATATCCGAGAACAGGATAAGCACACCCTACTTCGCACTGAATCTTATTCTGAAAGATGCGATCAAATATATCGGCGAACTCTATGAGAAGAAAGAGAGCGTCACGGGTGTTCCGACCGGCTTTATTGATCTGGACCAGAAGACGTCCGGTTTCCAGCGCGGGGACCTGATAATCATTGCCGGCCGACCTTCCATGGGTAAAACCGCCTTTGCACTGAACATAGCCCAATATGCGGCAGTTCATGCCCAACCTTCCTATCCTGTGGTTGTCTTTTCCCTGGAGATGAGCAAAGAGCAGCTCGTTACACGCCTTCTCTGTTCTGAGGCAAGAGTTGATGCCAGTCGTCTGCGCACCGGCCATCTGGTGGACGGTGACTGGGACAAGATCATGCGCGGCGCTGATAGACTCTTCGAGGCCAAGATATTTATTGACGATACGCCGGCCATTTCCGTTATGGAAATGCGTGCCAAGGCTCGTAGGCTGAAAGCGGAGCATGGTATTGGTATGATTGTTGTTGACTATCTCCAGTTGATGCGAGGAGGAAGTTCACCGGAGTCCCGCCAGCAGGAAATTTCCGAAATATCACGTTCGTTGAAAGCTTTGGCCAAAGAACTGTCTGTTCCGGTCGTGGCATTATCCCAATTGAATCGTGGTCTGGAGAGCCGTACCGACAAGCGACCGATCATGAGCGATCTCAGGGAATCCGGTGCTATAGAGCAGGATGCGGACATAATTATGTTCGTATACCGGGACGAGGTGTATAACAAGGAGAATCCCGATGTGAAGGGCAGGGCTGAAATCATCATCGGCAAACAGAGAAATGGTCCCATTGGAACCGTTGATCTGACCTTCCTGGGTGAGTACACCAGATTTGAGAATTGTGCGGTTCGCTCTGAATATTGACGTCCGTAAAATTAAATACAATTGATTGCAGAGACGAGGTACTCATGATAGATCCAACGGCGCGCATCAGTTCTTCCGCACTGATTGAGGCTGATGTCGAGATCGGTCCGAATGTTATCATCGGTGACCATGCAAGAATCGGGTCTGGCACAAGAATAATGGCGAATTCTGTTGTCGGTCCCTGGACGAAGCTGGGAAACAACAATATACTGCATTATGGCGCAATTATCGGGCACGATCCTCAGGATTTTGGCTACAATGGCGAGGAAACCTACCTGGAGATCGGTAACGGCAACTGTTTCCGTGAGTATGTAACGGTGCACCGCGGCAACCGGGAGGGTACCAAGACCGTTGTCGGTGATAACAACTATTTTATGGTACAGTCCCATGTGGCTCATAATTGTGTAGTCGGAAACAATACTATCATTGCTGGTGGGTCGCTGCTTGCCGGGCATGTCACTATTGATGATCGGGCGATAGTTTCCGGTAACTGTGTTGTTCATCAATTCTGCCATATCGGTACGCTTGCCATGATGCGGGGGCTGTCCCGTACTTCCCGGGATGTTCCCCCTTTCTGCATCATGGATGAGACCCACACCGTGAGAACCATCAATCTCGTCGGACTGCGCAGGAATGGCTATGACGTGTCACGCGTGCGAGCAATCAAGAACGCATTCAGGATTCTATTTCGTTCCGGTCCCAATATGCGAGAAAATCTGGAACGAGCCGAGTCGGAGCTGGAAATAACGGATGATGTACGCTATCTGCTTGATTTTATCAGGAACTCGAAAAGAGGAGTGTGTTTCGGTCGAAGCAAGGTCAGTACTGATTTCGATTAAAGGAAAGGTGGAAAGTAATGACTACGTATAATCCAATGCGGACTTTGCCGGGACCTGCCGGTTATGGTAAAGGAGATGTCTTTGTCCTTTTCGGTGAGCTTTTTGGTCGTGGCTATGCGAACGGACTCGTGGATGAAGCCCGGAAAGCAGGGATGACAATCATCGGCATAACCATGGGAAGGCGTGAGACGGATGGTTCTCTCCGCCCTTTGACTGCTGAAGAACTCACTGAATCCGAAAAGGTGCTTGGAGGGAAGATCATTAACATACCCCTCGAGGCAGGTTTTGATATGGATTGCTCGGAATCAGGTATTTCTCCTGTTGATCAGTTGAAGGGGATCAAGTCAGACGGATGGGAGTCGGCTGCGCTTGACTGGGTAGCGATCGAGCAGTCAAGAGTATCGGGACTTACCCGTTTTACCGGAAATCTTGCCAAAGTGATGGATACAATAAATTCACTGATCCCGGATGGGGTCAATGTCCTTTTTTCCCACACCATGGCAGGGGGAATCCCCCGAGCCCGCATTCTGATGCCGGTACTGAATAGAATATTCAAGGGACAGGGAGACCGTTTCGCTGCCTCCGAGGTGTTCTGGGGCTCCGAACTGGGGAAACTTTGCAGCGACTGTTTCGATGAGGTTACTGCCAACACCTTCTTTCACCTGATCGAATTCTCCCAGCCTATCCGTGAACGGCTTGAATCCGCAGGGGGGAAAGTTGCGTACACCGCCTACGGCTACCACGGGTGCGAGGTTCTCATCGGAGATGTCTATACCTGGCAATCATATACGCCCTATCTGCAGGGCTGGGCCAAAATGCGTCTTGAGGGAATTGCCTCTGCAGCGTGGGAGAAGGGTGTGCGGGCCACTGTCTTCAATTGTCCGGAAATTCAAACCAATTCGAGCGCCCTCTTTCTAGGTGTGGAAATTTCCCTGTATCCTTTGCTTGCAGCTTTGAAGAGGGAAGGGGGCGGAGCGGACTTCGACCGCATTATGACTGCTTGCAGCCAGCTTCTCAAGGAAGGGGTAACCATACAGGACCTGCTGGTGGCGGCGGATCGGTATCTTGCTGATACCCTGTTGAAACCTTCCCATGACTATGCCTCGTGGCCGCACCATAATACACCTGCCCAGGCCGCTCTCATGCTGAACAGCGCCACCCTGATGCTGGATATGAACAAGGACCCGAAGAACATTGTCTGTGCAGAGTTGTCAAGGGCCGTTTTTCAGGCTGTTGGACGGTTGATTTTTCGTACTTCGCGGGATTCGAACGCACCGGTGTTCTGGTTGAATCACGATATTGTTGCCCGCGAGTTGGTTTCAGGGGAATAATCTTCGCTTCGGCGGTTGCCGGAATTAGGAAATATATTTATCATGTGTTGTCATGTAGGGGCAGGCCCCCGCGCCTGTCCTGATTGGACGGCCACAAGGTGCTGCCCCTACAAGTTTTTGTACCTGCGTTTGCTTGCACATCAGAAAATTGAACGAGGTTGGAGCGCTGATGCCCAAAAAAGTACTTTTGGTTGACGATGCCGCAATGTTTCTTGAGATCCAGAAGGACTTTCTGAAGATGTCGAGCCTCAGCGTTTTGTGTGCAAAGGATGGCCTCGAGGCTTTTGAGAAGGTCAGGATTCTGCGTCCGGATCTTCTGGTTATGGATTTGCACATGCCGAGGATGACCGGCGCCGAGTGTTGTGCTGCCATAAAGGCTGATCCGGCACTTTCTTCCATTCCGGTCATCATGGCCACAAGTGCAGGAAAAGATGACGATCATGAACTTTGCCGCAAGGCCGGGTGTGAAGGATTGCTGACAAAACCATTTGAACGGGGACAGTATCTCGATGCGATCCGTCGCTTCATTCCCGAGTTGGATCGCAGGGAATCCCGGATCCCGTTTACGGCTGCGGTAAGGTTTCAGGCGTTCTGTGTCAGTATGACGGGAACCATTCTGGATTTGAGTGCTCGCGGGATTTATGTCGCAACGGATTTTGAACTTGATGTGGGAACGGAAGTGGTTCTGGCGTTCTCTCTCTCAGAGGGGAGTGGCTCCCTGATGCAGGCAAAAGGAGTCGTTCGCTGGAAAAACACCAGTGACAACAGATTGAAAGAAAAGTATCCCCCGGGCTTCGGCCTCGAGTTTACCGGGATTGCGGGGGATTCACTTTCCGTTTTTCAGCGATACCTTGCTAAAATGAGTATGTGAGTATTTTCGCCACGTTGTCTTATCTCACCAGCTTGGCCAGTTTTTTAAACTCGGGTGTCCCCGCCTTGTTGAGCAACTGGAAGAGAATCGTTTCCGTGGAAGAGACAAGTGCTCCAGCCGCTGAGGCCAGGTTGAGGCCGATCTGCCAGTTCTCCTTTTTCCTGCTCATGACTGCATCGCTGGCCACATGAACGTGATAGCCCTTATCCAGGAGTCCCAGAACGGTCTGGAGAACACAGATGTGTGTTTCCATGCCGGTAACGATGATTTTCTTCCTGCCCAGTTCAGTGATTCTTGCCAGGGTCCCTTCATCGCCACAACAGCCGAAACTCATCTTCTCCAACGGAATGGTTGCTGGTATCTTCAGTTCCGGGATCGTGGCGCCCAGTCCTGCCGGATATTGTTCCGTGACAAGAACCGGAATAAGTAATTCCCGTGCGGCCTCGAGAAGGATGGAAACATTGCCGGTTTTATCGGCAAGGATCTCCGGGTCCATGGATTTGCAGAGTTTTTCCTGGATGTCGATTACCATCAGGAGTGTTGAACTGGGGTCGATAAAAAAGCGCTCAAGATTTTCCATCGATGACAGTGTCTCCTTCCCGTATGCCGGTTTCTGCGGCGTCTTATTCCAATTCCATATCAAGGCCCTCTCTGCGTTGGCTCGTCTTCGGCTGCTCAACGTACTCTTCAGTACGCCTCGCAGCCTCATCCTCGCCGCCTTGAAATCATCCTTGATCTGGAGTTGCTATTAATCCTTCCGTATCTCTATGTCGAGTTCCTGAATCTTTTTCCGCAGTGTATTCCTGTTGATACCGAGAATTTCCGCAGCTTTCACCTGATTTCCTCTTGTTTTTTCAAGGACAAATCGAATGAGCGGCCGTTCCATTTGCTCGAGGATCAGACCATAGAGATCCCCGGACTCCATTTTTTCCAGATTCCCAAGGCTTGATCGCAGTTTCATTTCCACCAGGGCCTCAAGGGAAAGTTCCTCGTTGCGGGAGGGCGAGGTGATATGCGTCTTGAGACCGGAAAAGTCGTCAATCGTCAACAACGGGTCAGAGGAAAGGATGACAGCCCGTTTGATGGTATTTTCCAACTCTCGTACATTGCCCGGCCAGGAATAGGCGGAAAGAAGAGCGAGTGTATCAGGGGCACACTGTTTGGTCGGTAATTCCATTTCCGAGCAGGCTTTCTTCAGGAAATACTCCACAAGCAGCGGGATATCCTCTTTTCGTTCCCGTAATGAGACGAGGTTGATCGGGACTACGTTTAAACGGTAATAAAGATCTTCCCGGAAAGCCTTTTCCCTGACTAGTACCTCCAGATCCTGATTCGTTGCAGCAACAATACGGGTGTCAACGGTGATACTCTGATTGCCGCCGGTTCTCGTAACTTCTTTTTCCTGAAGGACGCGCAGAATTTTTGCCTGAAGATCAAGGGGCATGTCGCCGATTTCATCCAGGAAGATTGTTCCGCCGTTGGCCTGCTCGAATTTACCCAGTTTTCTTTCCACGGCCCCGGTAAAGGCTCCTTTTTCAAAGCCGAAAAGTTCGCTTTCCAGGAGTTCCTTCGGAATGGCAGCGCAGTTGATAGCGATGAAGGGTTTTCCGAGTCGTTTTGAATTGAAATGGATAGCCCTCGCGATTAGCTCCTTTCCTGTCCCCGATTCACCCTGGATCAGAACCGTAATATCGCTCGGAGCAACCTTGCCGATGGTCTTGTAAATATCTCTCATGGCCGGAGAATTGCCGATAATGGTTTTCTCCAGTTGATAGCGGTCTTTGAGTTCCTCTTTTAAAAGAGTGACCTGAGAGGTCATCTCCCGTGCCTTGTCGATCTTTTCGATGATAGCGTCGATCACATCCAGGTCAAAAGGCTTGGTAATATAGTCATAGGCTCCCCGCTTCATGGCTTCCACGGCATTCTTCATGCTAGCTTCCGCAGTCATTATCACAACGAGGAGCTCGTTTTTCAGTTCCCGAATCTGGTCCAGGAGGTCAAGTCCGGAAAGTCCCGGCATTTTTATATCCAGGATAGCCATGTCATAATGCGAAGTCTGAATCATTCGCAAGGCTTCATCACCATCCTTGGCGAGGTCTACGCTGAATCCTTTTCTCTTCAGTGCTTTGGAGAGGACCCAACGCATGCTTTCTTCATCATCGGCAACGAGAATTCTGTTGAGTGGCATAGATAGGTTCCTTCTATTTGTACATTTACAGTACTATGTTTACTGGCTGATCATGCCGGAGACCAGCAAAAAGTCAGTGCTAGAGACAAGGGACCGGCCGTTCAGCGGACGAGGGGAAGCATGACCGTAAAGTTCGATCCCTTGCCCGGTTCCGAATCCACCCTGATCATGCCGCGGTGTTCGGTAACAATCTTGTGGCAGATTGCGAGTCCTAACCCGGTTCCTTTCGATTTTGTCGTAAAAAAAGGGGTAAAGAGGCTTTCCATCATATCCTTCGGAATGCCGGCCCCATCATCAGTGACGTCGATTACCACCATGCGAGAAAACCGCTCACCCTTCTTTGTCATGCTGTAGTCGGAAAGAACCCGTGTCGATATCCGGATCTGACCGTTGTCATACAGCGCCTCGACGCCATTTTTTATGAGATTGAGGAAGAGTTGGGTGACGAGCGCTTCATCGGCCAGGATAGGGGGAATACTGAGATCGAAGTCCTGGACAAAAGCGATATTCTTCGTTATTGCCGCCCTTTTCTGGAGGGTTACGATATCTCCGAGTACCTGGTGGATATCCACATGACTCAGTTCCAGTTTCCGGGGTGTCGTCAGGTTGAGGAGTTCTTCCACGATCCGGTTTACTCTCCCGACCTCTTTTAGCATTATGGAGGTGTATTCGCGCATATCACTGCCCGCCGGCAGTTCCCGCTCCAGAAGTTGCGCCGCACCTTTTATTCCACCGAGCGGGTTTTTAATCTCATGGGCCAGACCGGCAGCGAGGGTTCCCAGGGTCGAAAGGCGATCCGCCTGACGGACGGCATCTTCAAGTTCCCTGATATTGCTTATGTCGCGCAAGACGAGGACTATTCCGATGCATTCCCCATTTGCCAGTAACAGGGGAGAAGTCGTTGCATTGACAGGGGTAACATGGGGGCCCTTTTTCAGTACGACATTTTCATGGTCGGAAATGGTCATGCCGGTGTCTGATGTTTTGGCAACCATCTCCAGCAGTACATCTTCCCCCCGAAAGATCTCGCTAAATTCGCTTCCGACGGCCTGGCGGCGCGAAAATCCGGAAATTTCCTCGGCTGCGGGGTTCAGGAAGGTAATGGTGTGTTGCTTGTCGAGAACAATGACGCCATCGCCGACGCTATCGATTACATGTGCAAAATAGTTTTTCAGGCTATGCTCACTCCCGATCATGGTCTACCTTGGCAAAAAAGTCGTCAATGGCTTGAAGAAGCTGCTGCTTTTCTCCAATTGTATTTACCAGCGCCCGAAAACGGGCCACGCCCGACAGTCCTTTGCCATACCAGGAAAGGTGTTTTCTCATTTCCCGGATGGCTGTATTATCTCCATAGAGTTCGCAGAGCTGCTCCAGGTGGGAAAGTGCCGTGGCATAACGCTCCTCTCTGGTTGGCCCGGCAGGAATACGTCCCGCAAGTCTCTCCGTTGCCTCCTTGAAAATCCAGGGATTTCCCATGGCACCCCGAGCAATCATTACCCCATCGCATCCCGTGCGGGAAAGCATGTCCACGACATCCTGGCTGGAAAAGACATCACCGCTGCCGATAACCGGAATCTTTATGGAATGCTTCAGATCTCGAATTCTTTCCCAGTCGGCGTGGTCGGAAAACATTTGTGCACGCGTGCGTGGGTGCAGGGTTACGGCGTCGCATCCTTCTTCCTCCGCAATGCGACCGATTTCAAGGTACGACAGCTCTGCGGAGTTCCAGCCCGTACGGATTTTTACGCTGAGGGGGCGGCTCGATGCTTTGCGTACTGCGCGAAGTATTGCGCCAGCCTTACGGGGGTCTCTGAGTAGTGAGCTGCCGGCTCCACCGGAAACCACTTTTTTTACCGGGCATCCCATATTGATGTCAATGAGATCGCAGTCTGCCTCGACCATGCGTGCTGCTTCGGCAAGGGAGTCGGGATCGTTGCCAAAAAGTTGAATGCCAAGTGGCCGGTCTTCCGCAGTACTCCGCAAAAGAACACGAGTATTCTGCCCGTTCCGTTTCAGGCCTTCTGCGCTGACCATCTCGGTAAAACACAGGGGGGCTCCCTGGGCCCGTGCCAAAAGTCGGAAAGGCAAGTCGCTTATTCCTGCCATGGGTGCAAGGACAAGGGGAGGGGTTATGCGAAGAGAACCTATGGCAAGGCTGGTACTCATGGTACTTTCTCACAGAACGATTTTATTATGCCTAAATTTTAGGCATAATATCACAGGGGATGAAAAAGGCAAGAGATTTGTTCTCTGGTTTTATATCTGTTCGACAGGTGTTTGGAATTGTAGGCAAAAAACAGAGGAAATTTCTGCTTACGGTGCCTGCTTAGCGGATTTGATGCCTGTTTCCGGAACAGTGTCGTCGCGTGAAAGAGTGCTGCAGCTTGGCTAAATTGATTTATACCGGTACGGCTGTTGCAAAAAAAGGGTTTTTCAACTATTATTCCCGGACTCACGGGATGATGTCAGTTTCTTGGTGTTCCGCTTCTCCCCGGGTTCCGGAATGGGTATAACGTTCCTTTATATCGATACGGTGCGGTGGTGCCAATACATTTACTATTCAGTCACTTATGTTTGGAGGATACGATGGGTCTGCTTGATGGGAAAAAAGCCGTAATTTTTGGTGTTGCCAATGAAAAAAGTATCGCCTGGGCAATCGCACAGGCTTTCAGTGAGGAAGGGGCCGAGTTGACCCTGACCTATGCCAATGAAGCTGTTGCCAAGAGAGTTTTTCCTTTGGCAGAAAGTCTTGGCGTCACCCAGGTCCTCCCCTGTGATGTAACGAGCGATGACGATATTCAAAAAGTTTTTGCCGAGATCGGGAAAAAATGGGATGGGATCGATATCCTGATTCATTCCCTTGCCTTTGCCAACCGGGATGAGTTGAAAGGTTCCTTTCTCAATACAAGCAGGGCTGGATTCGCCCTTGCCATGGATATCAGCGCTTATTCATTGGTGGCACTTGCGAGGGAAGCCCACCCTCTCATGAAAGACAAGGGTGGGAGTATTCTGGCCATGACATATTATGCCTCGGAGAAAGTGTTTCCTAATTATAATGTTATGGGAGTAGCCAAGGCCGCTCTGGAAGCGAATGTCCGCTACCTCGCCGAAGCTGTGGGTACCGACGGCATCCGGGTAAATGCAATTTCCGCCGGGCCGCTGAAAACCCTGGCAGCTTCCGGAGTCGGCGGTTTTCATCAAATTGCCTCACATATTGCGTCACGTGCGCCCATGCGCAGCAACATCGAGCAACGCGATGTTGCCAATACCGCGCTGTACCTCTGTAGCGATCTTTCGCGGATGGTAACGGGGGGCGTCCATTTCGTTGACAGCGGATATAATATCATGGGCATGTGACGTGGCAACCCTTTGGCAGGGACATCGTTACCGGTAAGAGCCCCGGGCCTTCGTTTCCGAACTTGTACCCTCTACTCCGGAATGTATCTTCGCAACAGTATCTACGTGGGGGCTTTTGCCGGAATACGGGCCCTTCGCTGGGAAAGGACTTCACAATACGACAACCTTTTGGCAATCTTGCTGGTCTGAAGCCGAGTCATCTGAGTGCCCTGGAAAGGCTCTATCGCCGCCGAGTCCCTCCTGCTGATCTGGTAACCCCGGAGCTTGCCATGCGAATGGCGGAGCTGTCCGAGGAAACGGGTCGCCAGATAGGTGTTCTCATCAATCGGATCGGTCTTGTTGAATATGTGCTGGTCGGCGATGAACGTCAGCTTTATATCCCGGAGCTCACAGACTACCCCCTTGGGAAAAAACGCCTGCGGGGCCTGAGGCTCTGCCATACACATCTCAAAGGTGAGCCCCTCACCGAAGACGATCTCACCGACCTTGCGCTTCTTCGGCTTGATCTTGTGGCGGCCCTTCTGCTTGTCCCGGGAAAGAAGTCTTTTTCACTGCAGGTTGCCTATCTCTCTGCCGACCCCCGCAGTTCTTCACCCTGTCACACTGATGCGCCCTGCCAGTTTGAGCATTTCCGTATGGAGGTGTTCGAATTCATCTCTTCCCTGGAAACCTCCCTGGAGAAAACACTTCCTGCGGCATCCGAGGTGCGAGGGGACGGCGAGAGGGCACTCCTGATTTCTGTAACTCGATCATCCGGCCCGGAGTCACAGGATTCCATGGACGAGTTGCGGGAATTGGCACGGACTGCCGGAGTCGAGGTGCTCGATGCCCTTGTGCAGCACCGCCGCGATCTGAACCCCCGATACCTTATGGGTGAAGGTAAGATACGTGAGGTTGTCATCAGAGCACTTCAACTCGGCGCAACCCTGTTGATCTTCGACCAGGAACTCTCTCCTGCCCAGGTTCGTTCCATCTCGGAGATTACAGAATTGAAGGTCATCGACAGGAGTCAGCTCATCCTGGATATCTTTTCCCGGCGAGCCGTCACGCTTGATGGCAAAGTGCAGGTGGAGTTGGCTCAGTTGAAATATATCCTGCCCCGGCTCACGGGGAGAGGGGTGCAAATGTCGCGGCTCATGGGCGGTATTGGCGGACGGGGCCCCGGGGAGACCAAGCTGGAGGTCGACCGGAGGCGCGTCAGGGATCGGATTGCTCGATTGGAGCGTGAACTGAAGGAGCTTTCCCGCGGCCGCGATCAGCGGCGAAAAAAGAGGGTTAAGGCAGGAATCCCCATTGTTTCCATTGTCGGCTACACAAATGCGGGGAAATCGACGCTGCTCAATACGCTCACCAAAAGTGAGGTGTTTACGGAAGATCTGCTATTCGCAACCCTTGATACCTCCACGCGACGACTTCGCTTTCCTCGCGAGCGCGAGATCATCATAACCGACACGGTCGGTTTTATCCGATCTTTGCCGAAATCCCTCATGGGGGCCTTTAAGGCGACCCTAGAAGAGTTGCGAGATGCTGACCTGCTCCTTCACCTGGTGGAGTGGTCGAACCCTCGGTTCGAGGAGCAGATACACCAGGTTGAAGAGATCCTTGACGAATTACAGCTCTCCGATAAGCCAAGACTTCTTGTTTTTAACAAAAGTGACCTGATGCCTGCCCTGAAGGCAAAGGATACTCTCCTGTTCCTGAAAGCTCGTCAGGCTGCCCGAACCTATGGAGCCATTACTGTTTCCGCCAAAAATCCAGAGACCATCAGCCCGCTCCTCATGGAGTTGGAAAGGAGATTCTGGCCTGAGGAAGGGGAAGAAACATTCGAATGAATATCCGTATGAGTGGCGAGACTGCAGTGATCACTGCAGTCTCGCCATACCTTTTACCCCCTTTGCCGTTGACAGCCTGTGGATTGTTCTTTATAATTTCGCACCTGAAAAACGCCTCCCCTCTGCTCTTTCAACGAGTGTGCAAGGAAGGAGAATAGTATGAAATTACTCATCATTACAGCACTACTCTGTTTGCTGCCACTATCGGCAGCGGCCGCTCAAGCCATATCGCCGCAGGCTGCACCGCATCCTGTTACCGATACTTTTGACAGAACCGGAAAAGGTAAATCCGTACGCAAGCCGGCACGAAACGCAGCGGTACACACTGCGCTGTCAGACGAAAAAAGCCTTTATACGGCATTGGAACTTCCGACCAGCGAATTTTTGGCTGCCGATGATTCTTCTGATGGCTTTGCCGAGTTTGAGCTGAAGATCCCGGATTACGATCTGCCCAAATCGGATATTCCCCTCACCATTAATAGCAAGGTCGAGTATTTTCTGAATGTCTTCCAGACAACGGGTCGTATCTGGTTTGGCAAGTGGCTCTCTCGCTCGGAGCGCTATATTCCCATGATGAAGGAGGTCCTGAGAAAAAAATCGTTGCCTGAGGATCTTGTCTATCTGGCGATGATCGAGAGCGGCTTTTCTCCCCATGCCTACTCCCCTGCCAATGCTGTTGGACCCTGGCAATTTATTGCCGGTACCGGAAAGCGGTATGCCCTTCGCATTGACCAGTGGGTTGATGAACGACGCGACCCTCTGAAGTCAACGGTTGCTGCCGCCATGTATCTTAAGGAGCTGTACCGTCTGTTCAACAATAACTGGTATCTCGCCGCGGCCGGCTATAATGCCGGTGAAAACAAGATACTGCGTGCCATCGACATGTATGACAGCAACGACTTCTGGGAACTCGCCGAGGGATCGTATCTGAAGCGGGAAACGAAGGATTATGTTCCGAAACTACTTGCTGCCGCCATTGTCGCGAAAAATCCGGAGAAGTACGGTTTTGCCGATGTCGCTTATCTTCCCCCCATTGAATTTGACACGGTTCTGATTCCATCAAGAACAGATCTCGATCTTGTAGCAAATTTGATTGGTGTCTCCCACGAGACCATTAAGGAGTTAAACCCTGCACTCCGCAAGTGGTGTACTCCACCGGATTATCCACAGTATGAACTGAATATTCCCAAAGGGGAAAAAGATCTTTTCCTGGCTGCTTACGCAAATGTTCCCGTGGAGGAAAGATACACCGAACGGGTGGAGTATGCCAGCTATCGCGCCAGAAAAGGCGATACAATTGCATCGATTTCCCGACGCTTCGGTGCTGATCCAAAAGAAGTGGCCGAGCTGAATAATCTGAAGCAGGCGCGTAAGTTGGCCGGTAAGCAGCTCAAGATTCCCACGATCCCGGGTCGTGCAGCGGCAGTCGTTGCTCGATCAGCTTCTGCGGCCGAAAATAAGAAAAAGGGCAAGCAGGTAGTGCAGTATTATACGGTGAAACGAGGCGATACCCTCACATCAGTCGCCAGACGATTTAATGTTACGACCAAAGTAATTGCAGTTTGGAATAATTTGAAGCCCAAGGGTATCCTCATGCCGGGCAAAAAGATTGTGGTGGCCAAATCGGACGAGTCAAGTTCCTCCTAGGAACCTGTCGGATTTAGGAAATCGAAGATTTACCCTAAGTCCGACAGACTCCTGACAGCTACAGCCCGGGAAAAATGCTCAACAGAACCATTGCCGTGAGACGGTAACGGAAAGGATCGGAACGGATGTATAATTTGCTTATCTCTCTTGGTGCGGCTGCAGTTGTTTTCGTTATTCTCATGTTTGCCGTCAACGTGCCATGGTGGGTTTCCCTGCTGGTGGCGCTTTCTCTCTTTACCGTTATGTATATTCTTGCGATGCGGTATGTCATGAAAAAAGTAAGTGCCGCCATGGAAAACGCCGGCAAGGACCTCCAGGGGCAGCGTATTGACAAGGCCATCAGGACACTCCAGGAAATGCTTCGCTATGGCGTCTGGCAGTTTTCGGTACGCGGTCAGATCCACTCGCAGATCGGGATGATTTATTACCTGAAACGAGATTTCTCCAATGCATTTCCACACTTGGAGAAAAGTTTTGCCAAAAACTGGATTGCCATGGGCATGCTGGCAGTCAGTTACATGAAAAGGAATAAAAAGGACAAGATGACGGCAACCTTCGAGAAGGCCGTTCAATGGAGTCCGAAAGAGTCCCTGTTATGGAATCTGTATGCATATTGCCTGGTGGAATCAGGAAGCCCTGATCTGGCGAAAAAAGTCCTGGAGAGAGGTTTGAAAAAACTGCCTGGTGAGGAGCGCATAGCCCACAACCTTCAAGCCCTGCAGGAAGGAAAAAAGATGAAGATGAAAGGCTTCGGTGATATGTGGCTCCAGTTCCATCTGGAAAAACAGAGCGTTATCATGAAGCAACAGGCGGCAGCCATGGGTGCCATGGGGCGCCGTAAGGTTGTTCGGAAGTAGTTTTGGTATGCATCACAGGGGGCAGTTGGCCCCCTATTTCGTGTTCCGGTCGATCCGGACCAGCGATCTGATTACATAATGTCCATCCGGAAAGTCTCGACAGGGGCTGGGCTGGAACTTTCCCGAAGTCTCTCGTAATCGGTCACCAGCCTTCACACGGATCAGCAGTCTGCTGGATTCAGGCACTATTCTTTCTGTTGCCATTTTGCATTGAAGCCGCACGAGACTCCGAGAAAGCCCCAGCCCAACGGAAGGTAGCGTTGTTTCGGAGTTTCCGGATGAAAACCATGTACCTTTTTCGAAAACCCGTGAGTCTTTTCGCGAGCCCCTATTGCTTGATTAGTGCGGTGATGCCTCCTTTGGGCGGATCGAGACGGTAGTAGCGCTGCAGTGCCTTAATATTCCATTCATCGAGCCTCTCACCCGCGGCCAGGAGCAGAAGACCTGTTCCGCTGCGTACGTCGCGGGTCACCAGCATGCCGCGCCGCAAATCTCCTGGATACAACTCCATCTCGACCATGCCGTCCATTTTTGACAGGGTGTGATACCTTGCCTGTACGGCAACTTCAAGTAATGGAAAGAGTGCCGGGTCGAACCTGGTTCCGAGCTGAGGTACAATCGCTTTCAACGTCATTTCGATTCCGTTGTCTCCCCTGGCCTTGAAAAATAATCTGTCCACGGCATCAGCCACGGCGAGTATCCGTGCACCGAGGGGAATGTCTTTCCCTGCCAAGCGGTCGGGGAAGCCACTGCCGTCAAAATTTTCATGGTGATGCCGGATTAGAATGCCGGCAGGTCTCAGGTCTTCTATCGTGTCTATCGCCGCCTGTCCCCGAACCGGGTGAAGTCGGTATTCCTGCATCTCACTCGGCAGCAATGTCTCGATTTCGCCGTGCAGCAGGGAGTCGGAAATGCCGATTTTGCCGATATCATGGAGGAGTGCGGAGACACGAACTACCTCGATTTCTTCTCGCGTACAGCCGCATTTTTCCGCTACCAGTACCGAAACCTCCGCCACATTTCTGCAATGATTTTGTGTTTCCCGGTCGCGTAGCTCCATGAGACTCGAAAAAGCAAGCAAGCTTCCCTCGTAGTTCTTTTTCAACTTGTCGTTCACTTCGTGCAATTCATTGATTTTGAGGCGAATCGCTGAGGTTTGTTCCAGAACGCGGGATTTCAGGTTGGCATTCCATTCCTGGAGTTCCTCGTTCTGCTGTTGAACCAGCGCTGAGAGCTGCCTGTTTTCCAGGATGATTCGGTAGTGTCCGAGTGCGTCCCGGATGGTGCGGATCAGCTCTTCATCGTTCCAGGGTTTGCTGATATAACGGTAGCTTCCCCCCTTGTTGATTGCATCAATAGTTGCCGAGATGTCCGCATAGCCGGTCAGCATGATTCGCGGAACATCCGGGACTATTTCGCGGGCCTGCTGAAGAAACTCCGCGCCGCAAATCCCCGGCATCCGCTGGTCGGAAACGATGACGCCGATATCGGTGGCTGAGCGCAGAATTTCAAGGCCCTGTTCCCCTGACGTGGCGGTCAGTACCTCCATGTCCTCACTTGCAAGGAGGCGGCGAATTGATTTCAGGATATTTTCTTCGTCATCCACACATAATATCCGGATCGAGTCTGTCATACTGGATTCCTTATTGTATCGGCAGGCGTATGGTGAAGGTCGTTCCTTCTCCAGGCCGGCTTTCCACGTAAATTTCTCCCTGGTGTTTCTTGATTATGTCGTAGGTAATGCTAAGACCGAGGCCGGTTCCCTTGCCGACCTCCTTGGTGGTAAAGAAGGGTTCGAAGATCCTGGACAGAACTTTTTCAGGAATACCGCAGCCGCTGTCGCTTACGGAGGCAAATACCGAGTCATGCTCATGCCAGGTTCGGACCCGTATTTCCCCCTGAGTTTCAATTGCCTGAGCGGCATTGACAAGCAGATTCATGAAGACCTGGTTCAATTGCTGAGGAAAACAGCGGATCAAAGGAAGGATTCCGAGATCGCGAACAAGGTTCGCTTTGTACTTAACCTCGTTCCAGACAATCTTGAGGGTGCTTTCCAGGCACTCATTGATGTCAACTGGTTTGCATTCTGATTCGTCTACGCGCGAGAAGCTCTTGAGGTTCTGGACAATTGAACGGACCCTTTCTGCTCCTTCGAGGGACTCGTCAATCAATTCTCTGCCGTCTTCGATGACATAGTCGATTTTCAGCGCCTTTCTGTTGTCCAGGAAGGTTTGTCGGAACTCTTCATCCGGGTGTGACGCAATGGCCTGCGATACATAGGTGAAATGTTCCGCCAGTCTTCCCAGGTATTTCCGCAGAGTTCCCAGGTTGCTGGAAATAAAGCCCATCGGGTTATTTATTTCATGGGCGACCCCGGCAGCCAATTGCCCGATGGAGGCCATTTTTTCCTGCTGGACGATCTTTGCCTGGGTGGCTTTCAGTTCGCCATAGGCTTTTTCCAGTTCGTCGCTTACCGCTTTTCGCTTGGTAAAATCATGTAGTGTAAGAACAAACCCCGATATTTCGTTTTGATCACTATTGGCAAACGGATATGAGGTGCAGTAAAAGCATCGTTCACTGGATTCATGGTGGATTTCATGTGCTGATGATAGCTCATCTGGGAAAATGAGACCGTGACGCTTGAGGAAATCTTTCCAGTGGGAGCCAATGATTTCCTGATAGGTCAGCGAGGTAAACTCCTGTAATGCCTTGTTGCAACGTTTGATTTTCCCATCTGCGGTGACGAGGATGACAATGTCGTCAATGCAATCCATTGTTCTTTCCCATTCCATCTTGGATGTCTCAACATGATTGAATAGGACATTCAGTTCTGCGTGACTCCGCAGCAGTTCAGCACGGCTTTTCTGCAGCTCCCGTTCGGCTTCTTTGCGGCGGGTTATGTCCTCCAGTTCTACAAGGTAATGGGTTGTTACGTCATCAGCATCTGTAATGGAAGAGATGGTGGCAAATTCCCAGAATGATTTTCCGTCGCGAGTATGGCTGATTCGCTCTCCGCACCATGTTCCGTCTGTCTGAATGATTTTCCAGGAGTCCCCGAAAATATCCGGTACAGTACCTGCCTTTCTGCTCGGGCCGGCATTTGCTCCGATTACCTCTTCCAGGTTGAACCCTGTCATCTTCATAAAACTTGCATTAGCATATTCAATGCATCCATCCGTGTCGGTAATGAGGAAGGCACTGGTACTTTGTTCCACTGCTCGTGACAATTTTCGCAGGACCTCTTCCGTTTCGAAACGTTCAGTTGTATCGAAACAGTAGCCGATATGGCCGCCATAAAAGCCATTTTCATCAAAAAATGGTCTGCCGAAAGTCTGGATCCGACGATACTCCCCGGATTGATTGCGCAGTCTGAATTCGCTTTCGAAGGAAATTTCCGCAGTGTGTGCAACACGCAGATCAGAGAGAATTTCTTCTTTATCTGCTTGATGGAGGTCTGCTATCCAGCCACCTTCAAGATCCTGATCGAAAGAATGTCCGGTAAAATCAAGCCACTTCTGATTGAAATAGTCAAAATTCCCCTGTGAGTCCGTGCGCCAGATCAGAGCAGGAGAGGTCTCGAATAGTTTGAGGTAGAAGTTTCTAGATTTTTCGAGTGCGTCCAGAGCCTGGTTTTTTTCGTCAATAATGCGTTTCTTTTCCAAGGCGGCGGAGATTGCCGGTTTCAGTCGCGCGAGTTGGTCCTTGAGAACATAATCCCAGGCCCCCGCCTTCATGCATTCAATGGCAGTTTCTTCATTGATGGCCCCGGTAACCATGATAATGGGCGTCTGCGACCTGTGTTCACGTGCCAGTGCAAGTACATCCAGACCATTGAACGAAGGAAGGTAAAAGTCGGAAAGAATTACATCGGGACAAAATTCCGACAGCGAACTGACAAAATCCGCTTGCGTATCAACGCGAAAAAATTGGCATGCAATGCCAGACCTGCTGATTTCGCGCTCAATGAGTGCCGCATCGGAGGGTGTGTCTTCCACCAGGAGGATAGAACAGACTATATTCATGGAGTCTCTCTCACTACAACTTTGTTGCGGCTGGTGAAGTAAAAGCAGTTTTGCTTCAACCTTAAAACTTTTGGCTATTAGGAGTAAATGGGTAGTTATCTGTTTTTAAGCATTGAAAAAATAGTATCTTTGATTAAGATTAATGCGGCCGTATCTGTTTAGTTAATTTTAAGGTACTTGCTTTCTCTGTCTCCGAACTATTCATTTTTCGGAATGGAATGTGCTTCTTATTGTAAACATATCGGTGATCAGGCGAAGATCTTTAACCGTCTGAACCGAGATATGTTGAGAGCGGAATTTAACCAGCGGAAAGAAAGCCGAAATTATGAAAGCCAAGGATACTTCACGCGTCTACCCGATACCACTCTTTTTCATTTTTCTGGCTCTGGCATGTGCAATCATTGTTGTTGGCTTCCGATATTATCTGAACCAGAAGGACAAGATTACCGGTGAAAAGTTGCAGGAGCTCTCTGCAATCGCCGGACTGAAGACGGAAGAGATTGCAAAGTGGCGGGATGAACGGCTGGCGAATGCAAAATCACTGCAGAGCAATCAACATTTTGCCCAACATGTGACATTTTTTCTAAAGCATCCGGATGACCAGGATTTGCGTGAAGAGCTGCTGGAATGGCTCTCTTCTTTTCAGAACAGTTTTTCGTACCGGAGTGTTGCACTGCTTGATGCACATTCCGTCCAACGGCTGATCG
>Ga0351900_1021_pt1 | contig 48203 bp, 40 predicted proteins | sample BONcelHT113001D3_FD_205827 | JGI IMG/M metagenome (GOLD analysis project Ga0351900, IMG submission 205827) | Enriched cells from coal bed in the Powder River Basin, Montana, United States - BONCAT cells T11 rep1 HSBNCT.T11.300.1.D3 ...
CTTCGGCCGATTGCGGAGCACCAGTGCGGTACGGTGCGGTGCACGGGTGTTCCGACTGACTTTGTCAGCGCGCTCGCCCGGCCGGGCTTCCGGACACAACTCAAGTGCGGGCGGAGACACGCCCGACGCCAGACGCGTTGGCGTTCAGATGACGTCTTCGTGTGGACATAATCGAGCGATTACCGGCCTGCGCGCGACCGCTCCCTCCGCTACAAGCGCTGTCGCTGACAAGTGCAACGTCCACCTCTTATGCGGTCACACCCAGCTACTTCGAGGTATCAAACCACTGTACTCTGTAGAGTCGCATCCCAGTGTAGACCAGACTGAAACCAACCTTGCCTGATGCGGTGGTTCCCGTTGGCACCTCAAAGGCAAGAGCCCCGTACGCGGTTCCGCCGGCGGGTATGTCGACGACTCCGCGGTCGCTCAGTTCGGCATCGACGGCGAATCGGGCGTTGCTCACCACCACATGGAAGTAGTCAGGGGCGACACGAAACACATCGTAGCCCCGATTCGCTATGCTGACGTCGACGAGAAGCATGTTACGTGAGTCCATCCGGTCGAAAGTTGACGAATACTCGACTATGATGACGGGATTTGAAATCGTCGTGCCTGAGGGGCCGGGCACGGTGCCTGCTGTAGCCTCTGTCCACCAGATGTGGTACAGGCGGTCGCCTGAATAGTGCAGACTGAATCCCACGCCTGGTGAGGCTGTCCCGGTCGGCACATCGAAGAAAAGCGTGCCCGTAATCATGCCTCCATCGTGAAGCTCGACGGCCTGGAGGTCGCTCTCCGCTGGATCGGCCGGGAACTCCGCGTTGTTCACCATCACCGAAAAGCGGTCCGAGGACGTGGCAAATGAATCGTATCCCCGGTTCTCGATGGTCAGCGCCACCACCAGTCTGCTGGGACTTGTGAAGGTGGCGGAATACTCTATGACAATGAAGGGGTTGAATGCCTGTCCCGGGGCAGGCGCTGCGACCTGAGTTGGCGCCTGGGTCGGCGATGGCGTGGGCTGCGGCTCCGAGGGTGGTGGCGCACCGCAACCGCCCGCAGCGGCCAGAGCCATGGCTCCCAGGGTAAGCGCTACGAGGTGACCCTTCTTCGTCACTACACTACTCAACTACCAGGATTCGGAGAAGCACCCGAGATGCCGTGCCCAAGGCCCCCGGCCCGCGCCCGACGCGCACTTCACTTCAGCCGCGTTAATGCGAAGAAAGTGGAGCACGGCACCCGCACACTGTCAAATCACACTACGGGCTCGTTCAGGACCGTTTCTTGACACCCGACCGGATGACGGCCCGTCAACTACCGGACGTTGCCCTTGTCCTGATACACTGGTTATGCATCGACAGTTCAGTCGTGGTGGAGGAAGAGACATGGAGAAGAGCACGTCCGGGGGAACTGGTCTTGAGACCCACGTGGCCAGCACGCTTGCCTATGCGGGGGGATGGGTGTCCGGCCTCATACTGCTGTTCGTGGAGAAGAGTAACCGCGTTGTGCGTTTCCACGCCATGCAGTCTGTCGTCACCTTCGGCATCCTGCACATTATCATCATCATCCTGATTTCGCTGGGCTCACTGTTCTCGTTGCCGGTATGGGGAGGCACGCTCGTGCCAGTGTCGCTCGTGTTCACGGTGCTGTGGGCGCTGGTACTCGCCTTCTCCATCGTACTGTGGATACTTCTCATGGTACGCAGCTACAACAAGCAGCACGTGCTCCTGCCCCTGGCGGGCGACCTCTCCTTCTGGATGATGGACAAGTTCGGGCTTGAGGCGCCGGAGCGGGACGCAATTGCGTTCCAGGGGCTGGGCGGCGAGTTGCCGCGCCGTGACGAACGCTCCCACCGCACCCGGTTCGAGGACAGCGCCGCCGCGAGAGCAGTCGGCTCCGTCGCGGTAATCGTCTGGAGCATCTTCCTGTTTGTGATGTTCAATTTCTACGCTGACTACATCGCCTTCTACCACAGCAGTTCGGAAGGCGGCGTTACGCAGCTGCTGCGCTATCCCATCCTGACGGCCGAGCTGTCGCGCGTGCTCCCCATACTCAATGCGACCCTGGGATTCAACGTACTAGGACATCTTGTCGCCCTCGCGTGGAACCGGTATCTGCTGCGCCAGCTAATCGAGGTGGTCCTGCATGCGATGGGCCTCGCCGTAGCCGTTGTGTTCCTCAGAGTGTTCCCTTTCGACTACAGTGACCTGCCCATCGGCGCGCTGGTAGCGACCTTGCCGACGATAACTATCGTGGTATTAGCGCTCGCCATCGCCGGAAACGTGGTAGAGATAGTCGTGCACCTCGTACGGCTCATCACCGGACTGGCGAAGCGCTAGGCCGACCGTGGCTGCGGCAGCGGGCATCACCTTGACGTCGGAAGAGACCTCTCAGGGCAGGGTGTCGCCGTGTGAGCTGTCCTGTGCGTTGAGTAGCACGGCGGCGCAGCCACGCGTATACTGTGCCCTCTCGCACACGCGGTGCCCCGCAGGGGATGTCCATGATATGGCGCTTCTCCCTCTACGGTTTCCTGAAGAACCAGCGGTACTTCGAGCCGTTCATGATCCTGTTCTTCCTGCAACGCGGCCTGTCGTTCACTCAGATAGGCCTGCTCATCGGGTTTCGTGAGCTGTTCATCAACCTGACTGAGATCCCGAGCGGCGCCGTTGCGGACCTGTTCGGACGGCGACGCTGCATGATGCTCTCGTTCATGGCCTACATCGCTTCGTTCGCCCTGTTCGGGCTCAGCCGGGACTACCCACAACTGTTCGTGGCCATGTTCTTCTTCGCCGTCGGCGAGTCGTTCCGCACCGGGACCCACAAGGCGATGATATTCACCTGGCTCCGGCTCGGGGGAAGACTTGACGAGAAGACCAGAGTCTACGGGTACACCCGGTCCTGGTCGAAGATAGGCTCGGCTGTTTCAACAGTGGTGGCGGTTGCCATCGTGTGGTACACGCAGAACCACGCGTGGGTGTTCTTTCTCGCCATAGTCCCATACGTGGCAGGCCTCGTCAACTTCATGGGGTATCCGAAGGAGTTGGAGGGGCGGCCCGGAACTCACGTGAGCATGCGCGACCTGATGCTCCACCTTCAGAGATGCATCCTCGACGCCCTGAAGGTCCGCGGCCTGCGGCGCCTCATGGTGGAATCGATGTCCTTCGAAGGTGTCTACAAGGCCGTGGAGAACTATCTCCAGCCGGTGGTAAGGAACATGGCGTTCCTCGTTGTGGGATGGGCATGGCTCGGAGAGACGCGTCGCAGCGCCCTGCTCATCGGTCTCGTGTACGTGGTCCTCTACCTCGGCTCGGCGTACGCCAGTCGCAACGCGCACCGCGTCGCATCACGCGCGGGTGGTGAGGAGATGGGCAGTCGGCTTCTCTGGAAGGTCGTATTCGCAACATATGCGATCCTGGTGCCGCTGCTCTATTTCGGGCTGTACCAGGCGGCGGTAGTGGCCTTCGTACTGCTCTCGATGACCCAGAATCTCTGGCAGCCGGTTCTCGTGAGCAGGTTCGACGCGTACGCCAGCGAGACGGAGGGCGCCACGGTTCTGTCCATTGAGAGCCAGGCCAGAGCGGTTTCCACCATGGTGGCAGCGCCTCTACTAGGCGTGGCGGTGGACTTCGTTCGTGCGAACGGGCCCGGCGCCGAGTTCTGGCCGGTCGCACTCATCGCCGCAGCCATCGCAGCTCTGATGCTCCTCACTCCTCCGAAGCGCGACGGCAGGAATGGGAGACCGGCTTGCGCTGTCGATGGGCGTGGAATCGGGTAGTCCGCCAGGACGGGGTCCAACTCCGACAGGCGGTGCGGTAGTGTGCGGCACGGAGGCAACGCCGTCGCCGTCTGGCGGGCGGCACCCACTACTCAACCAGACTGGAACGGTTATCCTTCACACCTGTGGATGCGTCTCGGCGCGCATACTGTGTGACGATTACAATAGTAAACACAGAGCGTACGGTATCAGTCTGCCGCAATCAATCGCTGCGGAGCAGACCACTCCGCGCCGCTTAACGACCAGGCTCCCGAAGCCCGGGGCCTGCCTTGACCGCGGATAATGGTCTGCGTACCATGCGACTGTAGCGTGGCCACCCTTCTGAACAGTTCCTTCACAGGCTCCCGCGGTAGAGAAACCATCGACCGACGCGAACAGGAGAGATACCGATATGTGCAGCAGCGAGCCGCTTATCACCGATGTCCGGGCACTTGAGATAATCGACAACCGCGGTCGACCGACGATACGCGCGCGGGTGTACGTGGAAGACGGCTACTGCGGCCGCGCGGACGTGCCGTGCGGCTCTTCCACAGGGTCATACGAGGCCTTCGACTTACGCGACGGCGACGCGCGCTACAACGGACGCGGAGTGCGGAAGGCCATAGCCAATGTCCACGACGTGCTCAAGCCGGCGCTCCTGGGGCAGGACGTCACCGCCCAGCGCCGCCTAGACGCCCTCATGAACGAGCTGGACGGTACTCCGAACAAGTCTCGCCTCGGCGGCAACGCCATCCTCGCCGTGTCGATGGCAGCCGCACAAGCTGCCGCTGCGTCGCTCGACCTGCCGTTGTACCGCTATCTCAGTGCGGATGCACACGTGCTGCCCGTGCCACAAGCATGCCTCATCAACGGGGGTGTGCACGCGGGCAACGACCTCGATGCACAGGAGTTCTGCGTGATGCCGGTCGGCTCACCTACCCTTGCCGAGGCCACCCGGCTGGTCTGCGAGGTATTCGAGGTGCTCAAGGGCATACTCGAAAAGAAGCACGGCAAGCTGTCCACCAACTTCGGCGAAGACGGCGGCTTCGCGCCGCCGCTGCGCACGTCGAAGGAGGCCATGGACCTCCTATGCGAGGCGGTGGAGAAGTCGGGGTACACGAAGGACGTGGTCTACGGGCTCGACATCGCCGCCACCGGGCTGTACGACCGCACCCAGGGCATGTACCGTTTCGACGGCAGGGAGCGCACGCCTGACGGGATGATCGCGGCGATGCTGGAATTGGTGCGTGAGTATCCGGCCATCGTGTCGATCGAAGACCCACTTGAGCAGGACGACCTCGGCGGATGGAAGATGGTGGTGGACGCGCTGCCGGGTGTGCTCGTCGTGGGCGACGACCTGACAGCGACGAACGTGAATCGGCTGCGCCTCGCCATCGGCGCGGGTGCAATGAACGCACTGCTGTGCAAGGTCAACCAGGCCGGTTCAGTGACCGACGCGATGGATGCGGCGCGGTACTCGCAGCGCCACAGGTGTCCGGTGGTGATGTCCGTGCGCTCGGGCGAGACCGAGGACGACATCCTGTCGGACATAAGCGTTGCGCTGAACGCGGGCGTCTTCAAAATAGGCGGTCCCCACGGCAGCGACCGCGGCAAGAGCTTCAACCGCTTCCTGGAGATAGAAGCAGAGCTTGGACCGGTTGCCCGATACGCCGGACGCGACTATGCACAGCTTGAGTAGAACGCGCCCGCTGAAGCGAAGGCCGCCGGCGCGCCGGCCCATGGCGCGTTGCGGGAGTGCGTGACGTGTTCGACCTCGAGCGCTTGCTTTCCCATGGTTTCGTGTCCGGGCGGCGCCTGGCACTCGACATCGCCGGGCATGCCCTGAGGGCGGTCGACCCGCGCCGCGCGGTCCTCTCCCGGCTGAGCGTCGAAACTGGCCAGTTGCGCATCGACAACGATGTCTACGACCTCGACCGATTCGAGCACCTCTACGTAGTCGGCGGCGGAAAGGCGTGCTACCCGCAGGCGCTGGCGGTGGAGCAGTTGCTCGGCGACCGCATCACCGGCGGGTTCATCTCCGTCAAGAAGGGTCAGCTTGTCCCATTTGTCGAGCGAATGGGCCGGCTGACCCGCCTTCGCGTATTCGAATCCGCCCACCCGGTGCCGGATGAGACCAGTCTCGAGGCGGGCCGCGAGATACTCGCGATCGCGGACAGAGCGGGCGCAGGCGATCTCGTCATTTGCCTTATGTCAGGTGGAACATCGGCGCAGGTCATCGCGCCGGTGGATGGCGTATCAGTCGCGGACAAGGCGGAGGTCAACCGGCTGCTGGTAACGAGCGGCGCCGACATCACCGAAATCATGACGGTCCGCCGGCACCTGTCGCGCATCAAGGGCGGGCAACTCGCCGCGCGGCTGTCTCCTGCAACGGTCATCACACTCACCGTATCGGACGAGAAGACGGACTCGCTGATGTGGAACACCGACTGGGTGAGCTCGAACGGCACCAGACCTGCCGACGCTATCGCCATTCTCAGAAGGTACGAACTCTGGAGACGCATGCCGGAATCGGTGCGCCATCGTCTTGAGGATGCGGACGGGGCCGGGGCAACACAGGAGCTTCCGTTCGGTGAGAAGGTCAACCGGTATATGGTTGTCAGAACGAGGGACCTGTTTAACGCGGCAGTAGTGCGCACCGGAGAACTTGGCCTCACCCCACTGCCACTCACCACAGTCCTGAGCGGGGAGAGTCGCGAGGTGGGTCGTGCGCTGGTGAGCATTGCGCGAGAGGTGGTCCTCAGCGGTCGGCCGGTTGCGGCACCATGCGCGCTTGTCGCCACGGGAGAGACGGCCGTACGACTGCCAATGGGATTGGTGGGGGAGGGCGGCGCCAACCAGGAGCTGGCGGCGGGCGCATGCCTGGACCTTGCTCCCGATGCGCCGGTCGCGGTGCTGGCGCTCGATACCGATGGCTCCGACGGGCCGACCGATATCGCCGGAGCGCTGACTGATGGAACCACATCGGGGCGTGCCGGGTCAGCAGGCGCGGCCCTGCACGACGCGCTGAACCGCCACGACGTGTCACGTGCCCTGCGCGCCGCCGGCGATGCTGTCATCACAGGCCCCACCGGCACCAACGTCAACGATATCGTGATTGTCGTTGTGCTGCCGCCACAAGAAGTTCCTTGAACCGGGGGGCCATCGACAGACGCGCACTCAGCTTCGTGCCCGCGTGCCGGCACTTCTTGCCCGCAACTGCCCGTGTTGAGCCGTGTGTCTGCCTTGCAGGGAACGGACGGGCCAGGCCCGTTATCCTGGTTTGAACTACGCCGGTCTCCAATCCGGATAGCTCCAGCTATGGTTCCACGCACGGCACATGTGCCGCCTCCGAGCAAACGGTTTCTGGCAGCGCAACGGTAGCACCAATCCATCGCACCCGCTATGGCCATTGGTCGCTCGCCACGCCTTGCGCCGCCAGGAAAGCGGCGGTAGACTGGAAGACAGATGATTGCCGGGTGGAGACCGGCAGGAGGGCCTCTCCGATGGGATGGAAGACAAGAGTACTCACCCTTACGCCACTTATCCTGCTCGCCACGGCATGCTCGCCACAGCCTCCCCGTGACGCCGTCGTGGAGATTCCCTGCGAGAAGTTCTCCGCGGAAGCCGGCGACCAGGTCAGAATCACGAGGAACGTGTCGGTCAAAGAGGGAGGACACGTCGTCGTGCGCTTGTGCACGAACCCGAGCACCGGTTTCGCATGGGAGGACGCCGATGTCTCTACCCCAACGGTGCTTGTTGAACGGTCGCGCGAATTCATCCCACCGGGAGTCACAATGCCCGGCAGTGCGGGACTTGAGCAGTGGACCTTCGAGGCTGTCGGACATGGGGCGTGCACCGTGGCGTTGAGCTATAGCCGCCCGTGGGAGGGGGGGGAGAAGGGCATCTGGCTGTTCGAGCTTGAGGTCACGGTCGCGTAGCGCACCACTTCTGTGCCGGAGGTAACACCATCCATGCCTGGACGCATACGTATCGGGACATGCTCATGGACAGATCCCAGCCTCATCCGCGCCGGAACATTCTACCCATCCGGGTCTCAGACGGCCGAGTCCCGGCTCAACTACTACGCCAGCCAGTTCGACATAGTGGAGGTGGACAGCAGCTACTACGCGATGCCTTCACGGCGAAACGCAACGCTCTGGGCGGAGCGGACTCCGGACGACTTCGTGTTTGATGTGAAGGCGTTTCGCCTCTTCACCAACCACCCAACCCAGCCACAGTCGCTGCCTACCGACATCCGCGGCGCGCTCCCCGGCGACATCGCACAAAAGAAGAACCTGTACTACCGTGACGTACCGGCAGAATTGCAGCAGCACTTGTGGTCCCGCTTCGAGGACGCTCTATTGCCGCTGGATTCCGCCGGCAAGCTCGGAGCCGTGCTGCTTCAGTTTCCTCCATGGTTCCAACCAGGAGTGGCCCAGATGGACCACATACTGGCATGCAGGGAGCATCTCGCCCGCCACACGGTCGCGGTCGAGTTTCGCAACAACAGATGGTTGTCGGAGCAGAGTCGCGGCGCGACTCTGTCGTTTCTCAGACAGCACCAGCTGCCGTTCGTGTGCGTGGATGAACCTCAAGGATTCAGATCGAGCGTTCCGCCCATCGCCGAAGTCACGGCCGACACTGCAATCGTCCGGTTCCACGGCAGGAAGTCAGAGGCGTGGGAAGCGAAGAACGCATCGCCCGGCGACCGATTCGACTACTACTACAGCGAAGAGGAACTGACGCCATGGGTCGACCACATCAAGGGGTGTGCGGCCGGCGCCTCTGAGGTGCACGTGTTGTTCAACACTAACAACGGCGACCAGGGCGTGGTGAACGCCAGGCTCATGGCGCGTCTTCTGCTCTAGTCGAGCACTCGACTGCAAGCACCTTCGTGCCTGCGGGCCGACAACCTTCAGTGCTCCGGACCAGGGCCAGGCTGACCACCGAAACCACCATTGTGTCCCTGCGGACGGCGGTGGCGCGGGCGACGGCGGCGTGGACGATCCCCTCCCTCTACGGACGAACCGGAACCATCTCCGTCCCCCTCCTCTCCAGCCTCACTCTCCGGAAGAACAAGCCAGGGGAATCGGCGAGCCACGTCTTCGACGTCAAATGGACCGCCGTGCCCTGCCAGCAGCGTCTTCGCTCCGGCATTCACAACCTTCTGAAGGCTTTCACGGGCTTCGGTCGCATTCTCAGCGAACCACGGGGCTGAAGGCGTGCGGACGGACAGGCCTCGCATCAACAGGTCTCCCACGATACACATGCCGTCGGGCAGCAGTATGGAAATGGAACCGGCGGTATGGCCCGGCGTCTGGATCACCCTGCCGTGGCCGGCATACCTGCTCAACCTGTCGCCATCGTGGAGGATGATGTCCGGCTCAACCGGCTCTGACTTGACGGCGAACAGCGACTTGAGCAAGCTCCCGAGGCGGGTCACCGGCTTCAACACCGGTACGCTACCGAAATTCACATACTCGGCATCCAGTTCGTGTACAGCAAGAGGAGCCCGGGTCCACTCTTTGAGCTGGCTGGCGCTACCGAAATGGTCGGGGTGGCCGTGCGTGATGACAATAAGACCGATATCGCCCAGCGAGATGCGGTGCCTCGACAGCTGCTCCAGCAGCTCGCCTGCCGTCCCGGCCGGTCCAGGGTCCACGAGCACGTGCTTCACGCCCGGGATGAGGTATGCGTTATAGCACCTGAACGGGTTCTTGCCACCAAGGTGGAGCGTCATGACGCTCACATCGGCGCGCTGCTCCCCGTCATCAACTTGTGCTGTCTGTGCTTGCTCTTCCTTCGGCTGAACCTGGTCTGAATCCTGGGGTCTCCTGAATCTGTTGCGTCTGCTCATCTTCCCGCCATTCGCCTTAGCTGGAGCCGGACGTCCCGCATCCGCTGCTGTGGGTGCGTCTCGCTGCCCGTCTCCTGCCGAACGGTATCCTGCGTTGCGTCACCACCCTGCGTGCACTTCGGTGATTTGTGTTGCCGCAGAAGTAGCCGGTTCACGGGTTCTACCGAAAGGGAGCCTGCAATCGAGACAACCTGCTCCGGGCACCAGTTGGTTTACTGCTCCGATAAGGCCCCGCCACACGAGACCGTGGCCAAAAGCATATGTCAGCCTGTGTGTAGTGTCAAGCAACCACGAATAGCCTATGGAATATCTGTACTACAGTCCGACCCGGTGGCACAGCAGAAACGTCCGCGTTGACGAGTGCCGCCGGCATACGGCGGGGCGCGGGAGATACGCTGCAGAAAGGCTATCTCTCCAGCGGCGCGACCATTGACGGGGCGATTCCGCGATGCTAGCCTGTGCACATGAGGCGCCATCCCTCACCGGGGCGGGGGAACGGCTCACAGAGTCGAACGGCACCTCTGAGTACCGCGGAAATCAGCCGGCCAAGCTCTCCCCTGCATCACTCCACAATACCGGCGTCTTCGTGCAACCACATCCCTTTCAGCCGCCCTCTCGCCGCTCGACCATGAAGCGAATAAGGAGGTGGACATGAAACGAGTCCTGCTGCTGCTCGCGGATGGCTTCGAGGCCTTTGAGGCTGCCGCATTCACAGACGTGCTAGGCTTTGCCACCGCATTCGGAGACGAGGAGATTGAGGTCGTCACGGTCGGGCTGCACCCCGAGATTCACTGCACTTTCGGATTCACGGTCAGGCCGGAGTTGATGCTTGAGGATGCCAGGGATGATGAATTCGACGCAGTGGCCGTGCCGGGAGGGTTCGAGCGTGCAGGATTCTACAACGATGCGTATTCGGATGTGTTCGTCGACGTGTTCCGCCGCTTCGCGGCGGCAGGCAAGCCGATAGCAGCCGTCTGTACCGGCGCGCTGCCGGTGGCCCGGAGCGGCGTTCTCCGGGGCCGGCGCGCCACCACCTACCACCTCCTCGAGGGCAGGCGCCGTCGAGAACTCGCGGACATGGGCGCCGACGTCGTTGATGAACCGGTGGTGCGCGACGGCTCGATAGTCACATCCACCTCGCCTGCCACGGCAACCGACGTGGCCTTTACGCTCCTCGAGATGCTGACGTCAGCGGGGAACGTCGGAACTACCCGTCACGCGATGGGATACGTATAGCCCTCGCTGGAGAATGCCGGCTGCCCCCAAGCCAGGCGCCGGACAATCCCGCCACTTCACATCAGGACAACGACGTTACGATTCGCTCTCGACTGAGAAATCGCGTGCCCCAGCCAATCAGGCACAACGCGATGATTGCCGCCAGTGCCACAATACCGACCGGGAGCCATCCAATCGCGAGCGTTCCTGTCGACGTGTATCCAATGCCGTAGAGGCCGGCGAAGATCGGGATGAAGAGGGCCATGCCGATGATGCGGTTCTCCTTCATGCCGAGCAGCAACTGCGCGAAGCCGAGCGCCCCGACCAGACACGCGATAACAAGCGGAAGTACACACACCAGGTACAGGATGACAGCCGCATTCGGAACGGCCAGCGTGCCCATGCGGGCACTCGTGACAATCGAGGTCAACACGCCAGCCCCGAACGCCATCACATGGGCGAAAGCCGTCACGGCCAGGGTCTTGCCCAGCCACACGTCGCGAAGGCTTGCGGGACTGCATAGCAACGTCTCAACCACAGAGTCCATCTTCTCGCGCAGGAAGACCTGGCTGGTGGAGGAGTAACCCAGGAACGCGCCAATCATGGTCGAGAGGAAGAAGAGCAGGCTCCCCAGAGATAAGTCGAGTGCCAGCGGCATGTCGCGGGTCAGTCTCAGAGAGTACACACCCCCGAAGAACAGAGCAAATGCGATCCCCGTGAATAGGGAGCTGCGCACCCCCAACAGCTCTTTGAGTTCTTTCCGGAATACTATTATCACGCTATTCACCACGTCTCTCCTCACGTACGATATCGAGGTAGACCTCCTCTAGCGAACGCCTTGACCGCCGCAATTCGTCCACACCGATGCCACTGGCCTCCAGCACCGCAGCCAGCGACACAGCACCATGCGCGTTGCGCAGAGTGACAGATATCGCGGCGTCCCCGCCCGATGTGACGGCAGAGACATCCGGCTGTGATCGCAGCAAACGAACGGCTTCCTCCGTACGGGCGGCATCCGAAATCACTACTTCCACGCCCGCACTCCCAACAGATGCCTGCAGGGCCTTCAGCGTGTCACACACCCGTATTCGTCCGTGCTGCAGGATGGCCACCCTGCCGCAGATGCGTTGCACCTCGTCGAGATCATGCGAACTGAGAAACACCGCTATCTGCGCTTCACTCGAAAGCGTCACAATCAGGTCGCGCACCATCTTCTGCGCCTCGGGGTCGAGTCCCGCGGATGGCTCATCCAGCATCAGAAGGTCAGGCGAGTGCAGCAGTGCGCGTACCAGTCCCAGCTTCCGGCGCATGCCTCGCGAAAACGAGCCAACCTTGTCGTGAGACCGCGAAGTCAGACCCGCAAACTCCAGCAGTCGCGCGATGCGAGGTCCCCTGTCCGGCACGGAGTACAGACGTGCGAAGTAGTCGAGATTGTCATACGCGGTGAGCCGTGGGTACAGGCCATCAGCCTCCAGGAGCACCCCTGTTCGTCTGCGCACCTCAGGGCTTTGCGACGCTCGTTTCCCCCACAGCAGGGCCTCGCCCGATGTGGGCTCCAGGAGCCCCAGCAGCACGCGCATTGTCGTGGTCTTGCCGGAGCCGTTCGGCCCCAGATAGCCGAACACCTCTCCTTCGCCCACCCGCAGGCTAACGTTGTCCAGCGCGGTTCGGTCCTTGAATCGTTTCGTCAGGTTCTTTACTTCCAGCATGCGTGCCTCCACCAGGTTCGGCCCACGCGGAGCCGAGTAAGAATACTCCGGTTGACGCACCTGACGTAACCCCCAGGGATGCCATCCTTTGACAAAGGCGAAAGAGAAGAAGCCGGCGATACCTGTCTAATGCAAGTCGCGACAACGTGATACGGCTCACCGGTCGCCGCTGCCCGGGATACGCAACGGTCGAACCTGCGTCACCCGCCAACCCCCGGCTCGCACTCCATGTATGCTAGAATGATACGCGAGCTAAGCGATGATGAACGACGTTGGGCAGGAATTCCGCTACAAGGACTTCGGCGACCGTGTGCGGCAGTGGAGGCAGGCGGTTCAGCCTCCTATGACGCAACGTGAGCTTGCGGACAAGATTGACGTGACAAGCGGGTTCCTGGCGCATGTGGAGACCGGGCGCACGTTGCCGGGAGTTCGCACGCTCGTAGCCATAGCGAGGGCGCTGGGTGTCCCGCTTCACGATGTGCTTCGTGCGGCAGGCTATCTGCCACCTGCGCTCGAACAGAAAGACGACCTGCTGCTTGAACCCGAGTTGAGGATTTTCTTCGCGGACGACTGGCTCAATCTCACAGAGGATGAGCGTGAGTTACTGCGTGATTTCGTCCGCATGCTGAAGACGCGGCTCAGGCGCCGGCAGTCGCGCCTGCCGGAGGCAGGAGGCTATCGACTCGACTGCGAATAGGACTAGTGCCGCATCTCCCCGTTGATTTCGCTGATGGCCAGTCTCGCCAATTCGTCTGCACGCTCGTTCTGCTCCACCCCGGAGTGTCCCGCGACCTTCCTGAAGACCACGCGGTGCCTGCGCACAACCGCGAGGAGGCGCTCCCACAGGTCCCGGTTCTCGACCGGCTTGCGACTGTAGTTCAGCCACCCGTTCTTCTCCCAGCGTTCATACCATCTCTGCTGCATACCGTTGACGAGGTACGCGCTATCGGAGTGCACCACCACATCGAGCCCTTCGCCCTTCAGACACTCCAGCGCCTCGATACACGCGGTCAGCTCCATGCGCTGGTTGCTGGTGTTCTTCGCCCCACCCCGCACCTCCTTGATGGCTCCCTTGTACAACAGCACCGCCCCCCAACCACCTCTGTTTCCCTTGAACTGGTTGCCGGAACACGCCCCATCGCAATAGATGGTGACCGCTTCTCTCTCAGGCGCCACGATGGTTCTTCATCCTCCTTCAGTTCAACTATCTCACAGGACAACCACACCACCACGGCATCCCGGACGAGGGTGATGCCCCCTAGAAGCGAAGCAGCGCAGCGACCTGCCCTCCACCCGGCACATCCGCGGGCGGCACCACATGCACCGCGGCTCCTGTGAGGAGTGCACGTTCCACTGCGGTGTCCGCCAGGTCCGCGTCGCCCGGCTCATAGTCGCCGTGAATCTCAACATTCCGCTCCTGCGCGGAGAACTGCCCCCACACGTGGGCGCCAAGCGCAACGAAGAGCACTGCTATCCTCCCATCGTGCGCCGCAAGAAGCACGTCTTCAAGACGGCCTGTCGTCAAGCCGCGCGCAGACCCCTCACCAAAGCGAGCGATTGCGGTCTCGCGCCCCCGTGCGAAATGCGCCTCTACAAACGGCCACGCCCGACTCTGCAACTCGGCGGGGCTGAACGTGTCCGGGTTGCCGTCCACGCCATCATCCAGCAGGTGGGCGTACGTGTTGACCTCACGGAACAGCGCCCGAAGTGAGCCCACTCCTGCGAGCACCAGCGGCGCGTCGTCACCCTTCAGTGTCTCCTGCAACCCGTGGTCCACTTCGCGAAGGAAGCGCACGATGACGTCCTTCTCTCCGTCCTTCCCCTCGCCATGCCCGTGGTACATCGCAGAGCCCTTCCCTCCTGCTCCCTGCGTTGGACCGCTATGGACCTGGAGATTCCGGCTGAAATCACGGTTCTGCAGGATATCGGCCATGCTGGCGGGCAACGCGTCCGGAGTGACCTCACGCGCCCCGTCCCTGCTGCACTGCACGAGTCCGACCTTGTTCTGGCTGAGCGCAAGGACATAGAAGATGCCATCTGCTGCGAACAGCGGCAAGAGAGGACTCAGGTGGAACCGGTCGGCAACCACGACGGTCTCTTCAGGATGATATGGGAGCCGGTAGTACGTGAATGTCTTCCCGGAGAGAAATACGGCAAGCCCGTCCCCCTGGTGATGCCAGAACAGCGTGTCGTCTACGAGTGTCCATGCTCTTTCCAAGAGGCGCGCTGCTTCGGGCTGGCGCAGGCCCCTCACCAGGAGCTTCTCTTCGGCTTCGCGCAACAGATTCTTGAGGCGAATCCCTCCCTGCGCCACATCACCTGTCCTCAGTGTCGGCAGGTAGATGGAAACCGAGATGTCCTCCACGCTATCCAGTAGTGCCTTCAGGTCCTCTCGTCCAAGCAGTCTCATCCTTCACCTCCCCTTCCACGTTCTCTACACGAACCGCACACATGGAGGCCGCCAGCCGGCTCTCCGGTGAAGGCGGCATGGTATCACAATTTACAGAGGCAAGGCGCCCTGCGGGCGACTGCCTCCCCCGGAGGCGAGGCGCCGGTGACTTCGACACCAACCTCACAACCCACCCCACTCCACATCATCAAGGATAGCATCATGCCGGGGCGCGGATTGCGCTGCAATCGGCAGATGAGAGAAGTCGGCAACGCCACCGCCTGCGTTGTCCCGGCGGGCAACGCATAGCCTAATGACGCCCTCAAGATATCGAACAGCAGGCTGGACCCGGAGGAACCTCCGGGCCCAGCAGCATCAGTTGCATCAAGGCCGTCGCCTATACCGCCGAGACCCCGTGTTCACCAGTGCGTATTCGAATCACCTCTTCGATCTCAGAGACGAATATCTTGCCATCCCCCGCCTCGCCTGTTCTCGCGTTAGCGGCGATCGCGTTCACCACCGGCCCAACCGACTCCGCGCTCTCAACCACAAGCTCTATCTTGACCTTGGGCAGAAACTCTATGCGATACTGGCTGCCGCGCCACTGCTGCACCAGCCCTTTCTGCTTCCCGTGCCCCTTCACCTCGGTGAGTGTCATGCCCGGATAGCCCAGTTTCTCCAGCGCCTCCTTAATCGTAGAGACGCGCTCGGGACGTACAATGGCCTCTATCTTCTTCATTTCATCGCCTCCATGCACTCATCCGCTCAAGACTCGCGGTACGGCAGTTCGTCGACCACCGTGAAGTTCGGATACGCCTTTCCGCCATGTTCACCGATATCGAGTCCCTCGATCTCCTCCTGCGGAGGAACACGAATCCCGCCCAGTGCCAGGTCCAGTAGCTTGAACAGCACCAGCCCAAGGACAAGAGCCCAGGATGCCGCCACTACCGCGCCGATGGCCTGCGCAATCAACTGCCCCGCTCCACCTCCGTAGAACAACCCAACCACCATGGGACCTTCCGTCGTGTACAGACCATAGGTGCCGTCTGCGAACAGCCCCACCGCCAGGAGTCCCCAGATGCCGTTCAGTCCATGCACGCTGACCGCACCGACGGGGTCGTCCACCCGCACGCGGTCCAGCAACAGTACCCCGAGGACCACGATTGCCCCTGCCACAGCACCGATGACCACCGCCGCCCATGCCTCTACCCAGGCGCATGGCGCGGTGATGCCCACCAGCCCGGCGATGGCTCCGTTGAGCGCCATGCCAACATCCAGTTTCTTCGTGATGCGGTGAATCACTATAAGCGAGGAGACTGCTCCCGCCGAGGCCGCGAGCGTGGTGTTGACCGCGATGACCGCACTGCGGAGTTCAAGAGCCGAGAGCGTACTGCCCGCATTGAATCCATACCATCCGAACCAGAGTATGAACACGCCCAGGGCCGCAAACGTCATGCTGTGCCCGGGTATTGCGTGAGCTTTACCGTGCCGGTCGAATTTGCCGATACGAGGTCCGAGAACAAGCGCCCCGGCTAACCCCATGAACCCCCCCACTGCATGCACGACCCCGGAGCCTGCAAAGTCCACGTGGCCAACGCCGAACGGGAGCGACGACAGCCAGCCACCTCCCCAGACCCAGTGGCCATACACCGGATAGATGACCGCGCAAATGGCGATGCTGTACAGGAAGTATGCCTTGACCTTCAGTCGCTCTGCCACCGCGCCGGCCACAATCGTAGCTGCAGTGGCCGCAAACATCACCTGGAACAGGAACAAGAGATAGTGTCCGACGTCATACTGGTCACCCGCCAGAAACCAACCGGTGGTGCCGAAAAGCCCTGCCTTGCTGCTGCCGAACATCAGCGCGTAGCCCACAGCAAAGAAAGCGAGCGAACCGATGGCGAAGTCCATGAGGTTCTTCATCATGAGGTTCACCACGTTCTTGGCGCGGCACAGGCCGGCAGTCAGCATCGCGAATCCGCCCTGCATGATGAACACGAGCGCCGCTGCGATAATTATCCACACGTAATCCAGCGGTGCATCCGGGTTCTCCAGAAGGGTCTCGGCTCCGGATGGGTCGGCAGCCAGCGCCGGCACCGGCAGCATCAGCAGCGCCAGCAAAACCAGCGACGCGCCAAGCACCAATGGAACGGTGCGCCGGCTTCGCCGTCGTATCTCAAGGGTAGCCATGTCTCTATACCTCCTTCGCAGGTCTTGAAGGCATAGTCTGAGCGCGGCACGTTGCGCGGAGGTTGCCGCATTGTTTCGAACGCGTTAAACCGGCATGGCTTCGAGACCCTCGGCCGATGGTACAATGCGTGCAGAGGAGGGGTTGAGCTTGACTGAGCCGTGGCGACCGGGGCTGACCGTCCGCATCGTGCTCTTCATCGGGGCGATCGTCGCGCTGTGCGGCATTCTAACCGTGCTGATTATCGGCAGCGTTGTGACGACTCAACTCCGCGAGCGCTACGCGTCAGACCGGCAGACATCGATCGAATTCCTGACAGCCTCACTCGTTCCGATGATCGAACTCAGCGACTACGAGCGAGTTCAGCGGACCATTGAGACAGTGCTGGTGTACGAGAACATCGTGTCGCTGGCCGTGTACGACGCGGACGGCGTGCTGATTCGTTCCGCGAAGGAGTCCGGGGAGGGAAGCCAACCCACCGACACCATCAGCCATGTTCTCATGAAGGGGGCGGAATTCGTCGGCCGCGTTGATATCGGTTTCTCCCGCGCCTACATCGACGCGCAAGTAAAGGAACTCACGCGCATCCTGGCGCTCGCCGTCACCGCGCTGCTGCTTGCCACCGCGGGTGCGCTGCTCTGGTACCTCAGCCGCTCCGTAGTGCGCCCGCTGCATATCTTCACGCGGACTGTGCGCTCGATGACCTCCAGCAATCTCGGTCTCCGTGTGCCATTGCGAGGCTCCGACGAGATAGGCGTTCTTGCGGGCAGCTTCAACGCGATGGCGCAGGACCTCGAAGAATCGAATCTGCAGCTGACACAGGCTCACCTCCAGCTCGAAGAGCGGTACCTGGAGCGCGCGGCACGCGAGGAACGTCGCACCGAGCAGGTGCGACGCATATTCGAGATGCGGCAGCAACTCATCCAGATTTCGGAGCTCGCCGACATGATGGAATTCGTCGCCTCGGCTCTTCAGAAGGCGTTTGCGTACTACAGTGTGAACGTCTACCTCGTAGATTCCCGGGCCGGTGACCTGCAACTGGCTGCCACCGCGGGCGCGCTCTCGAGCAGCACTACTGTGCCGCGGCGTGTTCAGCCGGGAGACGGCATAGTGGGCGCCGTGCTGCAATCGTGCCGGCCGTTGCTCGCCACCGACGTTGCGCGCGAGCCACGCTACGTTGCAGTAGCGGAACTGAAGGAAACCAGGGCCGAACTTGCGGTCCCCATTGCCATCGGAACACTCCCGCTCGGAGTGCTGGACATACAGGCAGACCGCGAGAACGGGCTCGACGAAATGGACCTGTACACCGCGCAGACGGTTGCGGACCAGATTGCGAACGTTGTTGAGAACGCCCGTGTGGCGGAGGAAACGCGGGAACTCACCGTGCTTGATGAACGAAACCGCATGGCGCGCGAGATTCACGACACACTCGCCCAGGGCTTCACGGGCATCGTTCTGCAACTCGAGGCCGCGGAGCAGAGCCTCAACGACTCCCCCTCCAGCGCCGCATCACACATCGACCGCGCGCGGAGACTGGCCCGTGAGAGCCTTGCGGAGGCTCGCCGCTCGGTATGGGCACTTCGTCCCTCCGTCCTCGAGAAGCGAAAACTCGCCGATGCACTGCGCGCTGAAGCCCGGATGCTCCAGGATGAGGGGCAGGTACAGGTTGCCTGCCACATATCCGGAGTTGCACGGGACCTTCCTGCTCCTGTCGAGGAGGCGCTGCTGCGCATCTGCCAGGAATCCCTCACCAACATCCGCCGCCATGCGAAAGCAGCGCAGGCGCAGGTGAGCTTGACATTCGACAACAACAGCGTCATGCTCAGCATCAGGGACGACGGCATCGGGTTTGACCTCGATACTCCCCGGGAAGGCTCTCTCGGGCTGATCGGCATCAACGAGCGCGCGCGTCAGTGCGGGGGCATTGCGCGCATCTCCAGCATGCCGGGAGAGGGAACCCTCGTCGAGGTCGACATTCCGCTGGAGGTGAGGTAGAACGATGAGCAGCATCCGCGTCATGATTGTGGATGACCATCCGGTGGTGCGGGAAGGCCTTGTCGCCATGCTGGAACGGCAGGACGGCATGACCGTGGTTGGCGAGGCAGCCGACGGCGCGGCCGCGGTTCAGAAGGCAATCGACTCCAATCCGGATGTCATTCTGATGGACCTGCGCATGCCCGTCATGGACGGAGTGGAGGCCATGCGCAAGATAGGCGAAAGCATTCCTGCAGCCCGCTTCATCGTCCTCACAACGTACGACAACGATGAGTACATCTTCAAGGGAATCGAGGCGGGGGCTCGAGCGTACCTGCTCAAGGATTCGCCACGCGAAGAGCTGTTTCGCGCCATCCGCGCCGTCCATCGCGGGGAGTCGCTCATCGAACCATCGGTCGTCAGCAGAGCGCAGGACAGGCTTGCCGCGCTTTCCAGACAGTCGCCGAACTCTGAGCTGTTGTCCGACAGAGAGATGGGGGTGCTGCGACTCATGGCCACCGGCGCGCCAAACAAGAGCATCGCTGCCGAACTCTGTATCAGTGAAAGCACGGTCAAGACGCACGTGCAATCGATATTCCAGAAGCTGGAAGTGAACGACCGCACTGAGGCCGTGACACACGCTCTGCAGATGGGCATCATCACTCTCTAGTCGCCTCGGACCACTCTCTCTTGCTCTATTCCCACGCCCCCCCCGAGCATTCTCCGACCACGGTTTCGCCAACCGCATCGGCGCGGCCGCCACCCCCATTCGACCGACCGCTGGTCCTCATAGGTAGTCGCTCTCACGCCGGGAATTTCTCGTGCACGTGCAAAGCCTGCTACTATTCGGTTGGCGCTGGGTACTCCGGCGGCAGTTGAGGTGGGTTGGCCTGCATCGCGTGCGCCTGCTATGGCGCCCTCAGACGAACACCCAACCGGGACTACCTGCTTCGATGCTCAGTAAGATAGGTGGAGGTCTAGATTGACTAAGGACGTGACTCGCTGGCTCCTCCCCGCTACCTTTGTGGTGGCGCTCGTAATGCTTGCGCTTTTGACAGCGCCTGTGGCACCCCGGAGCTCTCCGGTCCGCGCCACTGAGTCCCGCATCTTCGCCCAGGCGGCCGCGTACCCGGTGGGAGAGGATCCGTTCACCGTGGCGGCCGGGGACATCAACGGCGACTCTCGACCCGACATCGTCGTGACAAGCTACAGGAGCGGCACGGTCAACGTCCTCATAAACAAAGGCGATGGCACATTCGTCGGCACTCCGCAGTACCCTTCGGGTCAGGGCACCTTCGGCCTCGCCCTTGCCGACATGAATGGCGACTCCACTCTCGATGTAGTTATCACCAACCAGGCCACCAGCATAGTGAGCGTTCTCTACAATCGAGGCGACGGGCTGCTGGAGGCCCGAACCGACCTTCCGGGCGGAGGGTCTCCGCACTCGGTGACTGTGGCGGACTTCAATGGAGATCTGCTCCCCGACCTGGCGATCCCGAATTACCAGGTCGACTCAGCGAGTGTGTTCCTCAGCCTTGGGCAAGGCGCGTTCTCAGACCGCGCGGTGTACCCCACGCACGAGGCTCCATTCTGCGCCCTCGCGGTAGATATCGACGGGAACGGCAGGCCTGACCTTGTCACCACGTCGTACAGCGAGGGATTCCTCGACGTCTTGTGGAACGACGGCGATGGTGGCTTTGCGATGCGCACCACCTATGAAGTGGGTGAGAGCCTTTGGTCCGTCGCCTCGGCGGACTTGAACCGCAACGGTGCTCCGGACCTGGTCGTAACCCAGTACACCAGCGGCACGGTGACCGTGCTGCTGAACTCCGGCGACGGGACCTTCCAGAAGGCTGTTGACTACCAGACGAGTGGCGCCGGACCGTGCTGGGCCACCACGTTCGACATGAATGGCGACGGTGCACCTGACATCGCAGTGGTTGATGCCGCCGCGCAGAGTCTGACCGTGCTGGTGAACAACGGCAATGGCACGTTCCGTGTTGCCGAGGCGTTCGACACCGGCAGCAAGGGGCCAAGTTCGGTAGCGGCAGCCGACTTCGATGGCGACGGCCGGGACGACCTCGCCGTGGCCAACTGGGAGAGCAACGACGTGGCCGTGTTCCTGAACCGGGCTCCCGCCTAGCCCCCGGTCAATCCTCTTCTGTCACTCCCAGAAGCCTGCGCGGGTTGGTTTTCACCATGAGTTCGAGTTCACGCTCGGTGAGGCCGCGTTTCAGCAGCGTGCTGATGAACAACCTGAGCCCCTCGGCGATGGTCGGATGCGGGATGCCGCCGAAGTCGGTAGTCAATATGCAGTTCTCTGCCCCCTGAGCACGGATACCCTCGACAAAGATGGCGGGGTCGCGCCGCTCGCTCGTCGGCGATATTGCCTGTGCGCAATGCTCGATGGTGATTCCGGCGTGTGCAAGCGAGGCAAGGTCATCGAACGTCAGGAATTCCTCGCACACAAACTCGGACATCGGATGCGTGACCACCATCTTGGTGATGCCCATGCCGATGCACTTGTCCGCAAGGGCCTTCACTTCTCGTGGCGTGATGTGGCCGGAGCACAGCACCATGTCGTAGTCCTTCACCACCCGAAGGATATCCTCTACCACGGGTAGAAGGCGGCCGGCGTCGTCTACGATACAGTACGTTTCGCCGCCGATCTTCACATCGAACATCCGCTTGACCACCGACATCGAGTTGGCGGAGAAGAACACCGGCATATAGAGCACCTTCGTGCCTATCTCGGCCGCCGCCTTGACCGCATGATAGTTCAGTCCGCCCACTTCGCCATCCAGCACCAGGCAGCCGAACACGCGAATCTCGGGCACCAGTCGAGCCAGCAGCAGCGCAAGCGGCTGGGTGCAGTACGTCCTGTTCTTCAGCACAAACCCGGCGAGGCCGGCCTCTCGCAAGTGCAATGCCGTATCCAGCGCATCGAAGCGACGAGTCATCCACGCCTCAGGTGCAAAGTGCAGGTGCATGTCGTACGCCCCGTGCAGAAGCTTCCCCACCACCGAGTCGTCAAACTTCGCCGTCACCTGCAATTCATAGTCCCAGCCAGTCGACTCAAACATGCGTTTCCTCCCTTGCGCCGCACAGACAGTCCGGCATAGCCCTAGCCGATGAGGTCCCGCGCTTCCTGCAGCAGTGCGCGCGACTTCTCCACATTGTGATCCCGGATGTATCCCAGGGTGAAGAACTGGAAGCCCTCGCGGGCCCACTTGGCGTACCCTTTGGGCGCGAAGCCTCCCATGCCGGCAACCTTGCCGGCCTTCTTGCACGTGTCGGCCACCGCCATGAGCTTCTCCTCAATGAACGGCTGACTGTTCACCTCTCCCCGCAGCATGCCGGGCTTGTAGTCCCCGATGTCCAGGGACAGGTCGTGCGTGCCCACCACGGTGCCTGTGATGCCCTCCAGTTGGAGTGTCCTCGGTAGTTCCTTCACCGCAGCAACGCTCTCCGTCTGCGGCAGCAGGATGATATTCCTGTTGACGTAGTCCACCATCGTGGCGAGGGGGGTGGTGGCGGCATCCATGCCATCCAGCAGGTAGGGGCTCATGCCTATTCCCGAGCCGCGCCGACCGAGCGGCGGGTAGTAGCACTGGTTCACGGCAAACACCGCCTGCTCCACAGTGTCCACCTGCGGCACCATCAACCCCTGGATACCGGAGTCGAGGTAGGCACGGAAGTTCGCATTGGTCTCTTCGGGCCGCATGAGGATAGGCAGTTCATACTCACGTGCCAGCCTGATGTACTGATAGATGGATTCCTTGCCCACCAGGCTGTGCTCAGTGTCAATCATGAAGAAGTCGAAACCGATGTTCTTGATGGCGGCAACCGTCGTCTCCGGCTCGTTTGCCGGGCCGATGAGCGGGCCAAACACCTTCGCTCCACCCGCCAACCTCTGCTTGAACTCAAATGCGATATCCTGCTTCACGAGAGTCCTCCTTGCGGCGTCATGCCACGATGGGTTACGGGATGCTGTCCACGTTCACGAGCGACGGCTCGTGACAGGGGATGATTATGTCCGCCATGCCCTTGATCTTCAGTGCGCTGTTGAACGCCTCCACCGCATCCAGATGGATGCCCGGGGGTATCACCGGCATGACTTCCCTCACGCCGGCGGGTGGCTCAAAATTCTCGGCCAGCGTGCACATGCCTGAGATTATCGCCCTGCCCTTCGAGGTGCTTACGCTGACCGCCTGGCAGCCTGGGCTGTGACCGGGCACAGGTATCAGCTCGATACCCGGGAGTATCTCGGTGTAGCCATTGACAAGCTGAAAGTTGAGCCCCATAAACAGCTCCCTGATGTATGTGGGAGCCAGGATGGGATGCGGCGCGAGGGCAAACTCAAGTTCCGCCTGCTGCACTATAACGCGCGCCCTGCTGCACTTCCGGGTGTTGGCGCAGTGGTCGATCATGAGATGAGTCTGGATAACGACGTCGATGTCTTCGGGCTGCAATCCCACCTTCAAGAGAGCGTCCTCGAAGGTGTTGATGTCCTGCGCATCGAAGTTCCGGTACTTCTTCATGTGTACTGCGTTGGCGCCGGTGTCAACCAGAACCCTCTGGCTGCCGCCCTCGACGTACCAGCAGAAGATGGGCAGATCGATCCGAGTACCGTTGTTGTAGCGATAGGTGAAATTGCCCATGTCCTGGCTGACATACGACAAGGGAAGAGGGCGAATCCGGTGGACGGGAAGGAGTGCCGTTCCGCTGTCGGGGGCTATCACTCGTACACCTCCGGATTGACCGCATACAGAGGCCGCTCTCCGCTGAGAACACGAACAATCTCCTCCGCCAGGTCGGTTGCCATTCGCCGCATCGCTTCATGCGTGGCGCCCGCAACGTGAGGCGTCGCGATGAAGTTGTCGAGTGTGAGCAACGGGTTCTTCGGACCGGGCGGCTCCTTCACAAACGCATCCATCGCGGCCCCCGCAATCCTGCCCTCGGAGAGGGCGGTGTACAACGCGGCTTCGTCGACGAGGCCTCCGCGAGACGTGTTCACCAGAAACGAGGAGGGCTTCATCCAGGTCAGTTCCCGTGCGCCAATCATATTCGTGGTCTCAGAGGTCAGAGGCACGCACAGGACAACAAAGTCAGCCTCCTCGAGCAGCGGCCCCAGTGTGTCCGCCCTCTTGTAGCCGGTGAGTTCGAAGGTCTCGGCCGAGAGCAGGGGGTCGTACGCAACCACATTCATACCGAACCCGGACTTGCACTTGCGTGCTGTCTCTGAGCCAATGCGTCCGAGCCCCACCACTCCCAGTGTCTTCCCCTTCAGTTCCACACCCACATAGTCCTCACGCTTCTTGAACCTCCCCGCCTTCAGATCGGCATTCGCGGCACAGATGCGATTGGCGAGACACAGCATCAGCGACAGGATGTGCTCGGCAACCGATACGGCATTCGCCTTGGGAGTCGTGACCACAACGATGCGTCTGGATGTGGCCGCAGCTACATCGATGTTGTCGTAGCCGACTCCGTGCTTCGCCACTACCTTCAGACGGGGAGCTGCCGCCATTAATTCGGAGGTGATGGGCACAAGCCTCACGCCGATACCGGACGCCTCGCCGATAACGTCCTCCAGCTTGACCTTCTTGGAGTCCGGCAGATACACGAGGTCGAAGTACCTCGCCAGTATCTCGAGTCCGGCGGGATCGATGTACTCGGTGACGATGACTCTCTTGCGTTCCATGGCCTGTCCTCCTGAGACGCCCGTGTCCGAGAATCGTTCGCCTATGATAACACGCTGTTCTGGGACACGACCCGCGGCAGGACCTTTGTCTGCGCGGGCGTTCGATTTGCCACTCGCGGCGAAGCCACGTAAAATTGCCGCGTGTTCGAACCCTTCCACGGCGTGGGCTGAGGACCTCGGGCGGAGCACAGTCACAACATAGAAAGGGAGTACTCGCAAACCATGAACAGCCTCCTTACCGAGAATGAACTGAGTTTCAAGAAGGACGTGCGTGAGTTCGTCAACAAGGAGTTGATGCCGCACGTTGAAGAATGGGAACGGCGCAAGAAGTACGCCAAAGAGTCGGTGAAGAAATTCGCCGACTACGGCCTCTTCGGAATTCTCATCCCCCCGGAGTACGGCGGCCTTGGCGGCACCGTGATGGAGTACCTCATCGCATCGATCGAGGTGGGACGTGCCAGCACTTCACTGGCCAGCATCTTCGGCTCTCCCGCCGGCATCTTCACCGATGCGATACTCAAGTACGGCACCGAGGAACAGAAGAAGCGCTACGTTCCACCGGTCATCGGCGGCGACATGATTGCCTGCTTCGCCCTCACTGAGCCCGGCGCTGGCAGCGACGCTGCCGCCATCGCCACGACTGCCACGAAGGATGGCAACGACTGGATCCTCAACGGCGGCAAGACGTTCATTACCGCGGCTGATGTCGGCGATGTTGTGCTCGCGTTCGCATCGGTTGACCGCTCGCTCGGAGCCAAGGGCATCACCGCGTTCCTGGTCGAAAAAGGCACACCCGGATTCACCTCCGGCAAAGTCGAGGACCTGCTGGGACTGCATGCCAGCAGCGCGGGCGAGTTGTTCTTCCGCGACTGCCGCGTCCCGGGTTCCGCCGTTCTCGGAGAGGTAGGAAAGGGACTGCGTATCGCGTTCTCCTCCCTCGACCTCGGGCGCATCCACGTCGCCGGACAGGCCATCGGGCTCGCGGAGGCCGCCTTTGAGGCAACACTGACCTACACGGCAGAAAGGGAGCAGTTCGGGCGCCCGATCGGCGACTTCCAGGGCGTGCAATGGATGCTGGCGGACATGTCCATCATGGTTGATACCGCGAATCTGCTCGCGTACCGGGCGGCGCGCATGGCCGACGCCGGCAAGCCGTACTCCGCCGAGGCTGCCAAGGCGAAGCTGTATTGCTCTGAGATTGGTGCGAAGGTCGCCCACAAGGCGGTCGAACTCCACGGCGGCTACGGTTGTACTACGGACATGCCCGTCGAGCGCTACTACCGCGACGCCAAGCTCATAGAGATTTACGAGGGCACGGCCGAGATTCATCGCGCAGTCGTCGCGCGCAGTCTGCGTTCCTAGCCCCCCGTCCACTGATGTCGATGCTGCGCCGCCCCGGGTCACCGGGGCGGCGCTTTCACGTCGACCCACTTGACAAGCGGCTGGCATGTGCCTAATATTCTATAGTCTACTCTATATAAATAGTACTCGCTGTAAATAGAGTCAACTCGATGGCTTCACTCAGAGACAAACAGAGAGAGCGCAGGCGCCGCGACATCATGGACGCAGCGTGGGCGCTCATCGGGGAAAAGGGGCTCGACAGCACCTCCATCGAGGAGATTGCGGCTCGGGCTGAGGTGGGCACTGCAACCGTCTACAACTACTTCGGCTCGAAGAGCGACCTGCTCCATGCGATGTTCGTCCGCTACATCGAGCAAGAGGCCGAAGAAGGCGAGGCTCTACTGCAGAACCCCCCGGAGAGCATAGCCCTCGGCATGGCTGCGCTGTTTGAGAAATACCTTGAAGGCATAGCCTCACGTTGCAGCCCCATACTGCTGCGTGAGTTCTACGTGCTTTCAATGAGCAAGCAATACGACTACGGTCGCCACACGTATGAGCTCAAGCAACGCTTCAAGGAACAAGCCTTCAAGTTGGCCTCGCACTACAAGGAGCGCGGGCAGGTGCGCGACGGTGTCACCGCACAGGAGGCAGCGGTCATGTGCTATTCCGCCGTATCGTTCCCTTTTGCGTTGTTTTCGCTGGGAATGGGCGTCGATCTCGAGACCGCGCGACAGCAGATACGCCGAAACATAAGCCTGGCCATCAGCGGCATTGGCTCTTAGCCCACTTGACGCGCAGTGACACAACACCATGCCTAGCCTCACGCCACATTCAGAAATGATCACTCGATTTCCGTCGCACAGCGGAGCCAAAGCGTCCGCAACTCCCTTCCCTGAGATACACTCTCAGGTCGTTGCCCGAAAGACGGCAGTGGACACGCCGAGCATGCCGGAGATGTCACAAGAAGGAGGACCTCTGTGGTAAGCGTCCGTGAACAGACGCGCCTGGACAGACAGGCGCAGAAACCAACCATCCTCCTCGAACACGTGTCCAAGATCTATCAGATGGGCAAAGTCGAGGTCAGGGCTCTCGATGACATCAGTCTCGAGATATGGCCGGGCGAGTTCATCGTGTTCCTTGGCCCCAGCGGTTCCGGGAAGACCACTCTGCTCAACGTTATCGGGGGTCTCGATTCGCCCACCTCCGGGCGTGTTGTGGTCAACGGCATCGACGTCACTTCGCTCTCATCCAAGAAGCTCACACTGTTTCGCAGGACGGAGATCGGCTTCGTCTTTCAGTTCTTCAACCTGATACCTACGTTGACCGCGAAGGAGAATGTCGAGTTCGCGGCGGACCTCGTTAACAACCATCCGCAGGCTGACGAGTTGCTTGACGCAGTCGGGCTGGGCGAGAGAAAGAAGCACTTCCCCGCAGAGCTCTCCGGCGGAGAGAACCAGCGCGTCGCCATCGCCCGCGCGCTCGCCACCAACCCTTCTGTCATGCTCTGCGACGAGCCGTCCGGCAGCCTGGATTTTGAGACCGGCAAACACATCTTCAAGCTCCTGCGCGATCTGAATCGGCAGAACAACAAGGTGATGTGCGTGGTAACGCACAACGCCCCCATCGGCGAGATTGCCGACCGTGTCATCCGACTCCGCGACGGCAAGATTGCTGATATCACGGTGAACGAGCACCCTCTCGATCCGGACCAACTGAGATGGTAGCTATCAACAATCTGCAGCGAAAGCTGCTGCGCGACATGGGTAACTCCAAGGCGCAGTTCGGAGCCGTGGCAGCCGTCATCGCCCTCGGAATCGCCACGTTCGCGGGCGTCTACGCCTCGTATCAGAACCTGCACGTATCGTACGAGTATACGTACGACGTGCTGCGAATGGGAGACTATTTCATCACTGTGGACTACCTGCCTGAGCGAGCCGTCAGGGAGATGGATGACATACCGGGAGTGCACGCCGAAGGCCAGGTCGTCGGAAACGTGAAACTGGATATGGAGACCGCCGGTGGACAGAGGGTGGAGGCACGGGTCGTGTCACTTCCATCGGACACACGCCCGCTGGTGAGCGACGTGAAGATTGAGAGTGGGACCTATTTCAGCCCCGGCAACAAGCGAGAGGTGCTCCTGCCTCCCCTCTTTGCCGAGTATCACAATCTGCAGCCGGGCGACTATCTGACGATCGAGCACGGTGTAAGCAAGACCTCATACCTCGTTGCGGGCATCGCAATCCACCCCGAGTACCTCTGGGTATCGAAGAGTTCTGAGGAACTCATCGCCTCGGCAAAGACGTTCGGCGTCATCTTCATGCCTAAGCAACGAGCCGAAGAGATCTTCGGCATGCAGGGCATGGTGAACCAGATCGGACTTGCATTTGACGATGGCGTGTCGGTTGACGAGACGATCGAACAGGTCAAGCGCATCCTGACGCGCTACGGCATCAAGCGGTTCACATCGAAGGACGACCAGGAGGTCAGCGTCGGCGCGCGCAAGATAGACATCGTGCAGGGCGTTCGCACGGCATACATGGTGCCCCGCGAGGACCAGCTGAGCTACGATCTGCTCAAGGCCGATCTTGAAGGCCTTCGGACGATGGCAGTCATGCTGCCCGTGCTCTTCCTGGGACTGGCAGCGCTCGCAATCTACATACTGCTCGGTCGGTTGGTCGAATCACAGCGCGTTCAGATCGGCCTCATGCGAGCCCTCGGCTACACCAAGGTCCAGGTGCTCGGGCACTTCGTCGGCTTCGCCCTGGTGATGGGCATGCTGGGTTCCGCAGCCGGCGCCCTTTTGGGCCACGTGATGGCCGGCGCGCTGACAACCTACTACGCCGGATTCCTGCGCCTCCCGGACATTCAGGTGGTGCCGCAATGGGGAGTGCTGGCCGTAGGGGTCGGAGTCGGCACTATCGTTCCTGTCCTTGCAAGCATTGTGCCTGCCTGGACATCGGCGAGGATGCAGCCTGCCGAGGCCATGCGTCCTCCGGCGCCACCGGCCGGCCACCGCACATTCATCGAGATCATGTTGCCTTTCATCCCGAGGTTGCACAGTATCTTCAAGCTGCCGCTGCGCAACATGTTCCGACATCCGCGCCGGACACTGTTCATGGCCACCGGCGTGATGTCGGCCGCGGTACTGATACTTGTCTCGCTATCCATGCTGGACATGGTCCAGGACATGACAGGGAACCTCCTGGACAAGACGCAGCACTATGATGCCCGCGTTATCCTGCAGGGCATAGGCAGCGCATCAACGGCAACGCACATCGCGCATCTCGAAGGGGTTGAGGCAGCCGAGCCGCTGCTTGATCAACCGTACCGGGTCAAGGTGGGGGACGTGTCTCAGGCCACGTCTATACGAGGGATTGTGCCGGATTCAATCATGTACAGCCTCATCACGCCCGATGGCGGCACAACCTCCGTATCAGAGGGAGGCATCATTCTGCCCACATTCATCAGTGAGAAGCTGGGCGTGGAAGTGGGCGATACCGTGTACCTCGAACCACTTGTGGGCACCGTGGGCGAATCCGACGCCATCGTCGCGGGACTGATCAGCGAGCCCATGGGTGGCCGACCGTACTTGCCGCTTAACAAAGCCCAGGAACTCTTCAACCTTCCGGGGGCGGCGACCAGCGTGTTCGTCAAGTTCTACGGAGAGCCTTCACCAGAGCTGCTGGAACGCATCTACAACATGCCGGAAGTCGCCTCCATCGAGCAGGCTTCCGACTTCAGAGAGTATATGGATGAATCCATGGGCGCCATGTACGCGATGGTCGGCGTCATGCTCGCGATGAGCTTCGGACTAGGCATGGCCATCGTCTTCAACGGAGTCACCGTGAACGTCCTCGACCGAAGACGGGAGATAGCCATAATGCGGGCCATCGGGATGAGCGATCGCCAACTCGCGTCGATCATAACCATGGAGAACCTCGGCACCGCCTTCTTAGGCATACTCCTGGGATTGCCCGCAGGCTACCATGTCGCCAACTTCATCATGGAGGCCCAGCAGGCGGGCATGGAGAACATGTCCTTCACGGCCGTCATCTATCCCAGGTCATACGTGATTGCCGCAGTCCTCAGCGTCATCATCATGCTCCTGTCACAGATGCCCGCAATCAAGCGGCTGACCACAATGAGCCTGCCCACCGTCACCAAGGGCTGGGCGGAATGAAGCGCGGCTGGTGAGGGAGAATGAACATGATTCCACTCTGCGGCGAGTATAATGAGCAGCGACGGGCGGGAACACCCACCCCCGTATCCGTCGGGAGACAAGGAGGACTGGTGATGAGAAGAGGTGCAGCCGTGTTCCTTGCGTTGAGCCTGGTCATGGCCATGCTGGCTGGCTGTTCCGGCGACAAAGCCGCGACACCGACGGCGCGTGTTACTCGTGCCGATATTGCAGCTTCGATTTCCGTGAGCGGCAACCTCGAGGCGCCGAACAACCGGTCGGTCGCATTCGACATGCCAGGCACGGTGGAAGCAGTCCTTGTCGAGAAAGGTGACATGGTCAGCCGGGGAGACGTCCTGGCTCGACTCGATGCGAAGGACCTTCAGCGCAACGTCGAATTCGCCAGGATACAGCTTGATCAGGCGCGGGCGCAGTACAACATCGCGGACCAGCAGCTACGGGCAACCATCTACCCCAACTACTACGGCAGCTACGTAGTCGATGTTCCGGGCGTATGGTCAGCGCTGGACAACGCGACCGACCGCGTCGCACAGGTACGTGCGCTCATCGCGAAGGGCGACATTGCGGAGGCCAATGCTGTTCTCAGCCGGCTGCTGGATGACATCGACAGTGCCAAGGAGAGTTCTCAGGCGCGCGCATGGGATATGCCCGTGCAGATCAAGGCCATGGAGTACCAGCGCGAGGCGGCCGCCCTTGCAGTCACTGCGGCCGAACTGAGCCTCCAGGCCTCCAAGGACATGCTCGATGATGCCACCATCACCTCCCCCACCAGCGGCATCATCACCTCTGTCAACATTAAGGAAGGCGACGTGCTGACCGGCGCGACATTTGCGGCTCCCGCGTTCCGGGTGGTAGACCCCACCAACCTGGAGATGACCGGCCTCATCGACGAGATGGATGTCGCCGACATCGCCCTGGGACAAGACGTCATCATCACCCTTGATGCGTTGCCCGGCGTGGAGGTCCAGGGCGTGGTCAAGTTCATATCTGACGCCGCCCTTATCCAGGCCGGCGTGGTTCTCTATCCCACCACCGTCAGCCTCAAAGCCCCTGATTCGCGAGTGAAGGACGGCATGAGCGCCACCGCCGACATAATCGTGGAGAAGCGGTCGAACGTGCTCGTTCTGCCGACCACAGCGGTGTTCAACGATGCCGGCGTCCGTATCGTGTACCTCGTCGGAAGCGACGGCAAGGCCACGCGGCACGAGATAACCACAGGCCTCCGGAGCGGCCGCCTCATCCAGATCGCGAGCGGATTGCAGGAAGGCGACGTGGTCGCCCTTCAGGCGCCGAAGTAGAGCCGCACACATAACCACAGTGGCAATAGCACGGGCGGGTTTTCGGAAACCCGCCCGTGTTCGTTTGTGCGCCAATCCGATTGCAGGGCCTGACTCGCATATCTGCCGGTGGGTATCTCTCGTCCGCGCCAGCCCGTGTTGGTCCGTGTGGCTGCGGGGGCCAGATATGCCCGGCCCGTTGTAGTAGCGTGAACCGCGCCGGCGGCCAATCACCACCGCTGTGGCCATCGGTCAACGGGCGAGACATGTCTCGCCCCTACAATACCCACACCCCCTTCCACAGACGGCCGGTTCGTGCACCTCCTGCCGAAGGAGTTGGCAACCCGCAACACACTGACGCCTCCCCCTGGTGCTATCATGTCCGCGATACGGCACAACGCAGGCGGCTACGATGAAACAACGCCAATTCGAACAACTCGTGGACAAAGCCCTTGAGAGCCTGCCCCCCCAGTTCCAACAACTGCTGGACAACGTCGCCATATTCATCGAGGACCGCCCTTCCCACTCCCTCCTCCGCGAATTGGGCATGTCCGCCAACGACACCCTCCTCGGCCTGTACGAGGGGGTTCCCCAGACCGAGCGCACCAGTTCGTACGACCTCGTGACGCCCGACCGCATCACACTGTTCCAGCGCCCGATCGAGGACTCATGCGACACGGACGCCGAGGCTGCAGAGGAGATTCGGCGCACCATCCTGCACGAGGTCGGCCACCACTTCGGCATCGACGACAACCGGCTTGACGAGATAGAGGCCGGATGGGACGCGAAAGGATAGCGGAACTATCCGCTCCGGAAACGCCCGCACGTCACCGCCGATGCGGCCGCGCGTTCGAAAGGCGAACGGACATGATAGACAACACCAGGCTTCTGCAGGAGTGCATGGGCCATGGCGTCATCCGCTTGCACGACGCCGGCATCCTCCACTGCCCCCCCTCTCCCCTCCCCCCGGACTTCGACTTTCAGAAGGTGGAGGGCATGCTTCTCGGACTGGCCATAGGCGACGCACTCGGAGCGCCCACCGAGGGGATGCTGCCCGGGGAGAGGCATACCCGGTACGGCGAGATTCGCGACTTCCTCCCCTCCGGGAACCCGGACACGGGCGCCATCGGAGCAGTTACAGACGATACGCAGCTGGCTTTCTGGACGCTTGAGCAACTCGTCATTGACGGCGGACTCGTCCCGGAACACCTTGCGGACAGGCTCTGCTCCGGGCACATCTATGGCATCGGCAACACGGTGAGGCAGTTCATCGGGAGGCGCAAAGACCAGGGTTTGCCATGGCAGCTTGCCGGAATCGACTCTCTGGGCAACGGCGCACTCATGCGCATCGCCCCTGTAGTCGTTCCGCACCTCCAGCTGCCACACGCATCGCTCTACGCCGACGCCGCGCTGGATGCGATGGTGACCCATAACGCCTACGGTAATATCGCGACATGTGTCGCGTTCGTCGACATTCTCTGGCAGCTTCTGGGCATGCGGCGTGCCCCCTCTTCCGACTGGTGGGCCGAGACGTTCATCTCCACAGCGCGAGGGCTCGAAGGCGACACTACCTACGCGCCCGGCATGCCGGATGTCCAGGGCTACAGGGGTCCTCTGTGGCGATTCGCCGAGCTCATGTGCCTCGATGCGCTGCTCAACCGCGTGCCTGTTGTGGATGCCTGCAACCACTGGGGTTCGGGCGCCAGCCTCCTGGAGACCGTACCGTCCGTGCTGCACATCCTCGCGATGTACGGCCATGACCCTGAGGCCGCAATCATCAGGGCGGTGAACGACACAAAGGACAACGACACAATTGCAGCCATCGTCGGCGCCGCCGTAGGGGCGCTGCATGGCCTCGCGGGCCTGCCGGAACGGTGGCTGGAGGGCCTCAACGGTAGAATCCATGCGGACGGAAATTCAGACGTCTTCCGCCTCGTTTTTCGCGCCAAACAGACTTTCTGGCTGCGGCACTCCCGGATGGCTCCGTCCACGGACAGCTCCCGGTAGAGACTCATCCTGGACAGCCCCGCGTGTGAGATGAGGCGAGGCTTCCTTCGGGTGCCGACTCCCGCAACGGCCCGCATGGGGGGACACAGAACGCAGAACGCCGGACTCCTAGCTCTTCGTCTGTTTCGACTCCAACCACTCCACCATCACGTTCAGAGCGAGTCCGGTGTTGCCTATCTGGCAGTGATTCTGCGCCTGCTCCTCACGGGTGAAGACCCGGGCGGTGATGGACCGCGCATTTGTCAGAGCCTTCACCTGCATGTGATGCATCTTCAGCGGAATGAAGTGGTCCTCAGCGCCGGTCAGGATGAGCACGTCCTGGTCCACAAACCGCGAGAGGAGGTTCCTGGCGTTGAGCTGCATCACGATGTCCATGCCCTCCATCGGCGTCTTCGCCTTCGTGATGTACATCAGGTTGCCGATGGACCAGCGATGCCCGGGGTCCCTGGCCATTTTCATCCTTGCAGCCCAGTTGGAGAACCCTCGCATGTGCCTGAAGAAGAGCGTGGAAACCGCCTGTGCCGCCGGTGAGAGAAACTGCATGTAGTCGTAGGCCACTGAGGATGCGATGACACGTTTGATTCGCGTGTCCAGGGCCGCCGCTCTGAAGCAGAAGTAGCCGCCCATGGAGATCCCCAGCAGCGTGACATCCTCAAGCCTGAAGTAGTTCAGTACGGCGTTGGTCGGCTTCTCCCACGCGTAGTCCAGCTTCAGTCCGTACTTCCGGCGCGCCGCGCCCTGCCCCGGGCCCTCGAAACCGATCACCACATAGCCGCGGTCGGCAAAGAACCGCATCCAGGAGTAGAACTCCTCTATGAGCGAATCGAAGCCGCCGTGCATCACGATCGTACCGCGGGTTCGCCCGGTTGTGGGCGTCACCCGCATGACCGGCAGTAGCGAGTCCTCATAGGGAACAAGGTACCGCTCGATGCCCTCGTCCTTGAAGGCCTCGTTGAACAGCTCGATGAAGCGGTCGTACAGGCGCTCTTTGTCGACGTCCTCCTCGAAGGTGTAGAACTCCGCAGCCCGACAGTAGAAAGCCGCGTTCAAGATTCGTCCTTCAGCAACGGCCTTCTCAGTCTGGCTCAGCATCTCCGCCTTCCATTCAGTGAATGTGTTGATGCGCCGGCCCGCAGCCTCCATATCCTCGAACCGCGCATAGCCGAATGAATACCAGCGGTTCAACTGGAAATTGAAGACCTGGCTCTTGTGGAACTCGCGGTATCCGACGGGGAAGGTGAACTCCATTCGCTTCGAGTCAAACATCTCATCACACTCCGCCGCGACCTGGACCCCAACGCTAAACTTCGACCCAATTCTTGCACCATAAGACTCAGAAACGCAATCGCGTGAGCGGAAAGGGCGCACTTCTATTCGGGGACACTTTGCGACAGCGGCCGCACGACCGAAGAGAGGAGCGCTCCCAGCGCGGCGACCGCGCCGCAGACGGCGAAGGGAACCGTGTAGCTGCCCAGAATGTCAAAACCCAATCCCGTAAGCACGGGACCGGCTGCACCGCCGATGGCGACGCAGAACTGACTGACCCCCAGTATGGCCCCATGGGCACGAAGGCCAAAAAGCTCCGCCACCCGGTAGGAGAACTGGGGCACGATGCCGCCATACGCAAGGCCGAACACGACGCCGAACACGTACACTTCCCAGGCCTGCTCGACGAGCATCAGCCAGAAGAGGCTCAGCGAAAGCAACCCGAGTGCCGCCGTCAAGATGACCTTGGACCCGAATCTGTCTGCAAGGCCTCCCAGACCTATCCTTCCCGCAATGCCGAAACCGCCGATGAAGGTCATGACGCCTGCGGCGCTCGCCGGAGACAGCCCCAATCCCCTGGAGTGAATGACCACGTGCGCCATGACCGATTGGAGGGTGTAACCGAAGGCGGCAAATGCGAGGCAGAGCAGCCAGAACTGAGCGCTGCGCACTGCCACAGAGAGCGTCACGCCGGTGGGAGCTGCAGAAGACGCGCTCCTCGTGTCCGCCAGCCTCTCCGCTCCGTAGGGACGTAGTCCCTTCGCCGACGGGTCGCGCCTCAGGAACTGTGCCGCAATCACGACAACGGTCAACAGGACCAGGCCCAGCACCATATAGGACATGCGCCAGTCCGTACGGTGGATGAGCCAGTTTGCCAGCGGTGGCATGAACATGGTGCCCAGTCCGGTGCCCGCCATGACCGAGCCCGTCATGAGCCCTCGCCGTGACTGGAACCAGCGCGCCACTGTCGACGACAGCGGCGTGAAGGTCGCGCTGTGGCCTGCCGCCGCCAGCACGCCGTACGCTATGTAGACCTGCCACAGAGCGTCCACCCGGGACATCAGGAGCAGTCCCAGGCCGAATAGAAGACCCGCAGCGGTGACCACGGGCCGCGGACCGAACCTGTCGGTGAGCCTCCCGCTCCCTATCGAGAACACTCCCTGGCCGATGAGGAAAGCCGACATGGCGCCGGCTGTTGCCGCTCTGCTCCAGCCGAAGCTCTCCTGCAGCGGTTCAAAGAAGACGCTGAAGCTATAGTTGGAACCGGATGACATCGCCATGACGACAAACGACGCAATCACGACGACGTATCCGTAGAAGACGCGCGACGCGCGCGAGGATTGATCCTGCATGACTCTGCCGCCACAGTGCCGTCCGGTCAGGGCCGGCACGGTGTATCTATCATTCGTGGCACACTGAGTTCGCCGTGCAGACTGTACACCCTGCCTTGTCGACTGTCTAACACGTGCTCTCGCAGGTCCTTCGACCGCGCACTTTCCGGGTAGTTGCCGACCGCACTGCCCGGGTCCCTTGCCGAAAGGCGAACCAGTGACCAAAGGCGAAAGTTGCCATAACGAGCAGGAAGGCGCACTATGGTGGTGTCCGCCATATTCAGCGGCGGGAGGTGAGGAGGTGAGGAGATGAAGAGGGGAATGCTGCTGCTGTTCGCGCTGGCGCTTCTGCCGGGGTGTTCAAGCACCCTGCCGAATTCCAACCAACCCCCCAAGGCGTACATCAACGCCATTACTCCATCCGAAGTCACGCAGGGAGGCGTCGTCCATTTCTCCGGCCATGGCACGGACGCGAATGGACAGGTCGTAGCCTATCGCTGGCGCTCCGACAAGGACGGCGAACTGAGTGTATCGGCTGAGTTCGAGACATCCTCGCTGTCGACCGGTGCGCATGTCGTCTCCTTCACGGTGCAGGACAACAACGATGCGTGGTCGGCGGCGGCTACCGGCGCTGTCAGAGTTCTGCCTGCGGCCTCTACCTCCGTGAGGATAGACTCGTTCACTGCGTCTCGCGCCACGATCTCCAAGGGCGACAGCTTGACGCTGGCGTGGAACGTCTCGAACGCAACCACGGTGTCTGTCGACCAGGGAGTCGGCTCGGTATCGCCGGTCGGCACTGCTCTGGTCACCCCGGGGGCGACGACCACCTACACGTTGTCGGCAACGGGCGGAGGTTCGACAGTCGTCGCGAAGATAACAGTCACCGTACAGCAGTCCATGAGCGGCGCCACTCTCACGGCGGATAGCGAAACCAGTGGCTACGTCCGCAGTAGCGGGGCCTATACGACGGGTTTCGTGTACGTGGGTGACGACTCGAGCAACAGGGATTTCCAGGGGTTTGTCACCTTCGATATCTCGCACATCCCTGCCAGTGCGACCATCACGAAGGTCACCATCGACCTGTCCACCTACGAGACTCCGTATGACTCTCCGTTCGCAGGTCTCGGGTGCCTGAGTGCGTATGCACAGGACTACGGCACGCTCGACGGCCGCGACTACTGGACGGCGAGTGTTCCCACGCCGATGGCGGTATGGTGCGACTTCGACGACCTCGATGCGCCAAAGGAGTGGACCGGCTTTCGGAGCGCCCTGCAGAAGAGGGTTGGTGAGGGCTCGTTTCAATTCCGCCTGCAGTTTGCGGACGCGATCTCAGACGGAGACGACACGAATGACCTTCTTCGTTGGCCGATGGACCATCTGCCGAGGATGACCGTTGAGTATTACTCCTAGGAGTTGAAGTGCGAGGTTTTCGAAGCACAGCGCGGGGGGCGCCGAAGGCGCCTCCCGCTCACTTCCCCAGGTCCCGCATTGCGCTCCTGGATGTTGCCGACTGCGGTTTCCCGGCGCGAGGCGCGGGGATAAACCGGCATCGGGTGACGAACGTTGTGTGCGTGAGTGGGCGCCTGCATTCCGATGATACTGTCAGCCACGTTCCGCGGTTGGAGGTGAGAAGATGAAGAGGGTATTGATGGTGCTTCTCGTGCTGGCGTTGTTGCCGGCGTGTTCGTACATTCCAACACAGTCAAATCAGTCTCCCAGGGCCTACATCGACGACATTGCACCGTCCGAAGTCAACGAGGGGGACGTGGTCCGGTTCACCGGCCACGGCACTGACGCGGATGGACGGGTTGTTGCGTATCGTTGGCGCTCCGACAGGGATGGCCAGCTGGGAATAACGGCGGCGTTCGAGACGTCCTCGCTCTCGATCGGCACCCATGCCATCTACCTCATGGTGCAGGACAACAGCGACGCCTGGTCGGCGGAGGCCCGCAGCGAGGTCAAGGTGCTGCCTGCAGTGGCCGCTCCGGTCGCAATCAACTCATTCACGGCGTCGCCCCTGTCAATCTCTGAGGGCGCCAGCGTGACGCTGTCGTGGAACGTGTCGAATGCAGCAACCGTGTCCATCGACCGGGGCGTCGGCACGGTCTCTCGAATCGGCTCCGCTCAGGTAGCGCCGAGCGAAACGACCACCTACACGCTGACGGCAACGGGAAGCAGTGCAACAGTCAATGCCAGCGTCACCGTCACCGTGCAGCAGTCTGTGCGTCGCGTCACTCTCACGGCAGACAGTGGACTCAGCGGCTTCGTCCGTTGGAGCGGCATCTACACGATGGGAGGCGTCTACGTGGGTGACGACTCGAGCGACAGGGGCATCCAGGGGTTCCTCACGTTCGACATCTCACGCATCCCGGATGACGCCGTCGTAACCCGGGTCAGTCTCGACTTCTCCGGTTACGAAATCCCGCATGAGACGCCCTTCCCTGAAATGGGTTGTCTCAGCGCGTATGTGCACAGCTACATCACGCTCTATGGCCAGTTCTGCACGAAGGACGTGACCCTGCCGATCGCGGAATGGTGTGGCGTCGAAGACCTCCACTCGCCGATCGAGTCGACTCGTTTCCGAAACGTACTGCAGCAGAGAGTCGGCCAGAACAGGTTCCAGTTCCGCCTGCAGTTCGCGGACCGGATGTCCGACGGAGACGGCATGAACGATCTGCTGTATTGGCCGGAACGGAGTCTCCCGAGAATGACTGTTGAGTACCGTGAGCCGTAGTGTGGTTTGTTCATAGCGGATTCGCGGAGGGCGCCTTCGGGCGCCCTCGCTCATCCCGTCGCGATGGTGCAATCGCGAGGTCAGTTAGTGCGCTGTCCGCAGGGGAGGGGGTGGTCTGCCGTAGAAGGCGCCTCCCACACCGGCCCGGGGGACGGGACGAAAAGGTACTCGCGGGAGCGAAAGATGAATCGCCCTGGTGACCGGCAGGCTGCCACTGTGCGCTACACTCTGAACAACGTCCAGCCAGAGTCAGAATTCGCCCCATGCGACGAACAGGGTCCGCTGAAGTCTATGACGCGATACGGCGTCACAAGTGGGTACTCCTGTCCTTCGGGGTGGCCCACATCCTCATCTTCATAATCCCGTTCGATGAGATAGGCCAGACGTATTCAAGCACGGGCATCTACTTCGACTACGCTTCGAAGATGATGGCCGGCCTCATACCGTATCGCGATTTCGCTGTTGAGTATCCGCCGCTCGCGCTACTATTCTTCCTCCTGCCCCGGTTGTTGGCCTCCACTCCGCAGAGCTACGCCACAGCATTCGCAGTGGAGACGCTGCTCTTCAGCCTGGCCGGCATGCTCGTCGTGGTCCTGGTATCGCAGCGGCTGGGATTCCGTTCGTGGAAGCCAGTCGCAGCCTACACGGCCTTCCTGCTGGCCATCGGGCCCATCGTCTCGCACCGGTATGACATCTTTCCTGCGATACTCGTTCTTCTCGCACTGTATGCCTTCCTCTCGGAAAGGCATGGGTGCGCGTACGCCCTGCTGGCGGCGGGTGTGATGACGAAGGTGTATCCGGCTGCTCTGCTGCCTGTCTTCCTGCTCTACCACTATCGGAAACACTCCTTCCAGGGCATCAGGTCGGCTCTTCTCACCTTCGCCGGTACGGGCCTCGCGATAGCCCTCCCCTTCGTGCTGATGAGCCCGGGAGGACTGCTTGACTCATTCAGCTACCATGCGCAACGCGGGATTCAGTTGGAGAGCACCTACAGCTCCCTGCTTCTCGTCGCCGGCGAATTTGGGTGGCTGTCGGTGGGCCTCGAGTTCACCTACGGCTCGTGGAACCTGACCGGCACGGCGGCCGACGTCATGGCACACGTGTCGATGCTCGTGCTGCCGCTGTCGCTCTTGGCCGTCTACTGGATGATTCATCGCCACCTGAGAACCCGTCCGCTGTCCGCACAAGACCTCGTAAGCCACATGCTGCTCGTGCTGATTGTGCTCGTGGCAACCAGCAAAGTGTTGTCGCCCGAATACCTGGTCTGGCTGTTACCGCTCGTCCCGCTGTTCTCCGGAAGGTTTAGGCATGGGGCGTGGGGCGTCTTCTTTGCGATCGGTGTCTTGACCTACATCGTGTACCCCGTGCGGTACGCAGACCTCATCTGGCTGCACCCGGGCGCGATAGTGCTCCTCCTGGAACGAAACATCCTGGTTGTCATCCTGGCGGTCGTGGTAGCGGCCTCTCTGCGTTGCGGACCTCGGGGCGGCACAGAGACTCAGGCGACGTCGACCACTGCAGTGGAATGAGATGCTCCATCTCGCATGATAGCGCCCCTCGCATACCCGCGGGAGAGGGCTGTGGCTCCGCCAACTCGCAGCCCCGGCCGCAGGCCGGCGAACCCAGAACTCGCAACGCAGAACTTAGGACTCCGGCCCCTGGCCGGTGTAGTCTCGCGCTGCAATCGCGGTTCTGCTTGCCAACGAGACGGCCGTCCATCCCACCGTAGGGGCACGCTGCCGCGTGCCCGCCCATGGTGTGTGGGTGGGTGATGGCGTATTTGTGGGGGCGATGGCACGCCTCGCCCGTAGTCTCGATTGCACAGCGCCTCGCGCAGAACGCCAACACCCACCGTACGCATGTAGGGGTCGGTTCCCACACCGACCCGGTGGGGTGGGGCGGTCCGATGTAGGGTGCAGGCTCCCACGCCTGCCCGCCGCCCGGAGTTCCCGCCATGATCGGCGCACACGTGGGCGTGTCATCAAACGATGGCGGGCACGCGGCAGCGTGCCCCTACGTCAGGACGGATGTCACGCACCGGTGATGCCTACGTTTCCTACCGTCACGTTCGCAAAAGGGGGTGGTGCCTGGCGGAGTATTTGTACGGGCGATGGCATGCCTCGCCCGTAGTCTCGATTGCACAGCGCCTCGCGCAGAACGCCAACACCCACCGTACGCATGTAGGGGTCGGTTCCCACACCGACCCGGTGGGGTGGGGCGGTCCGATGTAGGGTGCAGGCTCCCACGCCTGCCCGCCGCCCGGAGTTCCCGCCATGATCGGCGCACACGTGGGCGTGTCATCAAACGATGGCGGGCACGCGGCAGCGTGCCCCTACGTCAGGACGGATGTCACGCACCGGTGATGCCCACTCGCCAACTCGCAGCCCCGGCCTCCGGCCGGCGCTCACATGGTTGACCACTCACGGTGTCTGCCATAGAATGCCATCAGAGGACCGGTTACTCGTTCGAGGACGCCGAAATGTCAGATATTGCTGCTTCGCTTCAAGCACACCGCAACGATATTCTCGCAGCGGCGGCGCGCCATGGCGCGCATGCTATTCGCGTCTTCGGGTCGGTAGCTCGGGGGCAGTCTACGGACGCCAGCGACGTTGATTTCCTCGTCGAGATGGGGGAAGACTCAACACTCTTGGACCGTGCCGCGCTGATGCTCGAGCTCCGCTCGATAATGGGCTGTGATGTAGACGTAGTGACTGAAAGGTCTCTCAAGCCGCGTGTGCGAGCCGGCATACTGAAGGAGGCTGTCGCCCTGTGAAGCGCTCCCGTGAACGCGTCATCGACATGCTCGAAGCAATCGAGCAAATCGAACGCTACGAGAACCGTGGGCGGTCTTCGCTCGATACTGATGAACTGGTGAGGGTCTGGATGGTCCACCACCTGCAGATCCTCTGTGAAGCTGCGGCCGCCCTGGGGCGTGACTCGTGGGGTATGCGTGGGGGAGAAGAATGCCGCCTCTGCCCGTAGTCCCTCAGCTTCAATTGGGCGGTGGGCTGTGGGGTACTTGTAGATACTGTGTGCATGCCTCGCCCGTAGTCTCGGTCGCACAGCGCCTCGCGCAGAACGCAAACACCCACCGTCCGCATGTAGGGGTCGGTTCCCACACCGACCCAGTAGGGTGGGGCGGTCCGATGTAGGGCGCAGGCTCCCCCGCCAACCCGCAGGGGGAGTGTGTGGATGGGTGGACCTTTCGGCTGTAGGGGCGGGTCTCAGACCCGCCCGCCCGATAATCCCGAAGCCTCTCCAGCGCCCGGTCGACCAACCCGCAACTCGCTAACCCGTAACCCAGAACTCCGGCCCCTGGCCGGTGTAGTCTTGCGCCGGAACCACAGTCATGATCGGCGCACACGTGAGCGTGTCATCGAACGATGGCGGGCACGCTGCCGCGTGCCCGCGGGCCGGTGCAGGTGCGTACTGCGGGCTGGCTCCCACGCCTGGCCGCAGGGGGAGTGTGTGGATGGGTGGACCTTTCGGCTGTAGGGGCGGGTCTCAGACCCGCCCGCCCGCTAACCCCTAAGCCTCTCCGGCGTCCGGTCGACCAACCCGCAACTCGCCAACTCGCAACCCCGTCCTTTGGCCGTCGAATTCGTGACCCGCACGCCGCTGACTGCTAGAATGCCCCGGCATCGAGCATCACAAGAGCATGAAACCGCGCAGCAGACCGCGCCCCTTCTACGGCTACTACCTCGTGGCCGTCACCTTCATCATCCTGGTTCTCTTCAGCGGCTCCGGCGTGTTCGCATACAGCCTCTTCGTGAGGCCGCTTGAGGCGGCGCTGGGGTGGGGACGCGGCCAGGTGATGGCCGGATTCACGCTGTTCTACCTGATGGTGGGAATGGCTTCGCCGGTCGCCGGCCGGTTCGTCGATCGATACGGTGCGCGACCGGTCATTCCGGTTGGGGCTGCGATAATGGGCCTCGGATTCGTCCTCGTGAGCCGGGTGAGCGACCTGTACTTGTTCTACATCGGCTATGTGATAGTCGGCATCGGCGCCGCCGCCATGAGCCTGGTGCCGTGCAGCGCCGTCGTCTCGAACTGGTTCAAACGCAAGCGCGGTACCGCACTCGGCCTGATGGCGGGGGGCATCGGCGCCGGTGGAGTCGTGATGGCGCCTTTCGTCGGCTACATGCTCGCGCACTTCGACTTCCGAGCCGCCTATCTCGCTATGGGTATGCTTATCATGGCCGTAACCATTCCACTCTCGCTCCTCGTGATACGCACCCGGCCGGCTGAGATGGGACTCTATCCGGACGGCGACAGCGCGCCGGTTGGAGAAGCGCCGGACGAGACACGAGAAGGCGGCGAGAAGCAGGGATTCTCACTGCGGCAGGCGCTGAGCACGCGGACCTTCTGGTTTATCGCGGTGGCGTTTGCGCTCTCAAACTTCGCCAATATGGGCACCATTCAGTCGGCGGCACCCTTCCTCGAGGACATCGGCTATCCCACGGCCAGCGCGGCATCGGCAATCGGGGCCATGGGATTGGGAAGCGGTGCCGGCAAGATCGTCTTTGGCTGGCTGTGCGATCGGATGCGGGCTAGTCGTGCGTGCGCCATCGGCATCGGTTTGCAGTTGGCGGGGGTACTGCTGCTGCTGACCGTGCACTCCAACTCACCGTTTGTTGCCGTGTGGTTGTATGCGCTGGTGCTGGGGCTGGGGGTGGGAGCGTGGCTGCCCACCTTGTCGATGCTGGCCAGTGTGAACTTCGGCCTGCTGTTCTACGGCGCGGTGTTCGGCGCGCTCAATATGGCGCAGAGCATGGGAACCGCCACAGGGCCTCTGTTCTCGGGCTTGATGTTCGATGCCACGGGTTCGTACGTTACTGCCTTCACCATCGCTGCCGTGCTTCTGACAGTGTCTATTCCGACCATCCTGCTGGTCAAACGCCCCGGAAATACGGGGACACCATACTCAAATCGTTCGGACAACCTGTGAATGGTGTCCCCATATTGTCCCGCGTAGGTGCACGCTGCCGCGTGCCCGCCGGCCGGTGGCGTAGGAGGGGCAGTCTTCCACGACTGCCGTTTCACTGGCATAGAAAAGAGGGGCGGCTTGAGCCACCCCCCCTTGCGCGCTGCGGAAGTATGTCTATCGGCGGAAGACGAACACCAGGGCGCCGATGAGCACCAGCATTACCACGATGATAGCGACGATGCCCGCGGTGCCGAGGCCGTTGTCCTGTGCCGATGGAACGTTGTTCGTGATGGTCCGTGGCGCCAGCACAGAGAACTGGCCGGTCATGCCGTCGACGGCCACCTGGTACGTACCGGGCACTGCCCGAGCCACCGTGAATGTCACCTGCTGGCACGCCCCACCGGACACGCCTACCGTCCTGCTGTCCACCGCCTCGCCGTTGACCATCAGCGACACCGTCTTGGTGCCGCGCTCCTCACCACTGTTGCAGATGTTGGCGGAGACAACGACCTCCTGGTTGGGGAGCACCTGCATGGGGTCGATGAGGAGGTTAGACAGGCCGAGGTCGGCCGGCTCGGGGGCCCCACGGTCGCGCCCGGATTCCTTCTCTGTCGCTGTCGCTATCAGGATGTAGCCGCTTCTTGAGAGGGTATCGGAGTAGCCACACGCGTCCCACACCGTCAGCGAGACAGTGTATCGGCCCACTTTGACGTAGGCGTGGGTGGGGTTCTGCTGCGTGCTGGTGGTCCCGTCGCCGAAGTCCCAGAGCCACTGTATTATCTGGCAGCCGGTAGTCGACATGTCCGTGAAGCTGATGGACTCACCCGGCCTGGCTGTGTAGGTGGATGCCTTGAATTTCGCGGCAATGTTGGACGGGTCGCATGTCCGCGTAAGCCACGGAGCGAACGTCACGTCGTCTGAGACATTATCACCCAGCCCCGTCGGATTGCCCGTGGCGTGGTACGGCCCGGTGATATCTCCCCACCAGTTGTCGACTGCATCCAGCAGATAGAAGCTCTCGTTGAACAGGCCCCAATCGGTGTTGCCTTCGATATTGTTGTTGTTAACGTGCACCAGCTGGAACTGCGAGCCAAAGAGGTGGATGCCACCCGAATTGTTCTCAATTGTGTTGCACGCGGAGACGTTCACCATGGCGTGGCTGATGTTGCACTCGATTCCCCAGCCGAGGTTGCCGGAGATAAGGTTGCTCAGCACAGCGGCCTCGCTGTCTTCCAGCGTGTCGCTTACGCCGCAGAGCCACAGGCCAATGCTGTTGTTTCCGGAGATATCGTTGTCCCGTACAGTCACGAACCCGCCGGTGTACATGTCCTCGATGGTGATGCCTTCGTCGTTGCCGCTGACCGTATTGCCCCGTATCACGACCTCGGCGCCGTCCATGATGTCATAGATGTACACGCCATCTGAGGTATTGTCCTCCAGCACGTTGTCCAGCAGCTCCACGTAGCTGCCGTACCCAACGCCCGACGAGCTGTCGAAACCGATGTCCCCGTTTCCACGGATAGTGTTGTTTTGGACGGAAAGGATACAGCCGTAGTTGATCTCCAACACGTAAATACCGTCGCCCGCCGCACCCGTGACGGAGTTGCCGCTGATGAGGCCCTGGCTGCCCTCGTAATACCCGCTGAGGTCGACTCCCGCCGCCTGGCCGCCGGTCGCCACGTTGTCGATCAGGTCCAGGCAGCTGCCGAGATTCACGGGCCCAATCTCGCAGGCGTTGTCGGTATTGTCGGTAAATGTATTATCCAGGATTGTCATCCCGGAGCCGTCGGTCACCCCGCTGCCCACGTACAGCCCGTACCCTTCGTTCTCGATGAGCGTGTTCCCTGCTACGAGCGCCTCACTGCCGCCATAGCAGTCGTAGAGGTAGACGCCGTAGGACTGGTTCGTGTTCACCTCGTTGTCGAGGAGCGCCAGGTAGCTGCCGGACTCGAGCGCGTCGATATTCACGCCGTAGCCCTGGTTATCCTCTATGGTGTTCTCCCGTATGGTCAAGACACCGCCGTAGGTGATGCCGTCTTCGATATAGAGCCCATCGCTGCCATTCCTGCTGATGGTGTTGCCGCTGATGAGGCCCTCGCCGCCTTCGTAGAAGCCAAAGACCGAGACGCCGTACGACCCGTTATCGCTTATCTCGTTGTCCAGCAGTGCCAGGTACCCGCCCCACATGACGTCGTTGCTCTCAATGCAGAATCCGGCCGAGTCGTTGTTGGTGATGGTACTGCCATCGACGGTGAGCCGTCCGCCGTCGTAGGGGCCTCCGTACATGTAGATGCCGTAGTCGGTGTGCCCGGTGATGGTGTTCTCGCCGAAGCGGGCATGACTCTGGCCGGCGATCACATCGTTGCCGTAGATGCCGGTGTACCCGTTGTCCTGTATCTCATTGCTGATGACATCGAATGTGCTGCCGTAGTAGACATCATCGAAGAAGACGCCGTAGCCCGAATTGCCGTTGATGGCATTTCCCTGCATCAGCCCACTGCTGTTGTTGGCGATGTCGCCCCAGTTCACGCCGTCCCCACCATTGCCGGTGATGTCATTGTCGACGAAGACCGCGGAGCTGTGGTTCACCACCGAGTAGGCCCCGTCGGCATACACGTACACGCCGTCCATGGCATTGCCTGAGATAGTGTTCCTCCTGATGTCCGCACTGCTGAAGTCCGTCACCAGGTAGAGGTCGATGCCTCTCAACTCGTTGTCGATAATCTCGTTGTCGAGGATGAACAGAGAACTGAAGCAACGTACGCCTGAGTTGGAGACATCGATGCCATCTTCCCAGCACCCGGTGATGATATTGCCCTGGATAGTCACCTGGCTCCAGCTTTCGGCATCCACGTAGAAACCGTCCGAAGCGCTGTTGGTGACCGTAAAGCCTGCATCCACGCCGCCGAACACAACCTTGCTCAACTCATAATCCACATCGAGGCTCACCAGGCCCTGGATAGTGGTCACACCGGCGCCGCCGGTGGACTTGACCGTCAGCGAACTATCGATGGACACGTCCTCGGTGTAGGTGCCGGGACTGACGAGGATGATGTCGCCGGGTTGCGCCGCGTCGATGGCATCCTGGATGCTTGAGCAGTCTTCGCCGTCGTCACCCACCGTGATGGTCGACGGAGTCGTCGATTCGGGCTGATACGTCGCGCACAGCGCCGGCGCAGAGTCGAGCCAGTCGTCGTAGTTCACCTCGTCCGAGACTTCATCGCCCAGGCCGCCGGGATTGGTCGCGGCGTGGTACGGTCCGCTGTTGTCTCCCCACCAGTTCTCCGTGGCGTCGAGCGTGTCGCTGCCGCCGTTCAGAAGACCCCAGTCCACATTTCCCGTGATGCTGTTCTGGTGGATTCCCACCACCTGGAACAGGTCGCCGGAGACGTAGATGCCGCCGTTGTCGCTGCCCTCACCGTTGCCGGTGATACGGTTGCCGGACACATCCACCAGCGAGCGGTAGATATACGCGCTGATGCCCCACTCCGCGTTGCCGGAGATGGTGTTGCAGCGCACGGTCGCTTTGGAGTCGGCGAGAGAGCTGCCCAGATCGCCTCCGTCGTTACACATGTGGAGGCCGATGCCCGCATTGCCGGAAATGGTGTTGTTCAGCACCTTCAGTTCGGAGTCCAGAAAGTAGTCGCCGCAGTAGATGCCGACGCCCGAAAGGCTGCCGGTCACGTAGTTGTCCTCGATGTCCAGGAGACAGCCGCCGGTGACGTAGTCGACGTAGATGCCGTACCCGTTGCCGTCGATGATGTTGTCCGTGACGATGCACTCGCTGCCCTCGATGAGGTTGGAGACGTAGACGCCCTCGTTGCTGTTGTCCTCTATGGTGTTCTCCATCACACCGAGGTAGGCGCCGTAGCTCAGGGAGCCGACATACAGGCCATAGATATCGTTGCCGGAGATGGTGTTGTCCAGCACGGTGAATCGGCTGCCGTACTCGTCGTTGTTCGTGTCGATGTAGACGCCGCTTCCGCCGTTGCCTGTCACGGTGTTGCCCTCGAACAGGCACTCGCTGCCGTCGAACACATCCCAGATGTAGACGCCACAGTCGTTGTTGTTCTTGATGTCGTTGTCGGTCAGCGAGACGACCGCGCCGTTGTAGACGCCACCACCAATCTCCAGACCGTACCAGCCGTTGCCCTGGATGTCGTTGTCGTCGAGGTAGAGCCGGGCGCCGTAGTTGACATAGGCTACGTAGACGCCGTTGTCGTACTCGCCTTCACCATTGTTCGAAATCGTGTTGTTCTCGAGGCGACATTCCGAGAGGCTGTTGATGTCGTTGATATAGACGCCAACGCGGTTGCCGGTGATCTGGTTGTCGAGCAT
>Ga0351900_1022_pt1 | contig 46904 bp, 48 predicted proteins | sample BONcelHT113001D3_FD_205827 | JGI IMG/M metagenome (GOLD analysis project Ga0351900, IMG submission 205827) | Enriched cells from coal bed in the Powder River Basin, Montana, United States - BONCAT cells T11 rep1 HSBNCT.T11.300.1.D3 ...
TGATCAAAAAGGCTTGGAAATTGGAAAAGTGACCGACATATTGTTAAAGCCCGAAGAATGTTTAATCCATAAAGTTATAATTTCTGATGCTGCAGTTTTAAATAAAAAGTTTTTTACAATAGATGAGGGGGAAATTGAAGCTATTGGTGATTATGTAATAATCAAAATGTCTAAAAAAGAAGCTGAAGTAAGAATGGGTAAAGAAGATGTGGATTCTCTTAAAAAAATTGATTTAAACTTCAAAAAGCTTGTGGGTAAAATTGTCATCACCCGCAATGGTGTGGAATTGGGAAACGTAGAAGATTTAATTGTTCAACCCAAGGAATGTTTGATGGAAAATATAATTGTTAAATCCAAATCAGATCTTGGTAAAAAGAACTTTAATCTGGAAAAAGGAGAAATATTGGATATAAAGGATTATTTAATATTAAAAATTGATTTTGAAGATATAGAGAATAGAATTATATAACATTATTTTTTATATTTTCTTTTCTGTTAATTCACATTTTTAGGTCTTAGCTTTTTATAAATATTTTTATTTAAATTTAATTTTTAATTATTTTTGTTTGTGTTATTAATTAAGATTCTTTATTTTTAAGAAAAGCTTTTACTTAACTTTTTATCCTGGGGATGATTAAAAAATATTTCATAAAATACTAATAATATTTTTTATAATCTATTAATTGGGAAAAATAAATATGGGGGAGATTAAGTGGAATACATATACCTTTCCTATGCTTTAGAAGAAGATTCACCAGTTCACATAGGCCTTAAAAAACCATCCACATCGCATAAAAACACCATATATAATAATGGTTATAATACTTACTTGATATGTGCGGAAAACCATTCTGGAACTCATGTAGATGCTCCTGCCCATTTTATTGATGGTGGGAAAAACATTTCTGAATATGGTCCGGAAGACCTTGTTTTTAATAATATATTGATTTTGGATATTCTTGCTGATTCTAAAAAGCAAATTGCTCTAGATGACTTGCTCTGGGCTGCGGACAATCTAAAAAAAAATCTTAAAGAGCTTATGGAAAAAACAGATTTTTTAATACTAAACACTGGATTTCACACTTATCGTCATAATAATATTGAAAAATATTTGCGAGAAAACCCTGGAATAAAACCTGATTTAATAAAGTATTTACGCCAATATTATCCTTCAATAAGGGCAATTGGAATAGATAGTATTTCCATTTCCACTTTTGATGATCCAAAAAATGCGATTCTTACCCATCAAATGGCTTTTGTCGCTGATGATAACTATGGTGAACCATTACTTCTGGTGGAAGACATGGATTTAAATAAATTATCTTCCGTCAACACCATAAAAAAATTAATGGTAATCCCTTGGCAGGTTAAGAATGTGGACAGTGCCCCATGCACGGTTATTGCTTGTTTGTATTAAATTATGGGAAAATTCAATGTTAATAAGAAAATAATTCCTAAAAATATTATTGGAGGAGGATTATATGATTGAAATGATACTAAAACCCGTGGGCATTATTCATTCACCTTTTAAAGAAAAAAAAGATTCTCCCCACCAAGGAAGATATGCAACAGAGGTAAGTGAAATCGAGATTTTTAAAGAATATAAACTGGCTATGGATGGTATTGAAAAATATACTAATCTAATTGTACTCTACTGGTTGGATAAATCAGAAAGAGATTTACTTAAAGTAATTCCAAAAGGGTCAACAGAAAAGGGAAATGATGTAAAAAAAGGTGTTTTTGCAACCAGAGCTCCCAGCCGCCCTAATCCGATTGCTTTTAATGTGGTAGATTTGCTAGATGTAAATCAAAATAAATTAAAAGTTAAAGGATTGGAAGCTTTGGATGGTTCATTTTTAGTGGATATTAAACCATACTGGAAGGATATTGACTGTGTAGATTAATATCACTATTTTAACTAAAAATATTAATTTCCAATATCTCTTACAAATGGATCTATTTTACAGTCACAGGTTTTATTTTCAATTTCTTTGGCACGGATTCCCATTGTTTGAACTGGTTTTGTACCTATAATTTTCTCCATAGTCTGAATAGTTTTTTTAAGACCAGATCCTCCATAAGTCACGAAAAAAGCCACATCTTTAAATTTATCTTTATTTTCAGTCAGATATGTTGTAACCGCAACAGCTGGGCGTGAAGCCCATATAGGAGTACCAACAATCACAAGATCATAATTGGATGGGTCTTTTTCCATAGGTTTAATAGTGGTTAGTTTGCCTCTATTTGCCTGATAAGCTGATTTGATATATCCAATAATTCCGGAACGATTTTGAGTATCATAAATCTCTTCTATATCACATGGGATTTCTCGAGCAATGTTTTGACCTATCTCTCTAGTGTTACCGCTTTTAGAATAATAAACTACTAGTGCTTTCATGAATATATTATAGTTTTAGATGATATTTATAAATAACACAAGTTAAGTAATATCTATTAATTCTAATCTTGGAGTGAAGAATATGGCTGATGAAAATTCCTTTCCACAACCGGAATGGCAAAATGAATATTTAACTGCTTATCTTAAAGTAATGAAACTTTGGGATGTGGAATATCAATCTTACGAAGTTGAAACAAGTTTTGGGACTACACATATGAATATATGTGGTCCAGAGGAAGCACCACCATTAATATTACTTCATGCTGCATCAGTGGGCTCTGCTGAATGGTATGCTAATGTATCATCATGGGCTAAAAACTTTAGAATTTTTGCTTTGGATACTATTGGAGACTGTGGATGGAGCAGGGCCATTAAAAAGATGGAAAAACAGGAAGATTATAATCAGTGGCTTATGGAGATAATGGAATACTTTAACCTTGATAAAGCTAGTTTCATTGGACATTCCTACGGGGGGTGGTTGGCTATGAACTTGGCAATATTCCATCCGGATAAAGTAGATAAACTGGTTCTATTGGCTCCTGCAGCATCCATAAAACCATTCAAACTTTTAATAAAACTAGGACTTAAAATGCCACGCTTACCATTTAATATATCTGCAGAAAAAGTCTTAAAAATGATGGCGGCCAAGAATTTCCAACCTGAACAATCATACATTGAATTAATGGACGTGGTAAATAATAATTGCAGACCGGAAATGATTTTTCCCACAGTATATTCTGATGAAGAACTTCAAAGAATTACCTGTCCAACCCTGCTTTTACTGGGCGATCAAGAATCAATATATTCTCCAATAAAGGTGGCAAGAAGAGCCCGAAAATTTTTACCTAATCTCAAATCAGAGATTATTCTTCAAGCAGGTCATATTTTGAATATGGAACAACCGGATAAGGTAAATTACAAAGTTTTAAATTTTTTAAATTCAAATCAAGAATAATATAGTTTTTTTGATTTTAATTTTTATTAATCTTTGTAATTCAAGCTTTAAGTATAAAACATTTAGAATTTGTCCAGCAAAATCTCCACTTCTTCACTCAGACTCAAATCCTTGAAAAATTCCCATTCTGCTTTTTTTACAGCCAAATATGCTTTTGATAAATCTTTTCCCAATGCATCGAGAATAATTTTATCATTCTCAAGATGGTAAATGGCGTCACCTAAATTATTAGGAAGTAATTTGATTTTTCTTTTTGCTAAATCAGATGGAGTCATATTTCCAGGATCCTCTTGTAATGGTTTTTCTAATTCCAAACTATTTTTTAAACCATCCATACCTGCTGCTATAATTGCTCCAAGGGCAAGATATGGATTGGATGATGCGTCCACGGCTTTTATCTCCAAATGTTTAACGGCCCCATCTTCTTCAGATATAACTCTTATCGCTGCCTCTCGATTATCGATTCCCCAGCATTGGAATGCCCCACTCCATGTTTTTGGTTTTATGCGACGATAAGAATTTGAGGTAGGGGTAGTGATGGCCATTATGGCAGGTAAATGTTTTAAAATACCTGCAATAAACTGTTTGCATTGGGAAGATAGTCCGTATTCATTATCCATATCGCCTGTCTTATTTTCATCACTTTTCCAGAGGCTTAGATGAATATGACAACCATTACCTGACTTTTGAGAGAATATTTTTGGTAAAAATGATGATCGAATCCCATGTAGATGGGCCACGGCCTTAACAGTGTCCCGGAATGATATTTGGTTATCTGCTGAGACCAGAGCATCATCATATTTAATGGTTACTTCTTGCTGCCCGGGCCCGGCTTCGGGATAATATTGTTCTACCCGCATGCCCTGATTATTTATAGAATCAACTAGTTCTCTTATAAAATCGTGGTTGATGTTCATGGAATAGGTTGATGCAAAAGGTGTTTCTTCTAGTATTTCAGGACCTTTCTTTTGTTCTGAATCGTTTTTTAAAAGATAAAATTCATTTTCAAAGGAACTTTTAACTTCCAGGTTAATCTTCTTAAGATTAATAATCATTTTTTTCAAGAATCCTCTGGGACAACAACTCCATATTTTTCCATCCTTAATCATGTAACCCATGACTTGGACATGGCCGGGAGCATAATCTAGTTCTTTAAATGTGGATAAATCTGCTTCTAGTTGTATTTCACCTATCGGGGATAATCCTGATTCTTCAATGATCCCATCATGCATCACGGGCACCCCTTGTTGACCAGCACCAATTCCCACTTTTAAAGGAAAATCTTCACCTTCTTGAAGGTAAATGGCCTTAGCTCGGATAATATTAGCATTGTCACACCATAGTATTCGTAAAAATTCCATTTCTTCAGGGAAAACATGGGGTATGGGATTCATAATAATATATTATTTCATATTGACTATAAAATTTCTTAAAAAAAGTCAAAGATAAAATAAATATCATAATAAGACATATTTTTTAAAAAAGATTTTTTAGATTTAAACAAGAATAACTATCCTTAGATTATAAAAGATAATATAACAGACCATTAAACTAATTTTATTTAATAAACAAAAATAAAACTATGAAAAAATAAACTTGATTTAACATTTCATCCAAAACTAAAATTCACGTTTATTATAACCTATTGCCGGTGATCGAATGTCTGATGAAGATTTTAAAAATGATAAAACGGCCCTATTTTGGCTTAAAAGAGGTAATGATTCTTTTATTGTGGGAAATTTTGAGGACGCTCTTTATTCTTATGATAATGCTCTGGAATTGGATCCTGAGAATAGTAAGATATGGGATAATAGGGGGGTTGTCCTAGCTGATTTGGGATGGCATTCTGAAGCTATTGAATCCTTTGAAATTGCTCTGGAACTGGAACCTGATAATTCTAGGACATGGTCTAATATGGGAGTTTCTATGGGGGCATCCAGCCGCTTTGAAGAATCAATAAATTGTTTTGACAGGGCCCTGGAACTAAACCCTGAGGACGATGAAGCATGGGGAAACAGAGGAACAGCTTATTTTAGCATGGCTAAGTATGATGAGGCTTTAAAAAGCTTTGATAATTCTTTAAAAATAAATCCTAATAATCCCGGGGCTCTAGCAGGTAGAGGTTCTGCTCTACGATTTTTAAGAAGATATGAGGAAGCTTCAGATGCATTGGAAAAATTCATGAAAAAAGCCCCTAAAGACTTGTTACATATGAGAGAAGAGGCATGGGCAATGCTTCTTGAAATAAGGCTTATCATGGGCCGAGAAAAAGAATAATTTGTTAAATAATTTAGAATAATATATAATCTGCTATTTTATAAAATTAAAGCTTCCAGAGATAAAAAAAAGGGGGGTTGTTAGGAGTGAAAAGGGAGGTTTATCTCTGGAAGCGTAGTGTTTTTGAGCTTTCAAAAAAATAGATATTCCCAATTGAAAGCTACAAAGGGGTGATGTGTGTACACTACACACACGCCTATATGTACCAGCCATTATATATAAATTTAACGGTTATTTTTTTTTTAAAAAAAGACTTTTAAATTAATTAAATAATATACGGAGGAATATAATTGATAAAATTCCAGGCTCCCATCGAGGGACCTATTTTCATAGGCCGCAGCTGGGAGGAATACATTAAAATGTTTAATCTGGATTTAAAACAGCTTCAAAACAAAAAAATACTGGATTGTGCTGCGGGAGCTAGTTCATTCACATCTTTTATGTCAAAAAATGGTTTTGATGTTATGGCTGCTGATTTATTATATGATAGAAATCCTAAATTCCTTCAAAGCCGGTGTGAAGAACATTTAAATGCTTTAATTGATTCTCTGGCAAAAATGGAAAAAGAATTTGTCTGGAGCTTTTTTAAGAACCTTGATGAACTAAAACACCACCGTATGGCAGCTTGTAAAGATTTTAATAATGATTATCAATTAAATAAAGGAAAAAAATATTTGACGGCCGATTTACAACAGTTACCCTTTGCAGATGATAAATTTGATTTGGTGTTATGTGCACATCTTCTATTTATTTATGATCATCGTCTAGACTTCACTTTTCATCAAAAGGCTGTAGAAGAAATGATACGTGTATCAAGTGAAGAAGTAAGAATATATCCTTTGGTAAAAAATAAAGGCCAAAAATCTATTTTTGTTAAAAAAATACGGGATAATTTGCCTGAAAATATTAAAACAGAGATAGTACGTGTGGACTACCAGTTTCGAAGGGGTGGGAATGAAATGCTTCGTTTAATAAAAGATAAATAATTCTAAAAAAAATGATTACAATTAAACTACTAAATGATGTAAAAGATGTTGATTAATAAAGTGTGTATTTAAGTTATAATATTAATTAATCACTAATTTCATTCACTATGGCTTGATGCATTCTTTTTATGAATTCGATTCTTTCTTCATATTTTAAAACATCTAAATAGCCTTGTGCCACAAGGTTAAATGCAAATGGGGATGGGATTTTGGTATTTATTTGTTTTATTTCCATTTGACCACTTTCAATCCACTCTAAAACTCTCTTTGCATTTTTAACATCCATATAATCTTCAATTACTTCTCTTCGGGCCTCTTTTAAGATGGAAAAATTATCATCCAGCTCCTGAACGAACTTAAGTAGTATCTTACCCTTAACTTGCTGGCGCCCTACTGATTTTTCTTGACCTTTGTATCGGCGCAAAATCATTAATGATCTTCCTGCACAGTGGCGGAATCTACTGGCCAGAGTTTCCGTTTTAGTAATGGCTTTAATTAAAATATCCACTAAATTCTCTGAAGTGAGATCTTTAAATCCTTCTAATCCACTAATTTTCCCGTCAGAACTTAAATAGAATCCATTATCTGAAACTGATATCATCACATCTCTTTTATATTTTTTGGCTATGACATAAGCCACGGCTCTGGATAGGGCGTCATTAACCCTTCGGCCAAATAAACTATGGAAAACTACAAATTTCCTTCCACCAAAACCGGTGTAAAATTCCACCAGAAGTCGGCGGTTACTGGGGATACTGGCATAAAGAAACTGTTCTCGAAAATATTGGTAAATAGAATTGGCTGCATTATAATCCACATAGAGATAATCTTGTATAAAAGACATTATCTCCTCTTTACTACGGCCATAGTAAAATTTACCCTCCATATTTTCTCTAAAACGTTGAATATCTAGTGCAAGATCAAAAGATAATGGCAACTGTTCTGAAAACCATGAGGGGATAGTTGGCGGTCCTGAAGCAGGACTGACATTTATACTCATCCCCCGGGCGTAGTTAAACCGGTAAATATTGCCTCCTAGAACAAAGGTATCTCCCTTCTGTAGTTTTTCCATGAATTCTTCTTCCACCCGACCTACCACCTTACCAGCACATTTAACTACTGCAGCAGTACGGTCAGGGATAGTTCCTATATTGGTAGAATAAAGCATTCGGGCTAGTTTTCCTCTTTTCCCAAACTGATTTTGATGATAATCCACCCAAATTTTAGCATAAACATATCGTTCCTCCAGCGAAGTATATTCTCCCGCCATGTAACTTAAAACACCTAGATAATCCTGTTCTGTAAGATTTTTATAACAATAACTTTTTTTTATAACCTCATAGGCATAATCAATATCCCATTTGTGTTCAATTGCCATGCCGTAAATTTGTTGGGATAAAACATCTAGGCAGTTTCTAGGTATGTTGATGGAGTCTATTTTTCCTTCTACTGCATTTTTTAAAATTAAGGAACATTCAACTAGATCATCTCGATCCACCACAATTATCCTGCCCTTTGATTTATCATGAAGCCGATGACCACTGCGACCTATTCTTTGAAGAGCCCGGGACACTGATTTAGGTGAACTTACTAAAATAACTAAATCTATATAACCAATATCAATTCCCAGTTCGAGTGATGTGGATGACACCACTACCTTTAGTTTTCCTTCCTTGAGATTGTTTTCAGTTTCCAAACGAATTTCCTTGGATAAAGAAGAATGATGAGCCATTATGTTCTCCCCATGATAATTTACTGGAAAACGCCTCTTGAGATTAAATACCATACTTTCAGTACCACTACGAGTATTGGTGAAAATTAAAGTGGTTTTATGTTGAAGGATTAAATCATCCAGTAGACTGTACATGGCAGTATTCATTTCTTCAGGATCAGCAGAGATAATATCATCCACTGGAGAAATAACTTTTATGTCTAACTGTTTCAAGTAGTTTATATCAACTATTAGACAATCCCTCACCACTCCGTATTCATAACCCACCAAAAAACTGGCTACTTTTTCCAGAGGATAAACTGTGGCTGAAAGACCGATTCTAGTGTAATTTCCAATTAAATGTTGGAGACGTTCCAAGCTGAGAGATAAATGGACACCTCTTTTATTTTCTGCCAGGGAGTGTATTTCGTCCACAATCACATATTTAACGTGAGATAAATTTTCCCTAAATTTAGGGGCCACTAAAAGAATGGAAAGGGTTTCTGGGGTGGTTATTAAAATATGTGGAGGCGTTTTTAACATTTTAGAGCGCTGGTACTGGGTTGTATCTCCGGTACGCACAGCTTTTCTAATTCCCAATTTTTTCCCATCTTTTTTAGCCAGTTCTTCAATTCCATTCAATGGTTCTTCTAAGTTTTTTTCAATATCATTATCAAGCGCTTTTAATGGTGAAATATAGATACAATAAACTTTATCTTCTAACTCACCTTTATTGGCTAAAGTGGCGAGTTCGCTGATAATAGATAAAAAAGCAGTCAGAGTTTTACCAGAACCGGTTGGTGAGGATATTAAAACATTTTTTTTCTGGTGAATGTCCATGATGGCATATTTTTGAGCAGGAGTGAAATTATTAAACTTTTTTTTAAACCATTCTTTTACCAATGGATTCAGATTTTTATAAATCTCTTTTTTTGAGTAAATTTTCTCCTGTTTGGTTATCATAATATCGTATACTATATTTACTTTATTTTATTCCTTAATTCTAATTTATAATTAAAAAATATAAAATTTTTTAGCTAAATTATTCAATTCTTTATTAAAAATATTTCAAAATAATCAAAGAAATTGCCGACTTATTTTGATAATATCCTTAATTTTCCCAAAAGGAAACACCTCAAAGTTTTCAATTCCATATACTTCAAAATAATCAATGGAATACTTTTTTAAAAAAGGAGATAACAATTTTTCATGCAAAATATCGGAACCATCACTTATAAAATTAAAAGAGGGCATAACTATTAACTTCTTTCCTTCAAATTCTCCTTTAAGGAAACATTTTATTTTTTCAACTCTTTCACCACTTCGAAGACTTATACATGGATGTTCATGACCTATAATCAAAGTATCTTGATTAAAATCTTCTAGATTTTTTGGTAATTGGTGCCCATGCAATATTAGAAAATTTCCAATACAAAAAGTTTCTTTAACTTCAATATCAAGCTTTCTAGTGATATATGGTATGAAATTATCATGATTACCTTTAATCAGCACAATTTCCTCAAAATTATCTTGCAAAAACTTTAAAAAACTATTTACTTCTTTCCACTCCTGCCTAGTGATTTTTCCAAACTCGTGTTTTAAATCTCCATTGATTATAATTTTTTTATAATGGGCACTTTGTTTTATCTGAGTTATACGTTTAATAATCTTTTCAAATTGAAATTTAGGTATCATTAATCCCTCTTTATTAAGTGATTCTTCATATCCCAGATGTAAATCGGAAATTATGAGATAATCATCAATTTTAAGGGATAAATCAACTATTTCAATATTTTTATCTATTGGGGTGTTATTAAAATTCAAACTATTTAATTCTCCAGTTTTTTATTGAACACATTTTAGTTTAATTAACATATTCTATTGCTAATTTTAATAAAATTTATTTAATAAATCTGTAATAATCAATTTTTATACAATCCATGTATTTTTTAATTAAGATATTATGAAAGCAATATGAAAGTTGTGTAGGCAAAATAAAATGCTGTAAGAGCGCTAAACAATATTAATGATATTAATATTTTTTCTGAAAGTTCAGTAGCTTTCCTTTTTGTGTTGGGTCTAATTAAAAACCCAATAACGCTGGGAATTAATAAAATTATTGATATTATTGATATTATATTGAAATTTATTATGGGAGGATAGATCTTAGCGTAAGATAATGCGAAAAAAATAATGGTGCCCAAAATAGAACAAATTCCCATTATCTTAAACCCAAATTCACGCCCTTTACGGACGATTAATGTATTTTTAACTCCTTTTGAATCAGACTCTAAATCTGGTATTTCTACGCTACATATAAAAAGCAGCTGAAAAATCATGATGGGGATTGTAAATAAAAATAGCTTAAGATCAATATATCCTACCATGGCAAGATATCCTAATGCAGGTATAATAAAACCTGTAATTATCGTTGATATTTCTCCAAATCCATTATAAGATAATTTAATCGGTGGTGCGGAATAAAACCACCCCAACAAATTTCCAAAAATTGCTAGAATAAATATTTCGGGTGATGAATACTTCCAACTAAATAAAAGAGCAATTAAAAGTGATAATATTATTAAAAAAAGGGCAAATTGTTTGGCAAAATTTCTAAGTTCTGGATTTTCCACCAAAATTCCACTACCTCCTGTGAAATTAGTAGGCGGTGCTAATTTATCCACTTCCAGATCAAAATAATCATTACTATACGATATGGAAAGGTGGGCTGGCATTAATATAGCATAACCCCACCAGAATTGGAGCCATGAAAATTCACCAGTGTTTAATGTGGCAAATAATGCACCTATAGTATATAGGAATAAACCGGCCATTAAAAACTGAAATCTTCCTAATTTCAGTATTTTAATTAATTTTCCCATACAATTTCCTCTAAGTTACAATTTAAATATGCAATTTGTAATTTTTTTTAGTAAATAATAGCTAAATGATACTTTAATAGATTAATATATTTAATTTATTATTAGTTTAATTAAAAAAAGTTGCCTTATTAATATCGATCTTGAAAATTAAAAGTCAAATAATTTATATTAAAAACTATTTATAATTAAAAAATTAGAAATTTACTCAAAAAATTGTATTTTTAGATTTAATTAAGAAGTGGATTTTGAATAAATATTTTTATATGGTGATTTTCATGACAGACTCTAAAAGTGAAATTAATGAGATTATAAATCAACTCCAAGACAAAGACCCGGAGATAAGAAAACAAGCCGCCGATAAAATGGCCACTATATCTGATGATAATATTATAATGCCTTTAGTAGTAGCCCTTAAGGATGAAAACCCTCAAGTAAGATTCAAATCAGCCCAAGCATTAGGTAATGTAGGAGAATCTGCAGTAGAACCTTTAATAAAATTGATTAATCAAGAAGAAGGCGAAATCCGAAGGTATGCAACATTTGCTCTTAAAAAGATCGGCAGCCCCTCTGCTGTGGAATACTTTATCAAGGCCCTTAATGATGATGATTGGGGAGTTAGAAAAGTAGCTGCCCGTTCATTAGGAGAACTGGGTGATAAAAAAGCACTAAAACCTCTAATAGATGCTCTGGACGATGAAGATTGGGGTGTTAAACTTGCTGTAGTTCGTTCTCTGGGAGATCTGGCTGATGAAAATGCGGTTGATCCTATTAAAAAAGCCCGTAGAAAAGAGAAGGACAAAGACTTTAAAAAAGCTGCAAATAAAGCCCTTAAAAAGATACAGAAATAATATTCCAATCTTTTATTAATTATCCCTAGTCCCTGTTGGGATTAACTATTTTTTATTTTTATTTTGAAATGAAATATTCTAGACAAAATTTTCATTTCCAGCTTAGATTATAAATGTCTTTCCGCCGAGTTTTTAAAAGAGGAAGCTCGCAACGAATTTTATTTATATCGTTCAGATTCACTTGTGCATAGATTATCTCTTCATCATATCTGCCTTGATTCAAAATTTCTCCCCAAGGGTTGGCCACCATTGAATGACCGTAAGCAACATAATTTGATTCATTATTGCTGGCTGGTGAGACTGCCACTACAAAAAGTTGATTATCAATGGCCCTACTTCTTATAATTGTTTCCCAGTGGGCTGGGCCTGTGGTGAGGTTGAATGCGCCGGGGAAAACAATTATATTGGCACCTTTAAGGGCCATGATTCGTGATAATTCTGGAAAACGCATATCATAACAGATACCAATTCCTATTTTACCCATATCAGTTTCAACAACGGTGATTTCATTTCCAGCTTTCAAAGTATCTGATTCTTTAAAAGTAATCTGTTCAGGAACATCTATATCAAATAAATGCATTTTACGGTGAAAACCAATAATTTCTCCTTTATTATCAAAAATAAAACTGGTATTATACACACTTTCCTTAACTTTTTCAGGTATAGATCCTGCAATTATGTGTATATCAAATTCAGATGCAGTATTAGACATTGAATCAAGAGTCTGACTATTATCAATTCTTTCAGAGTATTCTTCAAATTTACTGTTTTCGTAGGGGCAATTAAACATCTCTGGTAGAATAGCTAAATCTGCTCCATTCTTGGAACTTTCTTCTACCATATTTTTTGCCTTATCAATATTTTTGGTTTTATTATCCACTACTTTCATCTGACATAGAGCTAGCTTAAATTTATTATGCACAATACCACGACCATAACCCATATCTAGTAAAAATAATTTTATTTATTATAATTGATCTAAGTTTTTTATATTTTATATTAATCAGTCATAAAAATAAGTTTATCAACTTGAAATATTATATTAAAAAATATAAGAGGATATAATTCTTGCTTTAAAAAAAGGATTATCATCCAGTATTTGCTTATTAACTTATAATTTTATCAATTTATAAATAGGAAAAAATTCCATGAATTCTCCTGATGATGAAATAAAATCCATAGAAAATTTATTATCTGCAAATGGATATCTCCCAAACTATAATATTGCCATAACTGTTTTCTTATCGTTAAAACTTAAAAAACCAATATTGATAGAGGGGCCACCTGGAACTGGAAAAACAGAACTATCTAAGGCTGTGGGTAAGGCATTAGACAGGGATTTTTTCAGAATTCAATGTTATGAGGGAATTACATTTGAACAGATTGTTGGTGAATGGAATTACCAGAAACAACTTCTTCATCTGGAAATGTCCCGCTTAAAAGAATCAAGTGAAGATGTTTTTCAAAATGAATTTTTTATTAAGAGGCCTCTTTTATCAGCATTTATTAACAATAAACCCTCCGTAATCTTGATAGATGAAATTGACAAGGCCGATGAAGAAGTTGAAAGCTTCCTTTTACAGGCTTTAGGAGAAAGACAGATAACGGTAAATGATCTTGGAACATTCGAGATGAATAATGATTTAATAGTGTTTTTAACATCTAATTCTCAGAGAAATCTGCTGGATGAAACCAAAGATAGGTGTTTATATTTATTTATTGATTATCCTTCATTGGAGAGGGAAATTGAAATTGTAACTACATTAATACCTGAAGCACCACAAATTTTAGTGGAAAATGTGGTGAAGGCAATACAACAGATAAGGAAGATGAATTTACTAAAAAAACCTTCAATACGTGCTACTGTGGACTGGGTGAAAACCTTAATAACTCTGAAACATGATAAATTGGATGATGAATCATTTAAAGACACTGTAGGTGTGGTACTCAAAAATCAGGATGATAAAAAGAAGGTAGAAGGCCATTTTTTGAAATAGGGAAATAATTAAATTTTATTGTTTTGTATTAAGGTGCATATTTTGAAGATTGAAATCGAAGATTTAGCTAGATTCTCAGCCAACCTTAGAAAAAAGGGCGTTCCAGCAAGCATTAGGAGCACCGAGACAGCTTTCTTAGCCACGCAGATTTTTAAAAATAATCATTCAAAAACTAGTTATTCCACTATAAAGGATGCTCTGAGCGTGATTTATATTAAAAATAAAGATCACAAAAAAGAATTTGAACAAGCTTTTCAAGATACATTTGGTGTGCCAGAAAATGAGTTAAATAAAATCACACTAAAAAACCTTTCCAAAAACAATAAAAAACCAGGCCAGAATGAGGTCCATTCTTCAAATTATAAAATGGAGCAATCATCACTAAATCTTAAAAAAAATCCTAAAATGAAATTAAATAAATTAAAAGAGAATAATATTGATTTTAAGCCACCGTTGAAAGATTATAATTCTATGGACTTGAGAGAAAACTCATTAATGGAGAGGGATATTAATAATCTTGATTTCTTTGAACCAGAATTATTTGAACTTTGCCAGAAAATTGGCCGTAAAATAGCCAATCAGAGGGCTAGGAGAAATAAACACGCTAAAAATACTAGAATTGATATTAGAAGGAGTATTAGAAAAAATCTGAAATATGGTGGGGTCTTTATAGATCTGGAAAAAATCAAACCTAATCTGAAAAAAAACCAACACTTCTTCTTAAGTGATGTAAGTGGGTCATGTGATTGGATCAGTAATTGGTTTTTTTGTATGGTTTACGCTGCCCAAAAATCATTTAAACAATCTAGATTTTTTGATTTTGATAATAAAACAGTGGAAACAACAATTGCACTGTCAGAAAAAAATCTTATGGATGCATTCACTATGGTTAGAGAAATTCGTCAGAAGAAAATCATGATACACGGAACATCCAATATGTATCATGCTTTTGATAGTTTTATTAAACAAGCTAGTCTCAACCATAAGTCAATTGTTTTATTATTAAGTGACTGCCGTGATTGGGCGGGACCAAAAGAAAAGGGAAGGCCTTTAAGCGCAGACTTAATCAAATACATGTGTGATGTTTCTAAAAAAGTTATAATATTAAATCCAGAACCTAAAATCAAATGGGACGTGGTTGATAGTTGTGTTTCAGATTACCAGGATGCTGGGGCAAGAGTAATGGAAGTTAGAAATCTTAAACAACTAGCCATGTTGGTGGAACAAATATGAATAAGTTCAGAGCATAAAAATAATTAGAGAATTATTAAAAAAAATCAAGAGTTACTTTTTTATCAATATTCAACTCTCTTGGAGGTTCCACAGATTTAAATTCCATGCCTTCTTCTTCTAAAAGTTCCAGAGCGTCATCGGTAATGGATGGTGCAACCAGTATACCTCTTACTTTTTTTTTATCATCTTCAAAATCTTTTAAATATCTGCGAAGCTGTTTAACTGCACTGTTACCGGCTTTTCTACTTTTTAACTCAAGTATCATTAAAGAACCGTCTTTATCTTTACCTAAAATATCTATAAATCCCTGGGATGTGGAATACTCTTTATCTGTGGGCCGGAATCCTTTTTCAATTATTTCTGGATTTTTCCATATCATTTTACCCATATCTTTTTCATGCCCGGTTACTTCCAAGTCATGTGAGTCCTGGGGCAGATAGTAAGCAACCAGATGAGTCTTTTTAATTTCAACTTCTAATCTTTCTTCTGGAGCCCTTCGTATGCTTTCTAAATAAACTACACCCTCCTTCATTTTTACTTTAGAACGAGATTTTGGGGGTTGCCAGTTCACAGGATCCAGTTTACGGTCTTGGTGTATTAAAAAAGCACCATCTGGTTTTAGAATAATCATTCTTTCGCCGGATCCTAGCCTGCTTCGGGCCCTTCCATCATAATTAGCTTTACAGCAAGCAAAAATCATTACCATTGCTTTTTTTCTTAATCCGTCGTCGATTATCTGAAATGTTTCTGATGATGATGGATTTTCAGAGGATATGAACTTCATAAACAATAGATTGTATACGTTAACACATAACCATTTCTTTTAAATAATCATTTAAAAACAAAGATGAACTATATCACTATCATATTTTAAGAATTAGAAAAATCATAAGTAAAAGATAGAAATTTCTATAAAAATATATTTTTCATGGAAAAACTAAAAAATGATTAAAATCAGGATTAAAAACATAATTTTGTATTTTAAAGACATTTAATCCTATTCCGGAGATTTTAATGATAAACCCTCAAAAATTCATAATTGAAACGGAAGTTTCACCCGCATATTACAACCAAATTTTAGATTTTATATACAAATATTATTTATTTCCTCATGCAGATACATTTACAAATATAAAAAAAAGATCTAAGAATGATAAAACTAAATTATCATTTGTTTTTAAAGTAAATAATGAAAATCTTCTTTCTTTGGAGGATGAAGATAATCCCCTTAGGGATGATTCTATAATGCCTAACAATCATTTGATGGGGAAACCTTATTCTATCTATGGTGAAATCGAATCTGGAGACCAAATAAAGGTTAATTTAACTCCTAGTGGAGAAATCTCTAAAGAAGTTATGGGTAGGTTGGCTGAAGATATATTTGTGGCAGTGCAAATTTATGAAGAAAATATACGCCAATCCACTCTTTACTTTTCATGGGTAGAAGGACAAGATATAATACCTGAAAAACCTCCATCTGTTAGAAAAAAAGCTTCTAAAAAACTTTTTGGTAGTAGTATGTTACCAATATATGTTTTATTCTTTGGAATTAACATAATACTCTTTATATTTCTAGGATTCTACGCTGTAATCTTTATAATTTTAATACAAGTTATTATAGTTCTTCTTTCTGATAAAATTTATTCCCGGATGGGGGAGTGGAAAATAACTTCAGAAAATTCTGAAGTTCATATCATCCAATTTCAGCTTCCAGAGGATGAATACAGATTTTTTAAAAATAATCTTGGAGAAAATGCTCTGATGAAGATAAAAAAAGAAATTTATGATGTTAGTCTGGCAATAGGTGCAGCACCTACTTGTGAGATTAGCGAAAATATTCTTTCTAAATATGGATTTGATTGCAATCCTTCCCAAAGACGTTCTAGGGTGGTAAATGTTTATAATATTGTTAAAAAGGCCGCTGACAGCTTTGGTCTTCCCGTTCCTAAGATTATTGTATCTAACAACATGCTTCCTAATGCAGCGGCTACGGGCCCCAGCCCTGAAAGAGGCCTCATACTTATTACTACTGGATTACTAGTACAATTAGATGACGAAGAAATATTGGCAGTCATTGGTCATGAGATGGGTCATTTAATTGGAAGAGATCCTATCATTTTACTTAGCCTTATATCTGGAGAATTTATACTGCGACTAACAATTTTGTTGCCATTGGTGATAATATCGCCACTAATTTATATTATAGTGGCTATGGGATTGATTTTTTTTGTTGCTAAGTTCTTTGAAGCCCGGGCTGATCTTTTATCGGCAAAGGTTATTGGAAAACCAGAGGTTTTAGCACAGGCTCTGAGAAAAATTGGCTATAAAAAACTGCAATTTGAAAGGATGAGTTCATATAGAATTTTTAGTTGGGCCCTTTGGGATCCACATCCTCCCATTTATTTTAGAATTAAACGACTTGAAAATCTCAAAAACCCACAAAAAATTGAAAATCCTCTTTTAGAATCAGCAAAAGATGTTTTCAAGGGATTTATAGATTCTTTTAAAGGATAAAAAAAATAATTGAAAGGTTACTGTGGATATGATTGTCCCTTTTCTTGTTCTTTAACTGGCAAAGAATAGTGTAACTGAACAATAACCCATTTATCATTTCTTTTTTCAAATACAGCAGATAACCTTCCATCTAATATCAATTCATCTCCATCAACTAGGACTTTCATAGTCATTTTTGTCGTGGTCCAGGCTACTTCTCCTGCAGCAGAAATAGACAACTTATGAAATTCTATTTTTATGGAATCTGCCTGGGAAAAGTCTCTTTGAAAACCTTTTTTGATTTCTTTAGGTCCATGGGCCCATTCATCGTACCCTGTTCCTATAAAAATTGTATCTTCATCTTTTGATACAATATCCATCAAAGAATCGAGATTTTTTTTAGCGTATGCTCCCATATACTTCTCTAAAACATTCATAATCTCATTTTTAGTTTCTGCATCGGACTGCATCTTTTCATCTCCTTTAATTAAAGAATAATTGTATTAATAATTACTCAATTATTTCAATTAAATTATTTATATTCAATTTTTCAATTTCATCGCAGTCCTTTAAACCAAATTTTACACAAAGAGATTCTACATTATTTTTAAATAGTATCATCTGGAATAAATCTTCATAATCCTCTATATCATAGGCTTCTTTAAATCTGGAAGGCTTTATTTCTTCCAGTTCAAGTATACATTCTCTTAGAATTTGAGATGAATCATCCATTTCCACAATTTCTTTTACCATGGGATTACTACTAAGATCTCTGGAAGGTATTTGATCTTCCAAACCCTCAAAAAAAAATTTATTAAGTAACCTTTTTTGTGAAATAAACTTATAAATAATAATTAATTTTTCCTGTAATTCAATAATATCCTCTGTTTTCATAATGTGGTTCTCCAATAATTATTTATTTTCCTGGTTATTTATAAATAATTGAAACTTCAATTTATTTTATAAATTAATTATTACTACTATCCTGGTGTTTTTATGGCAAATTACAGAGTTGAAATGGATCGTGCGATGTGTATATCTTGTGGAAATTGTATTGAGACTTGCCCTAAATTATGGGAGTTTGGGGACGATGGTATATCTTCGTTAATTGGTTCTCCACTAACTGGAGATATACAGACCAAAAAACTCCAAAAACTAGGTTGCAGTATTGATGGTGCCAAAAAATGCCCAGTAATGTGTATACATGTTTATGATGGAGATAATGAATTGATTTGATATTTATTTTATGGATTAAAATATAATTAAATTTAATCTTTTTCCTATTTTTAATCAAAATCTATGATAGAGATAATGATATTAATAAAACTACTTTAAATGGCTTTTACAAAAAATTATCATATCAACTATTTTAGTTAATATAAAAATTATTAAATAATATTAATATCTTTTATAAATCTATTTCAAATTAATTATACATATAATTTAATTAAAAAAATAAAAAAAGGTTTTTAACTTGTCTTGGGAAATCAAAAAGGAAATGAGCTCTCCAAATTATTATAAAATTGATAATTTCAAATTTGAATGTGGAAAGTATTTGAATGATTTAAATGTAGAATACGTGACACTTGGTACTCCAGAGTATGATTCGGATAATAATATTACTAACGCTGTCATTTATCTTCATGGGTGGGGTGGTAGCTGCACATCAGTAAAAAGACTTAACCCTATGATTGGAAATGGAAAACCACTGGATCTAAACAATATTTTTATAATCTCTCCTACCGCGTTAGGTTCGCCGGGCTCTTCATCACCATCAACATCCATTGGCCATGATTTCCCCGAATATACAATCAATGATATGGTTAATTTCCATCATCATTTCTTAAAAGAGAGATTTGGGATTAAACATTTGAAAGGAGTTATTGGAACTTCTATGGGGGGTTTTCAGGCCTTAAATTGGGCTGTGAATTATCCTGATTTTTTAGATTTTCTTATACCACTGGCTACCAGCTACCAGGTATCTGGATTAAATTACGCTAATTTCAAATTTATGAATTCTTTAATAGAAGGCGATCCTGAATACAATAATGGACACTATAAAAAGAATCCTGAAAGAGTCACCCGTATGGTCTCAGAATTCATGTATATGTTTGGCCTTTCCAAAGAATACTATCGTTATGAATTGAAAAATGAGGATATCGATAATTATATGCAAGAAATGGGTCTGGAAGGCAGTAGGATGGATGCCAATGATATTTTGTGGAGAAATAAGGCGGCCATGAAATTTGATCTTGAAGATAGGCTTTCGGAAATTAAAGCAGATACTTTAATTCTAGCTATAAATCAGGACCAATACTTCCCTCCAAATATGGACGCTATTCCTCTTTCTAAAAAAATTAAAAATTCTAAAATTGTTTTATTTGATTCAATATGGGGCCATATTGGTACAGATGATATGATTAAGGCTGAAAATGACATTATTGACTTTTTTAATGACCTTAAAGGTTAATTTAAAAATTAAGTGGGGTTGTGTAAGTGCAGGTGAAAGTTGTGGATTATGGAATAAAGAAGTCTCAAAATGATGAAAAGTTATATCATGTTAAATACAAAGTCACGGGTTTGAATAATAGTTTACAAAAAAAACTAATTGAGAGATTAGAAGAAGAAACGGAGTCTTCTGGGAATGATTTAATAATCACAGTTTATCATGCTCCAGAATATTTTCCATTTGGTTCAGATGAAGCAAGCATAAGAATGGAAGATTTCATTGCACGTGATGAAATTGAGATGACGGTTTTCTTATCAGGGGTACTTGAAGATGAATAGCATGAATAATCAAAGCATATTGTAATATACAAAAAGTTAATTTATTTCTATTTTCAGTTATTGAATAATTATGAAATTCAATTCAATTTCCATATAATTTTTTTATCTTAGAATTTTTCTGTTTTAAAACCATTACCAATATTAAAATTGATCCTAAAATACTCAAAATTAGATATATGGTAAATGTTAGATGTAAACTGTTAATAAAATATTTAAATTGGGATGCCATCCCTCCCAAAGCTCCGGGAGAGTCTGAAAATACGAGAAGTATAATACCCATACTTAGAAGCTGACCTGTAAATATTACTGTAGCAAAAACAGCCGAAGCCGAGCCATAAAATTTTTTATCGACCGAGCTGATAAAAATATTTGTATTGGGTGATGAAAAAAGCGCATTTCCTAGGCCCAGCACTATGGTTAAGATTATTATCATAGCAATGGCAGTTTCAGATCCAATGAAAAGTGACATAAAAAGTCCAGTGGTGGATAAAATTATTCCCAAAAGGGTGAGGGGTCCTCCATTAATTCTGTCTGAAAGCCTACCTGCAAAAGGTGAAGCTATTACCACTACTATCGGTTGTATGGCAAGAATAATCCCGGTTATAAAAGGACTTAAAACTTGAATATATTGCAAATAAAGACTAAGCAAGGTCCATACGCCAGAGGTAGATGTTAGAAGTAGTAGATTAGAAGTACTGGAAAGTAAAGGAACCATTTTTTTAAATATTAGGGGATTAATTAGTGGATTTTTTATTTTTAATTCCATGAATAAAAATCCTAATAAAAATAAAATTCCGGCAACAACTAGCAACTGTCCAAATAAATATATTGCATTTGTGACTCCATATGAAATCATGATTATGGCTGGAACGTAAATCAAGGTTCCTTTAAGGTCAAAAGTTTCCCCTTTAGAGCCTATCCAATCTTTTTTTATTTTTAAAAAAATAAAAAGGAGAATTATTATTCCTAGGGGAATATTAAATAAGAATATACTTCTCCAACCAAGGCTCTCAGTTAAAAAACCACCTAATAATGGTCCTGCCAAAAGTCCCATATAAACTGAGGCAACATAAATTCCAAATGATTCTCCGCGGGAGTCGATGGGAAACACAGAACTTAATATGGCCATACCTGTGGCAAATATCATAGAACAACCCAAACCCAACATGAAACTGAAAAAAATCAAATAATTGGCGGATGGAGAAAAAAATGCCATCAAAGAGGACAGAGTAAATAAAACCACTCCTAATCTAAAAATTTTTTTTCTACCATATATGTCTCCTAAACGTCCAAAAGGTAAAATAAAAGCAGCGTTGGCCAGTATAAATGATGTGGGTATCCATCCCAGTATAACTAAATTTAGTGAAAATTCTTTTCCTATAGATGGTAGTGAAACATTTAACGCAGCTCCCATAAATGGTATTAGAAAAGCCCCCATTACTACCACGACTAGAACAAAAAAAGAACTTTTTTTATCCATTATAATGGCCATAGTATCACATTACCTTAATAAATTTAAAAAATTTACTAGAATAACCGTAAAATTAATCATCTAAAATCTGTTTTTTAGGACAATAGTACGTAGTTCGCCCACCCACTTTAATTATATCTAATTTCCCATATTCTGGACATTCTCCTCCAGGGTATCGATGAGGTAATAAAAAATTTTCTGGAAAATCAAGCATTATGTCCTTAATTTTTATAGCTTTTTGAAGAACCATGTGCATGTTGTTGTATAAAACTACTAAATCTTCCTTTTTTAACCGGCTTGCTTTTTTTAGTGGATGTATTCCACTTTGATATAGTATTTCATCAGCATAAAGATTACCTATGCCTGCTAAAAATTTCTGATTCATTAAAAGTGGTTTAATATATCCTTTCCTACCCTCAAAGATCTTAATAAATTTTTTTTGATTAATTTCAAGTGCATCTGGTCCTAGTTTCTTTTTCTCAATAAAATTAGAAATATTTTCAATAAGGCTTAATTTACCAAATTTACGAGGATCCTCAAAATTTAGAGTTCCATTTTTAAATATGAATGAAATTCTGCTGTGTTGGGTTTGGCCTTCTTTGAGAGAGTTATATTTAAAAAAACCAGTCATTCCAAAGTGAAAAGCAAGTAAAAAATCATTAGAAACTGATACAAATAAATATTTCCCGTATCTGGAGCTTGAAACAAAAAATTCTGATTCTATACTGTTTTTAATGTCTTTTTTAGTTGTTTCAACCAGTATTTCTGGATTATTTACCACAACTTTTTCTATGTTTTGATTAAGAGAAGTGGAATTAAAATACTGTTTGAAAGTTTCTACACTGGGAAGTTCTGGCATCCCCGGGCCTCCTTATGAACAAATATCGCAAAAATTGAAGATATAATAAAATAAAATTAATATTAAACTAAAAAATTAATCCATTTTTTCTAGGCGTTCTTTGAATTCTTTTCGATGTCTTTTTTCTTCATCAATGATGTGTTTTAAAACACCTACTACTTCTTCGTCGTCAATTATTTCAATTTGACGTAAATATTCATTTATTCCTTCAGTTTCTTTTTCAATCTGAAGTTTTAACTGTTCTAGTAAATCTTCTGATGAAAAATCAAGTTCACGGTGTTCCATAGTAGGTTTACCACCTCTTTTAACTATTAAATCAGCTAGCCACCACATATGTCTCATTTCATCTACAGATATGGCTTCCGTTAAACGACTAACATCACAATCTTGAATAATAAATGAATTATATGAATATACCATCACGGCTTCCAGCTCATGAACAAAATCTATATTCAATAACCGTATTATCTCATCGTTGTTCATTAATAACTCCTCCTTGGATTTATTTTTTTATTTTAAGCATTAATCCAAATATTCCTGTAACTTAAAGTGCTAAAGCGTTTTATATTAATAATATTTATTCCATAATACACATAAATCTTATCTATTTGACTGTAAAAAAACTTAAACATATTTTTAGTATTTAATAAAAACTTGAAAATTGAATGATTTATATGGACAAAAAAATATTCATCAATGGGGGAAAAGTTGATTATGATATCATCCGGCGCAAAATTAAACACCCTAGATTAGAATTTAAAACAGGAAAGTTGATTTTGATTTTACCGGAAAATTATAAAACTCCTGAAAAAATCATTGAAAAGCATCTTAAATGGATTCAAGATAAATTAGAGGTTATTGAAAAATCTCGCTTATGTAAACTTAACTTTGATCGAGATGAAAATGATCTAAAAGAGGATATATTCCGTTTTGTGTCAATATATTCTGAAAAAATGGAATTAGTACCGGGTGAGATTAAATTTCGGAAAATGAAAAAAAGATGGGGTAGTTGTGATAACAAAGGAAACCTTAAATTCAACACCAGAATGAAATACCTTCCAGATAAACTCATTGAATATGTTGTTTTTCATGAAATGGGTCATTTGTTGGAATTTGCCCATAATCGTAATTTTTATGATATAATCTTTGCTGAGTATCCTGAATACAAAAAATTGGATCTAGAACTTTCTATATACTGGTTTGCTATATACTCCCACACTAATAATTTTAAAGATTCTGATAATTAAGCCAGAAATTATTATTAAAAGAATAATTTACAAATATATTGAATACTAGATTATATTCCCATTACCAATTAATAAAAGATTGAAAGATTTAATTAAATTTTCTATATTAAAGGGGATGGATTAGAGGGGAAAAAATAATGTCCAATAAAGTTTATTTTGCTGATTTAAGATCCAGAAGTAACCTAGAAAATAAGGGAAATAAGATTGTAAATCTTTTTGATAAAGCAGGTTTTGAAGAATTATTCACTCCAGAAGATTTAGTAGCGGTAAAGGTTCATTTTGGAGAAAGGGGTAATGATTCCTATGTTAGTCCTGTCATGATAAGATATTTGGTGGATAAAATAAAAGAAAATGGGGCTAAAATGTTTGTAACGGATACCAATACCCTATATTATGGTAGTCGCCATAATGCTGTTAATCATCTGGAAACTGCAATTTTAAATGGCTTTGATTATTCTGTGGTGGGAGCTCCATTAATCATCGCTGATGGATTAACCAGCGAGAACGAAGTAATGGTTGAAATAAATCAGAAGCACTTTAAAAAAGTTAAAATTGCAGGAGATTTGGCTAGATCTACTTCTATGATGGTGGTATCTCACTTTAAAGGCCACGGTCTCAGTGGATTTGGAGGCGCACTTAAGAATCTGGCCATGGGGTGCGCCACCATTGCTGGAAAATTGGATCAACATCAATGTGCTAAACCTATTATAAAAGATAATTGTATTGGGTGCGCCATCTGCATTGATTCCTGTCCCGTGGATGCCATGGCTATGAAATCCGAAGATAATGGTTTAATGGCTTCTATTGAATACGAATCATGTGTTGCATGTATGAACTGTATGGACTCTTGTGAAAATGAAGCCATTGATGTAGACTGGAAAAATGATATTCCCTTATTTGTGGAGAGAATGATGGAGTATGCCTACGGTGCTTCCAAAGGAAAAGAGAATAAAATTGCTTATTTCAATTTTTTAGTTAACATTACTCCAGATTGTGATTGTGTTCCTTGGAGTGATGCACCAATGGTTCCAGATATAGGAATATTAGCATCTAATGATCCTGTGGCCATAGATACTGCCAGTTATGATTTGGTAAATCACCAAAAAGGGCTTAATAATTCTCTGTTGAATAAAAACTTCAAAAAAGGAGAAGATAAATTTAAAGGCGTTTGGGATGGTGTGGATGGTACTAAACAACTGGAATATGCTGAAAAGATGGGGATGGGGACTAGGGAGTATGAACTAATCAGATTATAATTTATTTTGATTATTTTTTTTTAATTATTAATAAAATTAATTAGATTAAATAAAATGATTAAACATCTATCGAGAAATATCTAACATTCTTTGTACAGATTTTAAAGCTTTAATAACAATATCTTTTGGAACAGTGACCACAAAATCTTCATTTAAAAGAGAGTTTTTAACTTTTTCTAGTGTATGGAGCTTCATGTTTTCACAAATGGCCTCTTCAAAGGCAGGGATTGATTTTTTCCCGGGGTTTTCTCGATTAAGACGGGTACACATATCTATTTCGGTTCCAATAATGAATGTATCTTTTGAAGATTCATTCACTTGTTTTAACATACCTCCTGTACTTAAAACATAATCTCCTGCTTGTTGAACTTCTGGATCACATTCTGGATGAACTAATACTGATGCATCGGGATATTTCTCCTTCAAAATTAATATATCTGCTGGATTAAACATTTTGTGCACGTAACAATGACCATTTTCTGGAATAGGTATGATTTCCTTTTTTGTATTTTGGCTCACATACCAGGCAAGGTTTCTATCTGGACCAAATAATATTGTTTCCTCTTTTAAGCTCTCTACTATTTTAAGAGCATTGGCCGAAGTACAGAGAACATCAGCTTCTGCTTTGGCTTCTGCTAGAGTATTGACATATAAAACCACCGCGGCATTAGGATATCTTTTTTTAGCCTTTCTAATTTCTTCTGCGGGGAGCATATGTGCCATAGGACACTCGGCACCAGCATCGGGTATAACTATTTTTTTCCCAGGATTGAGAATATAAGCAGTTTCTGCCATGAAATCTACTCCACAGAATACCACCAGATCTTTAGTTTTTATTTGAGAGGCTTTAATGCAGAGTTCTAGTGAATCGCCTATAAAATCAGCTATTTCTTGTATTTCTCCAGGCTGGTAATTGTGACATAATATGATGGCATTTTTTTCTTTTTTAAGCTTTAAAATCTCTTTTTGTAATTCATTGAGCATTTTATCCCCTTTAACTAATTAAATTATTATATTAAATATTAAATATACTCGTTAAACTATTTCAGAATTATAAATAAAAAATAATAAAATAATAATGAGCTCAGGAAACCATGAGTTCTCTGAGTTCAGGATGTATTTTTTCTTTTATTCCCAGCTCTTTCATAGCTGGCCCATAAGAAGCATATATTTTTTTAAATTCAGGCCTTATCATACCCCTAAAAGCACTGTATCCCATAACTTTTCCATATTTATCGGTTATCGATGATATTATTTTAGTAAAACCATCAATAGTTTGTTTTGGTCTGGTTTCTAGTGGAAATTTTTCTAGATTTGCACGGATTACATCGAATTGTAATGAAGAATTGCTTTTAACATCCACTCCATCTAATAATTCTGGACTTTCATCATAAGGAATGGATTTTTTAAGCATGCCCCTTGCGGGGGCAGTTCCCATAATTTTGCTGGCACCAATTGACATGGCCAACATTATAGCTTCGTAAATATCAATAATTAATTCTGATTTTTTCGTTAAATCTTCGGGAACAGTCACAATATCTGGTAGTGGTGGGAATGATAGTGGTGGTTTGATAACCGGTATCTCCATTGCAGACGCCTTTTTCCCCTCTTTTGCTGTTATTTTTGGTTCTAATATATGTTCATCATCAATTTTCCTTTGTACCACTTCTTTTTCAACGGTTTTTGTTTCTGTTATTTTTGGGGTGGCTTTAACTGGTTTAGATTCAATGATAATTTCTTCAATTGAATTACTTGAGGCGACAATGACTTCTTCTTTTTCTGCTACCTTTGCTTTAATATCTGCAGATCCCCTCCCTAATTCTGGAACTGGTTCTGTTATTTCTTTTTCAATAACTGGAACGGTTTCGGGAGCGGGTTTTGATTCCACGCACTCAGGAATTTCTTTTATTTCATCCATTTCCCTTATTATTTTAGCAGATTTTTTAGAAGAAAGAATTATCATACCTATATTGGCTTTTTTATTGGTTAAAACAACCAAATGTGCCCTTTCAAGACTTAAAAAAAGGGCCTTTCCTTTAACTGATTCTACCAAAACTCTTTCTATTAGTCCTTGTTTACTAAGATCCAGTAACTTTTCTGATGAACTGCTAATGATATTGGCCATGGATCCAAAGAGGTCCACATTATCATAAGATAAACTACTGTATAAAATCCCTCCTTGATTGTCAACAACCAGTGTTCCATCAACTCCTGTGATTTTATTGACTTTATTCAAGGTTTTTTCCAGTTTTAATTCGATATTGGACCTTTTCATGGGAAATACCCGTCTTTTGGTTTTCAGCTAATTTAAATTCTTAAATCTAAGCTTGATGCTTTGATGTAGCATTCATAATTTTTGTGATATGGCTATTTTTTATATTAATACAATTTAAAGTATTATATAAATAGAACCTATTTATTTTTTATTATCTAATTCTCTGATACGTTTATTCTATACTAAATATTTTCTGATTTAACTAGTTTGCAATGTGTTATCCAGGCTGCTTTTTTCTTGCCTGGAGGATAACAAGTTATCAGCATTAATCGAGCTTCTCCATCCTGTGCAAACTGGATGGGGTTGGTTTCATAATCCCAGCGAATATCTTTACCATTGGAACTGACTTCATAAGTGTATTTCTTAGAAATAGATAAATCCTTAATAATTATTTTATCCCCTACTTTCAAACTTCCTATTTTTCTAAAAGGTGCAGAATATGTGGTTCTATGGCCTAAAAAAGCACATTCGCCGGGTTGTCCAGGCATGACACTTTTATCATAATGATAAACAGAATCATATGCATTTACTGTGTCGGAACGAATTTTACTTTCCAGACCAATCTTGGGTATAATTAATCGAGAATTTGGTGCTTTATATGCCTTGACTTGATCTGTTTCATGATCTAGTAATTTTTCAGGAGCTGCTTTATAATTATCTGGCGTATTTGTATTCTCTGAGCTTTTTAATTTCTGAAATTCATAGTATCCAGTTATTCCAAGACCCAGAGAAAAAATTAGACACACTATGATTATACCCGTATAATAAACTTTATTACTCATTTTCAGTTACCAGAATCTTTTTTAGTTCTTCAGCCATGATAGATCTATAATCATCAACTTTCCATGGATCAGATGCCCAAGCTGTAATTTTAGCCTTAGCACCAACATCAGAAAGTTCAATTAACATTACATTAGGTTTAGGGCTTACCATAACCCATTCAAACCCATTAACTATTTTTATAATTTCATCGGATAATTTTTCCAAATCAAAGGAATAAGGTATAGTTATATTCAAATCAACTCTTCTACGATTCATATAAGTATGATTTACGTAAGGATTTTTAGAAAAAGATGAATTAGGTATAGTAATAACACTATTATCTGGAGTGGTTATGTTTGTAGTTCTAAGACCTAATTTATTTACTTTTCCTTTGTGATTAGAAATTTCAATGGTATCTCCAACTTTAAAATTTTTATCAAACAGTATTAACATCCCAGATATGAAATTAGCAATAATATCCCTTGAAGCGAAACCAATGGCAATACCAATAATTCCAAAGCTGATGAAGATTCCTGTGATGTCTATTCCAATTTCACGTAGAATTAAACTAAAGGCTATAAGAAAAACACCGTATTTTATAATATCTTGAGTAACATGTATGGCTGTTAAATCAATTTCCCACCTTTCTCCTGTTTTTTTAAGGAGATAAGATGCCCATTTGATGATTATAATTGCCGCCACTGAGGTTATTGATATTAATATCACATCTTGTAATAATGGATTAATTTCCATCAGATTTCACCTCTAAAACCATAAAGTCTGTGGAAACAACTGTATTTTTAAATATATTTTGAGCAGATTTTTTAAAGGAATCTGCATTTTTATATCTCGTACTGATATGGGTAAGAATTAATTTTTTGGCACCAGCTTTTTCAGCTATTTCTGCAGCATCTTTTGATGTAGAATGACAAGTTTTTATGGCTTTATCATTATCCTTTTCTTCAAAAGTTGATTCATGGATTAAAATATCTGCATTGCTAGCTAATTTCACCATAGCATTACATGGCCTCGTATCTCCGGAGTAAACAATTTTAATTCCGTTCCTAGGCTCTCCCAGTACTTGTTCGGGGGTTATTACTTTTTCTCCTATTTGCACTGTTTTTCCTTGTTGTAATTTGTTAAAGTCTGGCCCGGGCACTAATCCTAATTCAATGGCTTTATCCTTTAAAAATCTAGGCTTCTTTTTTTCGCAAAGAGCATAAGAATAATTGAGAATGTTGTGTTCTGTCCGGGCACATTCCATTATATATTCATCTGTTTCGATTATGGTTCCTTCACTTAGCTCTGTTAAAATAATTTCAAAGTCCATGGAGAAGTAACCAAAGTTGTACAGAGCTTCTTTAATTTTGAAAATTCCGGGAGGCCCATAAATGTATAGGGGTTCGGTTCTTCCTCTAAAACCCATAGACTGTATAATTCCGGGAAGGCCCAGTATATGGTCTCCATGTAAGTGGGTTATGAATATCTTTTTAATTTTCATTGGACTTAATTTAAGACAGGACATTTGTCTTTGGGTTCCTTCACCACAATCAAATAAAAAAACCTCTCCAAATGCTTTTAACGCAATTGAAGCATGATTTCTGTATTTGGTGGGTATGGCCGATGATGTGCCCAAAAATATGAGTTCCATTTGTATCACAGAAATTTTTATAATTAATAATTGAATCCTTTTTAAAATATTATATCCTTTTTTATCTAAAGAATATTAAACATATTATAAATTATAATGTCTAAAATTTGATATAGATATAATAGATATACTTATTATAAGTTCTTTATATTTTACTTAATCCATTATATCATTTTTTGATACAGATTATAGGTGATGTAAGTGAAAAATGCTTTAAGGCAGATGATAAATGAAGATATTGGATTTGAGGATATTACCACCAACGCTCTTATTGATCCCGAATTTCGGGTTAATGCAGATATTATTACTCGAGAAGATGGTATTGTATCTGGCGCGGATGTTGCACGAGTCATATGTGATGATTTTGGTATTAATTATTCTATTTATAAATTTGATGGAGATTCAATATCTTCTGGTGATGTTTTAATATCTTTAGAAGGTAATGCTCGTGTTATTATGGGTATTGAGCGCACATTATTAAATTTAATGATGAGGATGACTGGCATTGCTACCTTAACCTCAAAAATGGTAAAAAAAATTAGGGAAGTTAATCAAAATATTATTGTGGCCAGTACTCGAAAAACAACTCCTGGAATTCAATTCTTAGAAAAATCAGCGGTTAAATCTGGTGGGGGTGATCCTCATAGATTCAGATTGGATGATTGTGTGATGATTAAAGATAACCACCGGATGATGGTGGGTGATATAGAAGTGGCTATAAAAAGGGCACGTTCTCATGTGAGCTTCACCAAAAAGATTGAGGTGGAAGTTGAAAGCATGGAAGATGCTATATTGGCAGCTAGGGCTGGTGCAGATATAATCATGTTGGATAATATGTTACCTCTAGAAATTAAAGAAGTATTAAAAGAGCTGGAAAATAATCGTTTGAGGGAAAATATTATTGTTGAGGCATCTGGGGGAATCAATCCAGATAATATTATTGACTATGCGCTAACTGGTGTTGATGTGATTTCCATGGGATTTATAACTCATTCTGCACCTACATTAGATTTGAGTCTGGAGATTGTGTCTTGATTTTCTATATAATTTTATTGAGGATATATTTCGTAATTTTCTATAAAATTTTTTTATCCCATTATTTATAATGAAATTGGATATAAGAATTTAATAAGTTTTTAGAATTACTATTACAAAAATTTAAGCTAACTCACTTAATCGCGAATACATTTATATACTTTGGCATTTATAGATTATTATGAGAAAGAATACTTGTGTTCAAGTATTATTATTTTTCAACAATATTCGAATTTTAATTTTATTTATGAATTTGGAGAGTATTAAAATGATTGATGAGATGAATGAGCTATTAAATCAGGAATACATTGATGAAGCGGACGATGATGAAAATGAAGATTCGTTAGAGAACTCTTCTGAAAATTCTGAAGAAGAAATTGATTCTGAAAAAACAATTTCTGAAAACGACGAATCTGATGAGGAGACAGATGAAGAGTCTGAAGGTTTACCTTTTGCCAAAGCAGAAGTTGTTAGGCTCATGAAACAGAACCTTGACAGCGATAAAATGATTCGTGAAAGGGTAAAGGTAGAAATGAACAGATTTTTGGGAGAAGTCCTGGAAAGAGTGTGTGACCAGTTAAATGAGTACCCTTACACCACAATTGAGTACGAAATGTTAAAAGAATCCATTTATCCTTACCAAAATATTTCACGGATAAACCAGGAAAAAGAAAGAATTTTAATGCACCTTGCGGCCATTAAAGCCGATTGTGATGCATTAAGCATGGATGTTAGAAGTACTCTGAAATTAAAAGACGTTAATGAAGAAGATGAAGATTTTAGAGATTTTAGCGGAGTTTAAAATCTCTTTTTTAACATTTTTATTTAATTAAAAAAATTCCTTAAATATCATTCAATATTTTCTTGTTCAAATGTGGCAAATCCAGTTTTCAATTCTTTAATCTCTTCTGGCATCAATTCTCTCTTTTCAACATTGGGATGTGCAATAAAACTCTGGCCAAATGGATCTTCGATAATGATCTCCACACTTTTTTCACCGGATCTAACGCTTTTTAAGTTGTCCATTATTAAACTGCCGTTTTTTCGCGATTTTTCATCATCAATTAAGTTCATAGCTGTTTTAACTGCGCCTTGAAATCTTTCAAGCACACCTTCTATATTGGATACGTATCCTAATGATTTTGGGCCCGGTTCTACTTTTAACCCCAATTCAGGAATACTAACTGTAGCTGATTGTGATTTAACTACTCTAGCTGATAATCTGTCTTTTTTAACTTTCAGTGAGTATCTAACAGGATCTTTTTGTTCCAAGCATATCACATCTGTGTGACGATAACCACATGAGTTGCAGAGTAACACTGACTCCATAATCTCCCCAAAATATGGTATTTTCTCGGTATGGGTGAGCGCATCCATACATTTTGGTTGTTGGCATATTGGACAATCAACTTTCATTCTTTCCAACTTTTAATCTCCTTATTCATTTTTTTTTGGGGGGCTTAATAATATTTAAAAATTATCAGTTAATTTTTGATTTTTAATAAAAAACATAGTTTAATAAAATCAAGCATTAGAATTATTTTCTGAAGAATTATCAATTAGTTTTGTGTGATGGATCATGCCTTTGGCATCCAAATCTTTAATCATCTTTTCAAGAGTTTCTTCATCCGGAGCACATATGCGGTGGCTATGAATATTGTTAGATAACTCATAAAGTTTTTCCAGATCTTTCTTTCTTTCAGGGTTCTGGTTTAATTGATCGACAAATCTTTGTGCTTCGCGTGGATCATAAACATTTACTTTCCTTTTTAAAGGTTCGCCAAAACCAGGTAAGAAATATGAAACATCCACAATTCGTCCACCATATCTGTTAAGCACAATATCAATTTCTTCATCTAACATGTCAACAGGATGTTTTAGAACCATTTTTTTGCAGATTTCCCGTATAATGGATAGCATTCTTCGCATGGTACATTGTATTGTTTGGTTATTTATCACAGGTACGCCATGTTTATTTGCTTCATCGACCAAAAAGTTATGAATAGTACGATTTTCCTTGAAGTACTCTAAGTGTTTACCTCCTCTTTTTATTTTCATGGCTCTTTTTACGAACCTTTGTTTGTGAACTTCTTCATCAGCCGACAGAATGAAAAAATGGATTGAAGCATCGTCCTTAAATTTTTCTATATTTATTAAACCAGGAACCAAATGAACTCCTTCTATTACAATATCGTCGAAATCGTCTACTGCTCTTTTAATTACTTTTTCTATGGCAGGAATCACAAATGAGGCATGTTCTTCAAATCCAGCATTTATTAATTCTTTCCCATCTTCAGGATATCTATCTTTATTTCGGAGAGTGGTATAAGCATCAAAGGACGACTTGTGAAGTGCGGGAGCATATTCTGGTCCAATAATGCCTCGAACAATTTCTCTGATAAAATCAGTTTCAATTAAATGTTTAATGCCCAGTTCTTTGGCCAGCTCAGATGCTATGGTGGACTTCCCAATTCCAGAAGCACTTCCAATTAATATGACGTACGGTTTTTTCAAATTATTACTCTCCCCGAAATATTTCAAGATAATGTATAATATTAATTAATGTTAATCTGATGATTAAATTTTTTCATATGAATGAATTTCATTAATTAAATAAAGAGTATAATTGAATGTAAAATAAATAATTAGGGATTTTAAATGAAGATAAGAGGTGTTAACTTTATAAAAATAATAATTAATAGATTATTTAAGTTAACAAGTCTCTAAGTCTTTCGGCACTTCTTCTCATTTCAATTCTGATAAGTCCGAGATTAATGTCGACGTCGGTAATAAGAACAAGAATTCCTTCTTTAGCGTCAATCATCAATGTTTTACCTCTATTTCCTTCAATCATCACTTGTTCAAGGGGTTCATGTTTCATTTCTTCTGCTGATCTTTCGGCGGTACCAAAAACAGCAGATGACATTGCTGCCACAAGTTCTGAATCAATGTCTGAAGGCACCTCAGTTTCAATAATCAGACCATCTTTTCCTACAACTAAAGAACCATTTACCCCGTTGATCCTACCTAAATCTTTAAGTATTCTTGCTATCATCATATGCCTCCATCATTAAATAGAGTATTTTCCTTAAAGTATATATGCTTTAATCATTTATTAATATAAATAAGATATAATAAGTAATTAAACTTTCTATTTGATTTCACTAAAATTCTAAGGAGTGATTTTTTGTACGTAGTATCTTCTGTGGAAGAACTTCAAGACCTTAATCCATTTATTATTATTGGCTGTGGTGGGGGAGGAGAAAAATTTGCTAATTTTGAAGGAGTAGAATCAGTTGGTTTTGTTGATGATAATCCGTTAAAACAGGGAAAACTATTTTGTGGCCATCATGTCTCTTCAGAATTATTGGACTTAATCAAAGAAACTGATGCTAATAGTGTTGCGATAATGCTCCCTATTGGTGCTGAAGGCTCTGCATTGAAATATGCTGTTCAAGCAATAAATGAAGGAAAAAATGTGGTTACTTCATTTCGTTCATTACCTATATCAGAAAATACATCTCTTTTGAAGTTTGCAAAGCAAAAAAATGTATTAATTAAAGAAATAAGCCCTCGCTTAGACACTATTGATAAAATATTTGGTGTTGCTCCTCCTAATTGCTGTGAAATTTTGCCGAAAATTTCTTATGAACATAAAAGCCCGGTGGTTTATGTGGGGGGAACCTCCCAAGAATGTGGTAAAAGAACCACAACACGTTTACTTGGAAAAGCAGCAGTAGATGCTGGTATGGATGTAGGTGTTATTTCAACAGATGAAATGGGGTTGGAAAAACCAGCGGACATTAATTTCCGCGCTGGAAGTTTATCAGTTATGGATGTTGCTTCTTCTCTTATGGGTTCTATAAAATATTTGGAAGAGGAAAAGGACAGAGATATTATTTTTGTCGAAAGCCAGGCTAGTTTAACTGAAATTGGAAATCCGCATCCGCGCGGACTCTCCGCTGCTATTCTCATAGGCTCCACTCCTGATGTTTCGGTATTGTGCCATCGGCCCAACCACCCATTTAGGCATCCTAAGGGAATTTTTGAAGAATTAAAAGCCATAGAAGCTATAGAGCCTACTAAAGTTGTGGGATTATCTCTTAATTTGAGAAATGTGTCTGAAAAAGAAGGTCAAATTAAAATATATGAGGATAAATACAAACTTCCATCGTTTGATGTAAAAAATGGTGGTTCTTCACAATTATTAAAGGTAATTATTGAATATTTAGGGGAGAGTTAAAATGAAAGACATGATGGATTTTGTAAAGAAAAACCTTGGCCTTGAAGAAGATGAAAAGGAAAGAGAGGATTCCGATACAATTATTGTTCCAGAACATTCGTTTTATGAAATTATTTTAATGAAAGTCAAGAACCTTGATGATATTGATCATGCCATAAATCAGATTACTGAGGAAAAAAACCCGGTTATTCTTGATATGACCTATCTAGAGAATGAAATTCCAGAAGATTTCAAGCTGGCAGGCGAAAAAATTAAAGATGTCCGCCAGAGAATTGGGGTAGAGGTTATACTTCTTTGCAAAACCGGAAAAAATGTATTGATTATCACTCCTCCCGAAATAAAACTCATAAGAAAAGATTAAATTTTTATATATATGAATGATAATAAAATCATCATTAGTTATTATTTGGGCTGTAATGGGGGATTTAATTAACTAATTTATCTCTCAAAACAGATTTGAGGTAAAAAAATGGAACTACCAATCACTAAACCATCTCAGGTTTCATATGCTGATGAATTGGAATATTCAGAACTTATGGAAAAAATGTCTGATAAAGAATATGATGGATTTATCAGGATTACGCATGGATCTGAAGAAGGTTATATTCTTTTCGAAGAGGGAAAACCTGTTGCAGTTTCTTATGATAAATACTTTAAAAATGATGCTTTGAACAAGATAAAAAAAGCTATGGAAAAGAGTGATAGTCTTATAGAAGTTTTTGATTTAAAATCTTCTCAAATAGGCTACTTATTAGATTTAAATAAAACATATAAACTGGATTCTCCTAAAGATGAAAAAACATCTCCTAACAAAGCCATTGACAAAAATTCTCAAAGCGATATTTATGGTGGGGAAGATTTGTTTAATCCTCAAGCAGCCAGTTACAGGCAACCCATCTCTAAAATGGGGGCTGAAAAAACAGTAGAACAAGATATATATTCTGAGAAGATTCCTGAAAAACCTCCTCAAAAAGTAACTGAGGTGGTCGAGGAAGTTCCCTTGACAGATATAAAAAAAGAAGTCAAGGAAAATGTTCCCGAAATAAAAAAGGAATCTGTGGAAACATCTTCAACACAGGAATCAGTTTTTGTTGAGCCTTCTGAACCAGTTGAAGAAGTTCATAAAAAACAGATTAAAAATGAGGAATATGTGAATTCTCCTAAAAATGAACCTAAAACTGTTAATGAAGATATTAAATCTCAAACCCCGGATATACTCCCTGAACCAGTTAAAGAAATTATCGAAGAATCATCAGAAGAATCTTCTCCCAAAAGTACAGAAGAGTCAATAATTGATGAAGAAGAACTGCAAATACCGGTGGATCGGGAAGAACTTATGCAAAAATATGGTTTAAAGGACATTCAGGAAGAAGAGATTGATAACATTTTGGAAACCTATAAAGGCGGTACTTTAAGTAGTATTGAAATGGAAAAAATTGAATTAACCCTGATGAACAAGATAAAAAAATCGGTTATGGGCATGCCAAAAATAAAAGGCACAGAAGTTATGGTTTTCCTTGAATATACGAATGTATTGGGGGGTAAAATAAGAGTCATCACCGAATACGAAACAAAAGGCCTTTTCTCAAGATTAATGGGAGAAGCTAAAGCTGTGGAAAATTTAAGGTACCAAATTTTGGATATTGTGGAGATGGAGATACGCAAAAACTTCAGAGAATATCCCGAAATTGTGGAAAATTTTGAAATCAATATAGAGATTGTAAAGTGATAGAAGATTTAAAAAATCACTTTTGATATTCAAACATTAATTCGATTCTATTTTTTTATTTTTGTTTATTAATTCTATTTTTTATCGTGACTATTTAAATAGTAAGATATCAATAAAATATATATTAATTTATTGATTTCTAATAGATTTGAATTAACAAATTTATGAAATGAACAATTTCGGGAGGTATTAAATGACTCGGGTTATCACTATTGCATCAGGTAAGGGCGGGGTTGGAAAAACCACTATTACTGCTAATTTAGGAGTTTCATTATCTACTTATGGTATAAGAACGGTAGTTTTAGATGCAGATATTGCTATGGCCAACCTGGAGCTTATTTTAGGTATGGAAGGTAAATCTGTTACTCTACATGAAGTATTGGCTGGTGAAGCATCAATTGAAGATGCTATTTACGAGGGGCCAAGCGGAGTTCGAATTGTACCAGCAGGTATATCTCTGGAAGGTCTTCGAAATGTTAAAATGGATCGTTTAGAAGATGCTTTATCTAGATTAATGGAAGATACCGATATATTGTTAATCGATGCTCCGGCTGGGCTGGAGAAAGATGCACTTGCTGCACTTGCTGCAGCAGACGAGCTTTTACTGGTTACTACTCCTGAAGTACCATCTATTAGTGATGCACTTAAAACGAAAATTATTGCAACCAAACTAGGTGTAAATATTGTGGGTGTGGTAATTAACAGGGAACAGCATGATAAAACATTTTTAACAGTTGACGAAATTGAAACAATTTTGGAAGTTCCGGTTATTGCGGTTATACCTGATGACCATGAAGTTAGCCGAGCAGCTGCTTTTGGTGAGCCAATTGTTATTAAAAACCCTAAATCTCCTACGACTAATGCCATTATGAAACTAGCAGCTGATTTAATTGGAGAAGAATATCAGCCAATAGAGCCTGATAAGAAAGGAGTTATTATTAAGCTCATTGATGGGTTAATGGGCAGAAGATAATTTATATTTTTATTATTTTTTTTTTATTATTTTTGATATTAATAACTGAATTTACAATAATTTAAGGTGTTATATTTGATTTTAGATGTGGTTACAGTCGGTACATGTAATATGGACTTTATTTTAAAGGTACCTTCCTTTGTGGAACCTGATGGGGAAATGTACATTGAAAAGATTAAAAAAATCCCGGGAGGGTCTGCTTTAAATTTTGCAGTGAATATGTCTTTAAATGGATTCAAATCAGGTATAATCGCCCAAATTGGAAATGATCAATACGGTGATCTTATTTTAAAGAATTTGAATCAAAAAAATGTTGATGTTACTTGTTTAAATCAAATAAATGCGGAAACAGGAATGGCATTTATTAGTGTGAATAATAATGGAAAAAGATCTATTTATTCTTTTATTGGAGCAAATGAAAAATTAAATTTAAAAGAGAAAGATTTTGATTATATAAAATCGGCTAGTTTGCTTCATTTAACAGGAACTTATTGGGAAATAGCCCATGAAGCCGCTAGAAATGCCAATTTATTATCATTTGCCCCGGGAACCCTTTTATCTTCTTTTGGAATAAATAAATTGGACCCAATTTTATCTAATACACATATACTTTTTTTAAATCAAAAAGAAGTCGAAATTTTAACTGGAATGAGATGGGATAACGGAAGCAAATTTTTAATTGAAGAAAAAGTTCCTTTACTGGTGGTAACTAAAGGAGATAAGGGATCTTCTCTTTATACCAAAAATGAAATCATTGAATGTTCTCCGAGTAAAACAGATGTTGTGGATACAACTGGGGCTGGAGATTCATTTGCCGCGGGATTTATTTCTAAATGGATTAATGGTCATAAAATGGATTTTTGTTTGGAATATGCAACTGAATGTGCTGGCCGATGTATAGGCAAGTTAGGTGGAATTTAAATAAAATATATTTACTTTTTATATGTTAAAGAATTCAGAAGCATTTTTTCTTGAAACTGCATCAATATCCTCCTTTTCAAAATCGGAAAGTATCATTTGGTGCACAGTTTTTGGAACAGATAATGGATCAGATGGAGAAGAACTCATATCACTATTTAAAATAAATTTTTCAGTCCCATATTCTTTTAAAAGATCAATAGCTTCATTTGGTGACATTTTGAGGGGTTGAATCGTTAATCCCATAGTAAAATCATGTTCAATTAGATCACCAACAATTTCTTTATTAACATGTTCCACCAAAACCAGAGATGGATCAATATTTTCTAGAATAATCTCCTTTGTAATTTGTGTAACTTCTTTTTTGTTGGTTCGGGGGGTGTGGATTATTACTTTTCTATTTAAATCATCTGCCAACTGTAATTGTTCAATTAAAATATTTTTTTCTGCAGAAGACGCTGTTTCCAGTCCGATTTCTCCTATGGCTAATATTAAATCATTTTCCAGCAGATCCGATATTTTTTGAATTACTATTTCATGGTTTGGTGATATACTTCGAGGATGAATACCCAGAGCAACATACAAATTTAATCCATTTGATTTAGCTCTTTTAACGTCATTATTTAGGAGCCTATGGAAATGGTCTAGCACCACTTCTGATTTGCTCATTCTAAGGGGATCATGCGCGCAAGTTATGGCAGTATCAATTCCAGATATAACCATTTTTTCAAAATCTTCATAGGGCCGAGTATCTGCGTGTATGTGGGCATCAATCATATTCATCACAACTTTAATGGAATAATCTATATTTTTCTCCTAATCTTTTTAAGTAAGTAACATACAAATATAGTTATTCTTCATATGGGGGAATATCAAATGAAACATCTATTTGATTTGTATGGTAATGTCCAAGAAGATTTAAAATTCATGGTTAAATCAAAAATAAGACTTCAAATTATGCTATGCTTAGTTGATGGGCCTAAAACATCAAAGGAAATAAAAAATTACCATGGTTTAAGTTTTCCAGCCATATTTAGTAATATGAAGAGATTGATAGAAGAAGATTTAGTTCAAAAAGTGGATGGTACTTTTATGTTATCTTCTTTTGGAAGAATTAAATTATATTCTATTTTCAATTTTTATAATGCAATAAAAGTATCTAATAATTTTCCAGATTTATTCTTAAATCATGATATTGGTGGAGTTCCTGATTTTCTAATGGAAGAAATAGGTGTGTTTTTTGATTCTAATATGGTGGAGTCCAGCAGAGCTGATATCTACAAAATTCATAATAACTTTAAAATCTTATTAAAAGATTCCAATGAAATATTTGGTGTTTCACCTATTTCTCACCCGGATTATATGGATATTTTTCAGGATTTACTACACAATGATGTTAAGGCTTGCTTGGTGCTTACTGATGATATTATAAAAAAGACACTGGATACTGTTGGATTTGAGAATATGAGGGTATTAATGGAAAATAAAAATCTTAAGATAAGAAGATACCCTGGTGATTTAAACATAGCGTTTACAGTTACCAATAATTTCATGTCATTAGGATTTTTTGGCGATGATGGAGTTTATGATCAAAGTAAGGATTTGATAAGTAAAAAATCGGCTGCTATTGAATGGACAAAAAAATTATTTGATTATTATTATCAAAAGTCAGAAGAAGTTGAAATCGATATTCTAGTACAAATAATGGCTTCTCAGAGTTGATTTAATTGACAAAAAATTTTTACTGTTTAGAAGATGACGTAAATGATTTGAAATTTTTAATTGCATCTAAGGTAAGAATGAATATTATAATCAGCCTTCATTCTGGCCCTAAAAAATTCAATGAGTTAAATCAAATAACTGGTATTGCTTCAACAACCATTGCACATAGTTTGAAAGAGATGGAAATGAAGAAATGGATTTATCGTAAGGGAAATATTTCTTATTTAACACCTACTGGCAAGATTATTGCTTTAAACTTAATTAAATTAATGAAAAAGTTTGATACTTTTAAACAGCAATCAATTTTTTGGAAAAACCATAAATTGGATGCAATACCTGAGAATCTTCAAAAAAATATTGATAATTTGAGGGAAACATTTTTAGTTGAAGCAACACTTGATAATCTAGATAAACCATTTACCAACTATTTGAACCTGTTATCAGATGCTAATAAAATGAATGCTGTTCTATCCATATGTTTTTCGGGGCATACTGATGCTATTCATAATATTTTAATTAAAGGTTGCCATGTGAAGTTGATTGTTGCAGAAGATATTTTTAAACAGTTTATATGGCAATTCGACCCATCTATAATAAAAAATTTCATCGAAAAAGGCAATCTTGAGATATGGATAAGCTCAGAACTTTTAGAAATAAACTGTGTTGTTTCTGATACTTTTATTTGTATTGGTCTTTTCCAAGAGAATGGAGTTTATGATAATTCACGATTACTCATGGGACATCATAGAGATTCTTTGGATTGGGGAAATGAACTATTCGAATATTATAAAAAGAACAGCAATTTAATGGACACAAAAACTATTAAAATCCAATAAATATATTTTTATTATTAAAAAATATTGTATTCAATGAATTTTCAATTTACATAATTATAATAAAAAATATTAGAGATTTTTAAGATCTTTAAATTCTATTTTTGACTTTAAAAGACTTAAAAGAATTTCTGGAACCTTTTCGGAGGGTATTCTAAACTGTTCAGAATCATCTCTATTTCTTATGGTAACGGTTTTATCATTAAGTGAATCATGGTCCACGGTTATGGCAAAAGGAACTCCAATTTCATCTGCTCTAGCGTACCTACGGCCAATAGTTCCTGAAGAATCGTATTCTGCAATAAATCCGTTTTTTCTTAAATTAAATTGTATATCTTGGGCCATTTCTTTCATTTCTTCTTTATTAAGGAGGGGAAAAACGCTTACTTTTACTGGGGCAATGTCTTTTGCCAGCTTAAAGTAAGAACGATCTTTTTCTTCTTTAAAGGAGTGTAAAAGAAGTGAATATACTATTCGGTCTATTCCAAAGGAGGGTTCTATAACATGAGGAAATATTTTCTCACCACGAACCACTTCATCCACTTCTTCAAATTTCACATGTTCTGGCAATATATGATAAGTAGAATCTAATTTTACTGAGAAACGGCCTTCATCCTGTAATGCATGTTGAATCTGATTGGAATCAGCGCCTTCCAGAAATTTAATTATTTGGGGTGCAGCTCCCTTAAAAGCAGGTCCAAATTTAGCCATATTGGGTTTAACTACAATCTTTTTAACTTTTTTAGGCTCAGGATATTCGATGAAAACTCTTAAATCTTCACCACTATGCTCGCTGTGTGATTTTAAATCATAATCGGTTCGATCAGCGATTCCAATAATTTCCACCCACCCGTAATTATCGGTATGAACCTCAACATCCCAGCAATCTATAGCGTAATGCGCCATTTCTGTAGGAAGGTGTTGTCTGAATCTTAAAGCTTTGTCGGGTATTCCAATCTCTCTTAAAAATTTTTGAGCTATATGCAGCTGGTAAATAAGCATTTGGCTTGATATTATATCTTTATCCATTGCTTCTTGAGTAGTAATCTTTAGTGGATCTTTTGAATTTAGTTGACAATCTGAAGAATATAAACTCAGTATTTCAGAGGATATCTTTGAGAATTGAGGATGTGATTTATCTGCAGGATTAATAAAAATTTCGGCCTCGGCTTGGGTGAATTCTCGAAGTCTTATTACTCCTTGGCGTGGTGATATTTCGTTCCTGTAGGCCTTACCCAGTTGAACAACTCCAAATGGGAGCTTATTTCTAAAAAATCTTAATAATCGTTTAAATGGGATAAATATTCCCTGAGCAGTTTCTGGCCGCATATAGCCTGTTTTTTTCCCTTTTGCCCCAATAAGTGTCTGGAACATGAGGTTGTAGCTCCACACATGTGTTAGATGGCCTCCACATTTTGGACACCTAATTTGTTCATCAGAGATGATCTCAGTTAATTTTTGATTTTCCAGACCTTCTACTTCTTGTCCTGTGGCTGCTTTGAGTATATGGTCTGCTCTGTAAACATCTAAACATTCCTTACACTCAGTCATAGGATCTGTAAAATGATCAACATGTCCGGATGCTTTTAAAGCTTCTTCAGGCATGATAGTTGGGGATTCAATTTCATAAAATCCTTCTCCCACGATATAATAATCTCTCCATTTTTCCATGACATTATTTTTCAATATGGCGCCCAAGGGACCGTAATCAACGAAACCTGATACTCCGGAGTATATTTCGAATGAAGACCATAAAAATCCTCTTTTTTTGGCAACATTCATGACATTTTCATGCTTCATAGTTTATCTCCTGATGAATTTTTTATAATTATTAATCTTATAATAATGATTTAATTAGTAAATTATATTTATTAAAGGATTAATGACTCATTTAAAGCTCATTGTTTTTTAGTTCATAATCATGTTTTATTTTACTAGTTTCAGGCCGAGTCTGTCCCATGTATTTACTATCTCTATCAGGATGGCCGTATGGTTTTTTTGAAGGAGAAGTCATGGTTTCAAAAACAATTTGACATACTCTCTGCCCAGGATAAAGAGCCACTGGCATTTTTCCTATATTAGAAATTTCTAAGGTAATTTTCCCCTGAAAACCGGGATCGATATAACCTGCTGTAACATGCATTGTTATACCTAAACGTCCCATAGATGAACGTCCTTCCACTCGAGCAACTAAATTATCAGGAAGATGCACGGTTTCATATGTGGTGGCCAAAGCAAATTCTCCAGGGTGTATAATAAATGCTTCATTTTCTGAAATGTGAAATGATTCCATATATGATTCCATATCTAATTTATCTTTAGGGTCTATGAACGGTTTTCTGATAATTCTGAAACCTTTAAATTCACTACCAATCCTTAAATCAACTGAAGATGGTTGTACTTGTCTTTCAAGGTCTTCTAATGGATCAATTACTATTAAACCTTCTTCCAAATATTTTTTTATGTCACTGTCGCTCAGAATTGCCATCTATAAACCTCTTAATCACTTTTAATTAAATACTACGATTTACATTATTTTTTAGTTTATTAATAAAATTTATAATCTGTATTCATTTCTAAATATTTTTAGAATTTTAATTTAATTTATTTTTTGAGTTTTTAAAATTAATTGGGAAATATCATAATAATATTAGGTATTCCAGACCTGTTACCTACTCCTAAATTAATATATTGCCTTCTTTTGGTGTCCATGTTAATTCTAATGGCCCCAATCCAAATATCATATTATTTTCCAGATATTTTTGAATTAAAATAAATCATTAATTAATTTGAAATTTAATCTTATTTATATTCCTATTAAACTTAGATTCAAACTATAAAAAGAATATTTATTATTTATTATATTTTCCGGTTTATTCTTCTCAAAATCCCTTTAAGGGTATGTGCTTCTCTACCGGTTATAAATGCACGACCTATAATATTTTTAAATGTTTTTGCACCGTTTTTCTCTTTATGTTCAGGAATATTGAGTTTTTTAATCATTTCTCCCATTTCATTTATTAAGCTCTGTTTTTCACTTAAAGAAGCCTCTTCCAAACCCTTGACCTGAAATTCACTTTTATTTTTAAAAAGTTCATATAAAACTATAGCTGCTGCATGAGTTATATTCATTATTGGATATTTTTTGTCTGTAGGTATGCTTACTAAAGCATCACAAAGTTCTATCTCATTATTATATAATCCATTCCCCTCTCTTCCAAATAATATTGCTATTTTGCCAGTTGAATTAATTGATTCTGCTAGTTGATGTGGTTTAAGGGGTATGCGTGATAATTTGTAGCTCCCACCAGGAGTGCCACTAGTTCCAATAATGAAATCCATGTTTTCTGTTTCCAATAATTCTGCCAATGAATCATATATTTTGGCATGGGATACTATTTCTTTGGCGTGCATAGCTTGGAAATAAGCCTCTTTTTTCAATTCACAAGGATTGATTAAAATTAAATTATAAAGACCAAAATTTTTCATGGTTCTGGCTAGAAAACCAATATTTCCGGGAGATTCTGGTTCTACAAACACAATATTTATGTAATCTTTTAAAAAATCCATGATATCAACAGGTATAATATGTTAATTACTCATCATATGCCATATCTAGCAGTTCCAGTAAATTAAGGACTTTTATATCTTTTAAACCCTCTTTTTCAAGTGAATCTCGGATATGAATTTGACAGAAAGGACAGATGGTAATCACAGCATCCACGTCTAGTTTTTTAATCATTTCCGCTTTTGTTTGGCCTAATGCAGAAGCAATTTCTGGTTTTCCGGATTTAACTCCGCCTCCTGAACCACAGCACCTGTCAGGTTCATCCATTTCCACAAATTCCAGCCCCTTAATTTTTTTTAATATTTCCCTAGGCTGCATATGAATTCCTTGACTTCGATTAAGGTGGCAAGGGTCATGATAGGTTACTTTCATATTTACGGGTTTGGTGGAAGAAATATCAAGATTATCCGCCAAAAATTCGCTGATATCCATTACATTAAATTCTAATCCAAATTTTGGATAATCCTTTTTCAAGGTGGCCCCACAACCAGCACAAACAGTAATAATGGTGTCGTAACCGCTCAAGGCTTTTTTGTTTTGCTTTACTAATTCTTTAACAACTTCTGGCTGACCTGTTCGTATCATGGGAGAACCACAACATACTTGGTCTTGAGGAACATCAACTGCGATACCTTGCTCTTTTAAAACTTTTAATAGTGCTTGTCCCACTTGAGGCATTCGGTAATCTACCAGACATCCAGTGAAAAAGGCCACATTAGGTTTTTTTGTTTCACCAGATGAATCACTGGATGATTGATTAATAGAATCTATAAAACTTTTTCCCACTTTATCCACGGATCTTCCGGTTTGACTAATGGTTTTTTTAAGATTTTTATGAGCTTCGAGCGGCCCAACATCTTCTTGGCACGCAATTGCCCTTAATTTTTCTATGGCATCCCCAGGGATACTTATATTTTTTGGACAAACTTCAGCACATTTTCCACAAGTTGTACAACAGTACAACCCTTCTTCAAATCCTTCCATAGCCCTATCTGCACAATCGCGCGGATCAAGAGCAAATTTGGATATATATTGCATAAAATAAGGTCCTGAATACTCTGAACTTTCTTTCATGACTGGACATGCTGATAAACATGAAAAACATTCAATACAGCCCCTTAACTTTTTAGATTCAGCACAATCAACTGAAGGAATTAAGTCGGGAACTTGACCAAAACATTCATTATTTCTGCCTTTTTCTAAAAATAATTTCATTTGATTTATTTTTTCTTCTATTTCCTTTCGATCAACTATAATGTCCTTTATAACTGGAAAATCCAGAGGTTCTATAATAGCTCCCGCATGTATCTCAGCCTTACATGCTAGTACCACATTTCCATCCATTTTCAAGGCACATGAGCCGCACTGACCCGCCCTACAAGAACTTCTGAAAGCAAGATTGGCATTATAGTTATCATTTATGAAATTAAGGGCATCCAACACTTTCATCCTTTCATTTTCTTCTATTTCATAAGTTTCCAGGTGGGAATCAGAATCCTTTTCTGGATCAAATCTTAAAACCTTGATTTTTATCATTTTTATCTCCAGTTAAATGCTTAAATCTACATGAATCTAATCTCTTTAGAATTTAATGAATATTAATTTTCTTTACTATTGATAATATTAAAACCAGAATATATGATTATTTTAAAATAATATTATGTTTATATATAATATAAAGATATTTAAAAGCCAAGAATTAATGATTTAAAACGATTTTTAATGATTTAAAGTTGCATAATGTTCTTTTAAAAAGATTAATGTATTTTTGTATTATTAAATTAATTTTTTAATT
>Ga0351900_1024_pt1 | contig 45702 bp, 41 predicted proteins | sample BONcelHT113001D3_FD_205827 | JGI IMG/M metagenome (GOLD analysis project Ga0351900, IMG submission 205827) | Enriched cells from coal bed in the Powder River Basin, Montana, United States - BONCAT cells T11 rep1 HSBNCT.T11.300.1.D3 ...
CAGCAAACTTGTCACAATACGAGTCTTGTTAGAATGGCAGTGATCATTGTCTCTTTAGCGGTTTTATGGATAGGTTTCATTATCTTGATCAAAAACTGCGGCAGATTATTCGAACTCGTCTCAATATATGGATAAGATTTAGTCACAACTATAAGGAGATAATGATGGGTCGCACACTTAAGAACCCCAAAAAGTCAAAAACAATTGTTGGAATTGGTCCGAATGCAAAAAAATACCTGGGACGGAATAAATCACCAAGCGCCTATAAAAATTCGCCAATTGTAGCGCAACCCGGTTTGCTTGAAGGGGTTAAGGAAACCCTTGAACAAATAGTAGAACAGACAAAAAAAGCAAAAACACTTTTCACGGTACCAGATGAAGTAAAGCCTAAAAATGATACAGATATTAGACCTGATGATGCTGAAAGGGGGCTTAATTATTTAATTGCAGAAATTACGAAAAAGCTCGATTTTAGCCATTTAATGGACAAATTCGGCATACCAGCTCCAACAACCAAAGATATGCCTTGGTTAGATAAGGCACCGAAAAATGTATACAAAAACAGAGTTGACAATAAATACAAGGACCAAATTGATGAAATTGATAAATAGAATGTCATAATTGCTAATAAACTGATTGAGAGGATTTACATTATGTCAATGCTGATTAACAAATCGTATATTTACTTAATGGTATTGGTATTATTGCTGGCTCAATTTTTTTTGTATCCAGAAAGAGCGCTAACTAAAGAAAACAATACATACATACAAAGTGAAACTGAGTCAAACAACATAGTCGCCACATATTTAAAATACAACAAAACAACTGAGGCCTATTTATTGGATTTACTTGTTGCTAACAACCATCATGGAAACAAGGTTGCTAAATTGAGTAATTCCGGCATGTATTATTTTTACGAGGCGCAGGAATACTATTTAATGCATAAAGAAGGAAAAATATCATCTCTTGACAAAGCAATACAATCTATTGACATGGCGATAAAAAAAGACCCGATTGCGCTGAATTATTTTTTCAAATCGTTTTTGTTGAGCAAGCAAGGAGCTAACGCAAAATCGGATAAAATTTTTATAGAAGGTATAGGCAAGCCGTACGATTGTACTTACACCACGAGAGGATCAATAGAGTTTGTCAAGATGATTTCTGCTTCTGTAAAAGTAAATGTTTACAATATCTATTGGTTTTCTTACTACATAGATAAAATAAGAATAGATAGTGATTTCTATATTTATGTTGCTAAAAAATTAAAAAAATATATCAGAGAGACCGCTCTTCCTGTCAACCGCAAGCAAAATATTACATGTGGTATGATCCGCTTTGTTAATGTCAATTCCAAAGCATTTTACATCCATCAGGACAATATCATCAATATTACTAATTCATTTTTAAATAACCTGCCTGAAGAGTACGTGTCCAAATCCTGCGTCCTCAATTATGATCCGGAAGCACTTAAAGAGCCTGAGGATTATATGGCGATACAAAACAGAATAAAGAAAACAAAGGACGTTTCACACTTCAAAGAAGCTCTTTTCTGGCGCAATTTTCAGTCTATAGCTCAAGACCTCAAAAACAGACGGAAACCATAAGGAGAATAGCATTATGTCATCAGCTTCAGACGCAAGCTTTTTGCTTGAAGTCCCCGACCATGATTCGGTTTTTTCGGTTTTGAGTTTTAACGCATCTGAGGAAATTTCATCAACTTTCGAAGTAAATCTGACAGTTTCATGTACAGATGAAATAGCTTTCGAATCATTGCAACTACAAGAAGCTTTATTCACGATAATAGGCAAGCAAACCGACCGCTATTTTCATGGACTTATCCGTAAATTTCGCCAAAGCGGAAAAATTAATAGAAACTATATTTATCAGGTCCAGATAGTCCCCACTCTTCATTTTCTGTACCTCAAGGAGAATTGTCGCATATTCCAGAAAAAGAGTGTCAAGGAAATTACCGGCACCATCCTGGAGGAGCATGATATTGCAGGTGATAAAGTAGAGTGGCGCCTAGCCAATGACCTGCCACCCAGACGTTTCTGTGTCCAATACCAGGAATCTGACCTTGAGTTTATCTCCAGACTTTTAGAGGAAGAGGGGATTTTCTTCTTTTTTGAACATTATGCAGACAAACACGTTCTTGTATTTTGCGATACGGAAGCGTTCTACAGGGATATTGAAGGAGACGCCACACTAAGCTTCAACTCCAACGACGGACTGGTAGCCGAGAAAGAAAGTGTTAAATCATTTGCCGTTTCAGAACGCACCCGTTCCGGTAAATTTATCCATAAAAATTACAATTTCAAGCATCCTTCATTAGATCTTTCGACAGAAGACAAAGGGGATGGACTGGATGAACTTTTTTCTTATGAATACCACGGTTTGTACGGTAATACCGAGCGCGGAAAACATCTCGCCACGGTACGACTTCAAGAAATTCATACCCTGAAAAAGAAGGGACGTGGAATCAGCAACATCCCACGTTTAACTCCAGGAGCAACGTTTACACTCAGTGATCATCCTTGTTCTCAATTCAACGACTCGCATCTTATCGTCGAAGTCATGCACGAAGGAAAACAACCCCAAGCCATAGGTGAATTTGCCTCGGGGGAAGCTGCCCGCTACAGTAATGTTCTCATGGTGATTCCTTCGGAAGTAATTTACAGACCTGAAAGAATCACACCAAAACCAATTGTGCCCGGTATCCAGACCGCAACGGTGACCGGCCCCCCTGGTGAAGATATAAATGTAGATAAATATGGCCGCGTCAAAGTTCAATTCCATTGGGATAAAGATGGAAATAAAGATGACAATACATCATGCTGGCTCCGTGTCAATCAGTTCTGGAACGGAGCGACCAGGGGAAGCCAGTTTATTCCACGGGTAGGCGATGAAGTACTGGTTGCCTTTGTAAATGGGGATATGGATTTTCCAATCATCTTGGGTAGTGCCATCAACGAAGCCAAACAGCCCACTTATAATCTCCCTGCCAACAAGACCCAAAGTGGCATCAGGACCCGAAGCACTCCAGGCGGCGGCCCCAATAATTTCAACGAACTACGCTTCGAAGACAAAAAAGGGGCTGAAGAGGTCTACCTGCAGAGCGAAAAAGATTGGAACATTCTGGTCAAGAATGATAAGGGGCAAATGGTCGGCGGCAACAGCAATACAACTGTCGAGAAATCATTATCTAAAACAGCCGAGGACATTACCCTGACAGCTAATTCAAGGATCACGATCGTCTGCGGTGGCAGTACTATTACCCTTGATCCTTCGGGAATAACCATCAAGGGCGGCACGATCCGTATGAACGAATAGCATACAAAACCAGATACCATAAGATCAGGAGAAGACCATGCATTATCAAATCCAGGAAGGCTATATTACTTTTGAAACCGGTGAGTGGCAGGATCGCTCGGTAAACATGCTGGCGGCAAATCATCTCCCGGTACAAGGTACAAACCTGGTCATTACCCGTGAACCACTGCCGGCCGGAGTAGGTTTTGCCGAGTACCTTGCCAACCAGAAGGCACTCTTGGCAAAAGAACTGGCCAAATTCAAACTACTGGCGGACAGCCCCGATTCCATCGACGACCTGCCGGCCCACTTTCTCGAATTCAGCTGGGACAATCAGGGTACGGCAATGAACCAGATGATCTGCGTCATTCACAACAACGGGTGCGTGCTCAATCTGACTGCCACCGTGCCGGGAGCAAGTGACGAGGCAACCCGTACGACGCTGGTCACCGCCATGAAGAGCTTTAAACTCGGCCAGGTACCGATCGTACAGGAAGGCGCCGCCAGATGAGCGCACCGGAAGAGCTGACCTCGCAACAAAAGATGGTTGCGCTGCAAGGCCGCGACAGCAATACCGAGCAGGTGGCGAAGATCGAATCCGCAGGTCATACCGCTGCTACAACGGTCACCGCAGCGACCATCGGCTATGGCGCCATCGGCGCTGCCGGCACCGGCGGCATCGCCGCGGTAGCCTGTTACGCCGCGCCGCTGGCTGCCGGCATTGCCGGAGCTATGGCCGGCGCCGCGCTGGTCAACCATTTTGCCCTCGATGAGAAACTACTCGACTTCTTGGGCAAGCCGAAAATTGCCGGACAGGGCCCGCAACCGGCGACCATCGGACATGACATTGCCCACAGCTCTCCTTTTGCCGGGGCACTGGGCGGCCTGCTGGCGGGCGTAGCGGTCGGCGTGCTGTGCGCCGTCGCTGCCGCGGCCGTTGTTACGACCGGCGGACTTGCCGCGCCGCTCCTGATCGGCGCCGCGGCCGGTCTGGGGGGTGGTTTCGCAGGTGCATTGGTCAACGGTTTCTTCTCCAAAGCCGCAACCGTCACCGGCAAAATCATCCAGGGTTCGCCGGATGTCTTCTTCGAGGGCAAGCCCGTTGCCCGCGTCACCGATAAAATAAGCTGCAGCAAACACTCCGTGCCACCGGAGATCGTCGAGGGGAGCGAAACCATTTCCGTCAACGGTCTGCCCCTGGCCCGCATCGGCCACAAGACCACCTGCGGCGCAACCATCCAGGGTGGCTGCACGACGATCTTCGCCGACAGCACCACCGGCCAATACGGCCCGATCGATTCCCAAATGTCGGTCCTGGAGCAGTCAATCGTCTCCATCGCCGAGGTAGCCCTCTGCTTCAGCGCCGTGCGTTTCAGAAGCTCCAAGCTAGGCAAGAAGGTTTTCGGTGAACCGATCGATCCATCCGACGGCAGTTATGTGGACTTCCGCACCGATTTCGAATATCCCGGCATTCTGCCGCTCCGGCTTACCCGTGTTTACTCCGGCAAGGATACGGTGGAAGGGCTGCTGGGCAACAAGTGGTACTGTAACTGGTCGCAGCGGCTGGTCTACGATGCAACAGAGCCGACTGTCAACCTTGAAGACGGCGACGGCGAAATCCTGCAATTCGCGCTGGGCAAAAGAATAGAATTCACCGCCCGCAACCTGAAGGCCCCCCACTATCACCTCACCGGCACCCGGCTGTGCGCCCGATTGTTTGACACTCGCAGCCAGCAGACGCTGGTCTTTACCACCAGTGAAGATAGTCCTGGTATCGGACGCATGACCGCCATCGAAGACCGCAATGGCAATCGCATCGACTTCATTTACAACGGCAGCCACCTGCATTGTGTCATGCATAGTGACGGAGCCACCTTTGTTGTCACCACCACCGCCCAAGGCGCCATCGAAAGCATAGCCCTGGATGAAAGCGGCCGACTGCAACCGGTGGTGCAGTACAGTTATAACGCCAGCGGCGAATTAAGCGACGTCCAGGGCCAGTTCAGCGGTGAATTCCACTACACCTATACCAAAGAGGGTTTGCTCAACCACTGGCATGACAGCGGTGCGACTACCGTCGATCTGGACTACGACAGCCACGGCCGGGTCATCGCCACCAGCACCCCGGACGGCATGTACAATGACCGCTTTGTCTACTATCCGGAAGAAAAGAAAACCGAATACTTCGACGCCACCGGCGGCTGCACCACTCACTGGTTCAACGAAAACGACCTGCTGATCCGCGAACAGGATCCCCTTGGCAATATCACCGTCCATGAAATCGACGGCCTGGACCGCAAACTCTCCACCACCGACACGCTGGGACGGACAACCAGCTTCAACTACGACGCCTACGGCAACCTGACTGGCGAAACCGACTGGGCTGGGCGTGCCACCAGGCTTGCCTACGACAAGCACGGCCTGATTACGCAGATAGATTACCCGGACGGAACCTCCACCAGCTGGAAATACGACGACCGGGGCAATCTCATTGAAGCCAAAGAATCTGACGGCAGCGTCTGCCGCTTCAGCTACGATGAGCAAGGCCGCCTGATCTCGGAAACCGGACCGGACGGCACAGCGAGCCGCTTTGGTTACGACCGACAGGGGCGGTTAGCCTCCCTGCGCAACGCCTTGGGGGAGACCACCAGCTATGATCTGGATCGCTGGGGCCGACTGCGGGAGCTGACCGACCCGGCCGGCCACACCACCCGCTACGAATACGAACAGACCCCCGGCAACCCGCGCGACAATGTAACTCGCATCATCCATCCCGATGGTGGTGAGGAACACTTCGGCTATGACCAGGAAGGTCTTCTTGCCGCCCATATCGCACCAGAAGGCCAGACCACCCGTTACCGGCACGGCGCCTTTGACCTGTTGCGCAGTGTCATCGATCCCAAAGGGCGAACTACCACACTCGAGTACGACAACGCCGCCCGGCTGAAAAAGGTCACCAACGCCGCCGGGCAACATTGGACCTACAGCTACGACCTGGCTGGACAGCTGGCCATGGAAAGCGACTGGGCCGGACGGCAGACCCGCTATATTCGCGACGCCATCGGGCGGGTAATAACCAAACGCCTTCCCGATGGGGTGGAACAGCACCTCACCTGGGACGAACTGGACCGGATCGTCGCGGTCGAAACCACGAATCAGCGCATCGTCTACGAATACGACCCGGCAGACCGCCTCACCAGGGCGGCGACCTACACAAAAACCAGCCTTGAGCCGGAAAGCGAACTGCTCTTCAACTACGACGACAAGGGCAGGCTGACAAAGGAAATCCAGAACGGTAGCGAAATAACGTACCGCTACGACAGCGCGGGACGCTGCATCGGCCGCACCAGCTCCAGCGGAAAGACGGACTTCTCCTTCGATCTGCTGGGACAGTTCAAGGGATTGAATAGCAACGGTCACACGCTGGAGTTCACAAGAGATAGTCGCGGCCTTGAAACCCTGCGGCAATACCGTAACGAAGAAAGTTTATCCCCGTCTCCTGTCCCCGGTCCTCAGTCCCTGAATGCCTTTTCCTTGCAGCAGAGCTACGACCCCTGTGGCCGGTTGCAGAGCCAGTTGGCTGGTAAGAACAAACAACTTTCCGCCCATGAAAAACTGGCCGAAATATCCCGCAAATACAATTGGGACAAATCGGGCAGACTGATTGGCGTAAAAGACAACAAGCGTGGCGCCAGCAGCAACCATTACGACCCGCGCGATCAGATCAGCCGGATAACCCGCACAACAGGCCTGGACAAACAGATCAGCGAGCAGTACAGCTACGACTCCCTGATGAACCTGGTAGAGAGTAACGGCCGCCATCACCAGTATGAAAACGGCGAAGTAAAAAGCATCGGCCGGAGCAGCTACCGTCACGACAGCCGGGGCAGGCTTGTTGAAAAGAGGGTCGTAAAGCACGCCTTCCGCCCCAAAACCTGGCACTACTGCTGGGACGACTTCGACCGGCTGACGGAGACCCACACTCCGGACGGGGCGATCTGGCGCTATACCTACGATGCCTTCGGCAGGCGGATAAAGAAGGAATGCGTCAAGGCCGGCAACTCCGGCAAGAAAAGCATTGTCAGCTATCTCTGGCAGGGTGCCACCCTGGCGGAAGAACACCGGACAACCAGTGAAACAACGGAAGTCAGCCGTTGGCACTTCGAGCCGGGTACTTTTAACCCGCTGGCGAAGGAGACAAGCGGCAACTTTTATCCGATTGTCACCGATCATCTGGGAACACCGAAAGAACTGTTCGACACAGAGGGCAACTGCGTCTGGCAGGCCGAGCAGAGCCTGTGGGGTGAAACCACGGTTGCCTGGCAGAAGATGCAGCAACCGGGCAGTTTCAAGCCGCTGGTAGATTGCAATCTCCGATTCCAGAACCAGTGGGAGGATGAGGAGAGCGGGCTACACTATAACCTGAACAGGTATTATGATCCGGATAGTGGGCAATATCTCAGTCCGGACCCGATCGGCCTGGAAGGCGGGCTGCGGACCCATGGTTATGTGCATGATCCGATGCAGTGGGTTGATCCGCTGGGGTTGGCGGCGTGCGGGACGAAAAAGCCAATTGTACTAGGTGAAACAATGCCAAAACGAGTTTCGCCTGTTGCTCAGAAGCTTGGGGCGCACACATTTAAACCAAGGAGCAATAACCCAGCAAGGTGGAAGGCCAATCAGAAACGATGGATAAATGACCAAATGAACTCAGGCAGAGATATGTATGATATTGGAACAGATCGATTGAGGCCTACAAGAAGTGATTATTACAAAATTGAACGCACAGAGCTTAAAAAAGCTGGATACGAGCGAGTGTATCAACGAAGGATTAAGGTAGATGTAGATGGTACAGAAAAAGAATTCAGACTGTATAAGTGGGTAAAAATGTGATAGGTCGCTACGATCTTCAGAAAGCAAAAAGGGTACATTTATGACAGCTTCGCATGACAACAAGACAACAGCATTTAAACCTTTTATTGAATCCTGTGAAAAGTTTTTAGGATTCCTAGTTAAAAAATATTCTTTTTCTAAATCAGATCCAAGGATTATGCCGCCAGAATGTTGGATCGAGTATCGAAAAAGCGATATGGATATAGAATTAGATGTTATCTATGAATATGGCGATTACCCTTGGATAAGAATAACTATAAACGGAAAAGACAATTCATTGGATAATATCATCAAGAAAAAGTGGCCAAAGCAAGCAATAAACAGAAAGAAAGGACCGTTTGACCCTAGTATGAGAATTGATTTTGCTCTTGAAAAGTATTCGATTGTTTTGCAGGAGCATATTTCCGAGTTGACATGTTGAATTCAAATACAGGGACATCATGACAATTAATTCTTGACTGGTCGATCCTCAGGATTGACTTCTGTTCATGCCGCGCGTAGCACGACTTATAGCCTCCGAAATCCCTCATCACAAAACTCAACATGGAAACCGGCGGATGAGGTAATAGGTGTCAGGCTACTGATAAGTAGCTGACAACTTGACAAGTTTTGCCCCTGTCAAACGAGTTCTTTGAAAACTCCATAGTCGAATTGAGGCATCTGCACCGACGAAATACATAACCGTCGGTGCAGGTTTTAATTCATCTTCTCACACTTCGACGCCACCGGCTGCTGCACCACCCATTGGTTCAACGACAACGATCTGCTGATCCGCGAACAGGATCCGCTCGGCCACATTACCAGCCATGAAATCGACGGTCTGGACCGCAAACTCTCCACCACCGACGCGCTGGGCCGGACAACCACCTTCGATTTCGACGCCTACGGCAACCTGACTGGCGAAACCGACTGGGCTGGGCGTGCCACCAGGCTTGCCTACGACAAACATGGCCAGATCTCACAAATAGATTACCCGGACGGGACCTCAGCCACCTGGAAATACGACCAGCGCGGCAACCTGCTGGAAACAAAAGAACCGGACGGCAGCATCTTTCGCTTCAGTTACGACGACAACGGCCGCCTCATCGCCGAAAGCGGTCCGGATGGCGTCTCCAGCCGCATCTCCTACGACCAGCACGGCCGCCTGGCCTCCCTGCGCAACGGACAGGGAGAAACAACCAGTTATGATCAGGACAGGTGGGGCCGCCTGCGGCAGTTCACCGACCCCGCCGGTTACACCTCCCGCTACCAGTATGATCCTTCCCCCGACAATCCACGCAACGACCTGAGCCGCATAATCCACCCCGATGGCGGCGAAGAAAACTTCAGCTACGATCAGGAAGGATTGCCGGCCAGTCATATCGCCGGAGAAGGGCAGACCACCCGCTACCGGCACGGCGCCTTCGACCTGTTGCACAGCGTCATCGACCCCAAAGGGCGGATTACCAGCCTCGAGTACGACAACGCCGCCCGGCTGAAAAAAGTCACCAACGCCGCAGGACAACATTGGACCTACCGCTACAACCTGGCCGGCCAGTTGACCATGGAAAGCGACTGGGCCGGACGGCAGACCCGCTACATCAGGGATGCCATCGGCCGGGTGCTGAGCAAACGTCTGCCCGATGGTGTCGAACAGCGCCTCACCTGGGATGAACTGGACCGGATTGTCGCGGTCGAAACCACGAATCAACGCATCGTCTATGAATACGACCCGGCAGACCGCTTGACCAGGGCGGCGACCTACCACACTGAAAAACAGGAACCGGCAAGCGAGCTGCTCTTCAGCTACGACGACAAAGGCCGGTTGACGAAGGAAATCCAGAACGGCACTTCCATAGAATACCGCTACGATACCTCCGGCCGCTGCCTCAGCCGCACCAGCCCCAGCGGAAAGACGGACTTCTCCTTCGACCTGCTGGGACAGTTCAAAGGACTGCACAGCAACGGCCATGCACTGGAATTCAAAAGGGATAGTCGCGGCCTTGAAACCCTGCGGCAATATCGTAACGAAAAAAGTCTATCCCCGTCTCCAGTCCCTGATCCCCAGTCCCTTAATGCCTTCTCGCTGCATCAGAGCTACGACCCCTGCGGCAGACTTGCCGGTCAGCTGGCTGGACAGAAAAACGACTACCCATCTCCCGCCCACGAAAGACTGGCCGAGGTGTCACGCCGCTACCGCTGGGACAAATCGGGCAGGCTGATTGGCGTAAAAGACAACAAACGCGGCGCCAGCAGCTACCACTACGACCCGCGCGACCAGATCAGCCGGATAACCCGCACAACAGGACTGGACAAACAGAGCAGCGAGCAGTACAGCTACGACTCCCTGCTGAACCTGGTAGAGAGCAACGGCCGTCATCACCAGTACGAAAACGGCGAAGTAAAAAGCATCGGCCGGAGCAGCTACCGTCATGACAACCGGGGCCGGGTTGTCGAGAAGCGGGTCGTCAAGCACGGTTTCCGACCGAAGACCTGGTATTATCGCTGGGACGACTTCGACCGGTTGACGGAAACCCATACGCCGGACGGGGCGATCTGGCGGTACAGCTACGATGCCTTCGGCAGGCGAATAAAGAAGGAATGCGTCAAGGCTGGAGAATCAAGCAGGAAAAGCAGTGTAAGCTATCTCTGGCAAGGCGCAACCCTGGCGGAGGAGCACCGGACAACCGGTGAAACAACGGAAGTAACTCTCTGGCACTTCGAACCGGGTACCTTCAACCCGCTGGCAAAGGAGACAATATCCGCTGCCGGGAAGGTCTCGTTTTATCCGATTGTCACCGATCATCTGGGGACGCCGAAGGAACTCTTCGACACCGAGGGCAACTGCGTCTGGCAAGGGGAGCAAAGCCTGTGGGGTGAAACCGATGTGTTGTTTGTCAGGAAGCCTGATGGTTATCAGCTGCTGGTAGATTGCAATCTCCGATTCCAGAATCAGTGGGAGGATAAGGAAACAGGGCTTTATTATAACCTGAATCGGTATTATGATCCGGATTCGGGGCAATATCTGTCGAGTGACCCGATTGGCTTGGAAGGTGGCTTAAGGACGCATGGCTATGTGCATGATCCGATGCAGTGGGTTGATCCGTTGGGGTTGGCGGCGTGTCCGAAAATAGATGGAAATTCTAAGTATACGTTTAGAGGCGATTCTCGTTTACCTTCTGAAATATTTAAAAATGGTTTTCAGCCCCGTGGACCAAATACTGACTTGGCAAAATACGCACGACATAATGAACCAAGTGTATTTGTCGGAACATCAAAATCACCAACTCTTGCCAGAGAAGATTTTGCTGGGTCTGGCAACCATGTATATACTGTAAGGCCTGGCAGTAAAGCAATTGATGTTAATGCTTCGCTTGGGAAAGCGAGCCCATATCCTTATGAATCTGAAATCGCTGTCCCTGGTGGCATTTCATCTTCTGACATAATGGGAGCACGAAAAGTGGGAAGTAGTGGTGCTTTCACTGGTCCATTCATAAAAAATCCAAAGTATGTACCTTAACCAAAAACGATTATGAATCGAAAAATTACAACAGAGGTTCATACATGAATGAAACAAATATTAAATTTCTCAGTCCGAGTGGTGAAATAAAAAATATCAAGGTGTATTTTGCCAATGCACAACCCTGGTTTATTGAACTGTCTCTTGATGGGGAACAAACCGTCAAGCTTGAAGGCCGTGATCTCTTTGATTGTTTGTGTGCTTTGAGGACAGAAACGGATGCCTTAGGAATTAAAATACTTTGCAACGGGGCCAGAATAGATGCCTTTCCATCACCAATGTTACAAAGTTCGGGAGCAAGAAAAGTTTACATAACCGAAATAGGTAAACAGGCTCTACGCGAAAATTTGGTAAATATTTTTGAAGAGGCACCTGCGGAAAAAGTTGGAACAGTTGAAGATCAATTTGAATATCACACCAAATGGATTGATAGCTTAGGGTAATGATAGCCCCCGTGCCAGGATAGTTGTCGCCTCTCTAGAAGAGGGGGATTCCGGGGGATTCCGGGGACGTTGTTTAATTGTTCACTAACATTCAAACATCTCTGGTTAATCAACAAATAAACAACGTCCCCGGAAGGCCCGAAAGAGTTGTTCGATGCCGAGGGCAACTGCGTCTGGCAGGCCGAGCAGAGCCTGTGGGGTGAAACCGATGTGTTGTTTGCCAGGAAGCCTGATGGTTATCAGCCGCTTGTTGATTGTAATTTGAGATTTCAGAATCAGTGGGAGGATGAAGAGAGCGGACTACACTATAACCTGAACAGGTATTATGATCCGGATAGCGGGCAGTATCTCAGTCCGGACCCGATCGGCCTGGAAGGCGGGTTACGGACCCATGGCTATGTGCATGATCCGATGCAGTGGGTTGATCCGTTGGGGTTGGCGGGGTGTCCGAAGAAACTTCCTCCATTAAAGGGATCGATCAGAGATGCGTTCGAAGGCCCCGTGAAAACTCGAACATTTAAAGCAGGGGATCGTGTATATAGGTCTCCAAACACTAAGGTGGGGGGTCTTGAACCAGCTGATTCGCCTGGACCTTGGTTTGCAACCCGTGCAACAAAAACAAAAATTGGTGCTGAATCACAGACAAATATTAAGTCATGGGGGGATCCACTTGTAGAAATGAGAGTTTATGAATTTAAAAAAACCACAACTGTATATTATGGCAAAGTAGCAGGTGGAAAGGGATACCAAATTCTGATACCAAAAGCTGAAAACCCAGGTGATGTTGTTCAAATAATTAATAGGTGGCCTTTAAAATGAACGATAAACTATGCAAGTTACTAACTGAAGCGAGCAATTTACTCGAAGAGTGTGGATATCATGATAAATCAAAATGGTTTCTTGAAAGAATAAACATTCTTTATAACGAGGACAATAATTCGGATATCTTTAAACAAACTGCCCTTGAAATTAAATCAGTGCTGGGAGGAATGGGATCTTTTTCTGATTTATCAATGATTCCAGAGCCAGGATCAACAATATCAGCTGAACAGGCAAGACTATTACAGTGGGATCTGTCTGAAGAAATTGATGATGAGATTTGTGTGCTTTTGAAAAACCCCAACGGTTCATGACGCTAACATTTTCACATTCCCCCACCGTTCCTTGATAACCCCATAATTTCAATCAGTGCCTGTGTCCACATTTTTTGTGAACACAGTCGTTGTCGTTGACGAATACGACAACGCCGACCGGCTGACCAGGGCAGCAACATTCGGCAAGGACAAACCGGAACCGGCCGATGCTTCAGCCGCACCAGTCCCAGTGGAGAAACAGGCTTCTCCTTTGACCTGCTCGGACAATTCAAAGGATTTAGCAGCAACGGCCATGCGCTGGAAATCAAAAGAAATTCCATGGTGACTTGAAACGGAGCGTTGCTATCGCAGTGGCGAGGCCGCGGATTCCCTGTCCCCTGTCCCCTGTCCCCCAGTCCCTGAATGCCTTCTCTCTGCAGCAGAGCTACGACCCCTGCGGCAGACTTGTTGGCCAGCTGGCTGGACAGAAAAACAACTACCCTTCTCCTGCTCACGAAAGACGGGCCGAAATATCCCGCAAATACAATTGGTACAAATCGGGCAGACTGATTTGGCGTTAAAGACAACAAGCGTGGCGCCAGCAGCAACCATTACGACCCGCGCGACCAGATCAGCCGGATAACCCGCACAACAGGCCTGGACAAACAGATCAGCGAGCAGTACAGCTACTGTCAACGGCAATCGAAAATTGACCCACTTTACCGTATGGTCGGCAATTGAAAATTGACCCACCCTCCAGTCAGTCATCAATCTGAACTGTCGTCAATTGCTGGCCTAAAATACCGGAACGTCGCTTTTCCTTCAGGCGGTAGCTGTCGCCTCTGATTTGAATGACATGAGCATGATGAAGCAACCGGTCGAGCATTGCCGATGTCAGTGCCGTGTTGCCGCCAAAGGCCTGCTCCCACTCGCCGAAGCTCAGATTCGAGGTGAGAATTACGGAGCCTTCCTCATACCTCTTGGCGATCACCTGGAAGAACAGGTTTGCTTGCGTGTCACTGAACGGGAGGTAGCCAATCTCGTCGATAATCAGGAGGCAATAGAGAGGCAATAGGGTCAGAACTTGATAATTTGAATTAGGGGTTATAATCATTAGCTATGGCACGAAAACCACGCATACATACACCTGGAGCAATCTACCATGTAATCCTTCGCGGCAACGCGCGACAGGAAATTTTCTCCGACGATAAGGACCGGTATCGCTTCTACGAGATCCTCCAGAAATCGTGCGAGCGATTTCGACATCGAATTCACGCCTTTTGTTTGATGACAACCCATGTACATCTTGAAACCCAGGTTGGCGAAATAGCTTTATCGAGGATCATGCAGAACGTGTCTTTGCGATATACGCAGTGTTACAACTGGCGGCACAACAAGTCGGGTCACGTTTTTCAGGGGAGATACAAGGCAGTCATGGTGGATGCCGACGCGTACCTCGTGGAACTGGCCGCGTATATTCACAACAATCCGGTGCGAGCGCGTATCACGGACCGGCCGGAGAACTACAGCTGGAGCAGCCACAAGGCTTACCTGGGCAAGGAGTACCTTTCATGGCTGGAAACAGAATTTATTCTATCCCAGTTTTCCACAAAGGAAAAAAATGCTCGTACCATGTTTGCGAAATTCGTGGAAGAGAGAGTGGCGGATGTTCGAAGGGTGGAGTTTCACGGAGAAAAAAACATCGATAGTCGTATCTTTGGTGATGACAGCTTCGTAGCAGAGGCACTTACTTTAGCGGAATCTCAACCGGAACGAAAACCTGATGTGAACGACGTAGTCGCAGCAGTGAAAAGGCTTTATGGTATCAACGATAATCGTCTAGAAACGCAGGGGCGAGAGCGGACGATTTCCGAAGCGCGGGGTCTTGCTTCATGGGCTACGCTTGAGCTCAGTGGCGGGAAGCTGACAGAGTTGGCGAAGTTATTGGGACGAGATCCATCTACGTTGACATGCGCCGTGCGACGAATTGAAAAACGACGGGAAAAAGATCGTTCGCTTGCTGTTAAAATGGAACAGCTTCGGCAAGAATTACTGGAGTCAAGTTGTCAAGTCCTGACCCCATAGGCCCCATAGGCCCCGCCGGGATAATGGTAAGAAGCAGGCCATGGCTCAACCTGTAAGGTGCGGGCAGAGACAAGTGCCGGTGTCACCCTCTACAAGCGTCCACAGCTGCAAAACAAAGGACGGCAAAATATGGAAATGGCCGTCGCCAAGCCGAAAGATGTGTGTATGTCTGCTGAACAAGTGGGATTCTTCACATAAATCCATTGAAAAGACTTCACGATAGCGCTACTATCCCACCATTCCAAAGCGACAATCAGGGATAAAACTTCAAGGGCGTCGGAACTCCGCGGCTGAGTGCAACTTCAGTTTGTGCTGCGGCCCCGCGACGCACAAACTTTAGAGTGTTGACCAAAGGAAAGAGATGAAAAAACATGATGAACTGAAAACCCAAATCATTCATCGCCCTGGTGGAAAGACTGGTGGTGCGACATGGCATGAACGATTCTCAATGGATTTCTTGGTAAATGGTGAGTCTCTTTATAAACTTTTGGGAGCTGACAAGCTTGACATGATTGGACGGTTTTCCAAAGAAACTCCTGATTGGAATTCAAAGAGCGTCGATGTATTCATCCAAAAACTGCCACCTGATCTCGGAAATGGACGTGTAATGTTGTACGTTTGTTCAGAGTGTGGGGATATTGGCTGCGGCGCGATAACAATGCAAATATCAAAAAATAACGACGAATATATCTGGTCACTATTTGCCTATGAAAATGATTACGATCCCGAAATGACAGACTATGAATCATATAAATCCGTCGGTCCGTTCAGGTTTTCGACAGAGCAATATGAGCAAGTAGTACATAATGCTGGGAACAGTATAGCTTTGGGGTGAGACCAAGCTAACAGACCATAATCATGAAGTAAAAAAGCATTTATTACCCCCCTTTTTGGCCTTAAAGCATCGTTTTTGGTGGCAAAAAGGGGCCTTTAAGAATGATACGGGAATTCCCAATCGGGTAGCCGGGGGTTTTTCTCCCCCAGCCCCCACACCACCCGGCATGCGGGTCCGCACCGGGCGGTTCGATAGAATTACCGGGCCGTAGCCGGGTAATGAAGCTTCACCCACAGTTCTTTGACAGATAGCAATCCTTGATCTTTCAGCCACTGGTTGGTCATACCGTGCTGGGCAGCCAGCCTGCGGGACATGGCCCACGGACCGCCACGATTCAGGCCTGCGCGGATAGATGTACCAAGTTGGACACCCAGCTTGAGCAGGTTCCGAATCTTGGTACGGCACCAGCGCCACTGTTTCCAGTAGCACAGGCGCACCCGCCGCCTGATCCAGCCGTCTATTTCCGGAATTTCACGGTACTGCTCCGAGATACCGAAGTAGCCGGTCCAGCCACGGAGATATTGCGCCAGCTTGTTCAACCGGTATTTCATGGAGACCCGCCAACTTCTTCCAGTTAATTTCCTGACTCGGCGCCTGAATTCCTTGTATGCCTTGTCAGACCAGATAATGCGGGTTCCGCTGAAGACGAAACCAAGAAAGTCTATGCGGGAAGTTCTGGCTACCGCACTCTTGGCTTCATTGGCCGTAAGCTTGAGTTTGTGCGTCAGGAAGGTTTTCACTCCTTCCATTACCCGGTCGCCGGCACGCTGGCTCTTCACCAGAATGACGAAGTCGTCCGCATAGCGGACGAACTTGTGACCACGTTTTTCAAGCTCTTTGTCCAGGATATCGAGCAGGATGTTGGCTAAAAGCGGTGAAAGTGGGCCGCCCTGGGGAACACCCAGGCGGGTCTTTTCCAGTCGCCCGTTCACCTTCACCTCGGCTCGCAAGTACCTGCCGATCAGGGACAACACCCGCTTATCGTGGACCTTTCTGCTCACCATGTGCATGAGCAGGTCGTGGTTGACCGTGTCGAAGAACTTGGCAAGGTCGATGTCCACGGCAATGCGGTATCCCTGGCGGATGTACTCCCGTACCTGCCGGACAGCATCCTTCGCTGAACGGCGGGGACGGAAACCAAAACTCGATTCCGAGAGTCCGGGATCGAAGATCGGTGTCAACACCTGAGCAATGGACTGTTGAATCAGCCGGTCGAGTACGGTGGGTATCCCCAGTGGACGGGTTCCGCCCGTTGATTTGGGAATCTCCACCCTTTTAACCGGCAAGGGTATGTAACTGCCTGTCGTCAGCGATTCGCGGATTGTTTTCCAGTGAGAACGGGTATGGTCGGGGAATTGTTCGATGGTGATGCCATCGACACCGGGTGCGCCCTTGTTGGCCCGTACCCGTTTCCACGCTTGCTCCATATTCGCACTTGATAGTATCCGCTCCAGTAGGTGTTGCTCCGGGGGTGGCTGGTCAATGACGCGCTCCATGGGCATTCCCCCGGTCGGGTTCTCTATGTCATGAAAGCTCATTGAGGCTTCTCCCCTTTTCTTCGTTCGGCCCTTCGGCGGGGTAAGGCTTCCGGGGTTCTTCCCCGGCTTGTTTCCAGCCGTCCAATCGCAAGGGGACGGCGTCCGACGCCTACTATGGCTTTTGCTGACTTCTGCCCGATACCCGGCATGTTGCCATGCAGGGCGCAGCCCCAAGCAACTGAGACGGCAATCCGGACAGATCTCCCCGGATAAGAACGTGAACTGTCACTACACAACCGCAGCATTTACCACTTCTCCTGAATCCATGGGACTTCGCCATGTCGTGCTGACTTGCCCGGATGATGGCCTTGTATGCTGTTTCTGTACGTCGGCTCATAGCTTTGCGCTCCGGCTTCCTCCAGACCCCTCCTCGCGGAGACGCCCTTGCCTTCGGCTAGTACTTTTGCCCCGTCTCTCGACGGTACTGGATTCAAATACAGGGGACTTGCACCCCATAAGTTCACGCCCATGACGGGCGTACACCACACCGTTCGACACCGACCGGGCGATAAGGCTACCCGGACGGGTCAACGGCGCAGACGTTAGGCCGCACGGAGTAAGCACTTTAATTTGGAGGTCGTCATGACCAAACCTCTCAGTCAAATTGGATTCTGGTCTGGGGTGGCCGCCTTTGCGTCCGTGGTCGCCTACGATGTAGTGCAGACCCTACAGATCGTGGGCGTGCTTCGCTTCCCACTGGACGAAATCCTGATCTACGGAACGTCGCTCTGCATCGTCGTTCCATTCGTATTGGTAATGCTCTCGCTTCACTACCTAACTCCAGACAACAAGCGCTTCTGGACTCATGCGTCGCTTATCTTCACGACGGTCTATGCGGTTTTTGTTACCGCCAATTACGTTGTCCAACTCGTGACAGTTGTCCCCGCAAAGATGGCAGGTGCTTCCGACGCTGTTCGTCTTCTGGACCAGACCCCTCATTCACTTTTCTGGAACTTCGATGCGATAGGTTACATATCGATGGGCCTCGCGACCCTGCTGGCCGTTCCGGCGCTCGGCAACGCTGGCTTTGAAAGGCGGGTCAGGATGTCCTTTTTGGCCCACGCTCTCGTGACGCCCCTGATAACCATCGTCTATTTCTATCCAACGTTCTCCCAAGAGCTCTTGTTGCTCGGCTTTCCGTGGGCAATCACGGCGCCGCTTTTCATGATAATGCTTGCCATCATGCTTCGGAGACGGGGCGGCATATCTGTACCACGGGAGACCGATGGAAGTGTCGGCGGTTCGGCGTAACAAGGCAATGACCCTGGCGGTCGCCTGCTGCGCCCGCAGGTTATTTCCAGGCCGTTGGCGACAAGGATATCCATAATGAGTTCATACGATGACATTATTAAAATGATGAAGGAAACCGAGCGAATGCTTGCTCCGATCAGAGATTATGAACGCATGTTCGGTCATAATGCCCAACAATACTTAAAAGACAGGAACACAGAGGGACTCCCATAAAAATATAAGTTTCTCACACAGAAATTTATGGACTTATGGGCGTCCCGCTCCGCCATTTTCCTTTCAAAACATCGTCGGCTGGATGGTGAACAGGTCCCCATGATCATGCAGTTCTCCGGGAAACGTCACCAGTCAGTGCCGGAACGACGGAAACACCATTGTGTTACGCCCCCGTCTGTAGTAGAACATTTCTCGCGGACAACATTCTTGAAAGCGAGGCCCCCATGACCCGCACCCTACCCCGTCAACCACCGCAGTATCGCTGGCTCATCTTCGGGGTTCTCTCCATAGGATATATCCTGGTGTTCTTTCATCGCCTCTGCCCAGCCGTGGTAGCAGTGGACATGATGCATGACCTCCACGCCAGCGGTGCCCTGATCGGGCTGCTCAGCTCCGCTTATTTCTACCCCTACGCCCTCATGCAGATTCCCACCGGACTGCTTTCCGATTCCTGGGGACCTCGACGCACCATCAGTCTTTTTCTGATCATTGCCTGTGCCGGATCTGTCCTCCTGGCCATGGCGCCAACCCCCTTCTGGGCCGTCACCGGCAGGGTCCTGGTTGGCCTCGGAGTATCCACCCTCTTCGTCTGCACCCTGAAGATCCTCTCCCAGTGGTTCCATGCCAGGGAGTTTGCATCCATGACCGGCCTCTTCATGGCCTTGGGAGGTCTCGGCTCCCTGGCTGCCGCCGGCCCGCTTGCCTACCTGAGCTCCTGGATAGGATGGCGGACATCCTTTTTCCTCGTGGGAGGAATCACTCTCCTGGTGGCACTTCTGGTCTGGCTGGTAGTCCGCGACAAACCCGAGGAGTTCAGTCCAGAGGATGCAGTACGGAATTCCGAACCATCCTCGGCACCCCGCTCTCTTGCCAGGGGAATCCGGACTGTTCTCTCCGAGCCTGCTTTTTGGCCTTTTGCGATCTGGTTCTTCTTCAACAGCGCCATCTATTTTTCGTTCGTCGGCCTCTGGGGAGGCCCCTACCTGATGCATGTTTATGGGATCAGCAAGGGGGAAGCCGGCAATATCTTGTCCTTTTCGGCCATTGGTCTCATGGTTGGAAGTCCCCTCGTCAGTTATCTCTCCAACAGGGTTTTCCGCGGGCGCAAACCGGTGATCGTTCTGTCAAGTATCATGGCCCTGTGCCTGACGGCCGCCCTCGCCTTCGCGACAGCCGAATTGCCTCACCCGGCCCTCTACTTGATCAGCTTCGGTTTTGGCGCAACAACCGGTTCCGCCGTTGTCATTGCCTTCACGGCCGTCAAGGAATTGTTTCCGCTGCAGATTGCCGGCACCGCCACCGGTCTCGTCAACCTGTTTCCTTTTGCCGGCGGCGCCGTATTGCAGCCGATACTGGGAGTGATTCTGGAACAAAATGGTCGGGTGTCGGATGCTTTCACCACCACAGGCTACGCCGAAGCCTTTTTCATGCTCTTTCTCTGCGGAATCCTTGCCTGCACCTGCAGTTTTTTCATTCGGGAGACGTTTGTTCACCACCCTGCAGCAAAGTGGCCAACGACTGAAATCCCGGTACCCCCTGAAACTTCAGCAGATAGAAACAGCAAAAAATAAGGGAGCAATCAGCGGGGGATCCCCGGGACGCTCCCCACAAGAAGTCTTTGCACCATCCATTCTCATCTGCTGCCGCTTTGCCGCCCTTTCGATTCTCAGAACATGAACCTTCGCATCCGGATGTTCAAGAGTATACCAAGACCTACCATGGTGGTAATCATGGATGTCCCACCATAGGAAAACAACGGCAGCGGCACACCGACCACCGGAAAGAGTCCGATCACCATCCCGATATTGATAATTATATGCCAGAAAAGCATGGCCGACACTCCCACCGCCAGAAGGCTGCCGAAGTGGTCGTTGCATCTGCGGGCGATGTTGAGGCCCCAGAGGACCAGGGCCAGGTAGAGAAGCAGCATGACCAGGCATCCGGCAAAACCCCACTCCTCGGAAAAAACGGAAAAGGCAAAATCCGTGTGCTGTTCGGGAAGAAAACGGAGTTGAGTCTGCGTTCCCTGCATGAAGCCTTTACCGATCAATCCTCCTGAACCGACGGCAATCTTGCTCTGAATGATGTGATAGCCACTTCCTAGCGGGTCCCTCTCGGGGGAGAGGAAATTCAGTACCCGTTCTTTCTGATAGTCCCGCAGGTAGAAATGCCAGCCGAGGAAAACCGTAGGAAGCGCTGCCAGCAAAAGGGTTACGATCGCCCGCAGGCGAATTCCCGCGTAGAGAATCATGGACAAGGCAATAAGTACCACGAGGGTCGCGGTGCCGAGGTCGGGCTGCTTCATGATGAGAATGGCCGGAACGCCCAGAAGAAGAAAGGGATTAACGAGATCCTTGAGAGTCAGCCTGCCCGGTGCGGTAAAATTCGCCAGGTAGTGGGCAACGACCATAATTATGACGATCTTCATCAATTCCGACGGCTGAAAACTGAACAACCCCAGATTCAGCCAGCGGGTTGCCCCCATGGTGGTTTTCCCCACAAAAAGCACCACCAGCAGGAGAACCGTCAAGACCCCGTAAAACCAGTAGGCCACATCCGCGAAGAGATGATAATCGATACTGCAGACCTGAATGACAATGAACAAACCGATAAGGATCCAGTAGACCTGTCTGATGGCATAGGAGGTATCCTGCATGGAATAGGATGCCGTTGCGCTGGCAATATTCACCACACCGATCCCGGCAATTATTAAAACCAGAAAGAGTAACCCCCAATCGAAATTGGTAAAGAGTCTTCGATCAATCATAGCCGTTCTGCTCCTCTGCGTTCTGCTCCTCTGGAACCAGGGTATCGGTTTCGGTCTTCTTGGAGATCTCCCGTGGCGTCGCGGAGGAATAGGTTTTCTGAATTACCGGCTTCTTTATCACCCCTGTTCCCTCGAAGTAGGTGCGCAAGATTTTACCCGCAATAGGTGCGGCGGCAGAGCCGCCATGCTCACCATGTTCCACAACAACGGCAACGGCAATTTCCGGTTTATCATAGGGTGCAAAAGCCACGAAGAGTGCATGGTCACGATACTGGTAAGGAATTTGTCCCCGTCGGTTGCTGAGCTTTACGACCTGGGAGGTACCGGTTTTACCGGCCACCTTCACCTCGTAAAGTCGGGCAAACGCGCCGGTGCCGCCGCGTTCGTTGACAACGGCAAAGAGTCCCTCCTTGACAGCACGCCAGGTTTCTTTCCGGAGAGACTCCCTCCTGACAACGGCAGGATGGAATTCCTGCAAGACTGTCCCCTCCGGACTTACGACTCTCTTCACCAGGTGGGGAGCGTAGACCGTTCCCTCAGTGGCAACCACGGCGGTCATGGCCGCGAGCTGCAGGGGAGTTGTCAAAACATACCCCTGTCCGATGGCCACGGAAAGGGTCTCGCCACTAAGCCACTTTTTCCCGTATTTTTCCTCTTTCCATGCCTTCGTGGGCATAAGCCCCGCTTTTTCATTCTCCAGACCTATGCCGAGGGGTTTGCCAAGGCCGAACTTCGTGGCATAGAATGCCAGCTTGTCCACACCGAGCCTTTCACCCAGACGATAGAAGTAAACATCGCATGACTCACGAAGAGCCTTTCTCAGGTTTACCGTCCCATGACCTTTCCTGTTCCAGCAACCGTAGGACCTGTTACCGAACTTGTAGGAACCCGTACAGGTAACAGTGGTGTCCTCGTCGACCAGACCCTCTTCCAGACCGGCAAGTGCCGTAATGATTTTGAAGGTCGAGCCGGGAGGGTATTGCCCTTTCAGGGCCTTGTTTTCGAGGGGATGGCGCTTGTCAGTCAGGTAGCGATTCCAGGTTTCCGCAGGAAGTCTCCCGGCAAAAAGCGCAGGGTCGAAAGAAGGGTTGCTGACAAAAGCAAGCACCTCGCCGCTATTCACATCCAGTGCGACTGCAGCACCGGCCTGCTCCCCGAAGGCCGCCTCGGCCGCTTTCTGCAGCTTGAGATCAATGGTAAGGACAAGGCTGTTGCCCGTTATCGGGCTCCGCTCACTGACGGTCCGCAGAAATCTTCCCATGGCATCAACTTCGATCTGGCGTCCGCCGTTAATGCCGTGCAATTCCTTTTCCCAATTCCGTTCAATGCCGCTCTTTCCAACATAATCGCCGGGATTATACCCTTTGAAGCGGACATTCCCCATTTCCTGTTCAGAAATTTCACCAAGGTGTCCGAACAGATGTGCCCCGAGGAGACCATGGGCATAAGCCCGAATCGGATGCATTGCAACATCAAGCCCGGGAAGGGAAAGCCGGTTCTCCTCCAGAATTTCCAGCTGGTCGCGGGTAATGTTTGACGCCAATATGATGGGCTGGTAACGGCTCCTTTTACTTCCCTTCAGCCATTTCTCGGCCAATTCGGCTTCATCCATCCCCACAAGCCTGGACAAACTCTTCAATAGACCATCCTTGTCGGTGACTTCCTGGGGAATCACGGTAATACTGAAAGAGGGAAGGTTATCCACCAGGATTTCCCCGTTCCGGTCGAGAATCGTTCCCCGTGAAGCGGCGACAGGTGCAAGACGTAGGCGGTTGTTTTCAGAGAGATTCTGAAATTCCTCGGCTTTTACGATCTGTAGATACCAGAGACGCATCAACAGCACAAAAAACAGTATCGAAACACCGATAGTCAGGAAGAGCAGGCGCCGGGAGGGATCTCGTACCTCACGAATGAAGCGTTGATTTTTCATGGAAACTCCTCCCTGCCTGCATGTGAAAAAAGGACAGCAACACATACGGAAACAAGAGCTGTTGCAAGCCCTTGGGGAAAAATTGCGCCTAAAATCGAGGAAAATGCTCCTTCAGAAGAAGACAGAAGCAGTAGTAGAAATTGGATTCCGGCATTCAGAACAACAGCCAGTACAGTACCAAGAACCAACAGGGCTCGACTTCCCGTGTACAGCCGGGCAGACGCCTCATGAAAGAGGGTGAAAATCAGCAGGTAGGAGAATGCATTCAGACCGAAATAAATCCCACTGAAAGAATCCTGGATAAGTCCGAGCAAAAAGGAGCAAGGCGCCCCAAAGCGGAAGCCGGAGCGAAAACCGAAGTAGACGACGAAAATAAGAAGTACGTTCGGCTTGAAGGGATCTGCCAGGTAAACGGGGAAGATGTTTACCTGAAAAATGACCCCGATGATGACGAGTACGAGAATATTGAGATACTTGATAAGCATAACCTTAGGGGGAAAACCCGTTCAAACTGATTGTTGCGCTGATTTCTCACGGTAACCTGACCGAGGATACTCAGACAGCGAGCCCTGATACGGCACCTGAGCTGAACTGTTCATGGCATTTCACGCCAACGACATGAAAGTAACCGGCTATTGAAGTAAAACCAGAACTTCTTCGAGACGTGACATGGAAACGAATGGCCTCAACTCCACAGTTTGAAAGATTCCGTATTCACCCTTCTTCACCATGGTAACTTCTCCTAACGGAAGAGCATTAGGAAACACCCCCCCGATGCCGGAGGTAACGATAACATCCCCCACTTTTACGTCTTCCCCCCGTTGAGAAAATTCCAGGGAACAGAGCTGGCCGCTTTTCCCCTTCACCACCCCTCGGGCACGGGAACGTTGCACGGTGGCGGCAATCGCGCTGGCATTATCCGTCAACAGCAGCAGTCGGGAACTTGTGGAAGCCACGCGGACAACACGACCGACCACCCCGGCCGAAGCAACCACCGGCATGCCTTCCCGCACTCCGTCAACGGAACCCCGATCAATCACGACGGTCCTGAACCAGGGAGTGACATCCTCTCCAATGACTCTGGCCGCAACGGAGGGCACACGCAAGGCATTCCGCAGATCCAGCAACTTCTGCAGGCGTTCATTGGCCAGAACAGCTTCATTATTCTGGATCACCTGTGCATTCAGCTGCTTTACCGATTTACGCAACCGATCGTTTTCCTTTCGAACGTCGACCAGGGAAATATAATTATCCCAGATCCCCGCGAAAAAACCGTTGACCCGAAAAACAATTCCGCCAACTGGGGCGGATATCGTAAGAATGGTCCGTTCGAAGGCGTTCGTATTCTCCTTCTGGCGCAGGTGGAGAGAATAGAACAGGAGAGCGGCCAGAAGGGCAATACCAGCCATGACACGGACACTGTGTTTTCCTATAAAATTGAGCATTGTCCCAAAACTGCGAAGGGAGGAGACTCATCTCCTCCCCTGCTTTCCGTTAAAACTTTCGAGAATTATTCTAATCAGTCAAGAAGGAATGGTGAATCTTCGACTTCTTCGTGACGAACTTCATCAACGGGGCTCTTCTTTCCTTCGCCGGCGTAGAGCCTGTCAGGGGCGTTGAACACCAAACCGTTTTCAATACCGACATTCTTGTAGGCATGCACAACTCCCGGCGGAACAATCACCATCCGGGGAGCATCGAGTCCGGCATAAAAACTTTGACCGATACCGAAGGTCGGCGAATCAGGCCGTGCATCCCAGAGATAGATTTTAAAATTCGACGGTCCAAGAAAACAGAAATAATCAGTCTGATCCACATGCTCATGGGGGCCACGGGCAACGCCCGGCTTTGTCATGGAAAGGTAGGACATCGCCGGCGTCATCAGGCCATCAAGCTCGTCGAGCCGGAACAGTTCCGAAAGCCACCCCCGGTCATCTAGAAACTTCGTAAGTGGCCGCACCACCACATCATGAATTTTACCCGGTTTATAGGTACGTGTCTTTTCCGTCATCTTACAACTCCTTGTGCGAAATTTCCGCTAAGACACGGGAAAGATAGTCACGATACCCTGACTTCGGTGTCTCGGCAATTGCCTTTTTCATACCGTCTGCATTGATAAAGCCTCGCCGGAAGGAAATTTCTTCCAGACAGGCAATCTTCAGTCCCTGTCGTGCCTCGAGGGTACCGATGAAATGGCTGGCCTCGAGGAGACTCTGGTGTGTGCCGGTATCGAGCCAGGCAATCCCTCTCCCCAATCTCTCGACCCGCAACTCGCCACGTCGCAGATATTCGAGATTCAGGTCGGTAATCTCCAGTTCGCCGCGGGCGGAAGGATGCATTGTCTTGGTTATTTCCACCACCTTGTTATCGTATAGGTACAGACCCGGCACGGCATAATGGGTCTTGGGATTCGCCGGTTTCTCTTCAATACCGATTGCCTGCCCGCTCTCGTCGAATTCGACCACTCCGTACCGTTCGGGATCGTGGACATAGTAGCCGAAAATCTTCGCTCCACTTTCGAAGTCCGCCATGGCCTTGTCTAGCCCCATCTTGCCGTAGAAGATGTTGTCGCCGAGGATCAGGCAGACTGAATCATCGCCGATAAAATCTTCGCCGACAAGGAAGGCCTGAGCAATCCCTTTCGGCTCCGGCTGAACCTTGTAGCTGATGCTGATTCCCCACCGGGAACCGTCTCCGAGCAGCGCCTGGAAGCGGGGGGTGTCATGGGGAGTCGAGATGATCAGGATATCCCGAAGTCCCGCCATCATCAGCGTCGCCAGGGGGTAATAAATCATCGGCTTGTCATAGACCGGCTGCAGCTGTTTGCTGGCAACGAGGGTTAGTGGATAGAGCCGGCTGCCGGCCCCTCCTGCGAGAATAATTCCTTTTTGAATCGCCATAATCGAGTAGATCCTTCAGTGTATTCGTATTTCGCTAAAATCGCAAAGCTCTGCTTGATTATTATCACAGGGAAAGAAAACCCGTCAAACAATTATCCACGCAAATCATCACCGCTGCAAATCCTCTCTGATAATCGCCCCGGCAGCGGCCAGGAGGTCGTCAACAATCGTCACATCCTCCGGAACCGGCTCAGACGACTTGCCGCCGTACCCCGTCCTCACCAGAAAGCAGCGGCAGCCGACAGCACGTCCGGCTGTCGTATCGCTCAGCTTGTCGCCGACAAGGTAGGACCCGGCAGGATCAAGAGAAAAATCAGACACCGCCTGCTCCAGCATGCCGGGCAGCGGCTTGCGACACGAACAGTCTACCGTATACTCTCCTAACCCATGATCAGGATGATGGGGACAGATATAGAAGCCATCAATTGCGACCCCATGGGCCAGCAATTCATGCTGGAGATGTTGATGAAGTTTGTCGACGGCCTCCAGAGAGTAATACCCGCGAGCTACGCCGGACTGGTTTGTGACCACAATGAGAAGAAAACCGGCCTCCTTCAGCAGACGCAAGGCCTGGGGAACTCCCGGCAGAAATTCGAAGTCCGCCACCTGGTGCAGATAGCCCTTTTCGACATTGATAACCCCGTCCCGGTCAAGGAACACGGCTTTATTTCTTCCCAAAATCGTACCTCCGTTAGCAAGTTTTCATCCGGAAACTCCAAAACAGTGCTATCCCCCGTTGGGCTGGGGATTTCTCGGAGTCTCTCGTACGGCTTCAGTGCAAGATGGCGACAGAAAAAAATTTGCCTGAATCCAGCAGACTGCCTGATCCGTGTGAAGGCTGATGACCGATTACGAGAGGCTTCGGGGAAGTTCCAGCCCAGCCCTGTCGAGACTTTCCGAGTTGATAACCAATAGTTTCACATCCGAGACTTTCCGAATTGAATCTAGCTATAATTCTGGAGAATCTTCTCAATAATATTTGTCGTGGACTTTCCATCCACGAATTCCACCAACTCGATCCTGCCGCCGTATGATTCCACCAGGTCCTTTCCCACAACCCGGTCAGGGGTATAGTCCCCGCCCTTTACCAACACATCGGGTCGCAGGGTTTCCAGAAGCCTGATGGGGGTATCCTCGTCAAAGATTACCACGTAATCGATACAATCGAGTGCGGCAAGAATGTGTGCCCGCTCGTGCTGATCGATGAGGGGTCGTTTTTCCCCTTTCAGGCGGCGAATGGAGGCATCGCTGTTCAAACCGAGAATCAGTAGATCGCCATAGGTTCTCGCCTTTTGCAGATACTTCACATGTCCAACGTGCAGCAGGTCGAAACAGCCATTGGTGAAAGCAACCCGTTTCCCTTTCCTTTTCTCTTCTTCGATGCAGGAGGCAAGGGCGTCCAGGTTTTTGATTTTGATGTCGCTATCCTGATGTTCGAGACGGATGGAACCCACAATCTCCTCGGCAGAAACGGTTGAGGTTCCAACCTTGCCGACGGCAATGCCTGCCGCCACATTGGCAAGCCGCGCCGCAAGCTCAAACGTGAGCCCGCAGGCCAGCGCAATCCCGAAGGTCGCCACAACCGTGTCGCCGGCGCCGGTAACATCGTACACCTCCCGGGCAACAGTCGGAATGTGGACTTCTTCTCCACCATGAAGAAAGAGCGACATCCCCTCGGCGCTTCGGGTGATCAGGAGGGCATGGTACTCGCCTTCAGCGAGCAGGATGTCCGCAGCACGACGGAGGCTGGCATTATCAGTTATTGCGATGCGCGAAGCAACCTCGGCCTCTTTGCGGTTTGGCGTGATGATGGTGGCTCCCCGGTACTTGAGGTAATCAGTGCCCTTCGGGTCGACAATTACCGGAATGCCCCGCTCTTTAGCGGAACCAATGACGACGGAAAGCACCTTGGGGGTAAGAAGGCCTTTGCCGTAATCGGAAATCAGGATAATATCCCAGACATTGTGCCGATCGCTGACATAGGCCAGAATCTTCTCTTCGAATTCCGGGGAAACATCCTCCCGGGTCTCCCGATCAATCCGGACAATCTGCTGATTGGCGGCAAGCACCCGGGTCTTCTTGCTGGTCATGCGCATCGGGTCCTCGAAGACACCGGTCACATCAACGCCCTTGCCGGTAAAGGCATGGCGAAGAATAGTGCCGTTCTCATCACCGCCGATCACGCTGCAGATTGAAACTCCGGCACCAAACGCCACAAGATTGTTCACCACATTCCCTGCCCCACCGAGTCTCATATCCTCCCGACTCACATCCACCACCTGAACCGGTGCCTCGGGAGATATGCGTTCGGCCTTTCCCCACAGGTATTCATCAAGCATCAGATCACCAACCACCAGGGCACGGAGACCTTTTACCCGCATGAATAGTGATTCAGCATCTTTGCGATCCATGGGCATGGCTCTTATTCTCCTGTAACAGCTGTTGAGATTCCCATCCGGTCCAGGATGCCAGCAGCCAGAAGGGGAAGCATGATTTCATGGTGACCGGTAACAGTGTAGCCCTTGCTCTTGCCGGACGTGGGCCTTTTCACCACATTCTGCAACGGCCGGTAATGCTGCTGCATGTCGAAGTTCGCCGTGGTGAAATTATCCACATGGTAGCCGAGGTTCTGGACAATGGAGAGGGCCTTGAGAAAAACCTCCGGCAGGAGAACCGCACTGCCGACATTGAGATAGACACCACCGTCGCCCAACTCGGAAATCACCGAGGCGAAGATCCGGAAATCGGTATAGGAGGCCTGGCCGATCACTGCGCCGTCAGCGGTCGGATGCTGGTGGACGATATCGGTACCGATCGCAACATGCACCGTAACGGGGATATTTTTTTCCCGGCAGAGTGCCAACAGACTCCAGTCCTTGTGGGGATTGCCGTTATCGAGGATGAACTGACCGACGGCTTCACCGAAACCGATCCCGCGGGCAACCCCCTCCCGAAGGGCACGATTGATGTCCCGCCCGGTTTCTTCGGCCATGCCGAACAGACCGCAGTGCAGCACCTTGCCCACATCCTCGCTTGTTTCACCGATCAGTGAAAGTTCATAGTCGTGAATGGCGACCGAGCCGTTGACGGCAAAGGCGGTAATCGCACCCGCTTCAACCAGGCTCTTCAGTACCGGCTGAAGCCCGCATTTGATCACATGTCCGCCCATGGCCACCACTACCGGCTTGCCGGCGGCACGGGCTGCCACCACGGCATCGATAACCGCAAGGAGGTTTTGAGAACCGAGTTGGGCCGGCATCGAACGAAGAAGCTCGTCAACCGACATCCCCGCCCGGATCCCGGCGGCAGCATCCCGCCTCATCACAACCTTGTTGGAACGCTCCGCAAGCGGGTAGGTCTTCACCCCTGCCAGATCCAGCGGTTTATATTTCATTATTTCTTCTCCCCGAAAAGGGCCTGCTCCACCAGTTCACAGAGAATATGAATAATGGTGATGTGGCCTTCCTGAATTCGCGGCGTATCGTGTCCCGAAACGGTCAAATCGATATCCACCAGGCCCTTGATACTCCCCCCATCCTTGCCGAGCAGGCCCACGGTCCGGCAGCCTTTTTCGCGAGCGAGGCGAAGCGCGGTAAGCACGTTCGGAGAGGAGCCACTGGTGGAAATGCCGATCACCACATCCCCCTCCTGGCCATGGGCTTCCACCTGACGGCGGAAAATTGCCTCATAGCCATAGTCGTTACCCACTGCGGTAAGAATCGATGTGTCAGTATTCAGGGCAATTGCCGGCAGGCCAGGCCGCTCGAGACGGAAACGGCCGACGATCTCGCCGGCCAGGTGCTGGGCATCAGCCGCAGATCCCCCGTTGCCCATGACAAGAAGTTTCTTCCCGTGCCGGAATGCATCCACGAGCAGTTCGGCAACCTGGATCATCTTCGGAGTGAGCTCACGTTCTAGAGCCTGCATCACCTCACGGTGTGAGAGGAAAGCGGCAGTAATTCTATCCTTCATTCAGACCTCCACAGGGGAAATACTCTTTTCAAACTCGGCAAAGGTAACGCCTTTTTCACCTTCCAGATCGAGAAGCCCATCCAATCCGGTCAGCACGCAAATATTTCGATAGGTATCGCGCAGCCGCGCGATGGCGGAGCGACAGGCACGGAACGGATAAAAGCTGGGAAGTTTGTGCAGCTGGATATTGTCATGAAGCGTGTGCAGGGAAGCGGAAAGGATCATGCGATAGACGGAAGGGGGCGCAAAGACAAAAAAATGATGACCACGGCGGGCTGCCGCCAGCATGGAATTGCACGCTTTCCCGACTGCCTCCTGATCGATATCCGGTGAGAGAATGGAACAGAAGACCTGCTCCTTTCCCCAGCGCTCCGTATAGGTAGCGATGCTTTTCAGCAGATTTTTTTCCCGGCGCTCAGGTGATCCATACCGGGTAGGTTCTCGATACAGGATTGGAGGTCCGGCAAGGCGGAGGGTGCGGAATCCGGACCGCTCTGCGCGGCGGGAGTAATCCTTCAGGCACCAGAGATCACCGTCAAGCCCCTCATCGAAACCGCCGACGGCGCCATAGAGGTTTCGTGTAATTCCGAGGGCGGAAAAGGATCCGCAGAGCGCCTCTACAGCACAACACTTCGGCTTTTTTGTCCGAAAAGGGGCCGTCCCGGAGAGCTCGAGCCGGGGAACAAGTATCCCCGCGTCGGGACGGAGCGCTGCTTCCTGAAAGGATTCAAGCCAGCCGGGTGTAACACGAGAGGTCGAACGCATCACCACAACAAGGGGCGCTGAAGCCTTTGCCAAGCCCCGGTTGACCGTGGCAACGTAACCATGGGCACTTTCACTTCGCAACAACAGCGCCCGACTGTCCAGAAAGTCCGCAAACTCCTGGAGCAGCTGCTCGGTTGCCTGATCGCTGCCGGTATCCAGAAGGATCAAGCGAACGTCAGGGGAATGTTCCACAAGAGTAGCGAGACAGTCGCGGGTTTCCGTCGGCATGTTCCAGACGGGTATGATGATATCGGTTCCTGCACTGCTCATTCACATGATCCGAATATGGCGGGACAGGGGCCTCCGCACGCGGAGGCATGAACTCCGAAGATAGGCTGAAAGAAAATTCGGCAGGGGACAGGATGTTTTCCGTGCCTGAAAAGAACAAAAAGTCGTAGCCATGCAGAAACGATCGTCCCGATGATGCCTAGGAGCCTGTCCGAAAAGACGAAATCAGGAACTGATTGCCACCCGGCGCAGCAGATTCAATTCATCGAGCACCTTGCCTGATCCGAGCACAACGCAGGAAAGCGGGTCTTCGGCAATCACCACCGGCAGACCGGTCTCTTCACGGAGCAACAGATCAAGGTTGCGCAACAGCGCCCCGCCGCCGGCAAGAACAATCCCTTTGTCCACGATGTCGGCAGCCAGTTCGGGGGGAGTTCTTTCCAGACAGATCCGGACCGCTTCCACGATGGCATTCACCGGTTCGGAAAGCGCTTCCCGGATTTCGTTGGAATCGATTTCCGTTGTCTTGGGAATCCCGGAAACGAGATCGCGGCCCTTGACCTCCATGGTCTGCACCGTATCATCAGGATAGGCCTCGCCGATCTCGATTTTGATGTGTTCGGCCATTCGCTCACCGATCAGCAGGTTATACTTGCGCTTGATGTACTGGACAATTGCCTCGTCCATCTTGTCACCACCGACACGGACGGATTTCGTATAGACGATGCCGGCCAGGGAGATAACCGCCACCTCGGTTGTGCCACCGCCGATATCGACGATCATGTTGCCGCTTGCCTCGGTAATCGGAAGTCCGGCACCGATTGCCGCCGCCATCGGCTCCTCAATGAGGTATACTTCCCGTGCGCCCGCTGATTCGGCCGACTCCTTGACCGCTCGTTTTTCCACCTGGGTAATGCCCGAGGGCACACAGATAACAATGCGGGGACGAACAAGGGTCTTGCGATTGTGAACCTTGTGAATGAAATAACGGAGCATTTCCTCGGTAATGTCGAAATCGGCAATAACGCCGTCTTTCATGGGGCGGATGGCGGTGATGCTGCCCGGTGTGCGGCCGAGCATCTTTTTTGCTTCCATCCCGACCGCAAGCACCTTTTGCTGGCCGCCATAGGTCTTCTGAACAGCAACCACCGAAGGCTCTCGGACGACGATACCCTTCCCCTTCAGATAGACAAGGGTGTTTGCAGTCCCCAGGTCAATAGCAAGATCGCTTGAAAACATGCCGAATATATAATCAAATATCTTGAGCATCACTGCTCCCTTCATCGTGAATTTAGTGTTTCATGGCTACAAACATCAGAATGGTGGATCGTAACAAAAACAGCCACCGCTGGCAAGGAAGAAAATCGGCTTAGAGCTTGTCCGTAAATAACGTTCCGAGAGATCGCGCCCGGATTCATGTCGGATTTGGACGGGATGATTGAGCAAAACCGCTGGCGTAGCATGGCTACGTCGAGGATTCTGCGATTGAGGACAGGTCAAAGGCGGCATGAAGACGGGATGCGAGTCCGGAATGCTTATTTACGGACAAGCTCTTAATCTCCAGTTGCTTTTGAACCTTGAATATATTAGTATGCCGTGCCGTAAATAGTAGTTTTTCTCGATAATTTCCCCCACAAGGAGTCCTCAGCCAATGCTTGGAATCATGAGAAAGTACAAACAATCAGTCGTTATAAAGATTGTTTTCAGTATTATCGTCCTCTCTTTCGTCGGTACCATTTTTCTCATCTGGGGAAAAGGAGAGGAAGGGCTGGATAGTTCCGGCTACGCCGTAAAAGTAAATGGTGAAAAAATTCCCTATGATGAATATCTCAAAAACTATGAGCAGGCAAAAAGTTCTATTCAACAGATTTACGGCCAGCCGGTCACACCTGAACTCGAGAAACTGTTGAACCTGCGCAAAAGCACCCTCGACAATATGATCAGCAGGGTACTTATCAGGCAGGAAGCAAAAAAGATGGGAATCAAGGTCTCCAACGATGAACTGGTGGCTGCCATAGACAAGATGCCCTACTTCCAGAAGGATGGTGTTTTCGACAAAAATATCTACCAGCAACTACTGAAAACGAATCATCTTACCCCCAGCGCCTTCGAGAACGGCATTCGGGAAGATCTGATGATTTCCAAGGCCGGCAAATCGGTCGCCGACAAGGTAACCCTCACCGACCAGGACCTTCTCCTCTACTTCAGGAAAACAAATGACAAGATCGACTTGCAGTATGTCTCTTATTCACCAGCCGAGGTACGGAGCAGCGTCACGGCAACCGACCAGGAACTGACCTCGTACCTTCAGCAGCACGAAAAGGAGTTCAAGACCCGGGAAGAAATCAAACTGGACTACATACTTCTGAGTCCGGCCAAGCTCCTGCCAACGCTCACCGTAAACGACGCTGAAATCCAGGAATACTATCAGAAAAATATTGACCGCTACCAAGGCAACGGTGGGATTCTTCCCTTTGCACAAGTAAAGGATCAGGCAAAAAGCGACGCCCTCACGTTCAAGGCGGCAAAACAATCCTATGAAACGGTAGCGATTGCCCTCAACAAAAACCTGGAAAAAAATGATCTCGCCGCAACCGCCCGCATGCTCGATGTGCCGGTCAACGAAACCGGCCTCTTTACCCTGCAGACCCCTCCGGCAGCACTGGCAGGGGAATCTGACCTCATCCAGAAGGCTTTTGCCACAAAGCAGGGAGAATTGGGCGGACCGGTGGAAACAGCGAAGGGCGTCTACCTCTTCAAGGTGACGGCAAGAAATCCTTCCGTTGTCTCTCCCTTGGCCAAGGTCAGGACAGAAGTTGAGAAAAGAGTACTCGACCAGAAATCATTCGAACTGGCACGAAAAAAGGCCGAAGAAGCCCTGCAGAAAATGCGGAACGGCCAATTCTCCGCTGCCCTTCAGACAACAGGAAGTTTCAGCTACGCAAGCGAGGGCAAAATTCCGCAGATCGGCACGTCGAAAGAGGCCATGGAGGCGGCAATTCAGCTGACAACTGCAGCTCCTGTCGCCGCGGTGCCGTTCAACATCAACGGCCGTTGGTACGCTATTCGCCTGAAGCAAAGGATCGAGGCGGATAATGCCGGATTCCTGACGGAAAAGGAAAAGATCCGAGCAACCCTCCTGCCGAAAAAGCAGCAAGAGGCCCAGGAAGCATGGTTGAAAGGTCTTCGGGATAAAGCAAAGATTGTCATCAACCCGGCCCTGAAGACGGACTAATCCGCAGTTCTCTTTCGACCTCAACCGCTATATACAACTCAAGGGGATGCCGTTCGGCATCCCCGCGCTATTTCTACCGACTAACAGGAGGCCCCCTTGAAAAAACTCGTTCTTTCAACCGACTTTCCCGACCTTCCGCTGGCAGCACGCGGCAAAGTCCGCGATATCTATGACCTTGGCGATGCGCTCCTCATCGTAACCACCGACAGGATTTCCGCCTTTGACGTGATTATGAACGAGGGAATCCCGGGCAAGGGAGAGGTTCTTACCAAAATTTCCGCCCACTGGTTCCGCCTGATGGAAGACATCATTCCCAATCACCTCATCGCGACCGATGTCAGGGAATTCCCCGCCGTGTGTACCAACTATGCAGACATCCTTGAGGGCCGCTCCATGCTGGTGAAAAAAGCCCGCCCCCTGCCGGTGGAGTGCATCGTCCGTGGCTATCTGGCCGGATCCGGCTGGAAGGAATACCGGGAAACCGGGGCCGTCTGCGGCATCACCCTCCCCTCGGGCCTCTCTGAGTCTTCACGCCTGGATGAACCCATATTCACACCATCCACAAAGGCTGAACTCGGCGACCACGACGAGAACATCCCCTTCGAAAAAATGGTGGAACTGTGCGGGAAAGACATTGCGGAAAAGGCTCGCAAGGCAACCCTGGACATCTACCGCAAGGCACGTGAGATCGCCGACAGCCGCGGCCTGATCATCGCTGACACGAAGTTCGAATTCGGCATCTGCGACGGTGAGTTGATTATCATCGATGAATGCCTTACCCCCGATTCCAGCCGCTTCTGGCCAAAAGACGGCTACCGCCCGGGATGCTCCCAGCCCAGCTTTGACAAGCAGTTCCTGCGTGATTATCTGGAAACCCTCGACTGGGACAAGACGGCGCCAGCCCCCCCGCTTCCGGAGGAAATCGTCCGGAAAACCGCCGAAAAGTATCGGGAAGCCCTGGAGAGAATCATTGCCTGACAGCACCAAAGCCCCGGAGACTACTCTTCGGGGCTTACGTACCTCAAAATATGCGCCCTTTGAAGCCTCCTTGTTTCGCAGTTGCCTTCCCCTCAGGTCACACCCACAGCAAACAGGGGCGCCGATATCACCCCCCGCTCCGAATCAAGTTTTCATGGAAGTTGTCGATAGGGTTACCATGAGGACATTTTCCTGTTCCATGCTACTTCGGGGACACGTATGAGCAGATCACTGTATATTCTCGTGGCAGTCGCCGTTTCTGCACTATTTCTTCTGCTTTTGGCAACTTCAAAGGTAATCATTGTACCCGGATTTGAAAAAGTTGAGGAACAGCAGGGGCTTCGCAACGTCGAACGGGTACTCGACATCGTCAGCAACGAACTCGCTGCCATGGAGCGAACCGCTACGGACTGGTCGGTGTGGGATGAACCCTATGCCTTCCTTGGGGGGAACAATCCCCTTTTTGTGCAAAGAAACCTGACGCCCGAGACCTACACCTACCTAAAAACCGATATAATCGTCATCACGGCATCGGCTGGCCAAATTGTCTTTGGCAGGCAACTCGACCGGGACAGCAATAAACTGGTCCCACTTCCCGCGAACCTGCCCCGGCAGATCCTTTCCTGCCTTCATTTTCTTCCGGCGGCAGAGTATCAAAAAAGTCTCACCGGAGTGCTGCTTTTACCCGAAGGCCCCTATCTCATATCTGCCCGACGCATCATCGATTCCCAGGGAAACGGCCCGAGCCGCGGCCTGCTCCTCATGGGACGCCGACTCGGTACGGCGGAAACAGCCGAATTCTCCCGTATTGCCCATTCCACCGTTTCCATGAAACCTGTTACCGAGGTCCCCTCTGCACTGACAGGCAAACTTGCCCAACTGCCGCCTGACGTCTCACCGGTGCTGTTCAGAACCGTAGACGGATTTCGGTCGGAAGGGTACGGCATGATTCGGGACATATACGGAAAGCCGGCTCTGATAGTACAGCTTGAGCTACCAAGGACGGTCTACAGCACGGGAAAGAAGGCGGTCCGCTATTTCATCGTATGGATTATGGGGATCATCCTGCTTGCCGCTTTCGGGGGGGTATTCCTGTACCGTAAACTTGCCAAGTCGCAGCGGGAAAGGAACGAGCATGACGCGCTCTACCGATCGGTAGTCAGCCAGTCAACAGAGGGAATCCTGCTGGTGAACCAGGAAAACGGGATCCTGCTGGAAGCAAACCCCGGTATCCATCGTATGCTCGGTTATGATGACGGCGTTCTTGTTGGCAGTCTTCTCTCCGCAATTGCTGACGGAGACCCGCTGACTCTGGCCAACTGGCTGAGGGACGCAGCATCAGAAAATCGCTCCGGAAAAACAGAGTTCCTGCTCCGTCACCGCAACGGCACGACAGTACATGCGGAAGTGGGGACAGGCGAAGTCCTGTTTCAGGGGAAAAAGAGTATCTGTCTTTCGGTTCACAACATCACGGATCGCATCGTGGCCGCCGAGGTGCTCCGCAAGGCCAATGAAGAGCTGGAAATTCGGGTGAATACCCGGACTGCCGAACTGTCTGCCGCCAACGAGAAATTGCAACGTGACATTGAGGAACGGCAACGGGTGGAGACAGCACTCCGCAAAGAAGAAAATATCCGGCGCAACATGTTCGAAGCGATACCTGACATGCTCACCGTACTAGACCGGGAGTTCCGCATCGTCCACTCGAACTGGGGTGGCGGATATGACTATGTCCCGGTGGAGCAGCGGGAAAAGAACCTCTGTTGCTATGACGCTTTTTACCCTGGGCAGGGCGAGAGGTGCAAGCCTTGTCACGTCCACAAGGTTTTTACGACGGGCAAGCCGGTCTACGAGGAAAAGCATAATCCCCGGATCGGGCAGGTAGAGGTACGCGCCTATCCCATCTTCGACGAATCCGGACAGGTTATCATGGCCATCGAGCATATCCGGGATATTACCGAGCGGAAAAAGCTGGAAGAGGAAAGAGTCAAGTCCCAGAAACTGCAGTCACTCGGGGTGCTGGCAGGGGGTATCGCCCATGACTTCAACAACATTCTGACCGGAGTGATGGGAAACATTTCCTTGGCCAGAATGATGGCGCAACCTGACAGCAAGCTGGCCGGGAGACTTGAAGAGGCGGAGAAGGCGACTCAGCGGGCAGGAGACCTGACACAGCAGCTCCTCACCTTCTCCCGAGGAGGGGAACCGGTAAAAAAATCAGCCGACATCAAACAGTTGGCCATGGACTCGGTTTCGTTTGTCTTGCGTGGTTCAAATGTCAGATGTGATTTTTCCCTCCCTGATGATCTATGGCCTGTAGAAGTAGATGCCGGGCAAATGAACCAGGTCTTCAATAACCTGGTCATCAATGCCGACCAGGCCATGCCCGAAGGCGGCATAATCAGAGTCCTGGCGGAAAATACGGTAATCGGACAGGAAAAACTGCCGATCCTTCCCGAGGGGCGGTACGTGAAAGTTTCCATCCTGGACCAGGGCACCGGCATCCCCGAATCAAATCTCGGCAAGATCTTTGACCCATACTTCACCACCAAGGCCAAGGGGAACGGCCTTGGTCTGGCCACCGTCTACTCGATCATCAACAAACACGGTGGATTGATAACCGTTGAGTCACCGGCAGGGATCGGCGCAGCCTTCCATTTCTTCCTTCCTGCAGCGAAACAGGAGCCGGACGAGAAGCAGCATGAGAACCTGCCGTCAACTTCGGGGAAGGGTAAAATTCTTATCATGGATGACGAGGAGATAATCCGGGAAGTCGCCGGAGAGATCCTCCTTCATCTGGGATACACGGTGGAATACTGCAGCGAAGGATCCGAAGCAATCACCAAGTACAAGCTGGCCGGCAAAACAGGGGAACCCTATGCCGCTGTCCTGTTGGACCTGACCATTCCAGGCGGGATGGGCGGTAAGGAAACGATGAAACTCCTGCTGGAGATAGACCCCGACGCAAAGGGGATTGTTTCCAGCGGCTATTCCAATGATCCCATTCTCTCTCATTACGGTGAATACGGCTTCTGCGGCGTCGTACTGAAGCCCTATGCAATCAGAGAGATCGGCAGGACAATGCACGAGGTTCTTTCCGCGTCACGGCAGCAATAACGCCGGCCCCGTTGGGCAACTGCAGCGGCAAGCGTCGCAGATCCTGAAATCCCGCAACTGACAACATCTCCTCCAGCTGTCCCCAGGAATAGGCCTGGCCTTTCTCGGTACCAAGCAGCATATTCAAGGAAAAAAGTGCCGGAAATATCGGCCCATCCAGGGTATCTTCCAGAATGAACTCCTGAATCAGGATCAGCCCTCCCGTCGCAAGCGCCTCCTGCACCTTTTCCAATACCACCGCGCAGCCTGCTGCGCTTTCTCCATGCAGGATATGGGAAAGCCAGGCAACATCAAACGGCCCTGCCAAAGGGTCAGCAAGAAAGTCACCCTGAGCGAAGGCAATCCTGTCGGAAAGTCCGAACCGGTCAATCGTTTTCTCGGCAAAGGGACGTGTCGAAGGAAGATCAAAAACAACGGCGGAAAGGCCGGGATTGTGCCGGCAGAAATGGATGGCATAGGTTCCGGGGCCACCGCCAAGGTCCAGGAGACGCCAGCGGCTGCCAAGGTCTATATGGGGCACGATTCGCGGCGCAATCTGCATTGCAAGATCAAACATTCCCATCTCAAAGCTTTCCCGCAGTTCTTTCTCATCTCCATGGGAGTACTGATCCCGGATCGGTCCTCCGTTCCGGACAGCCTCATCCAGATGTGACCAGGAAGCCATCAGGAAGTGATGGTGGAGCAGGATATGACCAAGGTAGCGGGGAGAGGTGCGAGAAAGAAATTCGGCGGAAATGCCGGCAGCCGAAAAGGAATCATCGTGCTTTTCCAGCAAACCCATGGCCGTCAGGGCATGGAGCAACATCATGAGTCCGCGGACATCGCACTCCACCAGTTCGGCGAGTTTTGAAGCCGTGAAGGGACAGGCGGAAAGAGGTGTGAAAAGATCCAGCTTTACGCCCGCGTGTAAAGCGCAGGCGCTCCAGTAGCAATTCGAAAGGTTCAGCAGATCATTCGCAGCCCTGGAATTGTTTTCCATAAGGACCTCCTCAGCAGATTATTGAAAAGCTGCCGGCTATTCTTCCAGCAGCCTCTGCACAAACCGCAACGCACGTTCATAGACTCCAGGACGCTTCGACTCGCGAGGGCCGGCAATGTTAAGAGTCTGCACACTCAACGTGCGGATCCATCGAGTTGCCACAGTCGGGTCAGCATCCCTGTCCAACTGGATGACGAGATGCGGTTTCCGGTGTTTTTGCGCCAGCTGAACGGTCAACTCGCTGCCATCGGTAAGGTCCCCGAGGTTCAGGACCAGCGTAGCATCGGCAGCGACAACATTCTTCTCCGTTCGCGCACCGTATTCCGGAGAGTCAAGTTCATCCAGTGGATAGTGTTTGGGGATCTGCCCGTCCTCCGCACGCCTGCCGGCCGGACACCATCCTCCAACCACAATTCCATACCGGAGACCGGCATCCAGAGCCGCCCGGTCCACACCGGTTTGCCCTCCCGAGATGATTTTTTTCACTACCATGGCGTCATTCTCTCCAGGACCCACGAAAACATTGCCTTGATTGCGCCAAGTTCTTTACCGGCAGGGAGACTCTTCATCACCGACCTTCCCGGCAACTCGGGCATGCGCGCGGCAAAAAGGGCAAACACGATCTTCGACTCGCCGCACAATCCGGTTCGCCATCCCATCTGGCTTTCGGCGTGCATGTCTGCAAAGGGGGCACCACGCACAAATGGCGGCTAGAATCAGGTCCAACCGTTTGCCAATTCCGCTGGTCATTCGAAAACCTCCTTAGTATCCATCCGGAAAGTCTCGGCAGAGGCTGGGCTGGAACGTCCCCGAAGCCTCTCGTAATCGGTCGCCACCCGAGATGTTTATCGGGCAACCTGCCTGCTTCAAGCGCTTTCCTTGCTGTCGCTGTTGTGCCATGAAGCCGTACGAGAGACTCCGAGAAAGCCCCAGCCCAACGGGGGACAGCACTATTTGATGTTTCCGGATGAAACCTCCTTAGCATTGTATCGTATAGTGAGAATACCATGCCAAGGCGCTTGCAAGGTATCTGGGCACAAAACAAAAAAACTGGTTGGTCCAGAGGATTACGTATACCCATTAAGTTCTTACTGGTACTATCGAATCAATCATCGTCGTTTTGAGGTTCACCTGAAAAGATGTGAAACTTCTATGGTAAGATTGCTATTGAATCTTACCATAGTACCATGAGAAGATGGAAAGCCATTTTGTTACAAAGTTGCTGGACCAGCCTCAATACCGCTGGTCAACCTCAGCTGCAGCTGCGACATAAAAAGAGGGGTGACATGTCGAAGAAAATTGCGATAATTGGCGCGGGCCCGGGTGGATTGACTGCCGGCATGATCTTGGCTCGTCATGGGTATGATGTTGAAATTTTTGAGAAAGAAGGTTATGTCGGCGGCAGGAATGCGCCTCTCAAACTGGATGGGTATACCTTCGATACCGGACCGACATTCCTGATGATGAACTTTGTTTTGGAGGAAGTGTTCAGCCTGGCAGGCAGGGACGTTACAAAGTACCTGGAACAGGTCAAGCTTGATCCGATGTACCGGCTTGTGTTCTCAGATCTTGAGCTGTCCCCTTCCAGCGATCAGCAGAAGATGGAACAGGAGCTTGCCAGGGTTTTCCCGGGCAGTGAACCGGGCTACCGGAAATTTCTGAAAAAGGAAAAAATTCGGTTCGATGCCATGTATCCCTGCCTGAAAGTTGATTATTCCTCGTTCAGTTCACTATTTTCGGCAAACCTGCTGAAAGCGATACCGCATTTATCATTGGGAAGATCCATTTTTGAAAACCTCGGGGAATATTTTACGCCCGAGAAGTTGAAGCTTTCCTTCACTTTCCAATCCAAATATCTGGGAATGTCCGCCTGGGAATGCCCCGCGGCCTTCTCGATTATTCCCTTTATAGAACATTCGTTTGGCATCTTTCATGTTATCGGCGGGCTCAACATGATTTCACAGGCGATGAGCAAGGTTTTTGCAGAGCATGGCGGGAAATTGCGGCTCAATACGCCGGTTGAACGCATCCTGCTCCAGAATAAAACGGCCAAAGGCGTTGTTCTTGTCGGCGGCGAAAAAGTAGATGCGGATGAAGTTATCATTAATGCTGATTTCGCTTATGCCATGGCGCATCTGACCGGCAATGCCGTTGCGAAGTATTCCCCGGAAAAGCTTGATGCCATGGAATACTCCTGCTCCACGTTCATGTTGTATCTCGGGATTGACCACCGCTATGACATTCCGCATCACAATGTGTTTTTTGCGGATAAATATCGTGAAAACATTGAGAATATCTTTCACAACGGCCGTCTATCCGACGATCTTTCTTTTTACGTGCAGAATGCCTCGGTAACGGATCCGACACTTGCGCCAGTCGGTCATTCGACCATCTATGTTCTGGTTCCCGTACCAAACATGTCGTTCCCCATATCATGGGAAAACGAAAAGGAGCGGTATGCAGAAAAGGTGTTGGATGCGCTCGAGTCGCGGGCCGGACTTACAGGCCTGCGTTCACATATCAAGGTCAAAAAAATCATGACTCCTGACGATTGGCAGAACAGCTACCATGTCTACAAGGGGGCAACGTTTAATCTTGCGCACACCCTCCGGCAGATGTTGTATTTTCGCCCCCACAACGAATTTGAGGGTTTCAGGAACTGTTATCTCGTCGGCGGAGGAACCCATCCCGGGAGCGGACTGCCGACTATTTACGAGTCGGGCAGAATATCGGCAGAAATGATTCTCTCGAAGTACGCGGGTGACAAGAAATGAACTCGTTACCGCATTTCGTGTCTGTGGTTAGGGTTCTCGCGATAGTGGCTCTGCTCTCGCCCGTCGCTCTCTTCGCGCAGAGCAATACGGGCGCTATCGTAGTTGAGATAACCGGATTCAATAATTCCGACGGCCAGGTAGGGGTACTGCTGTTTTCACGGGAAGAGGGCTTTCCCATGGATCATCAACAGGCAGTGAAAAAGATTTTTGCCGGGATTGACCGAAATACCTGCCGGATCACCCTGGAGAATATCCCGTACGGAACGTATGCGGTAAGTGTGTTCCACGACGAAAACGCTGACGGGAAGTTGAAACAGAATTTTATCGGCATACCCAAAGAGGGCATAGGGGCTTCCAGGAACCCCAGGATCAGGTTCGGTCCGCCGAGGTTTAAGGAAGCGCGCTTTACCGTGGATTCAAAAGAACTCAGGCTTCCCATCACCATGAGGTATCTGCAGACACACCGCACACAGAAAAATGAAGAGACCTCGATTCCGACAGAAAACCACTAGGAACCTGTCGGAATTCAGCCAACCATGAAAAGAGCAGACACAATGCCTCGGAAAACTCATCAACCACAACTTAACCCGGAGTTTCTCCAACGCTTTTGTTCCGAGGTCTACACCCATTACCATGCTCACCCCCGCCCCCTTCCGTGGCGCGAAACCAAAGATCCCTACCATATCCTGGTCTCCGAGATCATGCTCCAGCAGACACGGGTTGAGCGGGCCATTGGGAAGTACCGAGAGTTTCTCGCCGCATTTCCTGATTTCTCCGCCCTCGCGACGGCACCCCTGCGTGAAGTTCTGCAGGTTTGGCAGGGACTTGGCTACAACCGCAGGGCTATAGCTTTGCAGGAAACGGCAAAAAAGGTGGTCCTTGACTACAATGGCCTCCTTCCCGGCACACCGGAACAACTGCGAACCCTTCCCGGTATCGGCAGCTACACGGCCGGAGCAATCGCGGCTTTCGCCTTTCAGCAACCGGTACTTTTCATTGAAACCAATATCAGGGCGGCGTATATCCACTGTTTTTTCCAGGACAGACAAGATGTGAAAGACAGTGAAATCATGCCGCTAATCAGGGCCACTCTCGACACCGCAAATCCCAGAGAATGGTACTACGCCCTCATGGATTACGGCGTCATGCTGAAGCGAACCCAGACCAACCCCTCGAGAAAGAGCGCACACCATACTCGACAGAGCCGCTTCGAAGGCTCCGATCGACAACTACGGGGAGAAATTCTGAAATTTCTTCTCCGGGAACCTTTCTCGCGGAAAGAAGCAATTTTCCAGACACTGCAAGAAGACCCGCAACGGGTGGAAAAAATCCTGGCGGGCCTGGAAAAAGAAGGCTTCCTTAACAGAAAAGGCGTCGGATACAGCATTGCCGAGTAGCCCGTTAGAGGCACAGCAACCTCTCACTGAAGTAGCCTTCCCCTTCTTTTAAGCCGCGGAAAGCTGCCGTGGCGTCTGCTTCCCCACAGGAAAAGTCCGAAAAAAACCTGGCGACCCTTGCCAGCATATACCCGCCATGGTACAATGAATCATAAGAAAGGAGGCGATGATTCACGACCGTTGTCTCACATCCTATAAGAAGTGACGATGTCGGGCGGGATGAAAATCCTTCCTGAATTTCCCCCTGCCCGGGGGACAATTATCAAAGAAATGACGAAAGGCTGGGAGCAAAATGCACCCGGCCTTTTGTATATTCCGACGCAGCCAGTACCGCAGAAGAGAAGGAGATAGCGTATCGCAACCAATTTTGATGAAATCATAGACCGGAGAGGCAGCTCAAGCGAGAAATGGGAGCGGTATCGAGGCCGGGACATCATCCCTCTCTGGGTGGCCGACATGGACTTCCGCGCACCGCAACCAATTATCGATGCCCTGCAGGAACGGGTTGACCATGGAATATTTGGGTATACCCGGCCGCTGGAAGGACTGGCAGAAACTGTCGTCGGACACCTGAAAGATGAATACGGCTGGAGCATCGATCAAGAGTGGCTTGTCTGGCTGCCAGGCCTGGTAACTGGTCTCAATCTGGCCTGTCGGGCTGTCGGAGAAGACGGAGACGAGGTACTCAGCGCCGTTCCAATCTACCCACCCTTCCTCACCGCACCACGCCATTCACTCCGCAATCTGATCACGACACACCTGGTGGAAGACAGGGGCAGCTGGGTTTTCGATTTTGCCGACATGGAGCGGGTAATAACCCCCAGAACCCGACTATTTCTCCTCTGCAATCCCCACAATCCGGTAGGACGCGTATTCAGCCGGGAAGAGCTTCATCGCATCGCGGAGTTGTGCGAGCGACACAAGCTTTTCATCTGCTCTGACGAAATACACGCCGGCCTGATACTGGACAAAGACAGCAAACACGTTCCTATTGCCACCATTTCAACTGAGGTCGCTTCCCGTACCATCACCCTTCTTGCCCCGAGCAAGACTTTTAATATTCCGGGCCTTGGCTGCGCCTTTGCCGTCATTCCCGATCCTGGGCTCCGGCGACGGTTTCTCCAGGCTATGGCAGGCATCGTGCCGTCGGTAAACGCCCTCGGTTTTACCGCTGCCCTCGCCGCCTATCGTGACTGCGGAGACTGGCACCGTGAACTTCTCGAGTATCTGAGGGGAAACCGGGACCTGGTGCACAAGGCGATAAACGGGATCAAGGGGCTCTCAATGCAGCAGGTGGAAGCAACATATCTGGCCTGGATCGATACGAGAAAAAGTGGTGGCAATGATCCGATCGCTTTCTTCGAACAGGCCGGAGTGGGTTTATCGCGCGGCAGCGACTTTGGCGATCCCGGATTTGTCCGGCTCAACTTCGGTTGCCCGCGCCCCCTTCTTCAGGAAGCCCTGGACAGGATAGGGGCAGCTTTCGCTGCAAACGTCCGCTGATCGGGAATCGACACCTTC
>Ga0351900_1023_pt1 | contig 45524 bp, 38 predicted proteins | sample BONcelHT113001D3_FD_205827 | JGI IMG/M metagenome (GOLD analysis project Ga0351900, IMG submission 205827) | Enriched cells from coal bed in the Powder River Basin, Montana, United States - BONCAT cells T11 rep1 HSBNCT.T11.300.1.D3 ...
TGACCGCCTTGACCGCCGCTTCCACGTCGACCCGCGTCTTGATGCCGTCGATGAATGCCAGGTCAGCGCCCGCCTCCAGGTACATGTTGCTGCGGCGCACGGCCTCGTCAAGGCCCCCGATGGCAAACACGTCTGTGCGGGCATTGATGATGAAGTCGGGATCGAGCGCGTCACGCACGTCGGCGCAGGCCCGCACTTTGCCGGCCATCTCCTCGGCGTCGATGACTTCTTTGCCGGCCATGTGGCCGCACCGCTTGGGGAACACCTGGTCTTCGATGTTCATGCCGGCCGCGCCCATCTCGATGAGCCGCCGGGCGATCCAGGCCGCGTTCACGGCGTTGCCGCCCCCGGTGTCGACGTCGGCCATGACCGGGATCTCGACGGCCTGCACGATGTTCCAGGTCATATCGAGGACGTCCTTCATCTGCACCAGGCCCACATCAGGCTTGCCCAGGATTGAACCGGCCAAACCGTAGCCCGACACCTGGATGGCCTCGAAGCCGCTGTTCTCGATGATGCGCGCGGACAGCGCGTCGTGCGCGCCCGCCACCACCACAGCTCGGCGGTCCATAATGGCGTTGCGGAGTACTGTGGTCTTCTTCATTGCGGTCCTTCCTGTCTGAGTGTCCGGCGTCGCCCCCGCTCGCGCCCGCCGCTACTGCGCGGGCCGGGCCGGCCGACTCCGGACGGTTGTCTACAGCTTATCTGCGATAGCATGGGCCATATCCAGCGTGCTGTCGCTGCCGCCCATGTCGTACGTACGGACCTTGCACTCCGCGATGACCTCGGCCACCGCACCCTCCACCGCCGCCGCCCTGTCTTTCTCGCCCAACCACTCAAGCATCATCTTCGCGGCCAGGATGGTGGCGATGGGGTTCACCTTGTATTGGCCCGCGTACTTGGGCGCGGAGCCGTGGGTAGGCTCAAACACGCCCATATCGGCGCCGATGTTCCCGGAGCAGCCGAAGCCGAGGCCGCCTACCATCTGGGCGCAGAGGTCGGAGATGATGTCGCCGTAGAGATTGGGCGCCACCAACACCTCGTAATTGTGCGGGTTCTTGAGCAGCCACATGCACATGGCGTCGATGTTGGCGTCCTCGACCTGGATACCGGGATAGTCCTTGCCCACCTCCCGACAGACCTCCAAGAACAGGCCGTCACTCATGCGCACCACGTTGGCTTTGTGCACGACCGTCACCTTCTTGCGCCGGTTCTTGTGCGCGTAGTCGAAGGCCGCTCGGGCTATGCGCTCGCTGCCGTGACGGGTGTTGATCTTGCAGGAGATAGCGTAGTCGTCGGGATCGAGGTTCTTGAAGGCCTGGAAGTTGTTCGACATCTCCGACAGATGCTTCGCCAGTCGTTCGGGCACGGGGGCGAACTCGACCCCAACGTAGAGGTCCTCGGTGTTCTCCCGAAACACGACGATGTCGATGCCTTCGTCCATGTTTAGAGGATTGCCGGGATACGCCTTGGTGGGACGCAGGCAGATGTAGAGGTCGAGCAGCTGGCGCATGCGGACGATGGGCGAGCGGTACACGCGGTTCTGCCCCTGCATGAAGGGCGCCAGTTCCGCCTCCGCCGCCTTCGCCGGCTTGGAAGTAATGGCGCCGAACATGGCCGCGTCGGCCCAACGAAGGAGATCGATAGTACGCTGGGGGAGCGCGTCGCCTTCTTTGCGCCAGAACTCCCAGCCGATGTCCCCGGGGACATACTGGGCTGAGAGCTCTATCTTGTCGAGGACGATCTTGGCCGCCTCCAGCACTTCGATACCGATGCCGTCGCCGGGAAGCCAGGCGATCTTATATGTGGACACCTACACACCTCTCTTGGTAGCCCGGCCGCTCGCGGCCGAGACAGGAACCATCATATGCCCACGTCGGCCTCGTCCAGGCCGGCGGTAGGATCACGTCCGTGGGTCGCCCTGTGCCGGGATGAGCTCCATGCCCGCCCGCAGGCCGGCGATGTTGATCTCAGCGACCTTGTCTTTCTGCAGCAGCCGAGCGGCCGCCTCGAAGGCCTCCGCCGGGAAGAGACTCTCCGCGGCAAGCAGCACGCCTAGGCCGACAGCCCCGAGGGAAAGCCGCCCCACCTTCTTGGCCGTCTCCTCGAGCGGCAGAGCGACCACCCGTGCACCCGTATCGAGGCGCTCCGCGAGCGCCTCATCTGCGTAGACGCGAGTGCCTGGGGACCAAGAATACGCCGCCTTGGCTACTTGGGCCAAGCCATCATCCGAGAGCAGCAACACCACGTCGGGTGTCTCGATGCCCGTGTAGTGAATTCGGTCCGGGGAAAGAATGACCTCACTCTGGGAGTGGCCGGTACGCACGGTGATAGGGTAGTCATCCTTCTGTGTGGCCGCGAGACCACTCATGATGGCGCCCGCCCCCAGAAGGGTGGCGACTGAACGTATCTTCTGCCCGGCTGAGCCCGCGATGAGCACGCTGGTGCGGGCGGAAAGAGAACTCGTGGCCACCTGTTCCAGCGCCACGCGGTCGCCCGGAGGAGTCGCGCTCTCCGACGTGGCCTCCGAGGCCTCCCTGGCCCCGCCACCATCGCCCTCTGCGGCCTCCTTGGCCAGGCAAAGAGGTTCGTGAAGGTCGCGCAGAGCCCGGGAGAACTCGGGCCGACTACCACGGCAAAGCACGCCGGGGTGCATATCCATGCGCTCCATCCACTCGTCCACCGTGTTGCGAGTGAGAGGATTGCGTCCGGCGAAATAGGCCACACAGATATCCCAGATATCCACCAGGGCGAAGCCCGGCGCAGTGAGCGCCTCAGTCAGGAGGTCGGTGGCATCCTCGGAAAAGACCGTGGTGCGGGCCAGGAAGGCGGGCTTGGAGGGAAGCAGCGTCCCCAAGAGGTCGAGCGGCGCCTCCAGGTTGCCGAGTGGCGTGGTGGCTGTGACGGCGTCAAACGGCGTCGTGCAGGAGTGCTGGCCTCCGGTCATACCGTAGTTGAAGTTGTTGGCCACGATCAGGGTCACACCGATGTTGCGGCGGGCCGCCGAAAGGAGATGCGCTCCGCCGATACCGGCACCGCCGTCGCCCATCACGGCGATCACGGTGAGCTCGGGGTCGGCGAGCTTGATGCCGGATGCATACGTAAGCACTCTCCCATGCAGTCCGTGGAAGGCATTGGTCTTGTAGTACTTGTCGATGATGCCGATGCAGCCGATGTCGGTGACGACAACCACCTTCTCGGGCGGCAGCTCCAGACGGGTCAGGGCTTCGTCAATATAACCGGCGATCTTGATGTGGCCACATCCGGGACAGAAACCGAAAGGCAGCAACTCCTCGTTGATGTAGCTCACGAGAGGCCTCCCCTCACCAGTATCTCGGTTGGCGAGATGAGCTCCGTGTTCATCTTGGCGACCGATACGATCTTTGATTCCTCGGTCAGACGGCGAAGCTCCTGCACGTATTGGCCCAGGTTCATCTCCGCCACGACCACTCGCTCGTGACGGGCGAGTACGGCGGCAAGCTCGGCTTCGGGCACCGGGAAGAGCGTCTTCAAGACCACGAGGGAGACCTTGCGGCCCGCCGCGCGCTGCGAGGCCACGGCGTCACGCGCCGCCCGGGCGGTCACTCCGTAGGTGATGATCACCGTGTCGGCGCCTTCCTGCTCGTCTACGTCCAGATGGGAGATCTCCTCGAGATGATCGGTTATCTTGCGACGGTAGTGATCCAGCATCTCCTCGATCAAGACCGGGTCCTTCGCCAGGTAGGCGCGTTGATCATGTGTGCTCGTGGTGTAGCGCACCAGGTGGGGACCTCCGATGGGGCTCATCGGCCCCACTTCTTCGAGGAGGGCACACGCATGGGGCTCGTACACGCAGTCGACGGGCGCCACCGTGCGGGGAACCACTGCCGGTGCGCTTCGCCTCACCACATCCAGGTCGACCAGCTCCCGGGTGAGCCCCACTTCCTTCTGAGAGGCCAAGAAGACCGGGATGCGGAAGCGCTCAGCCAGATTGAACGCGCGGATGGTAAGCGTGTAGCACTCGGCCGCGTTCTCGGGGGAGAGCACGATCATAGGCAAGCCCCCGGAGGTCACCCAGCGCATGAACTGGATGTCGCCGTCAGCGCCCTTGGTGGCGGAGCCGGTAGCGGGGCCTTGGCGCTGCACGTTCACGATGACGAGTGGAGTCTCACCCATCAGGGCGAGACCGATGTTCTCCGAGTAGAGGCTGATGCCGGGACCGGAGGTGGCCGTCATCGCCTTGCGTCCAGTCATGGCGGCGCCTATGCACATGCCGATCGAGGCGATCTCGTCCTCGGCCTGCACGGCCACCCCTCTCCGCAAGGGCAGCTCGCGTAGCATCCCCACCAAGATGGACGAGGCCGGGGTGATCGGGTAGCCCGCGAAGAAATCGCAGCCCGCGTCGAGAGCTCCGAGTACTACGGCCTCGTTGCCGTCGATGAACTCACGCATGCCGGCATCCTTTCTTGGCGCTCGAATCCCGATGGCAGCCGTCCCGCAACCCCCACCCCGCTGAGCCCGTCCGAAATAGTGCACGGTATTGTATCCGATGGCCGGTATATATATGAAGTGGGCTTCGGCATCCCGGCGACGACCGCCGCCGCTTCCTCGCCGGCGGCGGGTCTCCCTAACCCCGGCGTCAACGGTTACCGGCCGGTCGCACCCGCCTCGCAAGAGGCACGTACACCGCAAGCGCTAACGCCATCCCGACAGCCACGATTAGATACGCGGTTCGGTATGCAGCGGGTGGGTACGTACCGAACGCATCCTGCGGGAAGAGAGCGATCACTACTCCCATCCCATACTGCACGAGCGCCGCCCCCCCAATGCCGAACATGTTCACGCCTGCCAATGCCCTCCCGGTCAGCCCGGAGGGAAACGCCAGGCCCGCCTGCACGAGGAAGAGCACGTTGAACGCCCCTGCGAATCCAAACACTCCGTACACGATGAGCACGAACGCTGCGTTGGGTATCCAGGTGGCCACCACCAGTGCCAGGTTGGCGGCCAGGAACATCGAAGCACCTATCAATGCCATCCGCACGACGCCAACACGGTCGGCGATGTATCCACAAACAAAATACCCAGCGGTGACCCCCAGAGCCATCGTCGTGAGATACGTTCCAAGGCCGGCGCCCTTCACTCCAAGCACGTCGCGTACGAACAGCCCTCCCCAGAGGCCTTGGGTGGCGAACAGGGACCCCAACAGGAAGAAGATGAGCGGTGTGAGACGCCAGAACGCCCCGCTCCGCAGCAGAAGACCATAGCCTTTGGGACCGGCTTCCCCCTCCGACGGCGAAGCTGAGGGTTCAGCCGCGCCCTCAGCGGCGCCCTCGGCCGGTGCAACGACCGCTGCCACTGGTGTGTGAGGCGCCTCCTTTGCCAGGAGTGCGACCAGCAACGCGACAGCGAGGATCACGCCACCCGTGGTCCAGAAGGCCGCACGCCACCCCACCTGTCCGGTGAACGACACGAGTGGGGAGGCCGCAAGCAACCCCCCGAGCGAGGAAACACCAACCAGCATCCCTGAGGCCGTGGCGAAGCGACGGGCACCGAACCATCCGCTCAGGATCTTCATCGATCCCATGAGGATCACCGCCATGCCCACGCCCATCATCGCTCTGCCAACCGCGAGCGCGGCATACGAACCGGCGGTCGCGAAGAGGACGCAACCCACAACAGAGGCCATCATCATGGCCGCCATGACATAGCGCGGCCGCCACACATCCAGCGCATGGCCGAGCGGTATCTGGCTGGACGCGAACATCACATAGAACAGGCTGGTCATGAATCCCATGGATGCCGCGCTCAAGCCGAACTCGACAACCACATCCGGTGCGATGGCCGCATTGGCATGGCGCAGGAACTGGGAGAGGACATGGGCCAACGCGAGCACACCGAACACGAGTAATCTCCCGCGTGGAGCCGAGACCTCCGGCATCGTGGTGATAGTCGAAGCCTCCGATCCCGCTCTCGCGTTGGAATGGCCTTCCGGCCCTCTCACGACCAAACCGATCCTTCCTGCTTGGGGACTCGCGCGCCACCACCATGGAGCTCGCCTGGCCCCATACTAACGCGACACTGCTCTTGCGGTACACTTGCACTCTTCACCGTGGGGCCGGTCCGGGCGCGACCCGTGAGGCAACATGGGGGCAACCGCACTCGTACAGGAAGCCGATGCACATGCGTATACGGCGCAGTGGGCCGTTGACGATCGACGAGATCCCTCTGGGTGATCCCAGGCTGAAGGAGTTCGTCGCTGTGCCCTGGAAGATCCACCACGGAGATCCGTATTGGACTCCACCGCTCAATTCGGACCTTCTCGGCAGCAAGGTGCTCGGCACCGTGGGGCTTCTCACACCCGAGAACTCCTACCACCGCGAGGCCGAGGTCACCCACTTCATAGCCCGCAGAGGCACGGAGCTCGTGGGCCGCATATCGGCGGCCGTTAACCACCGCTTCAACGCTCACTACAAGGACAAGTTCGCCTTCTTCGGCTTCTTCGACGTAGTACACGACTACGAGGTGGCCCGGGCCCTCCTCGACCGCGCGCGCATGTGGGGACGCGACCGGGGTATGAGAGTGTTGCGCGGCCCCGGCGAATACAGCAACGCCACGCACGAGCGGCAGGGCGTGCTCATCGACGGCTTCGACAGTCCGCCCACCGTAGAGCAGACTCACAATCCCCCCTATTACGGCGAGTTCCTTGAGGCCTACGGTTTTACGAAGGCCAAGGACTACTTCGCCTACCTCGCGCCGGTGGGCACTCCGATGAATCCGCGGTTGGAGACGCTCGCCCGACACGCCGCGGTACGCCGCAACATCGAGACCCGGCCGTTGCGGTTCAAGGACCTGCAGAACGAGGTGCGCCTGGTCGTCGACATCTACAATCAGGCGTGGGCCGACAACTGGGGTTTCCTCCCCATAACCTCACCCGAAGCCGACGCTCTGGCCGACATGCTCCGGCCCATCATCGAACCGGGGCTCGTGCGTTTTGCCTACGTGGCCGGTGAGCCGGCGGCGGTCTTCGGAGCCTTCCCGGATCCCAACTGGGCCTTGCGGCCCCGTTGGCACTTCTACGGTGACTCCGACGCCGTACGCATCGCCCGGCTACTCGTCGCGCGCCGGCACATACACCGCATGCGCCTCATCTTCTTCGGCATCCTCCCCGAGTACCGCCGCTTGGGCATCGATTCGCTGCTGTTCCTCGAGGTCAAGAAGCACGCCATGAGCAAGGGTTTCGTGGATTGTGACATCTCTTTGCTGCTCGAAGACAACTTCCTGGTCATACGGGCGGCCGAGTTCATGGGCGGCAAGAAGTACAAGACCTGGCGCATATACGACCTGCCGCTGTCGTAGCGCCTGCGGCCCGCCTCCCGGACAGGGCGCCGACTCGTCGCGACACCCCCCGGTGGCTCTGGGCCCGCCATGGCCGGGATCGCACGCCGCCACGCCGGGCGCCCCAAGCCCGCCGCCTTCTACTTCTGCGAAGCCGCGAGGGCCAGGTCGAGGTCGGCCGTGATGTCCTCCACGTTCTCGATACCCACCGAGATCCTGATTTGATCGGGCCTCACCCCGGCCGCCATACGCTCCTCCTCAGTGAGTTGCATGTGGGTGGTGCTCGCCGGGTGGATCACCAACGTCTTGGCGTCAAGGATATTGGCCAAATGGGAGCAAAGCTTGACCGACTCGATGAACTTCCGTCCCGCCTCCAGTCCTCCCTTGACCCCGAACCCGAACACGGCTCCCGGGCCCAGAGGAAACAGCGCCCGAGCCCGCTCGTGGTCCGGATGCTCCGGAAGCCCGGCGTACTGTACCCAACTCACCGCCGGATGCCCGGCAAGATACTTCGCCACCAGAGCGGCGTTGGCGCAGTGCTGCCGCGCCCTGAGCGGCAGAGTCTCGATGCCTTGTATGAACAGGAAGGCGTTGAAAGGCGACAGGCAGGCCCCGGTGTCTCGCAGTAGGCCGGTACGCGCCTTAGCCACGAACGCGGTGCCGCGTGCGTGGGCGGCGTCGTGATCCCCGAAGAGCTCCCAGAAACTCACTCCGTGATATGACGGATCGGGATCGGTGATCTCCGGGAAGCGCCCAGCACTCGCCCAATCGAAGTCACCCTTCTCCACGATGGCTCCCCCGATGGAGGTGCCGTGCCCTCCGATGAGCTTGGTGAGCGAGTGGACGGCCAAGTCCACCCCGTGAGCGAAGGGGTCGAAGATCGGCGGGGGGGTCATCGTGCAGTCGACGATGAAGGGCAGACCGTAGCGGTGGGCGATCTCGGCGATAGCGTCAAGGTCGTCGACATTGGCGTTCGGATTGCCGATGGATTCCGTATAGACGAGCCTGGTGGTCTCATCCAGGGCCCGCTCGAAATTGGCCGGTTCGGACGAATCCACGAAGCGGGCCTCGATGCCCAGCCGTTTCAGCGTGTGACCGAACAGGGTGAACGTTCCCCCGTACAGCTTGTCGCCCGTCACGAAGTTCTGTCCACTCGAAGCCAGGGTGGCCACCGTGTAGAAGATGGCCGCCGAGCCCGACGCCACCGCCAGCGCCGCGGTACCCCCATGCAGTGAAGCCAGTCTCTTCTCGAGCACCTCGGTGGTGGGGTTGCTGATACGCGTGTAGATGTGTCCGGTCTCGTCGAGGGCGAACAATGCGGCGGCATGTGCCGTGTCGCGGAAGACGTAGCTACTGGTCTGATAGATGGGCACCGCACGGGACAACGTGTCTGCATCCGGACGATGGCCGGCGTGCAGTGAACGCGTGTCCAGTCCCCAATCGCTGTCGATTCCATTCTCGTCGCGCACCCGTGCCCACCTTTCTCCCACCGCCAGCGCCTGGTCGTCGCTCCGTCGGAAACTGGCCACCAGCGTAGTCCGACCTCCAAGCGGGTATGTTAACCCGTGAACCGGCATCCGGAAACCGGGCGATCGGCCCGCCGCCCGATCATACATCTAAGGAGACATGATGCAGATTCCTGCCGAATCCTGGCGCCGAGCCATAGAGGAACGCCACTCACGCCGCTCGTTCGGAGACAAGAGGATCGAGAGCGAGACCCTTGTCCGCCTGGAGTCGTTGTGCGAGACGATCAGCACCTCAGCCGACGGAGTGCGAGTGGTCGTCGTTCCTGAGATGAGCGCGGGCGTCTTCAAGGGGATCGTGGGCGCCTACGGCAAGGTGAATGGAGCGCCCTCCGGCCTCCTCTTCATCGGCAACACCGCCACGACGCACGTGGATGAGCGCGTCGGCTACCACGGCGAAGCCGCGGTGCTCGAGGCGACTTCCCTCGGGCTCGACACCTGTTGGGTGGGCGGTTTCTTCAGTCGCGACAAGGCAGAAGCGTACGCCGTGCTCTCCCCCGACGAGCAGATCTTCGCGGTGTCTCCGCTCGGTTACGCCGTGGCTTCCAGCACCTTCACGGAGAAGATGATGAAGGGGATGGCCGGTTCTCACAAGAGAAAACCGCTCGAGGAGATCGCGCCCGGCATCGAGAGTGGTGGCTGGCCGGAATGGGCAGTCGACGGGGTGAATGCCGCCCGTCTAGCTCCTTCCGCCGTGAACCGCCAACCCTGGCGCTTTCGCCTGGAAGACGGGGCCGTCGTCGTCTACCTCGATGAGCCCAAGGACACGTACCGCATTGCCAAGAGGCTCGACTGCGGCATCGCTATGCTGCATTTCGAGGCGGCCGCCCTCTCCAAAGAAGTGCCCGGCGAGTGGACCTACCTGGAAGGCCCGGACGTGGCCCGCTATACCCCTAGGTAGAGGAGTGCGAGGGCATCAGGACCACGCGACGATCCCCGGCCCGCCGCACACCCGCCGCCATACTCGACGCGAATATAGCTTCATATCTACACCAAAGAGGCTTTGACTTCTTCCGCCGCCGCGACTAAAGTGGTCCACAAATCGCGGTCGGAGTACTTGTCTCACTGAATTCGGGGGGTATGGACAAGTGTACGAAGCGCAGGCCGGCTCTGCTTCAGCCACCAGTACTGGGACCGTTGTCTCCGTTAGGGGCAGCGTCATCATCGCCCGTTTTGCCGAAGGGCTTCCGCCTATCAACAGCAAGCTTGTGGCCGGTGAGAACCAGGAGATCGTGGCGGAGGTGGTCACCCACCTCACCGCCGAGATGGTGCAAAGCGTGGCGCTCACGCCCACCCAGGGCCTCGCCCGCGGAGCCGCCATCACCGATACGGGCAATCCGCTCATGGTGCCCGTGGGCGATGCGCTACTCGGCCGGGTGTTCAACGTGTTCGGCGACACCATCGACGAACTCGGCCCGGTAGGCGCGCTCGAACTGCGTTCCATTCACCGCACGCCCCCCGATCTTACCAAACAGGTCACCCGCTCCGAGATCTTCCTCACCGGTATCAAGGCGGTCGACGTGCTGGCCCCCCTCGAGCGAGGCGGCAAGGCCGGCCTCTTCGGCGGCGCCGGCGTGGGCAAGACGGTGCTCCTCACAGAGATGATCCACAACGTGGTAGGCCAATACGAGGGTACCAGCCTCTTCTGCGGCATCGGCGAACGCTCCCGCGAGGGCGAAGAGCTCTACCGGGAGATGAAGGACGCAGGGGTGCTGCAGAACACGGTCATGATGTACGGGCAGATGAATGAGCCGCCGGGCGCCCGCTTCCGTGTGGGTCACGCGGCTCTCACCATGGCCGAATACTTCCGCGACGATCAGAAGAAGGACGTACTCCTTCTCATCGACAACATCTTCCGCTTCATTCAGGCGGGCATGGAAGTGTCCGGGCTCTTGGGGGAACTGCCATCTCGCGTGGGCTATCAGCCGACGCTGGCCACCGAACTCGCCGAGCTGCAGGAGCGCATCTGCAACACGGCCGACGGCTCCATCACTTCGCTACAGGCCGTGTACGTTCCTGCCGATGACTTCACCGACCCATCGGCGGTGCACACCTTCTCCCACCTCTCGGCATCCATTGTGTTGTCGCGGAAGCGGGCCAGCGAAGGCCTCTATCCCGCCATCGACCCTCTGCAGTCAGGCTCCAAGATGCTGGTGCCACACGTGGTAGGCGAGAAGCACTACCGCATCGCCCAAGACGTGCGCCGCACCATCGCCAACTACGAGGAGCTCAAAGACATCATTGCCATGCTCGGTCTGGAAGAGCTCTCGCAAGACGACCGACGCATCGTGTTCCGCGCGCGGCGCCTCGAGCGCTACTTCACCCAGCCCTTCTTCACCACTGAGCAGTTCACCGGCTACGAGGGCCGCATGGTAACTCTGGAAGATGCGCTCGACGGCTGCGAGCGCATCTTGAACGACGAGTTCGCCAACTACCCGGAGCAGTCGCTCTACATGATAGGCAAGGTCGACGAGGCGGAGATGCAATGAAGCTAAGGGTCCTTCTGCCCACGGAGCTACTGGTCGACGAAGAGGTCACCAAGCTCACGGCTGAGGCGGAGAACGGGGCCTTCGGCATGCTTCCCCGCCACATCGACTTCGTCACCGTGCTCGTGCCCGGCATCCTCTCGTTCGAGAGGGCAGACGGCGGGGAGACGTTCCTCGCGATCGACGAAGGCGTCCTGGTCAAGTGCGGACCCGATGTCACCATCTCGACACGACGCGCCGTCGTCGGCCCCGACCTCGAAGGCCTCCATGAGACGGTTATCAAAGAGTTCCGGCATCGCGACGACCGGGAAAAGGCCACCCGATCAGCGATCGCGAAGCTCGAGGCCGGTTTCGTCCGACGTTTCCTCGACATGGGGAAGGCAGGCTATGGCATCTGACGACCAGCAACGGCCGGGTATCAATCCAGACGATGTCCCCACCAGCGAAGAGGCGCAGAAGGCCTCGGAGCGCAAAGAGCCCGAGGGCGACACCTTCGTCGCCGTGGTCAAGAAGAAGGAGAAGCTGCGCGCGCGCCGCCGCAACGACGGCGAGGAGAGCATCTGGTTCGGCATCGGCATGTACGGGGTCATCGGCTGGTCAGTGGCGATACCCACCCTTATCGGCGTGGGTCTCGGTTACTGGCTCGATCGCGCGTGGCCGGTCTACTTCTCTTGGACATTGACCCTCATGGTCGTGGGTGTGGCAATCGGCTGCTTCAACGCCTGGTACTGGGTCTCGCGGCAGCGGCGCAAGATCGACGAATACGAGCAGCGGGGCGATGACAGCGACTGAGATCCTCTACTTGGTGCTCGCGTTCATCGCCGGTATCGGGCTGGCGGGCCTGCATTTCGCGGGCCTCTGGCTGACGATCTCCAAGCTTGCCACAAGCAAGCATCCCGGCGTTCTCACCATGCTGAGTCTGCTGGTGCGTCTGAGTCTCACCCTCACCGCCATCTACTTCGTTATGGGAGGCCACTGGCAGCGCCTGTTGGCCTGCGTCGTCGGCTTCTTCATCGCGCGCCTCGTCGCCGTTCGCATCTGGGGGCCCAACGGCAACACCAAGATCAGCGGCAAGACTCACGGTCGTGACGACCACGCCACAAGAGAGGAGGCTGTAGCTCATGGACATCACTCCTGATGCTCATGTCTACTGGAGTTCGGGCTTCCTCAAGGTCAACTCAACCATGGTCTACACCTGGTTCGTGATGATCGTTCTCGTGGTGGGCTCTTGGCTCATCACCAGGCGGATCACATCAGACGTCAAGATTCCCCGGTGGCAGAACCTGCTCGAGACGCTGGTCGGTGCACTGCGAAACCAGATCAGGGACATCAGCCAGCAACCGCCCGACCGCTACCTTCCTTTCCTCGGATCGCTCTTCGTCTTCATCTTCTTCGCCAACGTGATGGCGCCCCTCCCGTTCTACCACTCCCCCACGGGTTCTCTCTCTCTGACAGCCGCCCTTGCTCTCTGTGTCTTCTTCGCGGTCCCCATCTTCGGTATCTGGAAACGGGGTCCGCTCGCCTACTTCAAGGCCTACGCGCAGCCGGTGTTCTTCATGGCCCCCCTCCACCTCATCAGCGAGGTGTCACGCACGTTCTCACTGGCGCTGCGTCTGTTCGGGAACGTCATGAGCGAAGGGGTGATGATAGCCATCCTCCTGAGCCTCGTCCCGATCATCCTCCCGGTCGTATTCGAGATGCTCGGGCTGCTTCTGGGTTCCATCCAGGCATACATCTTCTTCGTACTCGCGACGGTCTACATCGGGGCCGCTACCAGCGGCGCGCACTAACGGCAACGTGGAGCAGGCAGGTCAGGCAGGTTCACACTAGCGGAAGGAGTAGGGAGTCGGAATGGATAACATCGGAATCATCGGTCTCACGTCACTCGCGGTAGCCGGTCTCACGATAGCGATCGGCACCATGGCCCCGGCCATGGCGCAGGCGAAGTCCATCACGCAGGCACTCGCCTCGATAGCACAGCAACCCGACGAGGCAGGCACCATCTCGCGCACGCTCTTCGTGGGTCTGGCCATGATCGAGTCACTTGCCATCTACTGCTTCGTAATCTCGATCATCGTCATCTTCGTCAACCCATTCTGGAACGTTGCGAGCGGCGGCTAGTAGCTGACCACGTCGAAAAAGGAATGCTGCCGTGCTAATCGACTGGTTCACAGTTGTTGCTGAGCTCATCAATTTCCTAATTCTGTTTCTGCTGCTCAAGCGCTTCTTGTTCAAGCCCATCGTGAACGCCATGGACAAGCGTGAGGCGGGAATAGCCAACCGCTTGAACGAGGCGCAGAGAAGCCTTGAAGAGGGCGAGCGGATGAGGTCCGAGTATGAGCAAATGCAGGCACGCATTCAGCGAGAGCATGAAGAGCTGATGACGGAAGCTCACCGCCAAGCCGAACAACGGCGCAAGGAGCTCACGGAGCAGGCTACGGCAGATGTGGCCGCCCTCGAGTCGCGTTGGCACGAGAGTATCGAGCGCGAGCGGAATGCATTCGCCCGTGATCTGTCTCAACGAGCAGGCGACAAGGTATGCAACATCGCGCGCTTGGCCCTGGCCGACCTCGCCGGCACCGATCTCGAACGACATATCGCCGAGGTGTTCGTGGAGAGAATCCATCAGCTGCCCGAAGCGAAGAGCCGCCGGATCGTCGATGCGATCGAGAGATCCGGCAACCGTGTCTCCATCACAAGCTCGTTCCCGCTCACCGAAGAGGGTCACGACATGATCCGCGACTCTCTGCGGCGGCTTGTCGGCCGAGAGGTGCAGGTGCAGTTCAGCTCTTCGGCCGACGTGATATGCGGCATCGACATGCGTGCACAGGAGTACAAGTTGGCCTTCAGCCTGGGTGACTACCTCGAGCGGCTTCAAGCCGAACTCGCGGCGGAACTCCAGGAAGAGAGCATAGTCCGCCAAGGGGGGTGATTCTGGTAAACGGTGAAGCTAAAGACGAGCTAAGAAATGTGCTCGAGGGTGTCATATCAGCTACCGATAGCGCCCTGGGCAAACAGCGGGCGGACTTACGACTGCAGGAGATCGGCGCCGCCACGTTTATTGGCAAGGGGGTGGCACTGATCCAAGGGTTGCCCGAGGTCCGCTCGGAGGAGCTGATCACGTTCCCGGGGGGCCTCAACGGCATGGCCTTCAACCTCGACCCGGAAGAGGTGGGAGTCATCCTCCTCGACCGCAACGAGCAACTGGCGGCCGGCTGTGAAGTGACCCGCACGGGGCGGGTCCTCGACGTTCCCGTGGGCGAGGCCCTCATCGGCAGGGTGATCGACGCGCTCGGCCGCCCACTTGACGGCAAGGGTCCGGTCATCACGTCGGAGCGCATGCCGCTCGAACGTCCGGCGCCGCCCATCATGCACCGCGACCCGGTCACGGTGCCGCTGGAGACCGGCCTGAAGGTCATCGACGCACTCATCCCCATCGGCCGCGGCCAGCGGGAGCTGATCCTCGGCGACCGCCAGACCGGCAAGACGGCCATCGCCGTCGACACCATGATCAATCAGCACGACAAGGACGTGCTCTGCATCTACTGCGCCATAGGCCAGAGGGCCGCAAGCGTGGCCAAGGTCATCGCCGACCTGCGCGAGCACGACGCGCTCGACTACTGCATCGTCGTGGTGGCCGCGGGCGAGGACACGCCTGGTCTGCAATATGTCACGCCCTACGCGGCAACGGTCATGGGCGAATACTTCATGGAGCGCGGCCGCGACGTACTCATCATCTACGACGACCTCACCCGTCATGCCCGCGCATACCGCGAGTTGTCGTTGCTACTGCGCCGCCCGCCCGGCCGTGAGGCCTTCCCGGGCGACATCTTCTATATCCATTCCCGCCTGCTCGAACGCTCCACCCACCTGCGCGAACAGTACGGAGGCGGCTCGCTCACGGCGCTCCCTATCGTGGAGACGGAAGCACAGAACGTGTCCGCCTACATCCCCACCAACCTGATCTCCATCACCGACGGCCAGATCTACCTGTCACCCGACCTGTTCTCCAAAGGCATCCTGCCGCCGGTGGACGTAGGCCGGTCGGTGTCGCGGGTGGGTGGCAAGACCCAGCTGCCGGCATTCCGCCTGGTTGCCGCCGACCTGCGCCTCTCCTACTCGCAATTCGAAGAGATGGAGACCTTCGCCCGCTTCAGCACCCAACTCGACGCCGAGACGCTGCGCCTCATCGGCCGAGGTCGCCGGGTGCGGGAGATCCTGAAGCAGGACCAGTACAAGCCGCTCTCGGCTGCGGCCCAGATCGCGGCGCTGATGGCCATCACCAACGCCCTGCTCGACGAAGTGCCGGTGGAAGACACGCGCAGGGTGGAAGCAGAGCTGCAGCAGGCCGTCACCGGCAACCTGCCCGAGATATGCGCGCGCATCCAATCGGGCGAGAAGCTCAGCAAGGAGGATCAGCAGAGCATCCTACGCAGGATCGAGGACGCAGTCGTCGCCAACCTTCCGGAAAAGCAATATGGAGACAGCGGAACAACTTAAGCGCCAAATCGAGAGCACCCAGAGCCTTCGGGATCTGGTAGGCACCATGAAGATGCTGGCGGTGACCAACATCCGCCGGTATCAAGAGGCTGTGGATGCGCTCGGCAACTACTTCGGGGTGATCGAACAGGGCCTGCAGATCGCCCTGTCGAAGCACCGCGGCACGCCCACCACGTGGGAGCGGCAGCCCTCCGAGAAGGACGGTGAGCTCGCCGTGGTCGTGTTCGGCTCCGACCAAGGCCTCTGCGGGCGCTTCAACGAGCAGATGGTCGACCACGTCCGAGAGACGCTGGTTAACACGTTCGATGGGCAGCGACCCGCCCGCATCCTGTGCATCGGCATGCGGCCCACCATCCTCCTCCAGAACGCCGGTTTCAAAGTCGATCGAGAGTTCGCGGTTCCCGGTTTTCCCACCGGCGTCACTCGGGTCACCCAAGAGATCGTGTTCGCCATCGAAGAATGGGTGTCCGTGGAGAACATCGAGAAGGTGCACATCTTCCACAACGAACTCATACGTGGCTCCTTCTACCGCCCCAACGACCTCAAACTCTTGCCGCTCGACGCCGACTGGTTCACCCGATACGAAGAAAAGGAGTGGCCGAACAAGCGGGTCATTCCCACCTTCACCATGGAGGCCGAGCAACTGATCTCTTCACTCGTGCTCCAGTACTTCTTCTTCTCCGTGTACCGCGCGGCCGTCGAGTCCCTGGCCACAGAGAACGCGGCCCGCCTCATGTCCATGCAGGCTGCCGAGAAGAACATCGAAGAACGCCTGGAAGAGCTCAAGATGACGGCCAATCAGGTCCGCCAGAACTCCATCACTGCCGAACTGCTCGATATCGTGGGAGGCTATGAGGCTCTTGGCGGCAACAAGATGAAACTGCCCGAGCCGGAGGGCGGCGCCTGCCGACTTCCGGCCGGCTAGGCCGAGCCCGCACTCGGCGCACGCCGGACGGCCTCCGGCGTGCGCCGAGCAGCATCGCGGTGCACGCCTCGTATGAGAGGGCGGGCGCCAGTTCCAAGTCATGCGCAGACGGCGCATCGACGCCATCAACTCCCGTGTTACTCCGGCATGCCTTCAATCGTTTCATTCTGGGTAGTGTAATCTTCTGTTATGGGCAGCAAATCGACTGACGCTTGCCGGATCCTCCTGATCGGAACCGGACTTCGTTTGCTGATGCCAGACACGGAGACTCAAGGTACGGCGGTGTTGAGCCGATACAAGATGATAGGGCGAATTGACCTTTTCAGCGATCTTGCCGGTCTTCACCCTGCCTGAGCGGCGCGATTCGAGGAGTCGGACATATGTTGATGCGCCTTGCGGAAGCGAGAAAGCACTCCGGGGAGAGGGAGCGCGGTTTCACCTTGATCGAGATCATGGTGGCGGCACTGCTGCTGCTCATCATGGCTGCCGCCTTCGTTCCCCTGTTCCTCACCGGGCTTTCCCAGTCCAGTTCAGCACGCAACAGAAGCCTCGCCAGCAACATCGCCCGCGAGCGCATGGAGCAGATAAGACAGTTGGACTACCGGGAGATCCAAGAGGACACCGCGAACCCCACCGACCCGATGAACCTGAGCGCACGCTTTGGCACATCGACCACGATTCGCGATATCGCCTTTTCCATAGGCTACAGCGTGAACCCAGTCAGCTACGGGAGCGGGACGTTGAAGGAAGTCACCGTCACGGTAAATTGGGATCCTCCGCCCGCATCTTCTCCGGCAATCATCACCAGCCTCATACACCAGCAGTTCGTCGGCCCTCGGGGCTCCAAGTTGGTGTTCACTCCAAGCTACAACGACCCGGCCCCCGGTTCCCCCTTCGGCCTGCTCTTGGGCACCACGACTGCGACCTACGACGTGGCCGAAGCCGACTGGCAGCTGGTGTTCACCAACCTCGATCAGGTCGGCATGGCCAAGAAGAACGTGTACATGCGCCTCTTTCTCGTCGACGACTTGGGCACCAGCTACGCACTGGGCCCGGCCGAGCAAGACTACAAGATCGACAACGCCAGCCTGTACTACACGCTGGATGGTAGCGGGAAGGTGAACCGCGTGTACTTCTCCCACCAATTCAACGCCTCGGATATTCCCGACGGGTACTGGAACGCCAAGGCGGTCCTCTACAACGAGTACGACGAGCCCGGCAACGTATGGACGCTCCGTGTCCGCATCGAGAACGGAGCCCCGGCCGCCGTGACCGGCTTCTCGGCGGAAGGACAACCCGACAACGAGTCGGTGTTCCTCCAGTGGACCCCAGGCCAGGAGAGGGACCGCGCCAACTGGGTGATCCGGCGCGACTTCTGGCTGGTGGAAGAAAGCATGTGGGCGGAAGCCTGGACCACACTCACCGACTCGCTCAACCCGAACACCTACTCGTTCTTGGACCACGGCGACCTCGTCGGTGGAGTCCCTCCGTATGGGACCCTAGAAGCACCGCAGCTATACCGTTACCAGATCTGGGCGGTCGACATCGCCGGCCTCGAAGGTCCGGCAGTTGGCGCGGAGGCAGAGCTCCCGAACACCACGCCCATCGACACCACGACCACGACGGCCGCGGGCAGCACCACCAGCACGACGGCCGGCACCACGACCACCAGGCCTCCCACCGTCAACGTCCAGAACTCGACAAGTAGACAGTGGAGCATCGTGATCAGGGACTCCTCCGGGGCCACCGTACAAACGGGAACGGTCAAGAACGGAAAGACCTGGACCAGCGCCCCGCTGGTTCCCGGCAACTACGCAGTGACCGCGACGTCCGGCTCGACAGCGAGGCCTGCCAGCTTCAACATCCCGCTGCAGTCCGGCACGACAGTCCTCGTCATCACCTTCTGACATGAACACACCCACCTCCACCAGAGCAAGATCAGTGCCATCCCTGAAGGACCAAAGGGGCCTCTCGCTCGTAGAGTTGCTCGTTGCCATGGCGGTGTTCCTCGTGATCATCGCCGCCATCTTCGGCGTCTGGAATCGACTGCAGAGTACGTACGATTTCACCGCGCAGGACCTCCTGGCCCAAGAGCAGGCACGGGCCGCCATGGGAGAGATGGTCGAGTTCATCCGCACCGCCCGAGTTCCGGAATACGCGCCCAGCGAAGCCTTGAACGCAGCCATCGTTTCGGCGAATGCCAACGAGATCATTCTGTGGGCTGATACCGATCGCGATCCCGACCATGAGCTCGAGCTGATCAGATTCCGCGTCGACACCTCTACGGGGATCCTCTACCGCGATACTGCGACCGAGTCAGGCACGTTCCCCGGGTCGAGCGTCAGACTGGTGACCTCCAACGTGTCGAACGATTCGGAGAATCCTTTGTTTGTGTTTTCGGAGGGTGGAGGAGCCCAACTCTCCGTACCTGTCGTCGACCCGACCACGATCCGAGAGGTCCACATCAACCTCATGGTCGACGTGATCCAGGGCTCCTCCCCGGTTGCCCACGTGCTGACCTCTATCGTGCAGCCGCGCAATTTGCGTCAATACTGATGGAATCGCAGAAGGTGAGCAAGTGATGTCTCTGACAAGAAGAGCAAGAAGGGCAGCCCGCGACGAGCGGGGCACCGCGATCATCATCGCCATGGCCTTCATGTTCATATTCCTCCTCATGGGTTTGGCGCTCGTACTCCTGTTGCAGTCCGCCCGAAGCGGGACAGAACTCGAACGCGCGGACGTAAAGGCCTTCAACGTGGCCGAGGCCGGTGTCGACGCGGGTATGCTGGCGCTCAAGCTGGGCTGGCCCGACACCGCATTGAGTCCGACCTCGGTGGACGACTCGCTGCTGAAGACCGCCCTTCAGTTCGCCAACCCCCGCCTCTACGATCCATCGCGCAGCAGCGCGAGCGAGTTCCTCGACGTGGTCCTGTATGACAACGTAGACGAAGACGGCGATACGACCATGATCCCCTATTCGCAGGCACCCGACTGGGACTCGAACGAGGACGGCATGATGTTCGTGGACAGCCGGTCCAACGTCGACGACAATCGCCGCCGCATCATCATTCTGGCGCAGCGCCAGCACTGGCCCTTCGAGTTCCCCGGCAACCGGGCCATGTGGGCCACGAGTGCCGGCGCGAACGGGCAGGGTCTCAAAGTCTACGTGGATCCTCTGTCTCCAGTGCAGACCGCCACCGCCTACTGGGATACCGACTTCGGCAAGGGTGTCGAGATGGGCTCCGGAGTCGCCCGCGACACGCAGACGGCAACCTGGGACCAAGTCGTCTCGCCTCAGACCTGGCTGTCCTTGGAGAGGATCGCCCAAGGCAACGGAACCTACTTCACAAGCGCTACCGCAGCATCCGCATTCCTGGCACAGGGCAATAGCGGCGGCAGTGTGGTGTTCGTGAAGGCCAATAGCGCAGTCACCGTGGTCGGCAACACCCAGATGGGGACACGCGACAACCCGCTGATCCTCGTACTGGACACCCCCGAGGGCTCCAACAACACGATCGACCTTCGCGGCACGAGTGACTTCTACGGCATCATCATCGTGAAGGGCAACGCGATGATCAGAGGTACCGCCTCCATCTGGGGTCAGATGCTGGCCTCGGGCACCATCGAGGGCAAGGGCACTGGTAGCGTCCCCGAGATCAACTACAACTCCCAGGTCCTCGACAACCTCAACCGCACCTATATCATCAGCGTGAACATAGTGCCCAACACCTGGGAGGAGTACACGGTCTCTCCCGACCAATACTAGAGGAAACCGAGCCACGCCCGATATCGCAGGGGCGAGGACACCCGGATCTTAAGGAGAGGGCGGGCCCGGTTGGGCCCGCCCTCTGTCTCTTGGCCGTGTCGCTATCAGGCGTCGCTATCAGCTACACTTCCCGCGCTTCCAGCCCGAGCGCCTTCCGTTTGGCCTCGATGTGCTTGATCATGAGCGTGGCGGCCTTCTCTGGGTCGGGTTCCACGGCGAACGCGGCGCCCACCAGGTCGTTCAAGCCTTCGGTGAGCAGCTTCACAACGTTCATAGAGCCGGTCACCGGGGGCGTCGGCCCGAGAACCACGAAGATACCCGAAGCCACGAAGTAGACACCGATGGAAACCGCCTTCTCCGAGTACCACTCCGGCGCGGCCCCGGCGAGGGGTAGATCGCTGATGTCCACGCCGAGCGCATTGGCGAGCACCCCCGCAAGCACGAGGATGCGCACGTTGTCCACGCAGCTTCCCACGTGGAGCACCGGCGGCACACCAAGCGCGCCGCACACTTCCTTTAGGCCCGGGCCCGCCCACTCGAGTGCCTTCGACGTCTTGAACCCGGCCTTGGCGCTCGCCACCGAGGCGCAACCGGTGTCTAGCACGAGCACGTCGTTCTCGATGAGCCTGCGTATCATCGTGACGTGGCCGTAGTCGTGCTTGATCTTGGGGTTGTTGCACCCAACGACTCCGGCAGCACCCCGGATCTTCCCGGCCACGATGGCATCGATGAGCGGCTGGGGCGTTCCTCCAAGAGCCCCCAAGATGGCCTCGTTGGAGAAGCCCGCCACCAGATCAACCGGCTCCACAGGGATGTACACCTTGTCAGGGTTGCGTCGCGAGTAGGCCTCGATGGCCAGCCGCACGAGCTCCGTGGCCGTATCCATGGCCGATTCGGGGCGGAACTCGTGGTGCTCCATGTGCGGGAAGTGAGCCTTGTCCGACGTGGAGATCATCTTGGTGTGGTAGCACTGGGCGATGGTGCCGAGCGACGGCATTATGCACTGATAGTCGACGATCATCATCTCGACGGCGCCGGTCGTGAGCACCAGTTCGGTCATGAGATGGTTGCCGGCCATGGGGATGCCCTTACGCATGAGGAGCTCGTTGCCCGTACAGCACAGACCGGCCAGGTTGATGCCGACGGCGCCCTTGGACTTCGCAAGCTCCATCATCTCTGGCAGGTCGACCGCCTGCAACACCGCCTCGGAAACGAGCGGGTTGTGCCCATGCACAACGATGTTGACCTGGTCCTCCTTCAGTACACCAATGTTGATCTTGCTCGCCACCGGCTTGGGTATCCCGAAGAGGATGTCGGATACGTCGGTGGCGATCATCGAGCCGCCCCAGCCGTCGGAGAGGGCGTTCCGCGCTGCGTGTACGAGAAGGCTGTCCCAGCCGTTGTCCACACCCATGTGGGTGCGGTGCATCATCTCCGAGGTCTCGCGGTCGATACCGCGCGGCATCATTCGGAGGCGATCCCAGATATCCCGCCTCTTCTGCGGTGCGCGTGACACCAACTGCACTTGGCTCTTCTTGGTGCCGAAGTCATCCATCATGGCATCGGCCAGTTCGCCCGCAACCGCCAGGTCGTCCTTGCCCTCGGTTTCGAGGCCGTACTCGGCCGCTACGGCCCGCAGCTTGTCCGGCTCGGTGATCGTGTAGCCTTGGGCCTCGCCGGAAGCCACTTTGCCGAGGATCTCGACAAGATCGCGTCCGTGATCGGAGTGGGAAGCCGAACCGGCCGCGACCATACGGCCGAGATTACGGGCCACGATGATGTCGGCATCGGCCCCGCACACTCCGTGCTGGGGACCTTCGCCAAACGGATCGATGCGGCAGGGACCCATGGCGCAGATACGACAGGAGAGACCCATCTCACAGTAGCCGCACTGGGGCTGCTGGGCTTCGTGCCGATCCCACACGGTCTCGATCTGATCCTTCTCGGCCTTGGCGAGCATCAGTCGGCCGTCTTCGGTGATGGTGTGTTCCTCGTACTTCTTCGGATCGATCATAGGTAAGCCCCCTTGCTCACGCTCAGCGGATGTTCACGATCTTCTGAGCCCTCTTCAGGGCGTTCAAGAGCGAGAAAGTCGGCGGGCCTGGAACTTCCCTGGCCTCCTCGCCCACCGAGACGCTGCGGGCCACCTCGTCGGTCTTCCGTTTGGCGGCTACAGCCGGATCCTCGAAGGTAAGCGCCCCCGTCTTGCATATCTCGACGCACGCCGGGATCATGCCATCGTGCTGACGCTCGATGCAGTTGTCACACTTGATCGACACGACCTTGCCCGGAGGAGCCAAGTAGTCCTCCGCGTAACGGATGACCCCATAAGGACAGGCCATGGCGCACGACGCGCAGTTGATGCAGCGGTCGTAGTTGACGAGAACGGTGTCGGTCTCCGGGTCACGGTAGATCGCCCCCGGCAGACAGGCCAACATGCAGGGCGCCGGATCGCAGTGCCGACAACGATTGGGAAAGCCTTCGTCATACATGCCGGCCCCCACGTGCACACGCGGGCTCGGCCGGGGGATCTCCATGAGCGCAGCCAAGGTCTTCTTCGACCGCGAGTGCGTCGCGGCGCAGGCGATCATGCATTGCATACAGCCCACACACCGCTCAGGATGCACGACTACTCTCTTCATACGCCCCACCTCCAGCAGTCCAGCCCCATGCCGCCTTGGGTCGGAGACGGCATCACTAAGCCCTCAGCCGACCCGGCCCGACACCAGTCCGAAGTTGAAGCTGCCATCGAAGAACTTCGCGACCGGAGCCGTGAACGACCTTCGGTCGTGGATCATGTTCATGAGCACGCCGCCCTGCTCCACCTGGTTGAGAAGCACCGCGCCCACCAGCCGTCCATCCTTTGTCACCAGCTTGCGGTAGAGCCGGCGGCGACGGTCGTAGTTGACATCGACTTCGTATCCTTCCCCCTCGTCCGGGTTCACTACCCCAGCCGTCAGCACGTCCAAATCGAAGATGCGGATGACATTACGGCTCAGACTGCCCGGATACGCCACCGGCCGTCCCGCCATGTTCCAACCCGCATACCTGCCCTGTTCCACCGCCACCGGCCAGATGGCATTGACCCAGGGCTTGTCCCGAGCCACATCCACCGATTCGGCCACGTCACCGGCCGCAAAGATACCGGGCACGGAGGTCTCGAAGTGCTCGTCGACCACGACGCCCGCGTGAGTCTCGATCTCGGTGGGCAGGAAGCCCATGGCCGGCACCACCCCCTTGCCGGCGACAACCATGCCGCAGGCGATCGCCGAGCCATCGGAGAGCCGGGCCGCTTCCACCCTCCCCTCTCCCTCGAAGCCGATCGCTTCCACTCCCGTCCGCACTTCCAGGCCTTTGCGTTCCAGTTCTTCCTGGATGAGACGGCCCGCCTCGGCATCCACCTGCATGGAGAGCGGGTAGCCCGACTTGATGAGCAGCACCACCCTCAAGCCGCGATGCAGGAGGCCGTACGCCGCCTTGAAGCCCACCAAGCCGCCACCCAGCACAAGCGCGGAGCCTCCCTCTTGGCACGCCTCGGGCAGCATACGCAGCATTCCCTCAACGTTCTCTTGGGTCCTCATGTAGAAGATGCCATCGAGCTCGGCCGCAGCCGCCTCGACTACCGGAACGACGCGGGCGTCGGACCCCGTGGCGACCAGAAGCCGGTCGAAGGGAATGGTGCGGCCTCCGTCGGTGACCACCTCGCGCGGATCCAAGCCGACCTCATACGCCGCCTCTCCCAGCACGGCGTCGATTCCCAGGGACTCGTAGAAGGAGCCGCTCCTCACCGGGAGGTCATCCAAGAGGGAATGCCCGGCCAAGACGCTTGCGATCATCGGGCGGCAGTAGGGAAGGTGGGGCTCCCGGGCGACAACGGTGAGCGACCCATCCGGATCGAGACTGCGTATCGCCTCGGCCGCCTGAGTCCCGGCGATACCGTTTCCGAGGATCACATGCTTCATACGCGCCCCCCACGCCGTCGGCGTACACTCATGCGCGGGCCACACCGAGCCGCGGTGTCTTTCGACCCTCACGTGGCCCCACGTACCGTTCCCCAAGTCCTCTTCAGTGTATTACTATCTTGAAGTCTTTGCCTCAAGAAATCTCCACCCTCGCGGATAGCCTTGCGAATACTATGCGGATACCCTTGCGGGCCACCGGCCAGAGACGTACAGTCTCTGGATAACACAAGAAGGAGTCACCATGAAACGATCCCGGCCGGCCGCGGCCTTCACACTCTTGCTCCTGCTGGCATTCGCGCTTTCCGCGTGCGGCGTGGGCGGAAGCACACCACCAACCGGAGACGCGCCCACCACCACGTCAGCCGGAGTCACATCCTCCACATCCCCCACCACGGTTTCCACCACCCTCTCCCCGCCCACATCGAGCTCCTCAACCACTCCCGCCACCGACGAGGAGCTGTCGAGTGCCGAGACACGCACCGCCGATGGTCGCATCAGAGCAATGGGTTTCATCACGTCCACCCGGGAGGACGGCGGCACCCGGTACATCACGATCGATTACGCCGAGATGCTCGGCGGTGAAGCGGCCAACCGGGCGGCTCGCGAGGCCGGAGACATCGGGCCGGGAGAAACGGTGCCGAACGACTACTACATCCGCAACGTCAACCCGAAGCTGCGCGAGTTCACCGTGCGGGAGGGAGCGTCAATACGAACCGCCACCTACGGCGGAGTGACCGAGCGGTCGGTGACTTGGGCGATCTTCCTGAGCTTCTGGTCGTCTCCCCCGCCGGACGCCGTCCACATGCGCGATATGCCCTGGTGGATAGAGCGCCTCGGGAACGAAGTCGTACTGATCGAGGAGCAGTTTCTGCCGTAGGTCGGGCAACCCAATCCGGGTCAGGCGATCTCCTTTTCCTTCACAACCCGGCTCTTCACGTCTCCCACCAATCCCTGGAGCGCGGGAAAGACGTTGTCGCGTATGTCTCCGGCCACCAGCGCCAGCATGATGTCGTCTCCCACCTTGAGATGCCCCTCGTTGACCCACACCCTGACCGCCACGACCCCGTCTTGGGCAAGGGCGCGGGACACGGCCTCGTCGAGCGCCCGGCGGTCGACCGTGAGTTCGAGTGAGCTCACGGGCTCACCAGCACGGGAATGGCCTCGCACAACGCCGTTGTGGACCAGATACATGCCGATCCCCGGGTAATCCGGACTGTTCTTCACTTCCCTCAGCCACTCGTCGACGCTGGGACACTCAAGGTTCATCGCAACTCCTCTCGAGACGGGCGGGGCCGGGATTCGTTCCGAATCCCGGCCCCCAACCCCCATTGAAGAACTCACCACGATGCAAGACGGCTCACCTGCTGTCGGCCAACCACGGTCGGACGGAAAAGCCGCCTAGCTCGACTGCAGAACTACATGGCCTCGCCGTGATACTTGAACGACAGACGCACCTTGGCCCGGTAGGCCACTACCTTGTTGTCATCGATCCTCATATCGAGCTCAACCACTTCGGCCACGCGCAGGTCGTCGAGCGACTTGGCGGCCGTGTCGACTGCCAGCTTGGCAGCTTCCTCCCACGACGTGGAGCTCGTGCCAATGACATCGATGATCTTGTACACGCTGTCGGGCATTGCCTTCCCCCCTCACTTGAAGAGTGTCCAGTTATCCCTCCGCCTACCCACACGCCCTCGACACGAAACCTGTCGTTGCTGATCCAATCTTGACCTGCGACCGGTGTCGCTCGAGTTCGCTCGTCCGCAGCGACCGATCCGCACGGACAACGCCTTCCCTCCCCCTTGTGCAGCGCCATCGGGGCTCTGTTAAAATAGGCGGGCGGGGCGGACCCGTGTAGGTCGAGTCGTTTTCGAGCGATCGCGCCGCAACGTGTTGGAGAAGTGGCCGAGAGGCTTAAGGCGCTCGCCTGCTAAGCGAGTGTAGGGGTAGAAACCTCTACCGAGGGTTCGAATCCCTCCTTCTCCGCCATCTGCGCCTATAGCTCAGCTGGATAGAGCGTCGGACTACGAATCCGAAGGTCGCAGGTTCGAATCCTGCTGGGCGCATCATAGAAAACCCCCGTTTTGCGGGGGTTTTCTTGTGTGTCGGGACGCGGCTCCGGTACCTGGGCGACACCGGCTCCTGGGTTCTGGGGTCCTGTGTGTAACACGGCGCGCAACGCGAGTGGGGTGCCGCTCTGTGCGCTCTCCACGGGGATCTCGAGGCCCCCTACCGTGGAAGACCAGCCGGTCCTCGGCCCCGTCGATCTTGTTGAACAGCGCCCGGTATCTCGCGCTGCTCCTCGTGCGGTTTGGTTTGGTGGGATCGCGGAAATACACGACCATGGGGCAATCCGGTTCTGGTGCCCCGCTGAGGAAGCGGTTCTTGTACTGGGGGTTGGCTTGGCCATGGACGATTCCACCGGCCGGCGGAGAGAAGAGCGACGTTCGCAGAAGGGCGAGCCCGCGGACCCACGTCCGAAGAGCGGCGATCTGCTCCAGGGTCTCTTTGACAATATGCCGAGTGGCTGTGCCGTCTACGAGGTGCGGAATGACGGATCTCGCGGTAGTGACTACGTGGTCAAGGACTTCAATCCCGCCAGCCTAGCCATCGAAGGCAAGACCAGAAACGAGGTCATCGGCAAGTCTCTTCTGGATCTGCGTCCGACCATTGACGAGTACGGTCTCATATCCGTGTTTCAGGAAGTATGGCGAACTGGAGAGCCCGCACTTTTTCCATCCACGCAGTACGTCGACGAAGGCTATGCCAGCTGGTATGAGAACCGTGTGTTTAAGCTTCCTACCGGCGAGATCGTCGCCATCTACAACGATGTGACGGAACGCAGGCGTCTCGATGATGAACTCGTTCGGAGCAAGAACTTGCTCGCCAATACCGAGAAGACGGGGCGGATTGGCGGCTGGCTATTCTACCCAAAGACTCTGACCCAGACTTGGACGGACGAGACCTTCCGTATCCTTGAGATTGATTCTGCCCAAGGCGAACCGAGAGTGCCTGAGGGCCTGGAATTCGTCGCCCCGGCCTCTCGACGGCAGGCTGAGCAGGCGGTCCAACGGGCCATCGAACTTGGAGAACCGTTCGACCAGGAATGGGAGATCGTCACTGGACGGGGAAACAAGCGTTGGGTGCATTCGGTGGCCACAATCCACTGGGAGCAGGGTGAGATCGAGTCCATATCCGGATGCTTCCAGGACATCACCGATCGCAAGAGAGCCGAAGAGGCCCTCCGGGCGAGCGAAGCGACCATGCGCTACATCATCAAGCACGATCCGAGCGCCATCGCCATCTACGACCGAGATCTTCGCTACATCGCGGTCAGTGATCGTTACCTCTCGGACTACGATATCGACGGAGAGAGCATCGTCGGAAAGCACCACTACGAGGTCTTTCCGGAGATACCGCAGAAGTGGAGGGACGTGCACCAGCGCGTCCTGGCGGGCGCGATCGAAAGCGAGGAAGACGACGCCTTCGTGCGTTTCGACGGCTCTCTGACCTGCAACACCTGGGAATGCCGTCCCTGGTATGAACAGGATGGATCAATCGGTGGCATTATCACGTACACCCAAGTGACCACCGAGCGTATGGCAGCTGAAGAGGCCCTCCGAGTGAGCGAAGAACAACTCCGTCAGTCCCAGAAGATGGAGGCCGTGGGACAACTGGCCGGTGGCATTGCTCACGATTTCAACAACCTGCTCACCATCATCCTTGGCTATACCGATATGATCCTGGCGGGCAGCGACTCCCAGGGTCTCCCTGTTCTAGATGACCTGCGGGAGATCAAGCGTGCCGCCGAGCGCGCCGCTTCGCTCACCCGGCAGATTCTGGCCTTCTCCCGCCGCCAGGCCCTTGAACCGGAGGTGGTTTCCCTTAACGCCGTCTTGGCCGGAATGGAGCCTCTCTTGCGCCGCACCTTGGGTGAGGACATTAATCTGGTCACTGTGTTGTCTCCCGATCCGTGTCTCACTGAAGTGGACCCCCACCAGTTCGAGCAGGTGCTCGTGAACATGGCCTTGAATGCCCGGGACGCCATGCCTGCTGGCGGTAATCTCACCCTGGAGATCGACAATGTGGAACTGGGCAAGGATTGTGCCCAGAAGCATCCGGAGATCACCCCTGGCAGCTACGTGATGCTGGCGGTCTCCGACACCGGCGTGGGCATGGACGAGTCCACCCGCGAGCACATCTTCGAGCCCTTCTTCACCACCAAAGCTCCCGGTGCGGGCACCGGCCTAGGACTGGCGACCGTCTACGGCGTAGTCCGACAGAGTGGCGGCAGCATCACCGTTCACAGCGAGCCCAGCCAGGGCACCAGCTTCAAGATCTACTTGCCCCGTGCAACTGCGCCCGCCCCAGCGCAGAGCCCGTCGACCGCCAGGGCAACACTGGCTCTGGGCCAGGAGACCATCCTGGTTGTAGAGGATGAGGAGTCACTCAGAAGCCTGGCGGTTCGCACCCTTAAAGAGCTGGGGTACACGGTGCTGGAGGCCGCCACGGCATCCGAGGCCCTCGAACTTCTAGCCACAACCAGCGCTCCCGTCGATCTTCTCCTTACCGATGTGGTCCTGCGAGGGGGCATGCAGGGAAACGACCTGGCCATGAGCCTCAAGACCTCCCGGCCTCAGCTTCCCGTGCTCTACATGTCCGGGTATGCGCGTTACGTCGTCGCCCACGCTGGGCGTCTGGAGGAAGGGATCAGCCTCCTGGAGAAACCCTTCACCCCCGACACGCTGGCGCGAAAGGTGAGAGAGGTGCTGGACAGCGCTGGGGCATCGGCACGAGGGACTGACGGGCGAGACTAACGACCGCCAGCCGCCCCGGTATGGGAGTATTATGTTTACGGCTTGTTCTTCTTCTTGACGGTGAATCGCCAGCGTACGGATGAGAGTCCCGCTCAGCTACCCCCCGTGCGTTTCGAGAGGCACGGAGGTGTGATCTCGTGGATGACCAGCACGGCTCTCGACATGATGCGAGAGTGCTCGTCGTGGACGATGAGCCCAGCATCGTGCGCTTGATGACGCGGGCTCTTCAGGGTGCCGGCTATCGGACCATTGAGGGGATAACCGATCCAGTCGAGGCACTCGCCTACTTGGATCACGCCACCCCGGATCTGGTTGTTCTTGACCTCTCTATGCCCGGCGTGGACGGATACGCGATCCTCGAAGCCATTAGCAGCCGCCTCCCTCAAGACACCTTCCTGCCCGTCATGGTGGTGAGCGGCATGGATGATATGGGAGCCCGTCACCGGTCCATGCGGGCGGGTGCCAAAGACTACCTGGTGAAGCCCATCGATCTGCAGGAGTTCATTCTGCATGTGGATTCCCTCGTGGACACGCGAATGATGAGCCTCAGGCTGCAGCACGTCAGAGGGGAGCTGGAGGATCAGGTGCGGCTGCGGACGCAGGAGCTGCACGCTGCCCACCTAGATATCCTGGAACGACTCGGCCGAGTGGCCGAGGTCCGCGACGATGCCACCGGGCAGCACACCAATCGGGTGGCACGGCTGGGTGCCCTCATAGCTAATGAACTCGGGTACCCGGAGGCCGAGATCGACGCAATCATGCGTGCCGCTCCCCTGCACGACGTGGGCAAGATAGCCATTCCCGACAGGGTGCTCCTGAAGAACGGCCGGTTCGAAGGCGAGGAGCGCGAGATCATGCAGACTCACTGCACCGTCGGCGCCGAGCTTCTCAAGGGGGGAAGATCTGAGCTCATCCAGTTAGCGGAGGAGATAGCTTTCTGTCACCATGAGCGTTGGGACGGTCTGGGCTATCCTCGCGGCCTGGCTGGAGAGGAGATACCCGAGGCCGCACGAATCGTGGCCGTCGCCGATGCCTTCGACGCCTTGACGCACGAACGCCCCTACAAAGAGGCCTGGTCGGTCAAGGATTCTCTGGCCGAGCTTGAGCGCGAGCGGGGGCGCCAGTTTGACCCCAAGGTGGTCGATGCGTTCTTGCGCTTGATGAGGCGCGAAGCGACCTATCCATCCGTTCCTGCGGAGGAGTAACGAGTCAGACGCCTGCTGAAGCTTGACTCCTCTTATTTAGCCGAAAGACTCATGTCTGCCCAGGCATCAACCTGGGGACGAGAGGGATGGTCGCGGTCGTTGCGTGCATACGCGTAGCAATGTATGGGTAAGTACCTACTAAGCCGCACGCAGCAGTGATTCAAGAGACGAGGGTAGGGTGAGATGACAGCACGGCCTGGCGACGGACTTGATCGTCAGCTTGCCGGACTGAGTCTGGTCCTCGAGAATGCTCCCGTGATCCTCTACGGCCTGGACCGCGAAGGTCGGTTTCTGTTCAGCGAGGGTAACGGCATCGCCGCGATGGGGGTGAAGGAGGGCCAGATCGTAGGTCGCTCAGCCGCCGATCTGTACCACGATTCTACCGAAGCCGCCGGAGCAATCCGCCGGGCGCTGTCAGGAGAGCATGCGGTCTTTCGGGCTCACTTCGACGGAGCCCACTTCATCTCCCGTCTCACCCCGGTATTCGATGATGCCGGCGCAGTCGAGCAGGTCGTGGGCGTCTCGGTGGACATCAGTGAGCAAGTGAAGGCGGAGGAGGAACTTCGCCTGCGGGATAGCCAACAACGCCAAAGCCAGAAGATGGAAGCTGTGGGCCAACTGGCAGGTGGCATCGCCCACGACTTCAACAATCTCCTGACGGCCATTCTGGGCTACAGCGACCTGCTGCTGGCCCGCCAAGATATCCTGGACTCCGCGGCACGCACGGACGTGGAGGAGATCAAACACGCCGCGGAGCGGGCCGGCGCTCTCACCAAGCAGATTCTCGCCTTCTCGCGCCAGCAGGCCCTGCGGCCGGAGGTCGTTTCGCTCAACGAGGTCCTTACCGGGATGGAGCCGCTCTTGCGCCGCACTCTGGGAGAAGACATCGACCTCGTTAGTCTCCAGCATCCCGACCTGGGCTCCGCGGAAATCGACTTGCATCAATTCGAGCAGGTGCTCATGAACTTGGCGGTCAACGCCCGGGATGCCATGTGCTCCGGAGGCCAGCTTACCTTGGAAACCGCCAACGTGGAGCTGGACGAGGAGTACTGCCGCACCCATCCGGAGGCTACGCCCGGCAGTTGCGTCATGCTGGCCGTTTCCGACACCGGGACGGGGATGGAGGAAGCCACGCTCGAGCACGTGTTCGAACCCTTCTTCACCACCAAAGCTCCGGGCGAGGGTACCGGCCTTGGTCTGGCTACTGTCTATGGCATCGTCAAACAGAGCAGAGGTAATATCTTCGTATATAGCGAGCCCGGCCGGGGGACCAGCTTCAAGATCTATCTGCCTCGGGTCGATGCGCATCAGGCCGTCGAAAAGGTCCTTTCCGATCAAGTCTCCGTCCCCGGCAACGAGACGGTCGTAGTAGTCGAGGACGAGGCATCTCTGCGCCGACTCGTCGAGCGGGTACTGGGGAGCGCAGGCTATGAAGTGCTCTCTTTCGGATCGGCCGATGAAGCGATGGTGGCTCTCGACGAAGGCCAATCGGCGGATCTTCTTCTCACCGATGTGGTACTGCAGGGCAAGGATCTCTTCGATAAGGTGAAGATCTCTCGGCCCGATCTGCCCGTTCTCTTCATGTCCGGCTACACTCGCGACGCCATCGTCCACGCCGGACGACTGGACGATGGGGTCAACTTCCTCGAGAAACCCTTCACCCCCGAGGCGTTGGCCCGCGAGGTCAGAGAGGTGCTGGACCAGGTCACTGGGAAGGAACCGAAACGGTGACACGACGCATGATATACGCCTCAGGGACTGCCGAGGAGAGGCTGAACGCGGTCATACAAGGCGCCCGCGTGATTCTGACCAAGCAGGAGTTCGCCCAGGCTGCCCGATCCATCTTCGATCTTGCCCGAGAACTCACTGGGGCAGTGTCCGGCTACGTGGCCCTCTTGTCCGATGACGGACACGAGAACGAGGTGCTCTTCCTGGAGTCAGGTGGGATGGAGTGCTCGGTTGAATCCAGTCTGCCCATGCCTATCCGAGGTCTTCGTGCGACAGCGTATGAGACCCATCAGGTTGTGTACGAGAACCGGTTCATGGATAGCCGGTGGGTAGACTACCTGCCTGGCGGCCACGTGGCCATGAACAACGTGATGTTCGCCCCTCTCAACCTCGAGGGTAGGACGGTGGGTATTCTCGGCTTGGCTAACAAGCCAGGTGACTTCTCTGACGAAGACGCTGACATCGCGTCTGTCTTCGGGGACCTTGCCGCTATCGCTCTAGCCAATAGCAGGCATATCGACCTTCTCACCGAGAAGACCGAATCACTCGAGCAGGCTCTCGCCGAGGTTCACACCCTACAGGGTCTTCTGCCCATCTGCGCTCGGTGCAAGAGCATACGGGATGACGAGGGACTGTGGAGACGTGTTGAAACGTACCTGGGAGAGCGCACAGATGTGACCTTCACCCACGGAATCTGTCCCGAGTGCGAGAAAGAGTTGTATTAGGAGCCTCTAGGTCGTGGGCAAATTGGAACGTCCCCAAGAAGGTGGTCATAGGACCTCCTGTCTAGATCAAGGAGACCGAATGCGGTCACAGATGACTCGCGACACGATGGAGGATGCCAGACCATCCGCGGACGAAGCCCTCGACTTCGCCGAGAGCGTCATCAATACGGTGCGTGAACCACTGATCTCACTCGATCACAACTTGAGAGTGGTTACGGTCAGCCGCTCCTTCTATGACTTCTTCAAGGTGAGACCCGAAGAGACCGTGGGGCGCCTCATCTACGACCTGGGCAACAAGCAGTGGGATATTCCCCGACTGCGGGAACTGCTGGAGACCATCCTTCCCCAGAGGACTAGCTTCGACAACTACGAGGTCGAGCACGAGTTTGCCGATATCGGCAAGCGGACCATGCTTCTCAACGCCCGGCAGATTCAACAAGGGCAGGGCAAGGAACGGAGCATCCTCTTGGCGATCGAGGACATCACCGAGCGCAAGGAGATAGAGGCGGGCCTTGAGAAGACCCGGCAAGAACTGGCGGTTGCCAAGAGATCCGCGGACGAAGCCCTCGACTTCGCCGAGAGCGTCATCAATACGGTTCGTGAGCCACTGATCTCACTCGATCACAACTTGAGAGTGGTTACGGTCAGCCGCTCCTTCTATGACTTCTTCAAGGTGAGACCCGAAGAGACCGTGGGGCGCCTCATCTACGACCTGGGCAACAAGCAGTGGGATATTCCCCGACTGCGGGAACTGCTGGAGACCATCCTTCCCCAGAGGACTAGCTTCGACAACTACGAGGTCGAGCACGAGTTTGCCGATATCGGCAAGCGGACCATGCTTCTCAACGCCCGGCAGATTCAACAAGGGCAGGGCAAGGAACGGAGCATCCTCTTGGCGATCGAGGACATCACCGAGCGCAAGGAGATAGAGGCGGGCCTGGACGACACTCGAAAGCAACTGGAGGCCTTTGCTTACTCAGTCTCACACGACCTGCGCGCGCCACTACGCGGCATTGACGGGTGGAGCCTCGCGTTGCTGGAGGACTACGGCGACAAACTCGACGAGAGAGGGCGCGGGTATATCGATCTCGTGCGTTCGGAAACGCAGACAATGGGCCGGCTGATCGATGACCTGCTCGCGTTCTCGCGGCAAGCGCGCGCCGACATGAACCAGGAGCGACTGGACATGACCGCCATTGCTGAAGCCATCGTTTACAGGCTACGTCAACAAAGCCCAGACCTTCGAGCGGACTTCATCATTCAACCGGGACTATCGGCCCTGGGAGATCCCGACCTGATAGAAATTGCTCTGACGAACCTGCTCGAAAATGCGGCGAAGTTCAGCAGCAGGAGTCCGCACGCCACAATCGAGTTCGGTCAGGTTGAGGAGAAGGGCAGTGCAGCCTTTTTCGTGCGCGACAACGGAGTGGGTTTCGACATGGCCTACTCAGACAAGTTGTTCGGCGTGTTTCAGCGCCTGCACAAGTCATCGGATTTCCCGGGCACGGGTATCGGCCTGGCAAGCGTGCAACGCATCATCAACCGGCATGGTGGCCGAATCTGGGCGGAGGCGCAGGTAGATCACGGAGCGACCTTCTACTTCACACTGAGGCAGGCATCATGAAGAACGGCGTTATTCTTCTGGTCGAGGACAATCCCAGCGATATCGGGCTGACCAAGCGGGCGTTGGAACAGAACCATATCGCCAACCCGTTGGTGATCGCCGAGGATGGAAGAGAGGCGCTGGACTACCTTTTCGGAACGGGCACGCATGCAGGGAGGGACGTACGGGATCTGCCGGCCGTGATGCTGCTCGACCTGAAATTGCCCAAGGTCAGTGGACTTGAGGTGCTGAAGCAAGTACGCGCCGATGAACGCACCAGGTTGCTTCCCGTTGTGATCCTCACGTCGTCTAGCCAGGATATGGACATCACCTCCAGCTACGGGTTGGGAGCCAACAGCTACGTCCGCAAACCGGTTGATTTCACGGAGTTTGCCGAGGTCGTGCGCGCTGTGGGGTTGTTTTGGCTCATAACGAACGAGTCACCGCCCCGGAAGAGGTGATTCTATGGACACACCGCTCCGGGCGGACGTGCCGCTCCGGGTACTGATAATCGAGGATTCCGCGAGTGACGCGGCGCTAGAGGTCCGGGAGCTGGAAAACGCCAGCTACCAAGTCACCCCCGTGGTGACGGAGACCGCCGACGGGATGAAAGCAGCCCTGGCCGAGCAGGCCTTCGATATTGTCCTTGCGGATAATAGGCTTCCGCATTTCGATGCGATTGGGGCCTTGGCCGTCCTCAAGGAAAGCGGTCTGGATATCCCTCTCATCGTCGTCACGGGTACCATGGGCGATGAAGCCGCTGTGGAGCTGGTGAAGGCGGGGGCGGACGACTACGTGCTCAAGGACAGCATGCTCCGCCTGCCCGTCGTCGTAGAACGTGCGCTGACGGCGCTGGAGGAACGGCTCAAGCGCAGGCAGGCGGAGGAGAAGCTGCGGCAAAGCGAGGCGGACTTTCGCGCCCTGGCCGAGTCCATGCCGCAGATCGTGTGGGCCTGCCACCCCGATGGGGCGAACTACTACTTCAACCACCAATGGGTGGATTACACAGGGCTGACGCTGGAGGAGAGTTACGGTGCCGGCTGGAACACACCCTTCCACCCAGACGATCAGCAGCGAGCGTGGGAGGCCTGGCAGAATTCGACACATAACTACGTTCCTTATTCGCTGCAGTGCCGGTTGCGTCGCGCCGACGGTGTCTATCGCTGGTGGTTGACTCGCGGCGTGCCGCTGCGCAATGCCGACGGCAAGGTTCTCAAGTGGTTCGGCACCTGCACCGACATCGAAGAAATCAAAGAGACGCAGGCGGCGCTGGAGCATCAAGCCCGGCTTTTGGAACTGTCCCATGACGCCATTCTGGTCTGGGAATGGAACGGCGCGATCACCTTCTGGAATCATGGCGCCGAGTCGACGTATGGTTTTCCGGCCGCTGAAGCCGTTGGCCGGGTGAGCCACGACCTGCTCCAAACCCACTATCCTCAAGGCTTCGCCAGCTTCCAGCAGGAACTGGAACGAGCGGGGGCATGGGCCGGTGAGTTGACACAAATCCAGCGCGACGGCCACCCGATCACCGTCGAGTCTCAGTGTCAAGTCGTGCACCTCTCCGATGGCCGCCGGCTCGTGCTGGAGACCAACCGCGACGTCACCATGCGCAAGTGGGCGGAGGAAGAGCGTCTCTCTCTGGAGCACCGCCTGGCAGAAAGCCAGAAGCTCGAGAGCCTCGGCCAGTTGGCCGGCGGCATCGCTCACGACTTCAACAACCTGCTCACCGCCATCCTCGGCTACAGCGACCTGATCCTGGCGAGCGGGCCCTCGACTGTCGATGAGGTCCGTCCCGACCTCGAGGAGATCAAGCGGGCCGGAGAACGGGCCAGAGTCCTCACCCAGCAGATCCTAGCCTTTTCCCGACGCCAAGCCTTGCGTCCCCAGGTGGTCCTTCTGGACAAGATCATTCGCGGGACAGAGCCTCTCCTCAGGCGCACCATCGGGGAGGACATCGACCTCCAAATCATCGATTCCCCCGGACTGCCCCCGGTCGAGGTGGACCCCCACCAGTTCGAGCAGGTGGTCATCAACCTGGTCCTTAACGCTCGCGACGCCATGCCCTCCGGAGGGCACCTGACCATTGAGACAGGGACCGTTGAACTAGACGAGGAGTTCTGCCACATCCATGTCGGCGCCACTCCAGGGAGCTACGTCATGCTGCGGGTCTCCGACACCGGGGTGGGCATGGACGCAGCCACCCAGGAACGCATCTTCGAGCCCTTCTTCACCACCAAGGCCGTCGGAGCCGGTACCGGCCTGGGCTTGGCCACCGTCTACGGCATCGTCAAGCAGAGCAATGGCACCATATTCGCAACGAGCGAGCCGGGCCAAGGCAGCAGCTTCGCCATCTACCTACCTCAGGCTGCGCAGCCTGAGGTCCCGAAAGAACTACCCATCCCGCCGCAGGCTCGGGCTGGCGGACGCGAGACAATCCTGGTGGTCGAAGACGAGGAAGCCCTGTGCAGCCTCATAGAGCGCATCCTGGCCGGGGTCGGCTACAAGACCCTCATCTTCAGCTCGGCTCAGGAAGCGCTCGCGGCCCTGGAACAGGGGACGAGTTCCTTCGACATGCTCCTGACAGACGTCATGCTGCCCGGTCCCATCCAGGGCCACGATCTGGCCCAAACCATTCTTGTTTCGCGTCCCCACCTGCCCGTCCTTTTCATATCCGGTTACGCTCGCGATGCCTTGGTCCATTCGGGGCGCTTGGACGAAAGCGTCAACCTTCTGGAGAAACCGTTCAGCCCGGATTCCCTGAGGGACATGGTGCGTAGGGTGCTGGACCTGCCACGAGAGTCGGGGTAGAAGGGCGGAACTGACGTCTGACTCTCAGGTGGCGCCCCCGGCCAGCCACTCATTAGGGACACCAGCGTTCGCTCCCACGCCAGCGCCGCGGCCTCGGGCTGGAACGCGTCCACAGAGCCGCGGCCACCACGGCTACGCCCACTACTGGCCATTGGGCCGGGGGAACGACTGTCCTGCGGCAGGGTGCGCGAGAAGGCCAATGAACGTACTCTGAAGGTGATCCGCAACGATGTGGGAGGTGGCTCGGATGAAGGCCGTCGTCGTGTACGAATCAGTATGGGGCAACACCGAAGCGGTGGCTCGGGCCATCGCGGAGGGACTCGGGCCGGACACGCCGGTGCTGTCCACTGCAGAGGCGAACACCGCCGCTCTGGCCGATGCCGATCTCATCGTAGCCGGATCGCCCGTGTTTGGCTTCAACGTCCCCTCCGACAAGATGCTCGAGGGCATCCGAGCGAACCCGGGTGATGCACCGACGCCGCCGGATCTCTCCCAGCCTTCAATGCGCTCGTGGCTCGACAGCGCGCCACGGGGCAAGGGTCGCGCTGCGGCGTTCGAGACGCGTATCTGGTGGTCACCTGGCGGGGCGACCGCGGGAATCCTTCGCGGGCTCGAGAAGGCCGGATACCAGCCAGTAGGAAAGGGCTACCGCTTCATCGTCAAGGGCAAGTTCGGACCACTTCGCGAGGGGGAGCTCGAGCGGGCTCGGCAGTGGGGTCAGGACCTCGCGGGCACGGACTCCTGATCGTGTTGCTACTCGGGCGCCTGGCGAAGAGAATCCCCGGATATCAGCGCTAAACCGCCAGATGGAATAGAATCAGCGCTAGTGAGAGACTTCGCGGGCACGTCCGCGGGCACGTCCACAGACGGGCGCCGGCGCGCCCCCGAGAGCGACGAAGAGACAAGGGGACGAATCGATGAGCGGCAACGGTCGCGACCCTGAACAACACGCAAGAGCCTCCCTCGGCTATCACATGACGGCCGAGGAATTCCGGATGTTCGGAAGGATGGCGGTCGACTGGATCGCCGACTACTGGGGCGAAGTGGAATCGTTTCCCGTGCTGTCGCAGGTGGAGCCGGGAGAGATCCGAGCCCAACTGCCTCCCGAACCGCCTGAGGAGGGCGAACCCTTCGAGCTCATGCTCGCCGATGTGGACCGCATCATCATGCCCGGAATCACCCATTGGCAGTCGCCCGACTTCTTCGCGTTCTTCCCGGCGAACACATCCGGCCCGGCCATCTTGGGGGAGTTGCTTTCCGCCGGACTCGGCGTGCAAGGCATGCTGTGGGCGACCAGTCCCGCGTGCACCGAGCTCGAGACCCACGTGCTCGACTGGATGGCCCAGATCGTCGATCTTCCTCCGAAGTTCCTCTCCACGGGGAGGGGCGGCGGGGTGATCCAGGATTCCGCCTCGAGTGCCACCCTCTGCGCGCTGCTGGCCGCGCGGGAGCGGGCCACGGGGGGGACGGGCAACCTCAAGGGAGGGGACGGCCGTCTCACCGTGTACACCTCGAGTCAGGGCCACTCCTCCATCGAGAAGGCCGTCATGATCGCCGGCATCGGCAAGGACAACCTTCGCTTCGTGGATGTGGACGACGCTTTCGCCATGCGCCCCGACGCTCTCGAGCACATGATCCACGAAGACAAGGCGGCGGGCCTGGTCCCCGCCTTCGTGTGCGCGACCATCGGCACCACCTCCTCCAACGCGATGGACCCTATCGGTGAGATAGGGCGGGTCTGCCAACGGTACGGCCTCTGGCTGCACGTGGACGGGGCCATGTCCGGCACCGCGGCCGTGTGCCCCGAGTTCCGGCACCTGTTCGCCGGCTTGGAGCTCGCCGATAGCTACGCCTTCAATCCACACAAGTGGATGTTCACCAACTTCGACTGTGACTGCTTCTGGGTGACCGACCGGGCGGCGCTCATCGAGGCCCTCAGCATCCTCCCCGAGTACCTGCGCAACAAGGCGACCGAGTCGGGTGCCGTGATCGACTATCGCGACTGGCAGGTGTCGCTGGGACGACGGTTCCGCGCCCTCAAGCTGTGGTTCGTCATCCGACACTACGGCGTGGAGGGGCTACGCTTCCACATCCGCCGCCACGTGGAGCTTGCCCAGCGCTTCGCCGGCTGGGTGGAGGAGCACCCCGATTTCGAGATCGCGGCACCCGCGCCGCTCAACTTGGTCTGCTTCCGCCACCATGGTGGCGATGAACTGAACCAGGAGCTCATGGAGACGCTGAACGCCGGTGGCGACCTCTACCTCACCCATACCCGTCTGAGCGACCGGTTCACCCTGCGGCTCGTCGTGGGCCAGACCCACACCGAAGAGCAGCACGTGGAGCGCGCGTGGCAGGCCATACAGGAGACGGCGGCCAGGCTTCAGCGTTAGCCCCGCGACCCAGAGCCAAGAGCGGTGGCCGAGGGGGAGCCTGGCACCGCTCATCTGCGCCACGCGTAGTGACCGACGAAGTACTCGCGACCCCGCCGCATGGAAAACGTCTGACGGCAGGCCATGAGAAAGAGTCGCCACTCCGCAAGCGCCTGCTCGGCGCCTTCGTCCCCGTGGACCTCGGCCAACACGCTCCGGGCCTCCCCGCGACACGAGTCCAGTTTGTCGAGCCAAGCCTGCAGCGTGCGGGCGTAGTGCGTTCCGTTGACGATCCAGGCATTCTCCAGGCGCAGATCGCGGCACATCGAAGGCAGGAGGGCGAAAGACGGCATCGTTCCGCCGGTGAAGAAGCGGCGGGCCATCCAGGCACCGGGGTCGGTGGCGTCGAACTCGTAGGCGTAACGTCGATGGCAGAAGACGTGCACGAAGAGAATGCCTCCGGGTTCGATCCAACCCGCGATACGGGCAAAAAGTTCTGAGTAGTTCTTCATGTGCTCGAACATCTCCACGGAGACGATCCGGTCGAACGTGCCCTCTGGCCGAAGATGCCGGGCATCAGCATGCACAGCCTCGAGGTTCGAGAGACGGCGTTCCCGCGCTCGTTCTCGAACGAATTCCGCCTGCAATCGAGAGTTGGTCACCGCCGTGATGTAGCTTCCCGGGAAGCGTTCCGCCGCCCACAGGCTGAGAGACCCCCAACCGCAACCCAGCTCGAGCACCCGCTGCCCGTCGGTGAGGCCCGCCCGCTCGGTCGTGAGCTCGAGCATGGCCTCCTCCGCCGCGTCCAGATCGTCCACCACAGCGGGCCAAAGGCACGAGCTGTACTTGAGTCGAGGTCCGAGCATAATTTGGAGGAACGCCGGAGGCAGCTCGTAGTGTTGCTCGTTCGCTTCACCCGTGTTTACGGCGATGGGGGCGGCGGCCAGTCGACACCGGAGTTCCCCGTCACGCTCGGCAAGCGCCTCAGGCGACAGATCGTCCAAGCGTGAGAGTACGCGTCGGATACGGGCGTCGATCATTGCGGACAGAACACGATCAGGTATAAGCCCCCGTGCAATCGCGCGACCGGACGCTCGGGTGACTCCCCGAGCCAAACCCCCGCCGAGCATCAACGCCGCCAGAATGCCCGCGACAGCGGCAGAAGGATCGCGAAGAGCTCCAGGCGCCCGATCACCATGAGCGCGGTCAGCACGATCTTCGCGAAGGGGTCCATGAACGCATAGTTCAGGGTGGCTCCGACAGCTCCCAGTCCCGGACCGATGTTGTTCAGAGTAGCCACCACCGAGGTCGCGGAGGTGACGAGATCGACGTTGGTGGCCGCCACCAAGAGTGTCGCCGCGGCGAAGACCATCACGTATATGCTGAAGTACCCCAACACACCTACGCGCACAGATTCCGGGACCACGCGCCCCCCCGATCTTCAGGGGAAGCACGGCCTGTGGGTGTACCTGCCGGGTGAGCTCGTGCCTGGCGTTCTTGACCAACACCATGATCCGCGCCACCTTGAAGCCGCCACCGGTTGATCCTGCCGACCCCCCCACGAACATGAGCAGCACCAAGAGCACCTTGGCGAACGTGTTCCAGCGGTCGAAATCGGCGGTGACATAGCCGGTGGTGGTCTGGATGGACACTACCTGGAAGAGCGCCTCCCGGAGCGCATGGCCGGGATCGAAGTGGCTCTTGGACAGCATGAGACTGGTGGCCACCGCCACCACACTGGCCACCATAATACCCACATAGACCCTGAACTCCGGGTTCTTGTACAGGCCGTAGCCCCGGCCCCGAATTACAGCGAAGTAGAGAGCGAAGTTGCCGCCGGCGATGAACATGAACACCACGACGATGAGCTCGAACGCTACGTTGTCGTAGCTGCCGATGCTGCCGACTAGAGGAGAGAATCCTCCGGTCGCCATGGTCCCGAACGCGTGACAGAAAGCCTGGAAGAGATCCATGCCGAAGGCCCTGAGCAGCGCGGCCTCCAGTGCGGTCAGACCCACATAGATGAGCCAGAGGCTCTTGGCCGTGTCCCTTATCTTGGGAGTCAGTCTCTCTGGCACCGGTCCCGGAGCTTCGGCTCTGAAGAGTCGCATGGCCCCCGCCCCCATCGGCCGCAGCACGGCCACAAACAGCACGATGATGCCCATGCCTCCGTACCAGTGGGTCAGGCTGCGCCAGAAGAGAATGCCGTGCGGCTGGTTGTAGTCCGTGAGCACGCTTGCTCCGGTAGTGGTGAAACCGGACATACTCTCGAAGAAGGCGTCCACCGGGCTGAATAGGCCGTAGACCATATACGGCAGCGCCCCGAACAGCATCGCCACGATCCATCCCAATCCCACCGAGAGGAATCCCTCCCGATAGCCGATGTAGGTGCGACCCGGCAGGGCGGTGGCGAAGTACAGCGGGATCCCTGCGGCTAGGGCCATACCGCCGGAGACCAAAAGCGACCACATGTCGGCGTCTCCGTAGATCGCCGATACTCCCGCCGAGACCAGGATTCCGGCGCCCACTGCGACGATGACCAGTCCGATCAAATGAGCTACGAAGCGGAAGTTCATGACCTCTCAAGGCACCTGCGTGCACTCAGCGGGGCGCGAAGAGCTTCTCCACCGCGGGGACCGATTCCGTGGATGCGAACACGATGGCGATATCTCCAGCCGCCGGGACGGAATCCCCCCCGGCGATATGTACCTCGTCCCCGCGCACTAGCACGCCAAGAATGGCATCGGCGGGAAACCGGCATTCGCGTAGTGAGAGGCCGGCTATGGGGCTGTTCGCCGCCACCACGAGCTCGAGCACCTCACCCGCCGATTTGTCGAGAAGGGCCGCGCTCACCACCTCCCCCGTCCGCACAAAGCGAAGCACAGCCGAACCGGTGAGGCGACGAGGGCTGATGGCGACATCGATACCCATGGTCTGCAGGATGTCCGAGAACTCCGCCCGCTCCACGATGGAGATGGTGCGTTCCGCGCCCAAGCGCTTGGCCTGCAGGGAGGCCAGGATGTTCAGACGGTCGTCGCCGGTGGTTGCGATGAACATGTCGACGTCCTCGATGCCCTCGGAGATGAGGATGTTCTCACTCAGGCCCTCATCATGAAGTACCAACGCCTTGTTCAGCGCCGAAGCCGCCGCCACTGCACGCTCATAGTCCTTCTCGAAGATCTTGAGACGGATGCCCCGCTCCTCCAGTACCCGGGCAGCTCGCAGGCCTATCTCCCCGCAGCCAAGCAGTATCGCGGTCTTGGGAGCGCGCACCTTCAGCGACAAACTGCCGGCCGCGGCGCGAACGGCCGCGGGCTGCCCGGCTAAGAACACGCGGTCGCCGCTTTTCAGCACCGTGTCGCCCCGCGGGATGGTGATGGTGTCGCCCCTCAGCACACCCGTGACCAACACCTCGCGAGGCAGCCCCATCTCCGCGATCGCCTTCCCGGCGCCGGGACTCTTCTCGTCCACCTGGATCTCGAGCATCCTGACCTGACCTCCGGCGAAACTCTCCACTTCGAGCGCGCCGGGGAAGTCCGTCAGCTTGCCGATCTCCTCTGCCACCGCGGCTTCGGGTTGGATAACGTAGTCGATACCGGTGAGTTCCGTGGACACGGCCTGGCTCGAATCGAGATAGTCGGCGTTCCGCACCCGGGCTATCGTCAGGGGCACCCCCACCCGCTTGGCCACCATGCAGGCGATCATGTTGACTTCGTCGGAATCCGTGACCGCGATCAAGATGTTGGCTTGAGTGACGTTCGCCTGCAACAGCGCCCGCTTGCTGGCCCCGTTGCCCACCACTGTGAAGGCGTCGATGACCTGGGCCGCCTTGTTCAGACGGTCGGGATCGCGCTCGATGAGCGCGACATCGTGTCCCTCCTGGCTGAGGATACCGGCGATGTGGAGCCCCACCTCGCCGACACCCACGATGACTACGTACATGGCTCCGTAGCATATCAGCACAAGAGACACATTAGCCGCGCTTCGAGGCGCGTGACGGCAGATCGACAACACAAGATGCTCCGTCAGTACTACTATTGGATGATGGTCCAGGCAACCAACCACGCGAAGGGAAAGAGCGGTTGGAGCGATAACATCCGGTCGCTCCTGTCTCGCCGCACCCCCCAGGGTCTCCTCCTCCTCTCTTTTGCCGGGGCGATACTGGTGGGCAGCGTGCTCCTGTCTCTCCCCGTGGCGCACGCGAACGGGCCAGTCGGGTACCTCGACGCCCTCTTCACCGCCACCTCTGCGATTTGTGTGACCGGCCTCATAGTGGTCGACACGGCCACCGCCTACACCCTATTCGGCCAGATCGTCATCTTGGCGCTCATACAGGCGGGGGGGCTCGGGGTGATGACGTTCGCCGCTCTCATATTCCGCCTGATGGGGCGCCGGCTCTCGCTCTCTTCGCGGGCCGCCCTGCATGACGCCCTCTTCCAAGAAGACCGGGCGGGCGAGTTTCGGCGTCTCTTCGCCCGTATCCTGCGCATGACCCTGGTGGTCGAGGCATTCGGAGCCGTAGCGATCTTCCTTCCGCTGCTCCGGCGCTCCGCCCTGGGCGAGGCGGCTTACTCCGCCATCTTCCACTCCATCTCTGCCTTCTGCAACGCCGGGTTCTCCATCTACAGCGACAACCTCTACGAACTGCGTGGGAGCGCGGTGATCGTGTCCACGGTCATGGTGCTCATCGTGCTCGGGGGTCTCGGCCATACAGTGCTGCAGGAATCTTGGCAGTGGATCTCCGCCCGGCTACTAAGACCGGACGCCCCGCGAGGACCTCACGCCTTCTCCCTGCACGCCCAAGTCGTGTTGCGGGTCAGCCTCATCCTGATCGTGGGCGGCACGCTTCTCCTGCTCCTCTTCGGCATGACCGCCGAGCAGGCCTCGTGGGGATCGAGGTTGTGGACGGCCCTCTTCCAATCGGTGACCGCCCGCACCGCCGGCTTCCACACGGTGCAGATAGGCATGCTGCCTTACGCTTCGCTGCTGCTAATCTGCGTCCTCATGTTCATAGGCGGCTCCCCCGGTTCGTGCGCCGGCGGCCTCAAGACCACCACCGCCGCCATCTGGGTGGCCCGCCTGCGTGCGCGTCTGCAGGGAGACGACGAGCCCCGGCTGCTCGGCCGCCGAGTGCCGAACGTGATCCTGCGCCGGACCACCATCCTCGTGGCCCTCGCAGTAGTCTGGAACACGGTGGGCGTACTGTTCCTTCTGGCCACTGAGCTCGGCTCCGCGCCACCCTATGCATTCGGGTTGCAGGACGTGCTGTTCGAGCAGTTGTCCGCCTTCGGCACCGTAGGTCTGTCCGCCGGCCTGACCCCAGTGCTGTCGACCGCCGGGCGCGTATGGATAATCGCTACCATGTTCGTAGGGAGACTGGGCCCACTCACGCTCGCCACCTGGATCGTGAGCCGCGGTACCATACGAGTGCGCTACCCGGAAGGAAAGGTTATGATCGGATGAGCCGCAAGAGACAGATATGCGTCATCGGGCTGGGACACTTCGGCAGTGAGCTCGCCATCGCGCTCGCCGAGAAGTGCGACGTCCTGGCCCTGGACATCTCAGATACGCAGGTGAACGACATCGCCGGGCGGGTACAGCGGGCGCTCTGCCTTGACGCTCGGGATCTGACGGCGCTGAAGTCGGTGGTATCCGACGAATTCGACGAGGCGATCGTCAGCATGGGGGAGAACCTGGAGGCCAGCATCCTCTGCACGCTTCATCTCAGCCGTATCGGCATCCCCGTCATACGGGCCAAGGCCATCAGCGACGACCACGCGTCCATCCTGCGGATGG
>Ga0351900_1025_pt1 | contig 45494 bp, 36 predicted proteins | sample BONcelHT113001D3_FD_205827 | JGI IMG/M metagenome (GOLD analysis project Ga0351900, IMG submission 205827) | Enriched cells from coal bed in the Powder River Basin, Montana, United States - BONCAT cells T11 rep1 HSBNCT.T11.300.1.D3 ...
TTATTAATTTTCCGTTTCAAGTAACAGTAGTTTTATTTTTTTGAGTTGTGATGCAACGCTTGAATCGTACTGTTTGTCGTCAATCGTAAGTATTAGCCCGCCAATAATTTCAGGTTTAATCTTACAGTTTAATTCTATGGTTGCATTTAGTTCTTTTTCAAGCAGGCTCCTGATTTTATCGTTGGTTTTCGGGTTTATTTCAGTTGCTGTAATCAGAAATGCCGATTTTATGTTTTGGTCTTCCCTTGTCATTTTCAAAAAGTTACGGCAGATTCCGGGAATGTAATTTTCTCTTTTATTATTAGTGATTAATAAAAGAAAGTTTAAGGTTAACTGGTGAATTTCTGTTTTAAATATGGCTGTTAACAATTCAGCCTTTTTCAAGGTATTAATCACCGGGCTTTCAATCATATTGATAAACTCAGGGGAGAGGCTGCACACATCAAAAACTTTTTGAATATCGTTTTTAAGTGTGTCAAGCATATTTTTTTCTTTTGCCAGTAAAAAAAAGGCTTTGGCGTATCGTACCCTAATTGCGCTTACAGTCATAAATTTTAATTCATTTTAATGCCGTCAATTAAGCCATCCAGCAGTTTTTCCTGTTCCGGTTTATTGCCCAACTCTTTTTTTATTAGTTTTTCAGCAATCATTACCGAAAGTTCAGCAACCTGATTTTTAATATCATTAATAGCGCTTGTCTTTTCGTTTTGAATTTGAATCCGCGCTGATTCAACTGCTTTTTGTGTTTCAAGATTGGCTTTTTGTTTTGCTTCGGCAATAATCTTATCTTTCAGTTCTTTTGCTTCTTTCAGAATAATTTCTTTTTCCCTGCGTGCTTCGGCCATAATCTTTTCGTTTTCGGCTTTTAAACCGGCAACTTCTTTTTTAGCTTCTTCTGCTGAATTTAAAGCATTGGCAATCGATTCTTCCCTGTCTTTCAGAGCATATAAAATAGGTTTCCATGCAAATTTCCGGAGAATGAAAAGGACAATTCCGAAAATGATGACCATCCAAAATATTGTTCCGGGATTTGGTGTAACTAAACCCATAATTTTAATTTTTAGTTTTTAATGGCAACAGTACCTCCGGCAATCCCGGAGGTAGTTGCCAAAAAAGTTTTTTTACTCCACAAAAATAACAAGCGCACACACGATTACTGCAAAGAAGGCCACACCTTCAATTAATGCTGCAGAAACAATCATGTTAGAGCGAATGTCGCCACTTGCTTCGGGCTGCCGGGCAATGGCTTCCATGGCGCTCGAACCGATTTTTCCGATACCCATACCCGCTGCCATGGCAGCGATTGAAGCGCCCAATGCAGCGCCTAATTTTGCGAGGCCGGCACCGGCGGCCATTTGTAACAGTACAGTTAAAATTGCTGATAGCATAGCATTTAATTTAAATAGTGATTATTAATGATGTTCTGCTGTCGCCATCCCGATATAGAGCGCCGACAACAAAGTAAAAACATAAGCTTGTATAAACGAAACCAAAACATCGAGAAGCAGAATAAATACCGAAAATACAATTGAAACAGGGCTGGCAGCAAATCCCGCAACTGGCCCGTAAAGACTGGCAAAAATAAATATCAGACTAATAAAAACGGTCACAATCATATGGCCGGCCAGCATGTTGGCGAATAATCGCACCATCAAAACAAATGGTTTTGTTATTACTCCCGAAAGTTCGACAATAGGCATTAAAGGAATTGGGAATTTTAACCACCAGGGAACATCAGGATTATAAATTTCTTTCCAGTAATGTTTGTTCCCGTTTATGGCTGTAACAAAAAATGTAAATAGTGCCAAAACCATGGTTATAGCAATATTCCCGGTAACATTGGCTCCAAATGGGGGGAAGGGAATTAATCCTATTAAATTGTTGATGAGTATAAAGAAGAAAAGTGTTAAAAGAAATGGCATAAACTTTTCGTATTTCTTTTGACCAATTGCCGGTTTTGCAACCTGGTCGCGAATAAAAATAATTACGGGTTCAATTAAATTCTGAAGTCCTTTCGGAGCCTTTCCCTGATTTCTTTTTGCCGAACGGACCACAGAGAACAAAATGAGCAGTATTAAAACTATTGAAACTAAAACTTCGGCTAAGGTTTTTGTAATCGAAAGATCGATAGGTGTTCCAATTTCAGTTCCATGTTGATCGAGTTCTACAATTTTACCTTCATATTTTTTGCTGTGCGAAATTCTGAATCCCTGGTAATCATCGTGTGCATGATGGAATTTACTTGACATGAAAACATGAAAGCTTTTTCCTCCATGCAATTCAGGATTTTTACTGTATAAAATGATGGGTAACGGAATACTGATATGTGTTTCACCAAACGACACAACATGCCAGTCGTAAGCATCCATAACATGTTCAACAATAAATTTACCGGTATTGAATTTTTCCTTTGCAGGAGAAGCAGAATGAACGGGTTTTTGTTCCTCGTTTGCTTTAACCCCACTTGAAATGGCAAAACCAATTATTAAAATCAGAAATATCCTCAACGAAAGTTTTAACATAGTTTTAAAGCGCTTAACTAATGCCCACAAATTTAAAAGATTTTTTTTACCACGTTCGAAAAACCATATTTTTCATTGATATATATTTTATTTTCAAACAACTGATTTTTTAATTATTTGCTTTGTCAGTTATTTTTGTTCCCCGATGTTTCTTTAACCAGCGATGTTACTTCTAAAAAGGTAAAAATCAGGTAAAGCAGCATAAAACAAATTACAAAAACCATTGCATTTTTGGAATCATAAGCAAAATATGAAATGGCAACAGTTAAATAGAAAAACAGTTTAAAAAAAGTAACAAGCATGTTGTTTCGGGCAAATTTTGCCATATTTTTTTTTGCCTGTTGCAACTGAAAAGCATGCACTGCAACAGAAACAACAATAAAAAACAGCAAAAGGAAAGGTAATACAGGCAAATAATACTGAGGGATGAACTGCGAAAACACCAGCCAGCCGATTAAAGCCAGAGCTGCAGAAATTAAGGCTATTTTTTTTAGAAATATTCTCATGCGTTTTTCCAGTTTACTTTTTTCTTTTTAAAAGATTTTTTGTTCCGTACAATATGGCTGCAATAACCGACAGAATCATTAATCCCAGCGTAAAACCTTTAAATTTATTATTCATCCACTGGTCGATTTTGAAACCTCCAAAGGTGCCTGCGCCAATAATGGCCATCATCTCGAACGCAAGACTTGAGTATCGAATAAATCCGTCGATTTTATTTTTTGGGCTATTTTGCTGGTTCATTTAAAGGTTTTGTACCATTCATGATGCACGAACCCGAAAAAAGTGAGCCTGGCTCAACCGAAAGTTTTCCGGCAACAATATCTCCGGTAATCTGCGAGGTTGATTTCATATTAAGCAATTCGCTGGCAGTAACTTTTCCCTTAATATAACCCGAAATTTCGATGTTATTACAGTTTATTTGCCCTTCAATCCTTCCTTTGGGTCCAATTACCAGTTTCCCTTTGGCCAAAATGTTTCCAATTAACTCACCGTCAATTCTGATATCGCCATTGGCATTGATATCACCTTTTATTTTAGTTCCTTCGCTTATGATATTGATTGACTGATTTATACTCTCACCATTTCCAGTTAGTTTTGCCATTTTATGCTCTGTATTAGTTTTTTTGAATAACATTTTTTGTAAGAATTACAGGGGTTTAAATTACAATTTTTTACTGTTTCAGCAACAAGTTTTCGTATTTTCTACTCCGGGTCGTAAGCCCATTTCAGATAAACGCTGCCCCAGGTAAATCCTGCACCAAAAGCAACCAGAATAATGTTATCTCCTTTTTTCAGTTTTTTTTCATAATCCCACAAACAAAGCGGAATGGTTGCTGAAGTTGTGTTGCCGTATTTTTGAATGTTAATCATCACTTTATCAGTTCCTACACTCATGCGTCGCGCAATAGCATCTATAATACGCATGTTTGCCTGATGAGGAACCAGCCATGCCACATCCTCCGATTTGAGATTATGTTTTTTCATTATTTCTTCGGCAACATTGGCCATGCTCGAAACGGCAGCTTTAAACACAACCTGACCTTCCTGGTAAACATAGTGTTCCATCCGGTCTATTGTTTCATGCGATGCAGGGAGCGATGACCCGCCTGCTTTCATGTGAAGGTGATGGCGACCAAGGCCGTCAACCCGGTTTAAGTAATCAATTACCCCAACATCTTCAATTGTGGGTTCGAGCAAAATGGCAGTGCCGGCATCGCCAAAAAGAGGGCAGGTTGTACGATCGGTATAATTGGTTATGGCCGACATTTTTTCCGCAGCAACAACAATAACTTTGTTGTAACGGCCCGATTCGATAAACTGAACCGCTGTTGAAAGCGCATAAATAAAACCTGAACAGGCAGCATTTAAATCGAAACTCCAGGCATTTCGAATTCCGGTTTTCTGGGCTATTATATTTGCAGTTGCCGGGAAAGGCATGTCGGGAGTTATTGTGGCACAAATAAGCATGTCTATTTCATCGGGGGAAGTGTTGGTTTTAAAAAGTAAATTTTCAACGGCTTTTGCTCCCAAATCGCTGGTGGCTTTCGCCGGATCCTTGCAAATACGACGTTCCTTAATCCCAATCCGCTGCATTATCCACTCGTCGGAGGTGTCAACCATTGTGCTGATCTCCTCGTTTGTTAACCTGTATTCGGGTAAAAATGCTCCAACTCCTGTAATTGCTCCCCTTAATGTTGCCATCGTTACTACAATTTTCAAAAATGTTTTTTCTACTGAAATTTAATGGTTTTTAAAACCCGGCGTGAAGATAAATTTAATACCCCGGAAATGCAGTGATTTGAATAAAGGGAATGTGCTGAGGTTAAAATATAGTTAAGTTTGTGCTGAACAATTTAAGAGTGTGTTCGAAAAATCTGCGTTTTCAGGTTATTCAGTCCTTAATTCTTTTTTAGAGATTTCAGCTCCTTTTGTTTTGCTTTCGGGTCGAGTAAAAAAAAACCAGGTGGTTAACCTGGTTTATACTGCAATTTCTTTTACTATTACCTGTTTGCCCCGGTAGTATCCACACTCCGGACAAACTGTATGGTATTTAACTGTGGTGCCGCAATTTGAGCAGGCAGCGAGTGTTGGCGCAACTGCTTTATAATGCGTGCGCCTTTTGTCTCTTCTTGTACTTGATATTCTATGCTTTGGATGTGCCATAATATATAGTTTTTAATTATTATTTTCCAGTCTTCTCAGTGCATCCCATCTCGGGTCGGTTGTAATTTCCATTTTCTTTTCAGGATGCATATAATTTTTCAGTTTTTTAATCATTTCCCTGTTGCAATCTCTTTTCCCTTCGTTGTTTTTAGGGTGAACATGTCTTAGCGGAATGCTTAACGTAACATATTCATAAATAATCTGTGCCAGGTTAATATGATGTTCTTCGGGATTGACCCAAAGCACATTTTCTCCTTCATCGAACTCTTTTTCCCCAAATTTCACAAAAACTTCAGTTTCATTTTTTATGGGTTGGTGGTACAATTCCAGACAACGATCGCAGGTAAGTTCGAGCCAGCCAGTTATATCGAAATGCAATTTCATAAACGAACTGCGTTTTTCAAATATTACCTTTGCTGCGACCTTCCCGTTTTCAACCAGGCTTTCTTCAAAATGTGCAAAGAACTTATCGTCCACTTCAAAACCGAAATCGTGCAGGCCTTCTTTAAGACCTTTAAATTCAATATTATATTTCATTTTCCAGCTCACGTTTCGAAAAAAGTGGATGCAAAAGTATAAATTTTTTATCAACACCCGAAAGATTCAGAAAAATAATTCGGATTTGGTTCAAAAGGACAGGGAAAAGATTTGTTCAGTTTTAAATACCGGCAGCTTGTTTTTACTTATTCAAAACAATCCTGAAAGTTGTACCCTTTCCAATTTCAGACCATTTAATAAAGATTTTACCGTTGTGGTAGTTTTCGATAATGCGCTTGGCAAGCGAAAGACCAAGTCCCCAACCCCTTTTTTTAGTTGAGTAACCCGGTTGAAAAATTGTTTTAAACGCCGATTTTGGTACTCCTTTCCCTGTATCTGTTATGTCGATATAAATCTGATTTCCTTTTTCCTGCAAATCGAGTGTGATTGTTCCGTGATTTCCCATTGCATCGATGGCATTTTTACAGAGGTTTTCAATCACCCACGAAAAAAGTGCAGTATTCAAGGGCGTTTCAACCACATCGCTTGCTGAAAAAGAGGTTTGAAAGATTACCTTGTTTGAGGAACGTGTTTTTAAATAATTTACAGTTGAGTGTAATGCTTCAACCAGATTTGCCGGAAACAGTTCGGGTTTTGAGCCAATTTTAGAAAACCGTTCTGTTATTCTTTCCAGCCGTTCGGTGTCTTTTTCAAATTCTTTTATTAATGTTTCGTCAACATCCTGAAGTTTCAGTATTTCAATCCAGGCCATTAACGAAGAAATTGGCGTGCCCAACTGGTGTGCGGTTTCCTTCGACATTCCAACCCAAACCTGGTTTTGTTCTGCTTTTTGTGTGGCAGAAAAGGCAAAATAGGCAACCACAATAAAAACGATGATTACAAAAAGCTGAATAAAAGGGTAGTATCGTAAATTGCGTAAAATACTCGATTCGCTGTAATAAAGTAGCTGCGTATTATCTTCTGATAATTCGATGGGAATAGGTTCAACACGGTCTTTCATTTTTTTCAGTTCCCGTTTCAGTGCTTCTTCCCGCCGCTCTTCATTGTATTTTATATTGGCATCAATATTAAACGAGCCGTCTTTTTCAACAATTATTATCGGAATAGTGGTGTTTTGTGTTGCAACCAGGCTAAGGAAATTCAAATAATTGGTATTTAACCGTTCCATTTCAGGAGAAGTAACTTCGATGGAAGCATCGATCAATTCCTTTGTTGCCTCTGCCCAAAGTTCCACCTTTTTGCGCTCTTCCTGCGCCATTTTATCGGTGAGCCAGTTTGTGTAGAGCAGCGATGAAACTCCAATGAGAATTGCAATTACAAGGAGAAGAATTTTCCCGCGCTTTCTTTTCAGATAAATATCCAATGTAAAAGTTTTATTGTTTAAATGATGAAAACGAAGGAAAGGTAATAATATTATTTTTTACCTCTCTTTTGCAGATTTCATTATTTTATTCCTGAAGTTTAACCGATCAGAAAATGACGGTTTTTACATTTTTAATGGGCGTGTAACTCTTTGTGCAGTTCGTTCTCAGTTTTCCCAAGCAATTCAAGAACCGCACTGGTAATGCCTTTCACATCGAAGCCACACTCGCGGTACAAGTCATCCAAAGTACCGTGTTCAATAAATTTATCGGGGATTCCAAGAAGTTTAATGTTTGCAGAGTAATTGTTTTGTGCCATAAATTCAAGAACTGCGCTACCAAATCCACCCTGTATTGCACCATCTTCAATGGTTACAATGTATTTAAAATTCCCAAAAACCTCGGTAAGCATTTCCTTATCGATGGGTTTTACAAAGCGTAAATCGTAATGTGCTGCTGAAACATTTTTATTTTCAAGACTTTTTACAGCTCGTTTTGCAAAAATACCAGCTTTACCAATACTCAACAATGCAACATCTTTCCCGTCATCAAGTTTACGGCCTTTCCCGATCTCAATTTTTTCGAATGGCTTTTTCCAGTTTGGTTTTATGCCGCATCCACGCGGATACCTGATTGAGAAAGGCAATTTATTTTCGGGTAACTGTGCGGTGTACATCAGGTTGCGTAATTCAATCTCGTCCATAGGCGCCGACACTATCATGTTTGGGATAGACCTCATGTATGCAATATCGAAAACGCCGTGGTGTGTTGGGCCATCTTCGCCCACCAGACCGCCGCGATCGAGACAAAATATGACCGGAAGTTTCTGAATGGCAACGTCATGAACCACCTGATCGTAAGCCCGCTGCATGAACGTGGAATAGATGTTGCAAAACGGAACCATTCCCTGTGTTGCCAACCCGGCAGAAAATGTAACTGCATGTTGTTCGGCAATTCCAACGTCGAAAGCGCGGTTTGGCATTTTTGCAAACAAAAGGTTCATTGAGCAACCCGTTGGCATAGCAGGTGTGATTCCTACTATCTTTTCGTTTAATTCGGCCAGTTCAACAAGGGTTTCACCAAATACATTCTGAAATTTTGGCGCTTTTTCAATGGGGCAGTCACACGAGTAAATTTCACCCGTATCCTTATCGAAAAGACCCGGAGCATGATATTTGGTTTGATTGATTTCGGCGAGTTTAAACCCTTTGCCTTTTTGAGTTATAACATGCAGTAATTTAGGCCCAGGTAAATCTTTCAAATCATTTAAAACTTCGGTCAGGTAAATAATGTCGTGACCATCAATGGGGCCAAAATACCTGAAATCCAATGCTTCAAAAATATTGTTTTCTTTCAGTAAAAGATTTTTCAGGGCGTGTTGGTTTTTTTGAAGAATTTTTCTTGCTTTTTTCCCAAATCCATCCAGTTTCCCAAGTCCTTCCCAAACGTCTTTTTTAAAGCGGTTGTATGTTTGCGATTTTGAAATATCGAGCAGATATCGGTTGATTCCGCCAACATTGGGATCAATGGCCATGTTGTTATCGTTGAGAATGACCAGTAAGTCGGAGTTATTTTCGCCGGCATTGTTAAGCGCTTCAAAGGCCATCCCGCCAGTCATTGCTCCATCGCCAATCACGGCAATTACTTTTCTGTCGGTCTCGTTTTTTAATTTCGATGCCACAGCCATGCCAAGCGCTGCCGAAATTGATGTTGAAGCGTGCCCAACACCAAAAGCATCGTAAATACTTTCTTCTCTCTTCGGAAAACCGCTGATTCCTTTAAATTTCCGGTTGGTGCTGAAAACTTCCCTGCGTCCGGTTAATATTTTATGACCGTATGCCTGATGTCCAACATCCCAAACGATTTGATCGTAAGGGGTGTTATAAACATAGTGTAAAGCAACCGTTAATTCAACCACACCCAAACTTGCGCCAAAATGGCCTGGGTTTATTGATAATTCATCGATTATGAAATTTCTTAAATCTGTGCAAACTTCAGTTAATTGCTCCAACTGAAGCTTTTTTAAGTCGTCCGGACTATCTATTTTTTCTAATAAGCTCCCCTTTTTATCAATCATTTCTGCGAAAAAATATTTTTCAAAGATAAAAACAAATCTTTAACAGTGGTTATTTCAAAACATTTGTATTAATCAAGTATAAACCATCCAGGGTAAGCATTGGTTCAATTATTTTAATATTTTTTGTCAGAGGTGCAATAATTGAACTTAAACCCCCTGTTGCCACCACTGTAAGTTTCTCTCCCAGTTCGCTTTGAGTTCGTTCAATTATTGAATCAACCAATCCGCTGAAACCAAAAATTACACCCGATTGAATTGCATGAACAGTATTTTCGCCCAAAACAGAAGGAGGAGGGGTTAAATGAATTTGTGGTAATTGGGCGGTTTTTCCTGCCAGTGCGCTAACCGCGGTTTGAAGACCCGGGGCAATTGCAACACCCCTGATTTCGGCATTTTTACCGATGGTAGTAAATGTCAGTGCTGTTCCAAAATCGATAATTGTGGTTAGTTTTCCAAATTTATTGAAAGCAGCAACCGCATTGGAAACAAGATCTGAACCAATTTGATAGGGGTTTAAGACCTTTACCGGCAGTTTGTGGTAAATATCAGGCCCCACAGAAATTATACTTGCTCCCGGCAGTAATTTTGCAAGCATTTCGGTAAACGGATGAACCAGTGATGGAACAACACTGCTGATAACAATCTGATCAATATCGGCTATATATATATCACCATCACTCAACAGCGAGCTGAATATAACCCGGTATTCATCAGCCATTTTTAACGGATCGGTTTGAATCCTCCAGTGATTCAGCCATTCGCCTTTGTTATTTACCCCAAATACAATGTTGGTGTTTCCAATGTCGATTGCAAGTAGCATTTTTTTCAAAGTATCAGTTTTCAAAAGCAAACATAGTTGAATATGTTTTTACTTAGTGCTAATTTCTCTAAAATTAACTTTATCGCAATACAATAATTTCAAAATATTTCTGGTTTTAAAGACGGTCAGGGGTCAATAATTTTTGCTTAATTTTGAATTTGAATTCTGAAAAATATTTTGTTAATTTAACAACCCGTTTGGTTTAATCAAAAATGTGATGTTATGCAAAAAACAAAAAATCCGTTAATTTTTATAATAGAAGAGAGTACGATTTATAAAGACTTGATACTCGGGTATTTGAATTCAAAGAAATTCAATAATATAAAGATTTTCAAAACCGGGGAAGAAAGCTTGAGTCAACTTCATTTAAAACCCGATATTATTATTCTTGATTATTCGAGCGAGGGAATGAGTGGTTTGGAAATAATGAGAAAAGTAAAATTAACCCATCCTGAAATAGATTTTATTTTTCTGAGCGGACAAAATGATGTTGAAGTGGCAATTTCGATTATGAAACTGGGCGCTGCTGACTATGTGGTTAAAAACGACAAGGCACCGGCACGGTTGGTTAAAGCAATTGAACAGGTAATTCTGGAATCCAAAAAAGAAAAGATGAACAAAGGATTTACAATTGGTGTTTTCGGATTCTTTGTTTTGTTGCTTTTACTTATTACTGGAATTATTTTCATCACCTTGTTTTTCAACCTTTAATCCGAATTTGTTCACGTAATTTTTTTGCCAGTTTCTTTCCCCGCGAAATAATCCCGGCTGAAGAATGATTTTCCATTTCGTGTTCAATGATTGCAAGGACTTCAGATTTTAAACCCAATTCTGTTTCCGAAATATTAAACAAAATCTGCATGGCATGAACCCGCACAGCCAGCGGTTCTTTAGCCGAAGTAAAAGCGTTAAAACTATAATCAAATAAAAACCCCTGTTCTTCAGGCGGAATGTTGCCCAGACTGACTAATTTGAGAAAATGTCGTTTCTTCCCCACGTTTTGTTCAGTTTTTATTTGTTGAATCATATCCCCGACAAGTGGAGAAATAAGCGCCGGATTTATTTCATGTATTTTGTCCATCAACCAGGCAGCACGCCAGCTTTTGGGGTGGTTGCTGTGTAAGGCAATGTCGGCAAGTATGGAAATATCGACATGGTTTTTAATGATTCCCGTAATTAAAAGTGGCAGATTTTCCCACGAAACAATCATATCGAGCATTTCGTCTTTGGTCATTGAACAGGTATTTTTTGCAAAGATATGGTTTTCAAACCATGAAAAAATCTGCTTTTTTCAGAAAAATATTTTTGGAAAAATGTGTACAATTCCTGATAAAAGGCCGGCCCAGCTTATGATTGAAATAATCATAAAAGGTACAGTTTGAGGCCGTTTTGCATAATACCTGCTGGCTAAAAATGCTCCCACCGGAATTGTAAGTAAAAATGGCGTGGCTATAATAATTCCCCAAAATCCGTAAGTTGTTTTCACTTTTACCAAAAACCTGCTTTTTTTCGAAAAAATACGAACAGGTTTTTTAACGGTCATGCGTTGGAAAAAAACGTGAAATTTCAGTTCTAAAAACTGGGGAATTAACAGGCAGATTTTAGGTTTTGCATATTCTAAAAATTTTATTATGCTGGCGCTGAGATAATAGAAGAAAAGAAATCCGCCAATGCCGCCAATTAAAACAGATATCAATGCCTGTTGGTAGTTCAGGCCAACAATCATTGCGTATGGTAAAGTAAAAAAATACTTTACCGAAGCTAAAAGAATAACATGTAAAATTTTAAATATCATTTTCTTAAAGCATGACGTTGGTGGAACGGCACTTTAAAAAAAATGTTTCGCGCAGAATGTTAAAATCAGAAGGGTTAAGTTGATTTAATTAACTACATTTTGAGGTTTACCCGCAATAAAACTTTTCAGATTTTCAGTTGCAATATTCATTAACCGGGTTCGTGCCTCAAAAGTTGCCCAGGCAATGTGCGGTGTAATAAAGCAATTTTTAGCTTTGAGCAGCGGATTTTCAGGTAAAGCCGGTTCAACCGACAAAACATCGAGGCCGGCGCCGGCAATTCTCCCTGAATTCAGAGCATCGGCCAAATCCTTTTCATTGATTAATGGGCCGCGTCCTGTGTTTATCAAAAATGCGGTTGGCTTCATTTTTTCAATCGTCTGCTTATTTATAAAACCTGTATTTTCAGCAGTCAGCGGACAATTGATACTGATAAAATCACTTTCCGAAAGTAGTGTTTCCAAATCAACCTGCGAGGTTTCCAGGTTCGTTTCCTTTTGGCTTCGGTTGGTAAAAATTACCTTCATCCCGAAAGCCAAACCAATTTTTGCCACAGCCTGCCCAATTTGCCCAAACCCGATAATACCCAGCGTTTTCCCGGCCAGTTCGGTTTGCGGGGTTTTCCAGTAAGCAAAATCAATGCTTGCCGCCCACTCGCCCAACGAGACCGATTGAGCGTGTATGCCAACATTCTGCGCAAAGTTCAGAATATGCGAAAAAACCATTTGTGCAACCGAAGCACTGCTGTAAGCCGGAATATTGGTTACGGTAATTCCGGCGTTTTTTGCAGCTTCAGAATCTACTACATTGTAACCGGTGGCAAGCACCCCGATAAATTTCAGGTCAGGCAGTTGCGAAATGATTTCCTTATTCAGAACCACTTTGTTTGTGAAAACCGCATCGGCGCCTTTTGCCCTTTCCACGGTCATATCTGCGGGTGTCCGGTCATAAAAGACGCAGTCGCCCAGTTCTTTAATTCCATCCCAGCTCAAATCACCCGGGTTTAAAACATATCCATCGAGTACAACTATTTTCATTACATTCATTTTAAAACTTTCAAAGAAAACTAAAATTTTAAAAGAATTATTGGCAGAATTCAGGTATCCTGTTAGTTTTACATTCAATCTGTATTAACGAAAATCGAAAATGAAACCAATTCAAAAATTATTCTGTCTGTTTATTATCCTTATTTCTTTTTCTTCATGTGAAAAGCAAGAACCTTTAAAACTCTGGTACGACAAACCCGCCGAAAAATGGACGGAAGCGCTTCCAATTGGAAATGGCCGGCAGGGAGCGATGATTTTCGGCAATCCTCTGAACGAACATTTTCAGTTGAACGAAAACACGCTGTATTCCGGCGAACCTTCGTCAACTTTTAAAGATGTGAATATTCAGAACGATTTGCCGCAGGTTATAAAAATGTTGGAAGAGGGAAAATATGTGGAAGCCGACAAATTTGTTACAGAAAACTGGTTGGGCCGACTTCACCAGTGTTATCAGCCATTTGGCGATTTGTATCTCAGTTTTGAAGGCGACGAAAACCAGGTTACAAATTATTACCGAGAACTCGATATTTCAAACTCGGTTGCAAAACTGAATTACACGCTGGAAGGGGTAAATTACACCCGCGAAGTTTTTGCCAGCTTCCCCGACCAGTTGATTGCAGTGCGTATTTCAGCCGATAAAATGGAATCCGTTTCTTTTAACATGAATTTCAGTTCAGTGCATCCAACCTGCAGTTCTGAAACTCCATCAAATAACCTGCTGGTTTTTAAAGGGCAGGCGCCCGGATTTGTTTTGCGCCGCACACTCGAACAGGTTGAAAGTAAAAACGACCAGCACAAATACCCTGAGATTTATAACCCCGACGGTTCGCGGAGACCTTTTGCAAAACAGGTTTTATATGGCGATGAAGTGGATGGGAAAGGGATGTTTTTCGAAGCACAGCTCGAAGTCAGACATTCTGGTGGTGAAATCACCCAAACTGAGAACGGGCTGCAAATTGCCGGCGCCGACGAAGTTATTTTACTGCTTTCGATGGCTACAAGTTTTAACGGATTCGACAAAAGCCCCACCAACGAAGGGAAAGACCCATCCGAAATCAACCGGAATATCCTTCAAAAAGTAAAAAACAAGTCGTTTTCTGAAATAAAAAATACCCATGTTGCCGATTACAAAGATTTATTCGAAAGGGTGGATTTCGAATTGAAAAGTGATGATTTCAGTAAGTTCACCACACCTGAAAGGTTGAAGAATTACACTGCCAACAACGATTTCAATCTAAATACACTTTTGTTTCAATATGGAAGATACCTGATGATTTCGGGTTCGAGGCCAGGCGGACAACCACTGAACTTGCAGGGAATCTGGAATGCCCAGGTGATTCCTCCCTGGAACAGCGGCTACACCATCAACATCAATACCGAAATGAACTACTGGCCGGCAGAAGTTACCAACCTTTCGGAATGTCACGAACCACTTTTCAGGTTAATAAAAGAATGTTTGGTAAATGGCGCCGAAACTGCCAAAAATATGTATGGAAACCGAGGATGGGTTGCGCATCACAATGTTGATATCTGGCGGCAAACTTACCCCGTTGACAACCAGGCGCGCTTTTCGTTCTGGCCCATGGCACAAGGCTGGCTTACCAGCCACATGTGGGAAAGATACTTGTTTACCGAAGATGAAACTTTCCTTAAAAACGAACTTTATCCGGTTATAAAAGGAGCTGCTGAATTTTATGCCGACTGGCTCGTTGAAAGTAAAGAGGGATATTTGCTGACCCCGGTGAGTACCACTCCCGAAAATGCTTTTTACACCCCCGATAAACAGGTCGCCACCGTGAGCATGGGAACTACAATGGACATGGCAATTATCAGGGAGACTTTTGAACGTACCATTCTCGCCTCTGAAAAAATGGGCGTTGACGAAGATTTTAGAAGTGAATTAAAGACAAAACAAGCGAAACTGCTTCCGTATAAGATTGGTTCGAAAGGGCAATTGCAGGAATGGTCGGTGGATTTTGAAGAAGCCGAACCACAGCATCGTCACCTTTCGCATTTGTATGGCTTTCATCCCGGCGATCAGATAACCCGGGAAAAAACACCTGCACTTTTTAAAGCCGTCAGAAAAACGCTCGAACTCCGCGGCGATGCTGCCACCGGCTGGAGCATGGGATGGAAGATCAACTTCTGGGCGCGGATGTACGATGGCGATCATGCAATGAAGATCATCAAAAACTTTTTCAATTATGTTGAAGAGGGCAGCACGGAATATACCGGTGGCGGGCTTTATCCAAATTTATTCGATGCACACCCGCCGTTTCAGATCGATGGAAATTTTGGCTATACTGCAGGCGTGGCCGAAATGCTGCTGCAAAGTCACCAAGATAAAATCCGTTTGCTTCCTGCTCTTCCTGCAGAATGGAAAGATGGAAAAATTTCAGGTTTAAAATCCCGCGGGAACATTGAAGTTTCGCTGGAATGGAAAGATGGCAATTTGATTGGCGCGACTTTAAAATCTCAAAAAGATAAAACTGTTTTTGTCGATTACAACGGAAAGACAATTGAGGTTCAACTAAAAGAGAATAAGGAAAAACAATTAACTATTTAAGCGAAAAAAACTGAAAATGAGAAGTATAATCACCTTTATTTTTTGCTCAGTTCTGATTTTAACCATTTCGGCACAGGGAAAACCAAACCTTAAAATTTCCGATTTTGTTGGAATCAACTCAAATGTTGCTGCTTACGACCAGAAATACCTGGCCGATCTGGCGAAATGCACCAAATGGATGCGCGAATACCATTCGTGGAATCACTACGAAGCTGCCGATAATTATTACAAATGGGACAACATCACCACCGTTCCGCAGGGATACACCTGGCCCGACCACAACAAATTTATGGACGAATGTAAACGACTCGGAATAAATGTGCTGATTGATGTTTTAAATAAACCTGCCTGGGCCGGAACTCACCGGGGAGCCTACTCCACCGGCGACGGCACAAAAGCAACTGATTACCTTGACCGGCTTGAATTTATGGGGCAACTGGTGGCAAGGTACGGCGCACAGAAAATCGATAAATCGAAACTGGAAACCGCCGACAAAATATCGGGTTTGAACTACATCAAATATTTCGAAGACGATAACGAACCCGACTACTGGTGGGAAACACCACTCTGGCCGGCCGAAAAATATGCAGTTTACTGCAATGCTGTCCACGATGGATTTGGCGTTGAGACCAGCGCCGAATACCCGCTGCTCGGAATCAAATCAGTGGATTCAACAGCAATGCATGTGCTTGCCGGCTTAGCCACAACTACGCCTGTTTACATTCAGAAAATCCTGGCTGCCTCCAACGGTCGCGTTCCGTTCGATGTGATTAATATTCACACTTATTGCACCGACCACAAAGACGGTTACTCACCCGAAAACGAAAATTACGGCCTTGAAAAAAATATGTCCGGGTTTATGGACTGGTGCAAAAAAACGCTTCCCGACATTCCGGTTTGGCTCACTGAGTTTGGCTGGGACACCTTCCTCAACGGGAACAACCATTCTTACACTTACGCACCAAACGAACAGCAGGCCAACTACATTCTCCGCTCGTATTTTATAGCACTTAAAATGGGTTTCGAAAAGGCTTTTTTGTTTATGGACAAAGATCCAAATAGCAAAAACACGCTTCAGTACAGCTCCAGCGGAATTATTTCCGATCAGGCAACCGGTCTCCAAAAAAAACCATCGTTTTATTACCTGGCCACACTGCAAAACACTATGGGTGAAGCGGTTTTTAACCGCGTTATTTCTTATCGTGAACTTGTGGGCAACAACGAAGTTTATTGTTTTGAATTTGTAAACGATAACCACGAAAAAATTTACGCACTCTGGACACGGGCCAAAAACTCAAAAACCGATACCGGAATTACCCAAAATTACAATTTCGACATGGGGTACCAGCCAAAATACGCACACATCATACAACCCAAAGACAAAGATTTGGACGGCGAAAAAACCGAACTTAACCTGACCGGCTCATTTGTTGATTTAACCCTTACCGAAAGACCGCAGTTTTTGGTGATTTCGGAACTTAAAACCGCGATAAATTCCAATCCAAAAAATGACACCGATTTTAAGGTTTATCCCAATCCGGCAAATTCATCTGCCGAAATTTCATTTCTGAACCCGGCGTTTCAAAAAATCAATCTTTCTGTGTTTTCGGCCGATGGCAAACTGGTGGAATTAATTGCCAGCGGTTATTTGAATTCGGGCCGGCAACAGTTTTCGTTTGGAGAGAATGTTGATTCGGGGATTTATTTTATTGCATTAAATACCAACAATCTGAAAGAAGTTAAAAAACTGGTTATTCAGAAAAATTAAAATCCTGATTCATAAAAATCCTTATTTCAACACCCTCCCTGCACCTTTACAGCTTCCCGTTTTACCGGTGCCCCGTATTTTTCATGGCAAATACCAAATCAAAGCGTTTTCAAAGTGCTGGGGTAAATCAATGACAAAGATTTGTTTAAAAAAAAGGGAAAGATGAAAATCTTTCCCTTTTCGGGGTGGTACCACCTGGAATCGAACCAGGGACACACGGATTTTCAGTCCGTTGCTCTACCGACTGAGCTATGGTACCCCTTTTTTTGGTGTGACAAAAGTAAACATTTTTTCAAATCCACAAAAAAATAAATTGTTCTTATCAGGAATCATCCAAAAAAAATCAAATCTGCCAACTGCGCTTGTGTTCCGTTTTCTTTTATACTTTTGCACGCTATTATTTAATTTTGCATGGTTAGTACTGATTTTCTGACATATACACTTAAAAACGGAATCCGGCTGATTCATCAGCAAACCGATTCGGCAGTTGGGCATCTGGGCGTTTTAATAAACACCGGGTCGCGGGATGAGGCAGAAGACGAACACGGGTTGGCGCATTTTATCGAACATTCGGTTTTTAAGGGAACCACAAAGCGAAGGGCTTACCATGTTTTAAGCCGGATTGAAGATGTTGGCGGCGAACTAAATGCCTACACCACAAAAGAAGAAACCACGCTTTATTCCACATTTTTAAGCCAGGATTATGAGCGGGCAGCCGAACTGTTAAGCGATATTTTATTCAACAGCGTTTACCCGCAAAAGGAAATCAACCGCGAAAAAGAGGTGATTGCCGAAGAGATAAACTCTTACAAGGATTCGCCTTCTGATTTGATTTTTGATGAGTTTGAAGAACTGATTTTTGATGGTCACCCGATTGCACGCAATATTTTGGGCACCAGCGAAAACATCAATAAATTTAACCGCGATTCCATATTGCGGTTTATTGAAAAAAATTATCATACCGACCAAATGGTAGTTAGCTCGGTTGGAAATATGAAGTTCGACAAACTGGTAAAATACATCGAGAAATATTTTGGCGGCGCTGAACCTAAACTTCGCACCAATGGCAGAAAACCGTTTGAAAATTATGTGCCCGGAACCAGGACAGAGATAAAAGATACATTTCAAACCCACTGTGTTTTGGGCAATATTGCGTACGATGTGAAACATCCCGGCCGGATTGTAATGGTTTTACTCAACAATATTATTGGCGGACCTGCCATGAATTCGCGCCTCAATCTTGCGCTGCGCGAACGAAAGGGGATGGCTTACAATATTGAGTCGGGTTACACGGCTTACACCGACACCGGATTGTTTAACGTGTATTTTGGCACCGACAAGGAAAACTACGAGAAGGCACTTTCGCTGGTAAAAAAAGAGTTTAAAATGTTGCGCGACAGCAAATTGGGTGGAGTGCAGTTAAGCAAGGCAAAAAAACAATTGCTGGGTCAGATTGCGGTTTCTGTTGAAAGTCACGACGATTTGATGCTGGCAATCGGTAAAAGTTATCTTTTGTATAACCAGGTTGATCCGCTCAGTGAAGTTTTCAGGAAAATTGAGGCAATAACCTCAGAAAATCTACTTGAAGTGGCCAACGAAATTCTCGACGAATCGAAAATGAGTATTCTGGTTTATCATTGAGAAATGTCGGAAGTCGGAAGTCAGAAGTCGGAAGCTGATTTATTTTACATCCGACTCCGGACTTCGGACAAAATTCTTCAAAAATAAAACGCATGAACCGGTTTAAGGAAATCGACAAATACATTCTGAACCACATTGAACCTGAAGACGAAGTTCTGAAGGAATTGGATCGCGAAACGCACCTGAAAGTGGTGGGAGCCCGCATGATTTCGGGGCATTTGCAGGGTCAGGTACTTTCTATATTTTCGAAAATGATCAGGCCAAAATATATTCTCGAACTCGGAACTTTTACCGGTTATTCCGCCTTATGTCTTGTAAAAGGTCTTCAGGAAGGTGGAAAATTAATCACCATCGAAATTGATGATGAACTGGAAATTTTTGCAAAAAAGTATTTCGAAAAAGCAGGAATTCAGCAAAAAGTTGAACAGCGGATTGGCCCGGCGCTGGAGATAATTCCAACGTTAACTGAAACTTTCGACCTGGTTTTTATTGATGCACACAAACCCGAGTACCCCGCCTATTATGAAGCGGTTTTCGAAAAAGTAAACAGCGGCGGCTACATCATTGCCGACAATACATTGTGGAGTGGAAAAGTACTTGACTTACCCGCTGAAGATGATTTCCAAACACGGGGAATTATTCAGTTTAATGATTTGATTAAAAGCGATAACCGCGTAGAAAAAGTCATCCTGCCACTTCGCGATGGGATGACCATTATAAGAAAAAAATAAAAATCAATTCAAGCTTTTATTCACAATAAATTTTGCCGAACCTGCGGGTTTAGGTTTAAATTTCGATCTTCTTTTTTTGTTGATGTTCTTTTTGTGCTTGTCGAACCTGTCAATGTTTTCATCCAGTTTCACTTCCATTTTGTTTTCCTCTTTTCCGTCTTCGGCAACCGAATTTATTTCGGGTCTGATTCCCCGTTTATTTTGCTGAATGATATCTTTTACCTGCTGAACCGACAAATTAAAAACTGTACTGGTATTTCCTTCCAAACTATACCAGATTTCTTTTTTCAGATAATCGGTTTTAAAAGGTTTGGCAATTCCTCTGGCCAAATCAAGGTTAAGCAATTCTTTTGGAAACTCGTTTTGTGCTTCAATATAGGTATCTAATTCGTACATCAGACAGCATTTGAGTTTGCCACATGCACCCGACATTTTTAATGCTGCCGGCGAGAGACCCTGTTTTACTGCAGCTCCTGACGGAATAGTTTTAAAATTGGTAAGCCAGCTCGAACAACAAAGTTCGCGGCCACACGAGCCTATTCCGCCAATAATTCCTGCTTCCTGGCGGGCGCCGATCTGCTTCATTTCAATCTGGATACCAAATTCACGGGCGTAACATTTTATTAACTCCCTGAAATCAACGCGGCCATCAGCAAGATAATAGAAGATGGCTTTCCGGTTATCGCCCCGAAATTCAACATCGCCAATTTTCATGTCCAATTCCAGCTCATTAACAATTTGACGGGCGCGAATCATGGTTGACTTTTCACGATCACGGGCATCCTGCAGAATTTTAATGTCGTTGGAAGTTGCTTTGCGATAAACCGCATTTAATTTATAACCCGGGGGATTTTTTATTTTCCTGAGAAACTGTTTCTCGGCCAGATAACCGGTGAGGGTAACTTCACCCATATCGTGCCCGGGCGAAGTGGCAACAACAACTTTATCTCCTCTTTTTATATCAATACCCTCGCTATTTGAAAAATATTCCCTTCTTGTAGATTTAAACTTAACTTCAACAATATCAGATTGATCGGAAGTATCCGGCAATTCATCCAGCCAACTGTAACTGTCAACTATCTGGTTGTTTGTTGAACTATTATTTGAACATCCATTGCAACTCATTTCATCCCTTCTTTAAATAATAACTGCAAATATTGAAATAAAAGATTAAAAAGTCGTTATCTGTCTGAATTTATTTCAACTGGTTTATTTTCCTTCAACCTCCAAAAAATTATCTTTGCCAGAGAATGACCGATACAAAAAAATATGTTGAAACTCCTTTGATGAAGCAATATTTTGCCATCAAGGAGAAACATCCTGATGCAGTTTTACTGTTCAGGGTAGGCGATTTTTATGAAACTTTTGGTGAGGATGCGATTAAAACCGCCGGGATTTTGGGCATAACTTTAACCCGCCGGGCCAATGGTGCAGCGAGTTATGTTGAACTTGCCGGATTCCCGTACCATGCGCTTGATACTTATTTACCAAAACTGGTGCGCGCCGGACAACGGGTTGCCATTTGCGAACAACTTGAAGATCCGAAACTCACAAAAACTATCGTAAAACGCGGAATCACCGAGTTGGTTACCCCCGGAGTTTCCATCAACGATAATATTCTTGAAAACCGCGAAAATAATTTTCTGGCCTCAGTTCATTTCGATAAAAAAATGGCAGGCGTTGCTTTTCTCGATATTTCGACCGGTGAGTTTTTAACGGCGCAGGGAAAATATGAATACATCGATAAACTGCTGAGTTCATTTCAGCCCAAGGAAGTTTTGTTTCAGCGCGGACGGGGAAGTGAATTCAGCGAAATTTTTGGCTCGAAATACTACACCTTTAACCTTGAAGACTGGGTTTATACCGACGATGCCGCCACTGACCGGCTGAAAAGGCATTTTGAAACTTCATCGTTAAAAGGTTTTGGGGTGCAGGGAATGCAACTGGCAATTATTGCTGCAGGCGCAATTTTGCATTACCTCGATAGCACCCAGCACAACAGGTTGAGCCACGTTAACAACTTAAGCCGCATTGAAGAAGATCATTTTGTGTGGCTCGACAGGTTTACAATTCGAAACCTCGAACTTTTTTCACCTATTCAGGAAAACGGGAAATCGCTGATTGATGTGATTGACAAAACCATTTCGCCCATGGGTTCGCGTTTGATGAAACGTTGGATGGCGCTGCCTCTGAAAGATATTGAGCCCATTAACCGGCGGTTGGATGTGGTTGAATTGTTTCTGAAAAATCCTGAAATAAAGGAAATCATCGACGAATATTTGCGACAGATTGGCGATCTGGAACGGTTGATTTCGAAAGTTGCAGTTGGCAGAATTAATCCGCGCGAAGTGGTTCAGGTAAAACATGCATTAAACGCCATAATTCCTATTAAACAGGCTTGTGCAGCGGTTGAAAACGTTGCCTTAAACAGGTTTTCGGAACAGTTAAATCCATGCGATTTAATCCGCGAAAAAATTCAAAAAGAAATTGTTGGCGACCCACCCACTGCAATTAATAAAGGAAGGGTAATTGCCAGCGGAATTTCTCAGGAGCTGGATGATTTGCGCGAAATCGCCTATTCGGGGAAGGATTTTCTGGCCAAAATTCAGAAGCGCGAAAGCGACAGATGTGGAATTCCGTCGCTGAAAATCAGTTTCAACAATGTTTTCGGGTATTATATCGAAGTCAGAAATACGCACAAAGATAAAGTTCCGACCGACTGGATTCGAAAACAAACACTGGTGAGCGCCGAACGTTACATAACCGAGGAATTGAAAGAGTACGAAACAAAAATTCTGGGGGCTGAAGAAAAAATTCAAACCCTGGAAACAAAGATTTTTACCGATTTGGTTTTTGCCCTTTCCGAATACATTTCTGCCATTCAGCTCAATTCAAATATTCTTGCACAAATCGACTGTCTTTTGTCGTTCTCAAAGTGCGCCGGAACTTATGGATATTTTCGCCCCCAAATTAACGATTCAACCACCATCAATATTAAAAACGGACGGCACCCGGTTATCGAGCATCAGCTTCCTATCGGCGAATCATACATTTCGAATGATGTTTTACTTGACCAGGAGGATCAGCAGATCATCATCATAACCGGTCCCAATATGGCAGGTAAATCAGCATTATTGCGTCAAACCGCGCTGATTGTTTTGCTGGCTCAAATGGGTTCGTTTGTGCCTGCTGAAAAAGCTGAAATTGGTTATGTCGATAAAATATTCACCCGCGTTGGCGCTTCCGACAATATTTCGCTTGGCGAATCAACATTTATGGTCGAAATGAATGAAGCGGCAAGTATTCTGAATAATGTATCGGACAGGAGCCTGATTTTGTTTGATGAACTTGGGCGCGGAACATCAACCTACGACGGAATTTCGATTGCATGGTCGGTGGTTGAGCATTTACACGAACATCCGCGTGCCAAAGCAAAAACACTTTTTGCAACCCATTACCACGAGCTAAACGAAATGGAAGGCGCTTTTCCAAGGGTGAGAAATTACAATGTGTCGATTAAGGAAGTCGGTAATAAGGTTATTTTTCTTCGGAAACTGGTTCGCGGCGGAAGTAACCACAGTTTTGGGATTCATGTTGCCGGAATGGCCGGAATGCCAAAATCAGTCATCAAACGTGCCGAACAAATACTTGTAAAACTGGAAGCCGGAAGGGAAAAAGGAAGTCTTGCGAAACCGCTTGGCGAAATCAGGGAGAAACGGGAAGGCATGCAACTCAGCTTTTTTCAGTTGGACGACCCGGTGCTGAAACAGATCAGGGACGAGATTGCCGGACTGGATATCAACAACCTCACACCCATTGAAGCGCTAAACAAACTCAATGAAATTAAGAAACTTACCGGCCTGAAATAATGGCTGTATTTTTATTTTTAATATTTTGTGAGATAAAAAAATAGCAATATATTTGCACCACTAAAAAAAACAGGTTCTTTAAAATAAGCGGGAATAGCTCAGTTGGTAGAGCACGACCTTGCCAAGGTCGGGGTCGCGAGTTCGAGTCTCGTTTCCCGCTCAGTAGAAAACATTAGGATGCCCAGGTGGTGGAATGGTAGACACGTTGGACTTAAAATCCAATGAACAATATGTTCGTGCGGGTTCAAGTCCCGCCCCGGGTACCATTTGCGGGAATAGCTCAGTTGGTAGAGCACGACCTTGCCAAGGTCGGGGTCGCGAGTTCGAGTCTCGTTTCCCGCTCAGAATTAAGAAGGAAGTTTAAGCTTCCTTTTTTTGTTTATGGAATATTACGTTTACATATTGTATTCTCCCTCAATTGATTCCTACTACAAGGGTCAAACTTCAGATATTGATGACAGGCTAAAGCGACATAACAATAGCCAGGAAAAAGCTACAAAGTTCGGTGTTCCCTGGACACTTGTTTGGAGTACAAAAAAGGAAACTCGGGGTGAAGCGCTAATCCTTGAGCGGAAGCTAAAGAATCTCTCCAGGGAAAGAACAATTCAATTCATAAATAAATACAAGGCAGGAGTCGCGAGCCCTGACGTTTAAGTCAGGATGCTGACCGCAGCGTCAGCATTCGAGTCTCTCCTGTCCTGACATTTATCGTCAGGATTTCCCGCTCAAAATTTATAAAAGCCTTTCGTCGTTAGACGGAGGGCTTTTTTGATCTCTTATTTCAAAAAAACTGAATCAGGACATTGAAGAATTTTACTTAAATCCAATTCAGATTATTATCTTTCAAATCAAATCGTTGCTGTAACTTCGATTTTCATCTTTTTATTTTAAATTCGCGTTCAAAATACACTACAACTAATCTTAATAAAAATCGCAATGAAAAATTTATTCTTTCTGGTTCAACTCGTGCTGATTACTATTTCCCTTTCGGGAAAATCAGTACAAAAAGAAGCCGCCTTTTCAATTAAAGTTGAAAAATACACGCTCGATAACGGGTTAACCGTTGTTCTTCACGAAGACAAATCGGACCCGATTGCCTCGGTTGCGGTTTATTATCATGTAGGTTCATCGCGCGAAACTGAAGGAAAAACCGGGTTTGCACATCTTTTCGAGCACATGATGTTCCAGCGGTCGGAGAATGTTGGCGAAGACCAATTATTTAAAAACATTCAGGAAGCCGGCGGAACTTTAAATGGCAGCACCAGCCAGGACAGAACCAATTATTACGAAGTGGTTCCGAAAAACGCGCTGGAAATGGCGCTTTGGATGGAATCTGACCGGATGGGGTACCTTGAAAACACAGTAACCCAGGCTTCGCTTGTCAACCAGCAGAACGTGGTTCAGAACGAAAAACGCCAGAGTTACGACAACGCACCTTACGGATTTAACCAGGGTTTGATCCTGAAAAGTCTTTATCCGAAAGGTCATCCTTACAGTTGGACTGTAATCGGCGAAATGGAAGACCTCACCAACGCAACAGTTGACGATGTAAAAGCTTTCCACCGGAAGTTTTATTCGCCAAATAATGCTTACCTGGTAATCGCAGGCGACTACGACAAAGGCGAAGTTAAAAAGTGGGTGGAAAAATATTTTGGCGAGATTCCAAAGGGAGAAAATGTTGAAAAAAGAAAACCGATGAACGTTACCCTTTCGGAAACAAAAAAGTTGTACCACGAAGATAATTTCGCAAAAGCCCCAATGCTGACGATGGTTTTTCCGACTGTAGAGCGTTTTTCAAAAGATTCGTACGCACTTAATTTTTTAGGTGAATTACTGGCAGGCACAAAAAAATCACCACTTCATACCGTTCTTGTAAAAGATAAAAAACTGACATCGAGGGTAATGGCGCGCAATGGTTCGCAGGAACTGGCCGGCTCGTTTACCATTTCGGTAACTGCCAATCCGGGAGTTAACCTCACCGAAGTTGAAAATGCAATCTTTGAAGGATTTGCCAAATTTGAAAAAGATGATTTCAGCGAAGAAGACCTGGAACGGATAAGAGCGAGTTATGAAACCATTTTTGTCAGCCGTTTTTCGAGTGTGCAGGGAAAAGCATTCACTTTGGCTGAATATACCATGAATACCGGTAATCCGCAGTATTATGAAAAAGATTTGGCAGGTTTTATGAACGTTACGGCAGCCGATATCAAATCGGTTTACGAAAAATATATCAAGGGAAAAAACTACATAGAAACCAATTTTGTCCCAAAAGGGCAGGCAATCCTGGCGGTAAAAGATGCAGTGAATGCAGGTATTGAAGAGGAGGATCCGTCGAAAGCTGCAGAAGTGAAAACTACTGCTGTTGTGGAGGAACCGATTAAAAAAACTCCTTCAAAAATCGACCGTTCGGTAATGCCGCCCATCGGCCCCGATCCTGAGGTTACCATTCCAAAACCATGGACTGGTGCTCTTTCAAACGGAATGAAACTAATGGGGATTAAACAAAGTGAACTTCCGATGGTGCAATATTCCATTACCATTGAAGGCGGCCGGTTGTTCGACAGTGTTGAAAAAGCAGGACTTGCAAGTCTTTTGGCATCGATGATGAACGAGGGGACAAAAACCAAAACGCCTGAAGAACTTGAACTGGCAATCGGGTTGCTCGGCGCTTCGATTTATTTCTCATCCGGAGACGAAAATATTTCTGTCAATGTAAGCACACTCGAAAAGAATTTTGAAAAAACACTGGCATTGGTTGAGGAAATGTTGCTCGAACCGCGCTGGGATGAGGAACAGTTTGCACTGGCAAAAAGCCGCGTAATAAATAACCTGAAACGAAATGCCGCCAACCCCGACTATCTGGCTCAAACAAAACTGAACAAATTGATTTTTGGCGATAACATTCTGGCAATAGACGCATCGGGAACAGAAGAAACTGTATCTGCAATCACAATCGCCGATCTGAAAGATTATTACAACAAATATTTCTCACCATCAATTTCTACTTTCCTTGTTGCGGGTGATGTCGATAAATCACGGGTTGAAAAGGCGCTGGTTAACCTGAATAAAGACTGGAAAGCCAAAAAAATTACAGTGCCCACCTTTACCATTCCTTCTCCGCCTTCAAGTTCACAACTCTATTTTGTCGATGTTCCTGGAGCAAAACAATCGGTTATCAGCATTGGTTCACCGGGTATTCCGCGTACAAACCCTGATTTTTATGCGGCAACAGTTGCCAATTACAAGCTGGGAGGTTCGTTTAACGGAAACTTCAACCTGATTCTAAGAGAAGAAAAAGGGTTTACCTACGGCGCGCGCTCATATTTTTCCGGCGGAAAAAGTTCCGGTTCTTTTGTTGCCTCTTCGAAAGTGAGAACCAACTCCACACTCGAATCGGTAACCATTTTTAAAACCGAAATGGAAAAATACCGGCAGGAAATTCCACAGGAATATGTCGATTTTACAAAATCGGCATTGATGAAAGGAAACGCGCTGAGATTTGAAACATTGGGCGATTTAATAGGTATGATCAGAAATATTTCTACTTACAATCTGCCGTTTGATTATGTCAAAAAAGAAGAGGCTTTTTTAAAGGAGCTGTCAACTGAGAAACTGCGCGAATATGCCAATAAATACATCGACCCCGCAAAAATGTATTATCTGGTGGTTGGCGACGCTTCTACCCAGTTAAACGAACTTGAAAAAGTTGGGCTTGGAAAACCAGTGTTGATTGAAAATTAATGGTTAAAAAGCGATAAAAACAAAGGACACAGCCAATCAAAACTGTGTCCTTTGTTTTTTGTTGTTTTGGCGTCCTGCTATTCCCCAATTATCTTAATCAACTTCCCCTTTGCAACCTGGTCGGTTAATTCAATGTTATTCAGCAAAGCCAACTCTTTCATTTGACTATCAGGAACTTTTAAAGTTTTAAAGGTTTGCGACAATGTTCCTGTTGCCGGAACCTGCACAATCTTAATCCGTTTAGGTTTTACATTCAGTTTGGCAGGGTCGGTCAGGCGGCTAAAGTTTGACATTGTCGATTCGAAAACGCGATAGTAATTATTAAAATTGGCGTCTTCGGAAACACCGTGAAAAATGAAAATCGAGTTATTGTCCTGAATGAGGTACGACATCACTTTTATAACCTGCTGAGCGCCGGTTTGCTGGTTCTGAGAAACCTGTTGCGAAATAGCGGCTATTGCAGGAAATCCATTAACTGTTGTTCTTTTGCTGTCCAAAACATCCAGTTTTAAATCGGTCAGATTTTTTTGTGCCGCTTCTTCAAGTGTTTTTTGCCGCGCCATCATAAAAACAATCATCGCGCTTCCATCTTTGGGCGCCATTTGCACCTGCATTGGCGAGTTTTGCAACTGCCAACCGGCAGGAATGGGATATTTGAATTTCATGTCGGGGTGGTAAAACATGTTTGCTTCTACAAACCCCTGGCGCGGATCGTCGCCGTAAACCAGCCCGTCAATCATACGCAGGTAACTGTCGCCATTTACAATCCAGTTGGTGTAGTTTAAACTTTGCTGCCATTCGAGGGCCTGTTGTTTTACCGAGTTGTAACGATCACCCGGATCGGGGTGGGTTGACAAAAAAGTGGGCACCCCGTTATGTTCGCTTGCCATCGACATTTTATTCAGAACATTGAAAAAGTCGGCCATTTTCTGCGCATCGTATCTGATTTTGGAAGAGTATTCCACGCCCAATTGATCGGCCTCCCGCTCGTTATCGCGACTGAATTTCAGAAAAAGCAGTTCCATCCCCTGCATCGCGTAACCCGCAAACTGAGCGAACTCTTTTGATGCAATCATACCTCCAATCAGCAAAACCTGTCCCAACTGCTGCTTACTTTGCTGGCTGGCTGAGTGGCGCGCTGTGATGTGTCCCATTTCGTGACCTAGCACTCCTATTAATTCAGCTTCGTTATTAAACTGCGCCAGAATTCCCCGCGTAAAATAAATATAACCTCCCGGCACAGCAAATGCATTCACAACCGGCGTATCCAGAATTTTAAAATGATATTGAAGGTTGGGGCGGTGCGAAATTTTCCCCATTTCATCTCCTTCCTTCCTCATAAATGCCAGGAGTTCATCCGACTTATATTCCCCAAAAGTTGAAATAACTGTTGGATCGTATTGCGCGCCCAACGCCACTTCCTGCGCTTCAGACATCAACATCAACTGCTTTTTGCCGGTTACCGGATTGACCGCACACGACGGAATAAAAACAAGTATTATCAGAATCCAAAAAATGCCATTGTTTATTTTATTCGATTTCATGGTTAATATGATTTAAAACAGGCCTTAAATTTCATTAAAAAAAATTGAATGGCAAAAAATTAAATTTGCACTTCTGTTCCTAAATGTTAATTTTAGCCGGTCGGGTTTAAGTGATTTTCAGAAGTTAATATCATCCCGGGATTTAAGAATGATTTTAAGAATTGCTTTGATTTTTTTTCTTTTCTGCTTTTTTAATCTGAATATTCCTGCACAGGATTCGGGTTTAAATAAGATTGATGTAGCTGATTTAAAGCGGCATTTAAATTTTTTTGCATCCGATAGTTTACAGGGACGCGCTTTTGGAACACCAGTTTCGGGTTTGGATTTGGCAGCAAATTACCTTAAAAAAAATGCCAGAGAAATCGGATTGGTTTCCGGCGCTGATGATTTTTTTCAATCTTTTCCGGTTATTTCATCAAAGCCTGATTTTGAAAATAATTTTCTTGAAATAACCGATGCCAATGGGAAAAGCCTTTATAAAACCGATTCAGTAATTGTTTTACCATCGGGTTCAGGAGTAAATATTTCGAATGCTGAATTGGTTTTTGCCGGATTTGGATTTCAGGATGAAAAATCGGGGTACGATGATTTTCAGGGTATTGATATACGTGGAAAAGTAGTCGTTTTTGCTACCGGAACACCCGAATCGTTTCGAAAAAATGAGTTGATAAGGTGGGACAATTCCCTGGAAACTGCCAAAATCGAAAAAGCAACGGAAGCCGGCGCTGTGCTTGTTTTGCTTGTCAATAATCCGCTCGATGAGAGTAATTCGGTTTTTAACAGATTGAGCCGCTGGGTAAACCGAAACGATTTTAGTCTGGAAATTCCCGAGAACAGCACAGGCAACAATAGTTTTGCATGTACAACTTCACCACAAGCCGATGTTTTACTGGGCGGCTCTGGCAAACTCAAAAATCTGCTTGCCGGTATTGCTGAAAAACAAAAACCCAACTCCTTTCCTGTTAAGAGAAAACAGATAACTGTTAATGTTAACCGAAAGACCGAACATTTTCAGGCCAAAAATATTATAGGCATTATTGAAGGTAGCGACCCGGTTTTGAAAGACGAATGTGTTGTTTTCATGGCTCATTACGACCATATTGGAATTGATACCTCGGGCAATGTTTTTAACGGAGCTGACGATAACGGCTCGGGTACGGTTTTGCTGCTCGAAGTTGCCGAGGCGTTTATGAATTTGAATCCAAAACCAAAACGCAGCATTGTTTTTTTATGGGTTACTGCCGAAGAGGTGGGTCTGCTGGGGTCTCAGTACTACATTCAAAATCCGGTTTTCCCGGTCGAGAAAACTGTAGCCTGTTTTAACATCGACATGGCCGGACGGGTTTTTGAACCACGTGATACAATTTGGAACAAATCTGCCAAAATGGTAAAAGACTTCGACGGACTTTACACTTTAACAAACGACATTTGGCCCGGGCTTAAGGAGATTAACTCGGCTGCCTGCAAAACACTGGATTTGATCCCCGATTATTCGCTACCCTCCAGTTTTTTACGCAGCAGCGATCATTTCTCGTTCCACCGGCACGGAATCCCCATTATCAATTATTCCACCGGTTATCATGCCGATTATCATAAAGTTACAGATAAAATCTCACGAATCAATTTCGACAAAATGAAACGTGTGGCCGACCTCTGTTTTTTGGTTGGGATTGAAATTGCCAACCGCGAAAAAATTGAATTCACCAAAAATGAAAGTACAAACTGAATAACGTTTTTATCATGAAGTTAAAGATCACCGGCACATTCCTGTTTCTTTTTGTTTTTACCACCGTTTTTGCCCAGAAAAAAGAACTCAAATCGATTACAGAAAATGAACTGAAAGCACATTTGGAATTTATTGCCAGCGATAATATGCAGGGGCGCGATTTTGGAACACCAATTCCAGGTTTGCAGATTACCGCTGATTACCTGAAAGCACAATGCTTAAGAATGGGTTTAATTCCGGGTGGCAATAACTATTCTCAGCCTGTTAAAATGATTTCGGTTCAAACTGAAAAAGAGAATACATTCATCGCACTAAAAAACAATGATGGTGAAGAAGTTTTCAGAAGCCATAAAATCATGGCCTTTCCGGGTTCGGTAAACAACGATACAATACGGGGGAATATCGTTTTTGCAGGTTATGGTTATCAAAAAGATAAAAACGGGTACAATGATTTTGAAAAAATCGATTTGCAGGATAAAGTTGTGATGCTAATGACCCGGAACAGTGAAATTGCCAGCGATACTGCGCAGAACGAGGATTATACAAAAATGGAAATGATGAAACTTGGCCACATATTTTTATCGGGGGCGAGGGCAGTTATTTTTATCCCCGACCCTTTAAATACCGATAACAAATGGTTCGATATGGTGGAGGAATATTCTGCCATGGGAACTTACCAGTTGGAAGGGCAGGAACGGGAGGAATTTCCGGTAAATATTATTCTGGCCAACGCTGAAATTGCCGATACAATTTTAAAGGAAAGCGGAAAAACGCTCAGGGAAATACAACAGGAAATTAACCGGTCGGGGAATCCAAATTCGTTTGAAATAGAAAATGTTACTGCTGAAATTCAACTGATTAAAAAAGCTGAAAATGTTGAGGGAGAAAATATTATTGCCATTATTGAAGGCAGCGACCCGGTTTTGAAAAACGAATGTGTAGTGTTTACCGCTCATTACGACCATGTTGGAGTTACCAGAAATGGCGAAATTAATAACGGCGCCGATGATAATGGTTCGGGAACGGTTGCGTTACTGGAAATTGCCGAAGCGTTTACAAAAATGAAAAAGAAACCGCGCCGGAGTATCGTATTTGCATGGGTAACCGCCGAAGAAAAAGGGCTGATTGGTTCGGAATATTACACGTTGAACCCGGTTTTCCCGCTTGACAAAACTGTGGCAAATATTAATCTCGACATGGTTGGCCGCTCGGCGGAAACGGAGTTGGCTGAATTTGAAAATGCTGAAAAAAGTCTGGCTGGTCCCAATGGAGTTTATATCATTACCGGAGGTAAAAGTGCGGAATTAACAGAAATCAGCAATAAAATCAGTCGGGATTTAAACCTGATTCCAAGCGATGCACTGTCTGGCGAATTTATTCATGGCAGCGACCACTTTCATTTTCACAAAAATGGAATTCCGGTACTTGGCATTACCACCGGCCTTCACGAAGATTACCACACACCCGCTGACGACTTTGATAAAATTGACTACCTGAAGATGAAACGGGTTGCAGGTTTTTCTTTTTTGGTTGCTTATGAAATTGCGAACAGGAAAAAGAGACTTCAAAAAGAACCTGAAACCGGTATTTATTTAAAGTGATGAAATATTCTTGTATAGACGAATATTTTAAATTTTACACTAAATGTTTCGTGTATGAAGGAATATTTATATATTTGCATAAAATTATTCGTGTATGGACGAAAAATTAAATAAAATAGCAAAATTCAATTTTTGGGGCGATAAAATCTTTGATTTGGGATTTTTACGTTCCGGATATACCAATAGAATAGCAGATTTTACTGGGAACAGGTTGATAAAAGTGCTGGTCGGACAACGTCGGACAGGAAAGAGTTACATTCTGAGGCAAGTGGCAAAAAATCTGATTGACAGTGGTGTACCTTCCGAAAATACGTTATTCATCAACAAGGAATTTACAGACTTCGATTTTCTGAATGATTATAAAGCACTTGACGAATTTATTAAACTATACAAATCGGAACTGAAACCGGCTGGCAGGATTTATATTTTTATTGACGAAATTCAGAATATAGAAGGGTGGGAACGGGTAGTTAATTCATATTCACAGGATTATACTGAAAATTTCGAATTTTTTGTCAGTGGTTCAAACTCGAAGATGATTTCAACAGAACTGGCCAGCTTATTGTCGGGCAGGTATGTCACCTTCGATATATTCCCGTTCAGTTTCACAGAATTTCTTGGAATAACCAAAAGTGAAAACTCAAAGACAAGTTATCTGGAATACATGTCAACCGGGGGATTGCCCGAGCTTTTTATACTTCCAAAACCCGAAACACGGCGAAATTATGTTGCAGCCATTAAAGATACAGTTCTGTTGCGCGACATCATTCAACGGCAGAATATCAGGGAACCTGGGTTGCTGGAAGATATTTTTGTTTATCTCATTAACAACGCTTCAAACCTTATTTCGGTGAGTAATGTTTTTAATTACTTTAAAAGCCTGGGGAGAAAAACAAGTTATGATATCATTTCGAATTACATTGGATATTTGCAGGATTCGTTTCTTGTACACCGTTGCGAACGCTTTGATATACGCGGTAAGCAAACCATTGCCGGGAACGTGAAATTTTATGCCAACGATTTGGCGTACAAAAATTATCTGTACCCGGGGTTTGGTTATGGATTTGGCTATATGCTCGAAAACCTGGTTTATTTAGACTTGCGCAGGGCAGGATACGAAGTTTACGCCGGAAATATTAAAAACCGGGAAGTTGATTTTGTTGCCAAAAAGGCTGAAAACATTATTTATGTGCAATGTGCTTATTTATTGGCTGAACCCGAAACCATTATCCGTGAATATAGCGCACTGGAAGCAATCGACGATAATTACGAAAAATACGTGGTTACTTTAGACGATTTGGTAATGCCATCGAACAAGGGAATTAAACATGTTCAGGCATGGAATTTTGCTGAATTGCTTTGAATTCATTTTAACTTTCTGATTAACTGTTTGCCAAATATTTTGAAATTAAATTTTTAACTTTACAAAAATTAATCAAAATGAAAGCTTTAGAATTTAAGTCAAAAATAAAAAATAACCAGATTTTAATCCCGGTAAGAGTTCAGTCTGAATTAAAAACCAATATGGATATTCGTGTAATTGTTTTATTTGATGATTCTGAAAACTCAGATGATTTGCTTTTTCAAGATGAAATTACAAATCAATTCTTACAGGGATATGCTGAATCTGACGCAATTTATGATAACTATTAGTCATGGAAAAGTTGCATTTTGGTGACATCGTGTTATTAAAATTCCCTTATACTGACGGACAAACATCAAAAAAAAGACCTGCACTTGTTATTAACGATTTTGGTGATGGGGATATTATCGTTTGTAGAATTACGAGCCAGATATATAATTCAAAACAAGACGTTTATATTACTAATTGGGAAAAGCATGGATTAAAACTTCCATCAATTATTCGAATTCATAAAGTTGCAACCCTTGACAAGAATATGGTTGAGTTAATAATGGGTAAGATCGATAAACAGCTGGCTGCAAAAGTAAAATCGATATTTGCAATGCTCACAGAATAAAATCTTTCAACATAAGGATAGCATCCGCCAGCTGGCGAATGCCATACCTTGCACTAAAACGGCTTAATCGTTAACTTATACTTTCCTGCTTTTGGTAACACCCGGTATCTTTGTAATTGGCGGGTAGCGGTTTCGCCAACTCCGGTTACTTCGTAATCCACATTCAGTATCGTGTTTTCCGATTCCTTTAATTGATAAGTGTAAACGGCACGGTCGAGATTGTCGGTTGTATATTTGTGCAAACTGAAATTGAGCAACTCATCACCGCTGATCATCAATCCCTTTCCATCGGCATTCTGTACTTTTAGCCAGCGCACATCGCAACGGTTTCCATTTTCCTGCGGGAAAATATACGGAACATACATTTCGTCAGCATCCGATTTGTAGTGACTTATTTTGGCCCCGGTTTTACGGTCGGGATAGTTTTCAAACGGGCCGCGGCCATACCATTCAACATTGCTGAATTGTTTTGGTAACTGAAACTGCAACCCGATTTTTTGCAGCATGTCGGGCATTGGTCCGTGTGGAACGATTTCCTGCCCCAGTTCAATGGTTCCATCGGCCAGAAAAGTCCAGATTTCATTGCGTTCGAATGCTGAAATTCCGTTGCCCGATTTCATGACTAAGTTGGCTGGCAGCGATGAGTTCGAAAATGCTTTTATCCGGACAATAATTTTGGTATCTGATTTTTTGAAAACTTCAATTTCATCCACCTGCGAAACCAAATCGCGCATTCCAAGCGTTAGCAACTGGTTGTCGATACTGCGGCCAAAACCAGGGGTATAATTCGTTCTGGTAAACTGCTGACTTCCCCATGGATCAATATCATTTGCCAAAGGAGCCCGCCACACGTTAAATACCGGACCGCCTTCAAGATATTCGGCGCCGTTAAACTGAACGGAGCCAAGTTCTCCTGTTTTTTTATTGACGACATATTTAAAATTGTCTCCTGAAATGGTAACCGCATTTTCGTTTTCAGAAACGTTTACTTTCCCTTTGAAAACAACTTTCTCTTTTTCATAAACCGGGGTTTTCACAACCATTTCATCCCATGCAATTTCATGACCTGCATCCGCCCATTTTGTTTTTTTCTTTAAGAGGAACGAAACTGTTAAAATACATTCTGAACCCTCTTCAATGGTTGGCATTCTGAACGGGATTGAATCCACAACCGATTGGCCGGCCGGCAAATTCAGTTCGAAAAACCCGCGCTGTATGGTATCTCCGTTTACACTCAACTGCCACATCCCCACCAGTTCGTTTAAATTTTTAAACTCGTGACGGTTGGTGATTTTTACCTTGCCTTTTTCAACATCAACAGGTTCGATTTTAACGGGTTGACCCGATTTTTTTATTTGCCAAATTTCGGGCTGAATTTCGCGGTCGGGCCAAATAATCCCGTAAGTTCTTCCACCCAAACCGACTGCATAAAAGTCGCCTTCTTTTTTGTCAGTTTCGAAATCAAGGGCAAGAATTGCGTTTGCAGTATCGCTTTTCAGTTCGGTTAATGAAACTGCTTTGCCGAATATTTTCAAATCGTCAATTACCATTTCTGACATTCGTCCCGAGTATTCTCCCTGATCCTGTGTTTCGGCTTCGCGGCCAATACAAAGCGGGAAAGGCGTGTCGCTGATATTTCCGCTGAAACTGGTTTGCGCAACCGGTTTTTCATCAATAAAAAGTTGCAGTTTGCTGCCATCGTAAACTCCGGCAATGTGATGCCAGTTATCGTAAAAATCGGTCACTACTTTTACTTTTGCCGAAATCCGTTTGCCGCTGTGAATATAAAACTCAAGTGTTTCAGGGTTTTCCATAATGATTCCAAATCCGTGTTTTCCCTTGGTAATAAATGAGTTGGGTTGAGGTATTTTTGATGGTTTTACCCAAAACCCAATGGAAAGTTGGTTGCCCGTAATATCCAGACTGTGGTCGCGGTAAAATTCCACCCAATCGTCATGACCCGAAAATTCGAGTCCACGGCCATTTTTACCGTCAACAAAAGTTGGACGACCCATTATTTGCCCATCGTTTTTCTTTGGCGATAAATCAGGTAAAACCCATCGCGGGGTTTTTATTCCGGGACTAATCCAGTCCCAAATAGCGCCGCCGGTCAATCGCGGGTGTTTCCAAATCAATTCCCAGTATTCGTCGAGGCCGCCCAATCCGTTTCCGGTGGCAGCAAGGTATTCGTCCATAAACGAGGCGCGCAAATCGTTTTCCGGTAGCACTTTCCCTTCGGCCAGATTTTTATAGTCGATGGGAATCCAGTAACGAGGGCCAACAATATCTTCAAACGGGATGTAAAAATCGTTTCCTCCGTACATCCATGCCGGGCGGCTTGGGTCGATGGCTTTACCGGTTTTTATCACCTCATCAATATTAAATCCGCTGCCCGACTCGTTTCCGGCGCTCCAGAAAATTACCGACGGATTATTTCTGTCGCGGTAAATCAGTTTGCGGCTGCGATCTTTATACATTTCTGTCCATTTCGGGTCTTCCGACAAATATTCGTTGGCATGGGCTTCGTCGCCAACTTCATCAACAACGTACATTCCCAGTTCGTCGGCCATTTCAATATACTCGGGTGTTGGCGGGTAATGGCACGTGCGCACACAGTTGATATTAAACTGCTTCATGATTATCAAATCCTTCCACAATGTTTCCAGCGGAACAGCCTGACCATGTTCGGGATCGTGCATGTGACTGTTCACACCGTTCAGTTTTACCGGAACTCCGTTTACTGTCAGGATATTATTTTTGTATTCCACCTCGCGGAACCCGATTTTTTTAGTGAACGTTTGAAGTGTTGCACCTTTGTTATCTTTTAAATGAAAAAGAAGGGTAAACAAATTCGGGTATTCAGCCGACCATTTTGGCGGATCGACAACCAGAGTGGAAATGGTTACTTTTTTTGTTGAAATAGAATCAACTCTGAATTTGACAGATTGTACCCCATCTTTTAAAATTGATTTGAGATTTCCATCAAAAACATCGATTTCCAAAGTGCAGATTACAGAATCGGGAATAGTGTTGATGATATCAGCTTCAATATTTAATAACGCATCTTTGTATTCCTTATCCAAATCGGTAACCACATAAAAATCGTGAATGTATGTTTTCGGCAGCGCGTAAAGTTTTACATCGCGATAAATCCCCGAAAGCCGCCACATATCCTGGTTTTCGAGATATGAACCATCCGAAAAACGGATAACCTGAACGGACAAATCATTTTCGCCCTTCACCAGAAACGGGGTAATATTAAACTCTGCCGGTTCGAAACCGCCCTGGTTGTAACCCACGCGTTTTCCGTTCACCCAAATATATGAAGCCGATTTTATCCCTTCAAAACGGAGCATGATTTCTTTTTCGTTCCAGTTTTTAGGAATGGTAAATTTGCGTTTGTAACAACCTGTTGGATTAAAATAATCAGGAATTTTTGGGGGATCGCTTTCAAATGTCAATGCGATATTTCTGAACTTTGGGTGGTCGTAACCTTCCATTTGCCAATTGGATGGTACCTTTATTTCGGCCCACTCCTTTACATCGAATTTTGGATTCCAAAAATCTGCCGGAACCTGGCCAGGCGTTTCAACGAGTTTAAATTTCCATTGCCCATTCAGCAACTGGAACCAGGGGCTTTTTTTATTTTTCAGCGCGTCATCTGCCGAAATATAAGGAATATAAAAAGCGTGCGGCGCTGTTTGCCCTTTTTCAAAAACGGCGGGATTTTCCCAGTCGGAGGGAAGAAATTCTACTTCTTTTTGTGAAACTGCCGATAACGAAATCAGAAAAAATGAGATGAAACTAAAAATGAATCGGTTCATGGTTAATTTTATAATTGTTCTGTCAGCAAAACTAAAAAGAAATTGCAAACTTCGAACAAGGACATGGACTTTCCCAAGTCCATGTTTTTTTAATCATCATTGAATAGAAAAACTTTGAGTTAGGAAACTCAAAGTCCCGGCAGCTATGGGACATAGACTTTCCCAAATCCATGTTTTTTCAATCTGAATTGAAACAGAAAAACTTTAAGTTAGGAAACTCAAAGTCCCGGCAGCTATGGGACATGGACTTTCCCAAGTCCATGGTTCTTTATCTTCGGTAAAAACTTTGAGTTAGGAAAGTCAAAATTTCAACATTTTTTCTATTTTTACTCAACCAGTAATCAAAATCATTTTGTATGAAACCCAAAAAAGAACACTACCGTCAAAAACTTCCGCATTTTCAGCAACCCGGACAATGGTATTCGGTTACCGTTTCGCTCGAAGGTGCAATTCCAAAAGGTGCTATGGCAAAATATTCCTTAAAACTTGCGGTTGCCAAAGACAACTATCATAAGCTTTTAGAACAGGAAATATCAAGGACCCGGGACATGGACCCGATAACTATCGGGTTTCCAAAGTCCATGATTCTTAAACCCGAGTCAAAGGATAAAAACTTTGAGTTGGGAAACTCAAAGTCCCAGTTGGCTGATACAAAAGCGGCTTATTATACTGCCCTCCGAAATTACCGTCTTGCTTACGACAAATTTCTGCATAAATCAACAGAATCAACTATTTCGCTAATAAAACCAATTAATCAGGAAGTGATCAAGGAAGCTTTGCGATTTTGGGAAGCGAAAAAATTACATTCACATGCATGGTGCATCATGTCGAACCATTTTCATTGGGTACTTACAGTTTTTGAAAAAGATGAACTTGGTGAACCATTATATTTGCAGGATATACTTCATTCGGTTAAACAGTTTACTGCCAAACGGATAAATAAAATTGAAAACCGTGAAGGTCAATTGTGGGCGCATGAAAGTTTTGAAACTACCATCAGAAATAATGAGCACTTTGCAAATGTTTTCAATTATGTGATTAATAATCCTGTTTCCGCTGGTTTGGTAAAGAGTTGGGAGGAATGGAAGGGAACCTGGACGGAGGATATGGATTTCCAAAGACCATGATTTTTTTATATCAGCAAACTTAAAAACTTTGAGTTAGGAAACTCAAAGTCCCGGCAGCTAAGGGACTTGGACTTTCCTAAGTCCATGTTTTTTCAATCATCCTTGAACTGAAAAACTTTTAGTTAAGAAACTCAAAGTCCATGATTATTCATCTTTTCTTGTGAAACTCACCAAAATAGTCAGTAGGTGTGTAACCAGTGTGTTTTTTGAAGGTGCGGTTAAAATTCGAAAGGTTATTAAATCCGCTTTCGAAGGAAATTTGCGAAACCGACAATTTTCCCTCAATAATTAACCGGCAGGCGTATCCGATGCGCATGTCGTTTACATATTCAGAGAGCGATTTTCCGGTTTTCTCCTTGAAAAAACGGCAAAATGCCGCCGGGTGCAGATTGGCAATATCCGCAACGGTTTCAAGTTCAATTTTTCGCTGGTAATTGGTGTTTAAAAACTGCAAAACCTTTGTCAGTCTGAAATTAGTAAAAGTATGATTTTCCTGTTGATAGAATTCCCCGGCCAGCAACCTGTAATCTCCTGTTTTGGCCAAAGCATGTAAAAGTTCCTGCAGGTGTATGATCCTTTCAAAACCATCGCATTTTGAGAGTTTCATGATTTTGTTTTCAATTTTACGGGCAAATTCAGGTGAAAACCTGATTCCTTTTGATGCGCGTTCCAGTAAATCGCCAATTAAATGATATTCAGGATAATTGGCAATTTGGTCTTTCAGGAAATCGTTTGGAAACTGAATAACAACATATTTTATCTTGAGTTTTCCATCGCTGTTCAGGTATTTATCATCACTGCGCCAGAAGTGGGGGAGTGTGCTGCCAATAAGCGCCAAATCGCCCGACTGAAATTCCTCGATACTGTCGGCAACAAAACTGGTTCCGGAGCCATCTATTACATAAAGTATTTCAAATTCGGGATGAAAATGCCAAGGGTAGGTAAAATGAGGCATTTCCCGCAGTTTTACCTTAACCGCCGAACGTCCGGGGAAATCAATTTGTTCGTGCATGATCTTCATTTTCCAATAATAGCAAAATTGTTAATTAAGTACAAATGGTTGCAAAATTAATACTGTTCAAATTGCCGAAGGAAAACTAAATTTGTAAGCAAACTAAATTCAAAAACATGACAAACGATCAATGGGAACTATTGCTGGCAACTGTTCGCGGTAAAACTCCTGAGAAACCTGTTACAGGCTTTATAATCGACAGTCCCTGGATTCCGGGCTGGGCAGGAGTTTCAACGCTGCAATTTTATTCTTCTGAGGAAATCTGGTTTCAAACCAACAAAAAAGTTATCGAAACTTTTCCAGATATTATTTTTCTTCCGGGATTCTGGTCAGAATTTGGAATGTGTACCGAACCTTCTGCTTTTGGCGCAAAAATGGTTTGGAATAGTTATAATCTGCCTCACGCCGACCGCATTATGACTGATATTTCGGAGGCCGCCAACCTGAAAATTCCAAATCCAAAAACCGATGGACTTTTGCCGTTTGTTATTCAGCGGCTGGTTAATTATCAAAAACCGATTCAGGATATGGGTCACGAAATAAAATTTGCCATTGCCCGCGGCCCATTGAATATTGCCTCGTTTTTAATGGGAACTACCGAGTTGATGATGGGTTTTATGATGGATCCCGAAAACAGTCACCGGTTATTGGAAACAATCACACAGTTCTCGATAAACTGGATTCAACATCAGAAAGAGATGTTCCCCAGTATTGAGGGAATTCTGGTTTTGGATGATATTGTTGGTTTTATTGGCGACGATGAATGTCAGGAATATGCTGTTCCATACATCAAACGGATTTTCGATTCGTTAGATTCGAAATTGAATTTCTTCCACAACGATGCACAGGGATTGGTTTCAACACCCTATTTGAAAAAAATGGGAGTTGACCTTTTTAATTTCAGTTTTGAACATTCCATGAAAGAAATCCGGGAGTTGGCCGGACCCGAAATTGCGTTGATTGGCAACCTGCCTCCACGCGATGTGCTGGCAGCCGGAACGCCTGAAACCGTGCGAGAAGAAACCCGGAAAATGGTACAGGAATTTGGCGATAAAAACCGTGTAATCTGGTCGTGTGGCGGAGGAATGCCACCCGATGTAACCACCGAAAACATTCTGGCGTTTAAGGAAACAATTGATGAAATAGCATAAATGTATAAATGAAACCACATAAGGCACATAGGACACAATAGAAATATTTTTAAAAAATCTTATGTGTTCTGCGTGACTATGTGGTTAAAAAATAAAAGTATGAAAATCATTTTTCTAATAACATTCCTCCTGATAACCAACTTTGCTTTTTCTCAGGAACTGGCAAAATTCAAAGTACAAATCGGGGCGGAACGAATCGATGCTCCGGTTTCAGTTTCGTTGGATGGAATAAATTATAACACTGATAAAGGTAATCTGGCGCTGTATGAAATTACTTCTGCAGGTGAAAAGTCGGTTCCAAGTCAGATTGAACCCGGACATTCAGCCCGGCTTTGGTTTATTCTGAGCGGAGTTTCAGCAAAAAATTCAGAACGTAAATTTGTGCTGAAACTGGAAGAAAAAGCAGCAACAACTCTGTCAAAGGTTTCGCTTACAAGAGACCACAAGGATTTAAGTTTGCTGATGAACAAAAAACCTATCCTGAGTTATCGTTTTGCAACCATGTTTCCACCCGATACTGTTAATCCGCTTTTTAAACGGTCGGGGTTTATTCATCCGCTCAGTTCGCCGGGAGGTGAGGTTTTATCGCGCATCCAGGCGCCCGACCATTATCACCATTACGGAATATGGGGGCCCTGGACAAAAACCACCATTGATGGCCGCGCAGTTGATTTCTGGAATTTGATGGCAGGCGAAGGAACCGTAAAATTTGCCGGATTTCTTTCTGAAGCCGAAGGTGCAATTTTCAGCGGTTTTCAGGCGTTACAGCAACACATCGATTTTGGGGCAAAAGGTGAAGACCAGATTGCAATGAACGAAATTCTCGATGTTCGGGCATGGAACATTGGTGAAGGAGTTTGGATGATTGATTACACCACTTCGCTGAATAGTCCGCTGAAAAATGGGATCATGCTCGATGCTTACCGATATGGCGGAGGAATTGGTTTCCGGGCTACCGAAAAATGGCACAAGGACAATTGCACGGTGTTGACTTCGGACAATAAAACCCGGATTGATGCCGACGGATCGTTTGCAAAATGGTGTATTGTTGAAGGAGAATCGGCTGCAAAAGAAGGCCGTTCCGGGATTCTGTTTCTGAGTCACCCTTCGAACCGGATGCATCCTGAACCAATGCGCGTTTGGCCGCTTGATGCAAATGGCGGGCGAGGCGACATGTATTTCGAGTTTGTTCCAATCCGTCACGATGACTGGAAACTGGAACCCAAACAGAATTACACCTTAAAATACAGGATGATTGTGTTTGATGGTAAAATGGATGCCAAAACTGCCGAAATGTACTGGAACAGTTTTGCTGCTTTGCCTCAGATTGAAATATTAAAATAAAAATGAATGCCACAGATTCACAGATTTGTAAATATGAAATGAATGAAGAATGCCACAGATTCACAGATTTATTAATCTATAATCTGTGAATCTGTGGCAAGGAATTGCATAATTTTATCTATGAATCTGTGGCAATAAAATATAAGAAAATGAATCGACAATACGATGATAAAAAATATCCACTTCAAGATGAAAGTTATGAGATCATTGGAATTTGTATGGAGGTTCATCGGATTTTGGGAAAAGGTTTTTTAGAAATAGTTTATAAAGATGCATTGGAATACGAATTCAGGGTTAATGGAATTCCTTACGAGCGTGAAAAACTATATCAGATTCCTTACAAGGAAATCATTCTCCGTCATGAATTTTATGCTGATTTTGTGGTGTATGACGACATAATTCTTGAAGTCAAAGCACAAAAAGGAATTGTTGATGAGCATTACAAATGGGTTTTAAACTATCTTGCCATTTCAAAATGCCAGTTGGGCTTAATTGTAAATTTTGGCGAAGATTCACTTAAAACAAAAAGGGTAATTTCATGAAAATCTGTGAAATTCAATAATATCAATATAATTAAATCTGTGAATCAGTGGCAAAAATAAGTTGAAAATCTGTAGCAAATAAGAATATAAACACTTAAAAATCAATACTCAAAATGAAAAATTACATTCTATTTATTTTCTTCTGCTTTGCCTTTATTTACGTGGCAGAAGCCCAACCAAAAGTAACAGCCGAAAAGGTGGTCGACAAAATCGAGTTTCGGGTGGATGGAAACCTGTTTACCAGTTACATTTTATCCGAAAGTGAAAAATATCCTTTCTTTTTCCCGGTAAACGGGCCATCGAATGCGAGCGTTACCTCAATGCGCAATGCCAATTACCCGCACCACAGCTCGCTGTTTTTTGGCTGCGATAAAGTGAATGGTGGCAATTACTGGCAGGAAGCGCTGAAAGATGGTCAGATTATTTCATTACGTGCTGATATTCTTGAAACCGGTGGAGAAAGGGCCGTGATTGAAAACGAATGTATCTGGCGCCGCCCGGGAGCCGATGCTCCGATTAAAGACAAACGGAAAATTACAGTTACAATTCCTTCAAAAGATAAATACATCATCGATTTTGATGTAGTTATGGAAATGCTGATAGATGTGAATATCGAAAAAACAAACCATTCGCTTTTCAGCGGCAGAATGGATCCCGATTTGGCAGTAATCAACGGCGGTACAATGATTAACGCGGAAGGCGAAACCTCAGAAAAAGGTACTTTCGGAAAATCATCGGCATGGATTGATTTTTATGGCCCGCGAATGGGTAAAACCGAAGGAATGGCAATTTTACAGCACCCATCGAATAAATGGTTTCCGGCGCCGTGGTTTACACGCGACTACGGTTTCTTTTCGCCAACACCCATGTACTGGCCAGCGAATGATAAAAACACAAGTCTGAAAAAAGGCGAGCAAATTAAACTGCGTTACCGGGTAATCGTACACTCAGGAAACCATCTGGAAGCAGGAATTGCTGAGGAATTTGCGAAGTACGCGAAGGAGTAAAGAAAATGCGTGAATGCGAGAATGCTATAATGCATGAATGAAGAAAAATGAAAGAAGTCAGAATGAAAAAGGCAATAATAAACCAGCAAAAGGGTTCATTTGTCCCAAATGTCCTAAATGTCCAACGCCAGTTGTCAGCAACTAAAAGCCGAAACTTTGAACTTTGAACTTTGAATTTTAAACTTTTTAAACTTTTTATATATGAAACGAAGAACTTTTTTAAGAAATGCCACGGCTGCAACAGCCGGAGCTATTGTAATCCCAACGATTGTCCCTTTCTCTGTTTTTGGCAAAAATGCGCCAAGTAATACAATTCAGTTAGCGCAAATTGGCTGCGGTCGAATTGCCCGCTCGCACGATATGGCCGATTTGTTCCGTTACGAAAACGCCCGTTATGTAGCCGTTTGCGATGTTGACAAAAACCGCATGGCCGACGGGAAAAAGCTCGCGGAAGACACCTACAATAAAAAGTATGGCAGCAACAATGCCGTCGATGTAAAAATTTACGAAGATTACCGTGAAATCCTGATGCGCAGCGATATTGACGCGGTGGTAATCAGCACGCCCGACCACTGGCACTCGCAACCCGCCATTGAAGCCGCGCTTGCAGGAAAAGACATTTATTTGCAAAAACCAACTTCGCTTACGGTTACAGAAGGTCGTTTGTTAAGCGACATCGTTCACCGGCAGGGTGTGATTTTACAGGTTGGAACACAACAACGGTCTGACACTCAATTCAGGGTCGCTGCCGAATTAGTTCGCAACGGAAGAATCGGCAAAGTACATACCGTAAAAATTGGTTTACCGGGCGATCCTGCCGGGCCTCTGTTTGAAAAAATGCCCGTGCCCGCAGCATTAAACTTTGATATGTGGCTGGGTTCAACTCCCGAAATTGAATACACCGAGCAACTGGTTCACCCGCAAAAAGGTTACGACCGTCCGGGTTGGTTGCGCCACGAAAATTACGGCGCCGGCATGATCACCGGTTGGGGTCAGCACCACTACGACTCTGCTGCCTGGGGAATGGATACCGAATTTACCGGACCAATTTCGGTTGAAGCAGTAGCCCAGTTTCCAAAATACGGTAGCTGGAATGTACACGGCGATTTTATGGTAAAGCACGAATATGAAAACGGCATAACTGCTTATACCAGTGGTGGTTTCCCCAACGGAATCCGCTATGAAGGAACCGAAGGATGGATTTTTGTAACCCGCGGGGCTTATCGCGCTACTGCCAGTGACCCGATTCCGGCAGGTGCCACAAAAGCGCTCGATGCCAGCAATCCGAAAATTCTTGAATCGAAAATCGGTGAAAACGAAATTCACCTGTACGAAAGCAAAGAACAGCACCTGAACTGGCTCGATTGTATCAAATCGCGCAAAGCGCCCATTTCACCGGTTGAAATCGGTCACCGCACCTGTACAATTTGTTTAATCAGCCACATTGCAATGAAGGTTCCGGGAATATTAAAGTGGAATCCCAAAACGGAAAGGTTTGTTGATAACGATTTGGCCAACTCCATGTTAAGCCGTCCGC
>Ga0351900_1026_pt1 | contig 44585 bp, 39 predicted proteins | sample BONcelHT113001D3_FD_205827 | JGI IMG/M metagenome (GOLD analysis project Ga0351900, IMG submission 205827) | Enriched cells from coal bed in the Powder River Basin, Montana, United States - BONCAT cells T11 rep1 HSBNCT.T11.300.1.D3 ...
GGTTGCGAAGGACGCGCCCGGCTTCCTCAGTACACGGCTTCTCATTCCGTATCTGCTCGATGCCATGCGGCTGCTCGAGAGCGGCTTCGCGAAGAAAGAGGACATCGACAGCTGTTGCGTGTTGTCCTTCAACTACCCGATGGGGCCGCTGACGCTGTCCGATCTCATCGGGCTGGACGTCCTCCTCAATATCTCCAACGGCATGTACGCATCGTTCAAGGACCCGAAATTCGCTGCGCCTATCCTGCTGGAGAAGATGGTGAAGGCCGGGCAGCTCGGACGCAAGGCGGGCAAGGGGTTCTACGATTACTCGTAGTTCTGCCCCGCGCAGCCTGCAAGGAGGGGGGCGATGACGGAAAGTCACAGGAACCTCATCGTCAGTGAGTTGCCACAGTTTGTCTGTATGCCGAGTCACTTCGCACCCGTCCCGTACTGGGTGATGCCGAACATGGGTGCAGAGCTGGACCTTGGAGTGGCGGCGGTGGACGTCAGCAAGAGCGTCGGCATGTACCTTGGCGAGGAGCACGCGCACCGCTCCGCAGAGGTGTACATGGCGCTCTCGCCGAACCGCGGCGACATGGTGTTCGAGATAACGCTCGATGATGAGACGTACGTGGTGGAATCCCCGCTGGTTGTCTACGTGCCGGCGGGAGTGAAACACCGGTTCAAGACACTGAAGGCCGAACGCGAGGGGAGCTACTTCTATGGCATCCTCCTCGACATGGCGAAGGCATAGTTCGCGAATGCGCCGATGACCCTGATGGCCCGGTGGTGGCAGACCGGCGACGGCGCTGCAGCGTATCGATTGTGAAGGAGGGCGACTGACATGCTTGAAGTCCGTTTCCACGGTCGCGGAGGCCAGGGGGCAGTCACGGCAGCGAACCTGCTGGCGGCCGCCGCGCTCCGTGACGGCAAGAAGGGAGTGCAGGCCTTCCCGCACTTTGGAGGGGAGAGACGCGGCGCGCCGGTGGCGTCGTTCGTTCGCATCGCCGAGGAAGAGGTCCGGCTACGGAGCCGCGTATACCACCCGGACATCGTGGTGGTCCTCGACCGCCAGACTCTGGAGTCCACCGATGTGACGGTGGGAGTGAAGGAAGAGGGGACCATCATCATCAACAGCCGCAAGAGGCCTGACGAGTTCGAATTCTCGGACAGGTTCAGGGTCGCGGTGGTCGATGCTGCGGGCATCTCCATCGCACGCAACTTGCTGGTGAGCGGCATCCCTGCACTCAACACACCTATGCTCGGAGCCATCGCCAGGATGACCGACCAGGTGTCTCTGGAGTCCATCCAGGCGGTCATACGAGAGCAGTGGAAGGGCGCCGCAGGCGAGGCGAATGCGGCAGCGGCGAAAGAGGCCTATGAGAGAACGGAGGTGAACCGCTGATGGAGCGCTACGAAGCCGATACCACGCTGTCGTATCCCTGCATCGGGGCGGCGGGCAAGACCGGCGGATGGCGTGATTTCAAGCCGGTCATAGACCAGAAGAACTGTATCAAGTGCCTGCGCTGCTGGGCATACTGCCCTGAGAACGCGGTCAAGCGGGCGGAGGATGATTCCGTCAGCATCGACTATGACTACTGCAAGGGCTGCGGCGTCTGCGCCAATGAGTGCCCGAAGAAGGCTATCGCCATGGAGCGGGAGGACTAGCCATGACACAGATGTTCGACGTCGGCAACAAGATTGCGGCGAAAGCGGTACAGCTGTGCCGGCCCGAGGTCATCGCGGCCTATCCCATCACCCCGCAGACGGTTATCGTCGAGGAACTGGCCAGGATGGTGGAAGCCGGAGAGCTTTCGGCCGAGTACCTTCGCGTTGAGAGCGAGCACTCGGTGATGGCGGCGACGTGTGCGGCTGCCTCGATGGGCGTGCGTACGTTCACTGCCACTTCCTCGCAGGGCCTTGCCTACATGCACGAGATGTTGCACTGGGCCAGCCTGTCGCGGCTCCCAATCGTGATGATCAACGTGAACCGCGCGCTTGGCCCCGGATGGAGTATCTGGGTGGATGAGACCGACTCTATGTCGCAGCGGGACACGGGCTGGTTACAGATCTACTGCTCAACCGCCCAGGAGATATTCGACACGGTTATCCAGTCCTTCAAGCTCGCGGAGCACAGGGACGTCCAGTTGCCTGTGATGATTAACTACAGCGCTTTCACCATCTCTCACACGATGATGCCCGCGGATATCCTCTCGCAGGAGGATGTGGACGCGTTCCTGCCGCCGTTCAAGCCTTACTGGAAGCTGGACTGGCGCAACCCCGTGACGTTCGGCAACGTGCTGTCCGATGAGTACCACATGGAGAAGCGCTATACCATGCAGCAGGGGATGGAACGGGCCAAGCAGCTCATCCCCGAGATAGCGCGTGAGTACGAGCAGAAGTTCGGCAGGTATCACGGGGGTCTCATTGAGGAGTACCGTACCGATGATGCGCCCTACGTGCTGCTTGCCACGGCAGCCATCGGTTCTGAGGCGAAAGTAGCGGTGGACAACCTCCGGGAGAAGGGCTACATGGTCGGTCTCGCGCGCGTGCGCGTCATCAGGCCGTTCCCGGATGAAGAGCTGCGGCGCCTGGGGAAGGGCCGGAGCCTCATCGTGCTGGACCGCAACATCTCTGTCGGCTCGGGCGGCATCGTATACCACGAGACACGGTCGGCCGTGCTCGGCGTAGAGGGCTGCAAGGTGTACGGCTACTTCGCCGGCGTTGGCGGACGTGATGTGACGTACGAGGACATCGAAGGGATGGCGCTACAGGTCGTCAACGGTGAGATGAAACCCGATGTGGTGGGTTGGTGGGACCTCAAGACCACAGGAGGCAACTAGATGGCTATCAAAGACATGCCCAGGGAAGAGTTGATGTATTCCGGCGCGGGCTCATGCCCGGGCTGTGTTGACCTGCTGTCGCTGCGCATGACGCTCAAGGCGCTGGGACCGAAGACGGTGCTGGTGAGTCCCGCATCGTGTACAGCCTCCATCGCCACCAGCTACCCTAAGAGCCCTTTCGGCGTGCCGGTGCTGACCATGGCGTTTGCGGCGGGTGGGGCGGCGGCCTCGGGCGTGGTGGCGGCTCTGAACCGGCTTGGCGAGGACGACGTGAACGTGGTGGTATGGGCAGGAGATGGCGGAACCTACGACATCGGGTTGCAGTCGATGTCCGGCGCGATGGAGCGTGGCACGAACTTCATCTTCGTGTGCTACAACAACGAGGCGTACTCCAACACCGGCGTACAGCGGAGCGGAGCCACGCCGTTCGGCGCATGGACCACCACCACCTGGAAGGGCAAAGTGGAGCAGCGCAAGGATATGCCTGCCATCATGATGGCGCACCGGTTGCCGTACGTGGCGACGGCGTCGGCGTCATACATAGAGGATCTCTATCGGAAGGTGCAGAAAGCGGCGTCCATCAAGGGGCCGAAGTATCTGGAGTTCCATATCCCGTGTGCGCCGGCGTGGCGCTTCCCGATGGAGAAGACCGTCGAGATGGGCCGGCTCGCGGTGGAGACGGGTGCCTGGGCGCTGTTCGAGTCGGAGAACGGGAAGGTTGAGTTCAATCTGCGCTCGAAGCAGATTCTCGATGGCAAGGTGCAGCGCAAGCCCATTGCGGAATACCTCGAGCCGCAGGGCCGGTTTGGACATCTGTTCCGGCCGAAGCGCGACGAAGAGGCGCTGGCCAGCATTGAGGATTTCATCCAGGGTGAGTGGAAGCGGTATCACCAGTTGGTCACATGCGGCATGTCGGTAGGGTAGCTGACAACCCGCACTACTGTTCTATCAAGAGGGGCCGCCGGTCATCCGGCGGCCCCATTCTTGTCTGCAACCGTTGTCATGGCCGTTGGTGAATGATCCGTCGCGGCGCGATGATGGGGACCCTGGTAGGGGCACGCTGCTGCGTGCCCGCCGCGGAGAGTTGGGACGATGGCATGCCGACGGACTACGACCGCGAGCGCCGTTGAGGCACAGTGTCATCGCGGTGAGTTGTTTTGGTGGGCGTCTTCCGGCACGCAGCAGCGTGCCCCTACATTGGGATGGTGCAGTCCGACTTGCCGGCTGTTTTGTGCGCGGCAACCGTCTCCTGTATCCGTAGGGGCGGGACATGTCCCGCCCGTAATCTCGATTAGCGGACAGTCTGGAACGTGTCAGTCCGGCCGGTCAACTCGAGGCGCTATGTCTAGTCCTTCGTCACCGATACCCGTGCTTCGATCCGCTTGCCACCGCTCTCGCCGGTGCGAGGAATGAAGCACACGGACAGGTCGGAATCCATTGCGTCCGCCAGCCGGGCGAGGTACTCGATGGTCACATTGGTCTTCCCGGATTCCAGTCTGGACAGTGCCGACTGGTATGTTCCGAGTCTTTCAGCAACAGTGTATTGCGTCAGTCCGGAGGCGTTGCGCAGCTGGATGATGGCGCGGCGGAGGCTCGATTCGCCGTCCAGCCGTTCGTACTCCGCACGTACTTCGGGGTCTGTGAGCAGACTGCGCTTCACTTCCTCATGTGTCTTCATCGTGGACAATCCTCCGATTCCTGCCCGTCATGCCTGAAGTTGATTCCACGGCCATCGTTCCAGACAGTCCGTGCGGCGTCTCACCGCAGTAGCGATCTCCGGTGGTGGAGTCTTCTTTGTCTTCTTGTGAAACGCTCGCAAGAGAAGCACCGTGCGGTCAACCACCGTGAAGTAGAGCACCCTGAAACGGTCTGAGCCGAAATCGATGGGGAGTTCCCAGATGTCGCCCTCGATGTGGCTCGTGTACTCCCCTCCCAGCCTGATTGGCCCCTCTTCCTCGAGCAGGTCGATGAAGCGCAGTATCTTCGCCTGCGCCTTCTTCGAGAACGCCGCCAACTCGTTCGCTACGGATTCGTGTCCTGTCGCATCTTCGTAGTGCAGCACCCGCCAGGACACAGGGGGAATATAACATATGTGTTATGAATCGACAATGGCATGAAGACAGAACGGGCCGCCGGATATCCGGCGGCCCGTAACCCGCAACTCGCCAACTCGCAACCCGCCAACCCCGGCGGGCCGCCGGCTTACTTGCGGTACTTGTTAGTGAATCGCTCTATCCGCTGCAGGGCTTCCTTGATGCCCTCGTAGGGAGTGGCGTAGCAGATGCGGATATGGTTCTTGCCCTGCTCTCCGAAGGAGTCGCCCGGCAGGACCATCACCTTCTCCTCCAAGAGCAGCTTCTCACAGAAGGCCTCGGAAGACAGTCCCGTGACGGAGACATCCGGGAAGATGTAGAAGGCGCCCTTGGGCTCAGCGGTCTTGAGCCCCATGCGGTTCAACTCGGTGTAGAGCAGGATTCGGCGCTTGTCGTAGTGCTGCCGTATCTTCTCAAAGTCCGCGTCATCATCCATGTTCAGTGCTGCCAATGCGGCCCACTGGGTGGAGTTGGGCGGACACAGCATGGTGTGCTGGGCCATGTCCAGCATCGCGTTGATGATGTCGGCGGGACCGGCTGCGTAGCCCAGGCGCCACCCGGGCATGCCATATCGCTTCGAGAAGCCGTCCAGGAGCAGCGTCCGCTCCTTCATGCCGGGCAGCGTGGGGAAGCTGGTGAACTTGGCGCCGTAGACAAACGTGCTGTATATCTCGTCGGCGATGACCACGAGGTCGTGCTTCGCTGCAATCTTCGCCACGCCCTCGAGAGTCTTCTTCTCCATCAGGGCGCCGGTCGGGTTGGCGGGATTGCCGAAGAGGAGCACCTTTGTCCTGGGGCTGATCTTCTTCTCCATCTCGTCCGGCTCGAGCGCATAATTGTCTGACGGGCTGGTGGGCACGCGCACGGCGACACCCTCGGAGAGGGTGATGTTGGGTGGATAGCAGATGTAGTGGGGGTCGGGCGTGATGACCTCATCGCCGGGGTCCAGCAGGGCGCGGAAGCCGAGGTCCATGGCCTGTGAAACGCCTACGGTGACGAGTATCTCGGTCTCGGGGTCGTAGTCGAGGCCGTGCCGCTTCTTGAGGTTGGCGGCGATTGCCTTCCGCAGCTCCGGGAAGCCGGAGGTGGGGGTGTACTTGGTCCAGCCCTCAGATGCGGCCTGTGCTGCTGCCTCGCAGACGCAGGTTGCCGTACCGAAGTCCGGCTCGCCTACGCTGAGCGAGATGAGACCCTCCTTGGACATGCTGTGGAGCAGCTTGAGGAACCGGGCGAAGCCGATGCCTGCAATCCTGTCCACGCGTTGAGAGGTGCGTTTCTTGTGGCCGCTAGGTTGGGACATGTAGTACTACCTGACCTCCTGGTCTCTATTTGCAGCCCGCAGAGCGGGCGTACATCACGTTACTGCCGTTGTCTATGATCGTCACGGAATCTCCCCGCAGTTGCTGTAGCGTGTTTGCGAATCTGGCCGCCACTCTCGAATTCTCGTCGGCAGTCAGTGGCGGGAAACTGTGATTGTAGAGCGAAAGTGGGTGTGGGAGCAAGGCGGAGTTTCCACGATGCCCCAGAGTGGATGGCTGTGGGCGCTCGCCGATCGTATGAGACGCTGGCAGAAGGGAGCAGTTGGGGACGTACCGTTCTGACTGTGAGACGATGAAGAGGGACTCCGCGGCTGACTCGCCAAACGCCTCCTTGCAGGACGTCAGTTTGAAACCTACCGCACCATTGGGAGCGCCGACTTGACTGCACAACCATGTCTCGTCTATGATGACAGAAAGACAGAAAGACAGACGAGATTGATTGATGCCTGACAAAAAGACTACGCTGTATCTGCCTGAGAGCCTACACACGGCAGCCAAAGTCATGGCGGCACGGCGTAGAATCACTCTAACGCTCTTGTTGCGAGAGGCATTGGTCGAGAAACTGGCGAAGTTGGCGACTGAACCTGCGACGACAACAGTAGGGGAGACGGATGAGTACGCCCGTTGACATCGCTGCTACACTACGGAGTAGTAACCGCGTAGAAGGTCTAACACATACGTACTATCGATATCCGGCACGCTTCAACCCTGAGTTTGTGCGAGCCGCCATTTCGACATGGTCCGCACCCGGCGACTGCATGTTGGACCCTTTCATGGGCGGGGGCACGTCGATAGTTGAAGCCCTAGTTCTGGGCCGTGTTGCGGTGGGAGTAGACGTCAATCCTGTGGCCTGTGTCATAACCCGCGCCAAGACCACGCCGTTAAGCCCTGCAGACAAGGAGGCGTTAGTATCTTGGAGTCGAGACAGGCAACTTCTTTCAGCTCTCTCTAGGGTGGAATTGCTGCCAGATAGGCGTCTGCGAAATGTACCACCTATAGTGTGGAGGGCTGTGCTGCCCATGGTTCTGAGTCTTGAGAGGCTTCGATTCCGCCGACGCAAGGACTTTGCTCGTTGTGCTGTTCTGAGAGTCGCTCAGTGGGCCCTTGAATCAAGACACGTCTCGGATGACCCCGATACTATCTGGAACAAGCTAGGTTCGCTGGTAGAGATCATGGTTGAGGACAATGATGGTCTCATTGCGTCCGGTTCAACGTTCGCTGTATCGAAGCGGCAGATGGTGAATAGACGATTTCTCTATCAGGGAGATGTGGTCGCTGCCTGTAACGATGAGTCATTCTTCAGCCGATTTGGTAGACCGAAGCTCGTTCTTACCTCTCCACCCTATCCGGGCGTGCATGTGCTCTATCATCGGCTGCAAGTGGGTGGACGAAGGGAAACCCCTCTCCCATTCTGGATTGCAGGTGTGGAGGACGGACACGGACCTGCACACTACACCATGGGTGGACGAACTGCGTCCGGGTTGCGTTCGTATTACTCGCGGATTACAGGTGCGTACGTGGCAATGAAGCGACTGATGGATCCGAGGGGTGTCGTGGTGCAACTTGTCGGGTTCTCGGACCCGGAATCGCAGTTGTCCATGTATCTTAACGCAATGGAGTCAGCAGGATTCGTTGAGATAGGGCAGTCGCATGGTGATCAAGGATCCAGGCTTGTGCGAAACGTTCCCAACCGGAAGTGGTATACACAGGCTGGTGTGTCAGACTATGAGTCGCAAGAGACGCTGCTGATCCACCGACCGGCGTGATGCCGCGCCGCAGAAGCGACGAAAGGGCCTCATATCTCTTCACCCACACCGGCCGCCTCCGAGAATGAGTCTTCATCCAGAGACCCGAGTGTCTCGATTAGAGGCAGTAGGACCGGCGCGACGGATCGTGTATATGCAAAGACCTGGTCTTCGATGCTCACGCCATCATCTGGTTCCCCGGCCGCGTGATGGTCGTCGCTTGATGGAGCGTCTTCGGATGCCCTTATTAGCGCCATACCAATCAATACCATCCCATACACGAAGCGAGCCTTGACCAATGGCGCATCGATGTCCGACCGCTTCATTTCCGCTGCAAGATACTGGTTGTCTACGTTAACCCAGAAGCTATATCGCTCCTTTCTGCCGCCTTCATCCACGGGCGTGGCCGCCTCTTCTTGCACTACCTCAAGAGCCGAGGATTCGTCGAAGGGGTGGTTGCGATTCATCCATCCTTCACGGCTGACCTCACGTATCTCAGGGATTGCAAGACTGTCCGGTGACTGCCGTTTGTTCCCTTCTTCTTCCGAAGGAGGGTTAGTTGGCTTCGACTTCCCCCCGCTGGCCTGCTGAGGTCCGGCGACCCGCAGTCGAAATACGTTGGTGAACGGAAAGACCAGCGTGTCGTCCGCGACCGTGGCAGTGTACTCAAGGCGGTCACCAACTTGGACGGTGTCTGGAAGCGTGACGTTGAGTGTCGCCTTTCCGTCGTTGAGATTCAGGCTGTGGTCACGTACTCTCTTGGTCCCTGTCTCCTGCCTGCACATCAGCTGGAACTGGCCTGGATTATCTGGCCGGCCGAAGTAGTCGTTTTCGACGTCCGTCTCGAAGGTCACCCTGGCACGGAAATTGATGGCGACCTCACGGTCGATGATGTCGCCCATCGGCCGATGGAGGAAATTGAAGAATGTGGGGTGCCGCTTGCCTTCGTAGACAGCCTCCCTCTCCGCGACCTCTTTGATCTTGAACGGGTTTGGGATACGGGTACCGTCCGTGAAGAGACTACTCAAGGCGGGCGACGACTTGAGGATAGAGACGAGTGCGTCCTCGAGAGGTCGCGCATCGCTGAGACGATCCGCAATCTCTTGGCGCCTCCTCTCCTCCCTGAGCGCCCTCAACCACGGATGGCTTCTCAGCACCCCTTCCAACTCCTCCACAATCGCACTCTTGAGTTCGCCTCCGCGGAGGCGATCTCGGCTGTTCATGAACAGGTCCTCTCTTGAACGGCTGGTCAATTGGGTGCAGTCAACCTCGACGAGCAGGGAGTCTGCTAGTCGCCCCATTCCTACCGCTTTGCGCCGGAAGAAGTCTGTAGTCAAGTAACCATGAGTCTGTCCGTTGATCGTGAATACGATTCCCTCGTTCTTGCGGTAGGTTGAGGCTCTATCCTTCTTGAATACATATATCTTCAAGGTCATTGACTCGCCGCGTACTGTCATCCGCGATGTTCGAGGTTCCGATTCGAGGTTGTCGCCCCTGTTGTCACCCAATCTGGAGGTCAGCCCGCTAGCCGTAGTCTCGAAGCTTCTGTCCGGTTGGCCAGAGAAATCGCGGCATTCGTGTAGCCTGATTGGTAGGCCGATTCCGGGCAGTAGGATATCCAAGCGCGACAGCAAACCGTCTCTCATGAACATCATCGAGCGAAAACCCTTGGCGTGGTACTCGTACAACTTGACTAGAGTGCCGTGCTGCAGTGTCTTCGCGTATGGCCTTCGACCATCGGGAACCACTGGCAATCCTGGCGCGGCGAACATGAGAACACCCCCCATTTCGTCTGACCCGACATGCCGCGGTGCCAAGTACGTGTAGATGGAGCTCTTCTCTCCAGGTGGCGGGTCCTCGCGTCGGACGACTGTGAATCCCCACGATGTGTCCGTGGAGTCATCGGACAGTATGGCCGGATCGCGCCGACTCAAGACAAGTTGCATGTTGTGTCGCCCACAGAATTGCAGGACGCCGGTGCCGCCCATGTTGAACTTCCCTTGTACGAACTTAATCTTGACCTTGTTTCTGCGATCGAGCGACAGAATCGTCTCCGGTAGCATTGAAGGAGTCTGCCCCTCACCGGCGTCCACTATTGTGAAGCACGGGTCTGCCGAAGATTGCCCTCGACTTCTTCCTCCGGTGGCAGCAACCGTAATCAGCCTAGACACCTCGAGACGTTTCTCTTTTGTCCAGCTGGCCACATGTCCGAGCGAATCCGCCTTCGATTCGTCACCGCCAAAGTACAGCGCCACTGCATGGTGCATACTAGGAGGCGCGGCAGCGCCATCCGGCGCAGTCCCTGCCCTTAGGCACCGGTCAATAAGAACCGCGTCAACGGAATTCACGATCTTCTCGACAATCGCTGCTTCCGGACTGCTCTGTTGGTTCCCTATTGTTGAGAAATTGCCTTCCGAGTCTCCGTAGGGACGCCAAGCGCTGCGATCATCCCAGTAGCCCGCATCCTGCAGTAACCGGATGACCTCCTGTTCCGTGTCCGCCTGAACCAGAGACAAGCATAGGCTGTATTCGGGAGCGTCAGCCATGGGGTATTCCCTCCTTGCAACCAATGTTGACTACGAACGCCGCCTCCTTGGACTGCGCATTAGCTTGCCAGGTATTCTCCAGTGCGCCAGTGCATATGTGCCACGCGTTGGCCCTCGTTTGAAACGGCTGTCTCGGCTCATCCGCGTGAGCAGAGTGGCGGCAGGGTCGCGCCCTGGAATCAGAAGAGTCTCCGAAAGCACAGCCGCGATTTCCTTATAGTGGAGGGGATGACGGCGATGTTCAAGGAGGGCTAAAGCCGCGTCTGTGATTGACTCTGATGAAACGCGCGATGTTTCGACGACAGTGCTAGGTTCATCGGGTGGATCATACCCCTCGAGGCGCAAGAAAGCGTCCAAGTGTTCAAGAGCGTCACTTAGAGGACGACGTTCTAGCGCGATAACTCTCTCACACTCGTCCAATCGCTGCTTGGCTTCGATCAGCTGTTGGTCGAGTCGCTTGAGTGCTGCCTTGATCTCATTCCTCCGCGTTAGCAGGACAGCTGCGATTGTTAGCGCTCCTGCCTCCGTTTGGGAGTCGTCTGACTCTCGGGCAATCGGATCATTCATTGCATTCTCCAGTGCAGTCTGTGACTGAGCGTATAATACAACATTTGAGGTCGTATGGCAAGCAGTATGATACAACACAATGTACATCCTGAGTCAACTCTGGTTGACAGTCATTCACAGAAGCGACGGTTGGTGTATGGTACACTCGGTTACGTTTGGCTCGGGGATGTAGCATGATGGCGGCGCAGAAATCGTCTTACCCGAAATCAAGATGCTGCGGGAATAGACACTGCAGTCGCAGTCGGATGCTGCCGTCCAATGGCGGGAAGGGGCCGTGCCTGCAGTATCTTGCTTCTCAATTCCGGACTGGCAGCTTGGAGTTGCAGTGAGACACTAAGCGGAGCGAGGCACGCCACGTTCACTCAGTTCGTTTGGGCTGCGCACACCGCCGCGTGGTGCCCCTCCTTCACACCACCTGCGTGGGTTTCCACCACATGGCCGCGACAGGAATGCGACAGTAGGACGCCCCTGGGCCGTTCTCTACACTTCCTACTCTGTTTCGGCTCACGTGTGGAAGCTGAACTCACTGGCGTTACTGTATGCCCGGCTGGCCGGGTGCAGACCAGTCCCTCGTCAGGTTTGTGGTGGCGCCCTGATTCGGAATTCTACAATTGTGGGCTACTGCGCTAGAATCAGCAGGCGGGGGTGGTGGAATGGAATCTCCGAACATAACAACACGGATATACGCCAAAGCACTTGAGTTGCTCGAACAGCAACCGGAGGGTCTGCGTTTCACGCAGCTGCGCTCAGCAATCGAGGCATCAGATAGCAGCTTCCATCCGAAGACGGTCAATGGATGCGTCTGGAAGCTGGTCTCGAGATTTCCTGACAAGGTCTACAAGCCGTCAACAGGACTTTTCCGTTTGCTGAAGTACAAGTCAGCCGACGCGGACCTGCCCTAGCAGGCATTCGGGTTGCGGGTTTACGGAACTCAAATTTAAGACCGGTCATACAAACTGGTCGCCGCACCGGGTGGCGCTCAAGGTGATGCGTGCGTCGTTCCACAGGAGGCAGACGACGCCCGAGGGCCCCCACGCCGGGCAACCAATCTGAACCTAAGGCTTCGTGGCCACAAACTTCTTCCCGTCCCTCTTGCACAGTATCTGCGCGATGCCGCGGCCGGAGGTGGCCGCAGGAGGCAGGCCGCCACCGGGCTCCACCCACTGGCCCACCATGTAGAAGTTCTGCAGACCGGGTAGGGTCTTGCTCATCTGCATGCCGAAGGAGTCGATGTCTATCATCCATCCCTCGAAGCTGGCGCGCCAGTTACCGGTATAGCGTACCCACGTCATTGGCGTGGCCACGTCACGCATCTCAATCAGCGGAGTGACACCAGGGAACCGCTTGTCCAGCACCTGCAGCAGCGTGTCGGCCACGCGTTCCTTCTCGGCATCGTACCGCGCGCGGTCGTGCGACAACGCCTCCCAGTAGTCGTAGTCCGCCTGGATGATGAACTTGACCACCGTTTTGCCTTCCGGCGCCAGGCTCGGGTCGAAGTTGTACATATGCAGATTGAGCGTCCTGTACTCCTTGCCGCCAAGGCTGAGTGGCTCATCCAGCGGCAGGTGGAAGCCTGAGACCGATGCCGGCATCTCGTCGAACGTGCGGGCCACACCGAAGGCGACGTGCAACAGGGGAGGGAACAGCGGCATGTTGTCATAATAGCCGCGTATGGTGTCGTTCAGATACTTGCCGTCCAGCATGTCGAAGATGGTGGTGTGGCCGTCCGCCGCGGAGATGACAGTGTCTCCCCGGTGCTCGCTGCCACCGGCCAGCCGGATTCCCACCGCCCGGTCGTCCTCCACCAGCACCTTCATCACCCGCGCGTTGTAGTCGACCATGCCGCCGAGAGCGAGGTACCTTTGCTCTATGGTCCTGGGGAGTTCGAACGAACCGCCCAGCGGGTAGCCCGCATTCCCGGCGCGCACCCACGCCATCGGCATCAGCAGCGCCATCATCGGGAACTCGTGCATGTCTCCCACAATGGCGGTGAACGCCTCTCGCAGGAACGGGTTCTTGAGCCGCGCGACAAAGTCCTTGAGGCGCGCCTTCTGCCACTTCCGCAACACGCCCAGGTACGGGATGACGCTCAATACCATCCGGAGGTTGTCCAGTGGTCCCTGCAACTCCCGGGGCTTGCCCACCGGCAAATCGAAGTCACGCAGTTTGCGCAACGCCTTGACGAAGTCTCCGATAGCCGCACCGTCTTCGGGAGCGAGTTCTTTCAGGTGGCGTTCAAGGCGGTCAGGGTCGGTGTACAAGGCCATGAAGCGGCCGTCCTTACCCTCCACCCTCAGGTACTCCTCATGGTGGATGAACGTATGCCGCTGCATGAGCCCCAGTTCGTCCCAGACGCGGTACATCGCGCTGGAAGGATTGGTGCCGACCAGCCAGTGCATGCAGCCGTCTATCGTGTAGCCCTTGCGCTTCCAGGCGGTGCAGACTCCCCCCGGCCTGGTATCCATCTCGAAGATGCGTGTCTTGTACCCGTTCATCTGCAGGTAGCACCCGGCCGACAATCCGGCAACGCCTGCTCCGATGATGATGACCTGCTTGTCCATCGAGTCGTCCTCCAGTCCTGGCACGCACGCTGTGTGGGCCGCGCTGAATTCTACCGTAGCCGCCTCTCTCAGTGAAGGGTTCCCGCAGCGAAATCACTGCCGTCCTGCGACACCCGGCCTGCTTCATGGATGGGGCGGCATAGCTTCAGTTCATCCCCGTGCCCGGCAGACAATCGGACATCTTTCCCATGAAGACGCTGAGCGGCCTGCGCGCCTCGCTGGCAGAACGGCAGAGTCAGTCCCAGGGACCACCTGGTGGCCAATGCAGTGGTGGTGCTGAATGCTCCGTGAGGGCTTTGATGATTGGCGCCAGGAAGGCTGCAATGACTCGCACCACAGGTTCCAACTCGGCTGGAGCATCGTCGGGCCTGGACCGCCGCACGAAGGCACGCCATTGCGTTCGCTTGAGGCGGTCGTCGTGAAACTCGCTGGTCAACGCCGTGGGGAGCGCCCTTTTCAGAGCAGTGGCACGACGGTCGAGGGTGTTGCGGAGCGCCCGGCTGAGCGTGGCGCCATCGAAATCGAACAGGCGGCTCACCAGCCACAAGTCGTAGAAGTCCTTCATGCGGCTGTTTGCCATGCCGAGTCGGACCACTGCCTCCAACTTCTCAGCGACCATTGTGTATCTCGGATATGCCCGCAGATGGGGCGCAGGCAGGTCCGGCAGCAGTGTGGGGAAGTCGACTTCATCGGCTGAAGGTGTGATGGCGTCTCCGAATCCGATGTCGACCTGCACAGGTATCCTCGCGGTGTGGAGGAGGGCCTCCAGTTTCACGCGCACCCCATCGTATTCCTGTTCCTCGCGTATTGGCTCCGCCACAATGGAGTCTCCCCGGAAGATGATGCCGTCGTCTGCCTCTGGCGCGAGGTCGCACAGTTGCCTGAACACGGCTGCCATTGAACTCGGATCCGAATCACCATAGCCTAGTAGGTCGGCATCCCTCGTGGCCCGGTAGTTCTGCCCGCTCCAGACGAGAAACAGGCTCGCGCCCTTGAGCACGAATTGGCTGGAGTGCTGTGAGATGCTCAGGCGATAGAGAAGGCGCTCAACTGCGTATCGCGAAAGGGTGAGGTTGAAGTCCTCCCCTCGTATTCTGGCGAGGTTGAGCAGTCGCTGGAAGACAGAGTGTCCTGTGTCCCGATGAGCGGCCTGGTTCACGCAATCGACTCCAGGTAGGGGCGCATGACGTTGGCTACCCGGCATACCGCCGCGGCTTCCCACATCTCGTCCATCGTAGCTCTTCGCTCTCGCCATGTGGCGCGGAGCGACTCCAGCGCAACATCGAGACCGATTCTATTTCGGAACTTGAAGCAGTCTGCGACCGTCTTTGCTGGACTGTAGATTCTGACTGTTGTGCGATCGATTTCGTGCTGCTCGACGCCGTAGGTGAAGGACCGGCTTCCCATCCGCACCAGTTCCAGCGTGGGGTAGACAAGCCGTGGTTCCCAGGTTCGTCTCTCGATGGCGACCCAGACCCTGTCTGAGACCTGTGTGGTCAGTTGGTGGAATGTGAGAGCTGAGATGAGGCAGACAACGCCGTTCGGTACCCTCTTGGCCACATCTGCAAGCGTCGCTGACTCGCTCGCAATCATGTCGGGTAGCGAGTAGAGTCCCCGCCCCGTCCTGACAAGAAGGCCTTCTCGGAGCAGCCGGAGGAGGTACTCTCTGGGAATGCCCGCGGCCTCGACATCGCGCGGACGCAGAACGCCTGTGCTTCTGGCCAGTTGCAGCACAGCCTTCTTGCGGTCACATTCCACTTCATGTTGCATGACATTGGTAATTATAAACAACTATCAAGGAAATGCAACACGCGCCGGACCCGCGTGCACATTGCGGCAGTGCAATCGCACTTGCAGTCCAGATGAAAGTCATGGTGATACGCGCGCCCTGCGGACAACCGGACAACGTGCCTGCGGAGGAGCTGAGCTATGAGGCTGGCCTGCGTCTCCGCGCCACAACCCGAGCCTTTGACATCGCGCGGTGCGCCGCGCTACCATGTCAGCATAGTTAGCAAAACGACGAAATGACCTAGCATGCAGGACACGCTCAGTATCGCCAAGGCTCTTGCAGATTCCAACCGGATGCGCGTACTCGCCGTGCTCATGGGGCACGATGAACTGTGCGTCTGCCAAATAACCGCGCTGCTGGAGCTGGCCACGGCGACGGTCTCTCGACATATGAGCATCCTGCACGGCGCACGCCTGGTGCAGAGTCGCAAGGAAGGCCGCTGGGTCTACTATCGCCTGTCCGATGCGTTCCCGGCGCTTCTGCGGGAGTGGCTGGAGGACTCGCTTGAAGGGTCCGCGCAGGTGGATGCTGACCGTGCTGCTGTGGTGCAGGTGCTGGCATGTGACCCGAATGAGCTGTGCCGGTGTCAGCGGACACAGAGGCGAGGCGCCGGCTGAATCTGAGGTAGTATGGAACGAATGGTGAAAGGATGGTGACGAAATGAATCGACCCGATGACGACATGCTTCGTGAGCAGGTGCGCAGCCGGTATGGCGACATCGCCAGGAAGGAAGGCTCGTGTTGCTGTGGAGGGGAGTGTGGCTCGACCTCCCGGGATGCCACCGGCTACGCGGCGAAGCTGGGTTACTTGCCCGATGATGTGCTGTCGGTTCCCGCAGGAGCGGACATGGGGCTTGGCTGCGGCAACCCTCATGCCATCGCGAGCCTGAAAGCGGGTGAGACCGTGCTGGACCTCGGCAGCGGCGGAGGACTCGACTGCTTTCTCGCTGCCCGCCAGGTTGGGCCCGAGGGCAGGGTCATCGGCGTTGATATGACTCCGGACATGGTATCAAAGGCGAGGCGCGCAGCGCGTGAGGCACAATACGGCAACGTTGAATTCCGCCTGGGCGAGATTGAGCACCTGCCCGTGGCCGACGGTACGGTCGATGTCATCCTGTCGAACTGCGTTATCAACCTCTCCCCGGACAAGCAGTCGGTGTTCAACGACGCCTTCCGCGTCCTGAGGTCGGGCGGTCGACTCGCCATTTCCGACGTGGTGGCGGTGAAGCCGTTGCCTGACAGCCTGCGTAGCGACTCCGGCGCCTACTGCAGCTGCGTTGGTGGCGCTGCGCTTGTGTCGGACGTCGAGCAGATGCTTCGCGCGGCGGGTTTTTCCGATATACGGGTGGACATCAAGCAGGAGAGCGCCGAGATAGTGCGGGAGTGGGAGAACGGAGCCCGCTATGAGGACTTCGTTCGTTCCGCGCTCATCAGCGCGGTGAAGAAGTAACCTTCGGAAGGGGAGAGCATGACGAGCGGCGGTAGTTGCTCCAATGATCGGCGGATGACCAACGTCTTTGAGCGCTACCTCACGCTCTGGGTGGCGCTGTGCATCGTCGCCGGCATTGCCCTGGGTCGTGTAGCGCCGGGCCTGGCGAAGGCGCTGGACAGCTTCTCGATCTTCGTCAACGGCGCACCGGTCGTCTCCATCCCCATCGCCATCTGCCTCTTCCTCATGATGTACCCCATCATGGTGAAGATAGACTTCGCCGAGGTCGTCAGGGCGGGCCGGAGCGCAAAGCCGGTCGGTCTGACGCTGTTCATCAACTGGGCGGTGAAGCCGTTCACGATGTACGGCATCGCCTTCCTGTTTCTCGGCGTGCTGTTTCGCGGATTCATCGGGCCGGAGGCTGTCGACCTGGTAAAGATGCCGTTCGGCCTGGACCTGCCGATTGGCGCGATGCATGGTGCGGGGACGGTGGTGCTGAGCGAGGGCGTCAAGATGCTCGAGGTCCCGCTGTGGCGCAGCTACCTCGCCGGTGCGATACTCCTCGGCGTCGCGCCGTGCACCGCGATGGTGCTGGTGTGGGGCTACCTCGCGCGTGGCAACTCCGGCCACACCCTCGTGATGGTCGCCATCAACTCCCTCACCATGCTGGTGCTCTACGGTGTGCTCGGCGGCTTCCTGCTGGGCGTCGGTCGCCTGCCTGTTCCCTGGGAGGCGTTGCTCCTGTCCATCGGAGCGTACGTGGCGCTGCCACTGGTGGCCGGCTACTTCACGCGCAGATGGATACTGGCCGCGAAGGGGATTGCCTGGTTCAACGAGAGATTCCTCCACGTGCTCACGCCGGTGACCATCGGGGCGCTGCTGCTGACGCTTGTCCTGTTGTTCAGCTTCAAGGGCGATGTCATCCTCGGCAATCCGCTCACCATCCTGTGGATCGCCATCCCGCTGTTCCTGCAGACCACGCTCATCTTCGGACTGGGCTATGGACTGGCCCGGCTGCTCAGGCTGTCATACGAGGATGCCGCACCGACGGCGCTGATAGGGGCATCGAACCATTTCGAAGTTGCCATCGCCACTGCGGTGATGCTGTTCGGTCTCTCATCGGGAGCTGCACTGGCCACGGTCGTGGGCGTGCTCATCGAGGTGCCCGTGATGCTGCTCCTGGTGAAGGTCTGCCTGCGCACGGAGCACTGGTTCCCTGCGTCACATAAGAGAGCCGACTGACCTCAACGTGGCAGTCGTGACGGTCGTGATTCGCGTGTCCGACTTCCGATTTCTTCTCCGTTCTCTGGCACTGCCTGGATGCCGCTGTCTGTGACGCAGCGCCGCCCGTTGACGGCGCTGGATGCAGCCGTGATAGCATGACCCCGGACCGCGCGGACTGACTGGCCGACGAGGATGTGATACGAGGCCGCAAGAGTCACAGTCCGCTGCCCGGGCCGCGTGTCCGGAGGATGAGCCGGGCTGCCGCGGCGAGGAAGGAGGAGACATGTTGAGCACGACCGTATTTCCCGGCAGGTACGTTCAGGGTGCCCACGCGTTCAAGCGTCTTGGCAGCGAGATGGCGCGTTTCGGGAAGAAGGGGTTTCTGATATGCGACCCGTTCGTACTGGACAATCTCCTGGCCGATTTCAGGCCTGACATCGAGAAGGACATCGAGCTGGTCGTTGAGAGATTCGGTGGGGAGTGTTCGGACGAGGAGATCTCCAGGATATCCGGCATTGCCGCGAAGGCAGGTTGCGGCATCGTGTGTGGGATGGGGGGAGGCAAGACCCTTGACACGGCCAAGGCGGTGGCAGGCGGCCTCAAGCTGCCGGTGGCATGCGCCCCGACCATCGCGTCGACCGATGCCCCGTGCAGCGCGGTGTCGGTCATCTACACGCCGGAGGGACGGGTCAAGAGGTACATCTTTCACACCCGGAACCCTGAGCTCGTGATGATAGACACCTTTGTGGTGGCGCATGCCCCGTCCCGATTCCTGGTTTCAGGAATGGGAGATGCGCTGGCTACATGGTTTGAGGCTGAGTCGTGCCGGCAGAAGTACGCGCCCAACATCACTGGAGACCTGGGGTCGCTGACTGCGTATGCGCTTGCGCGGCTGTGCTACGACACGCTGCTGGAGCACGGACTGACCGCGAAGCTATCCTGCGAAGCTCATGTGGTTACTCCCGCCCTGGAGCACGTGGTAGAGGCGAACACGTTGTTGAGTGGACTCGGATTCGAGAGCGGGGGCCTGGCCGCGGCCCACGCTATCCACAACGGTCTGACTGTCCTTCCAAAGGTTCACCACCACTTCCATGGTGAGAAGGTCGCCATCGGCGTGCTCGCCTCTCTGTTCCTGACGGACAAGTCCTCCGAACTCATCGATGAGGTGTACGGTTTCTGTGAGGAGGTGGGGCTTCCGACGACGCTTGCGGAGATTGGGCTTGAAGATGTGTCCGATGACGACCTGATGAAGGTCGCCGTGGCGGCCACCATCAAGGGAGAGACTATCCACCACGAGCCGGTGCCGGTGACCCCGGACACGGTCGTGGCCGCGTTGAAGATGGCCGATGCGGAGGGCAGGGACAGGAAAGAGTAGGCCTCCGACTGACCGTGCGTGCCTTTGGGCGGATCCGGACGCGCACGTGTGCGTAGCGGCGAATGGCATGAAAGAAGGGCCGCCGGTCACCCGGCGGCCCCTTCTGTGTGCGATTCACGAAAGCCTAGTGCAGGTCGATGTCGCTCAGCTTGTCCAGTCGCTGGAAGTTGTGCCACGAATCCACCCAGCGGATGGTGCCCGACTTGTTGCGCATCGCGACGGAGTTTGTCTCCGCTCCGCCTCGGAAATAGCGAACGCCCTTCAGCAGCACACCGCTGCTGACGCCTGTGGCCGCGAAGAATATCTCATTGCCTGACACAAGGTCTTCAGTGCGGTAGACCTTATCGACGTCCACGCCCGCCTCCTCGGCCACTTTCCTCTCGTGGTCGTCGCGAGGCCAAGCCTTGCACTGGATGGCGCCTCCCAGGCAGCGGATGGCGGCGGCGGACAGGACCGCCTCCGGTGTGCCGCCGATTCCCATTAGTACGTCCACCTCCCTGTCGGGCAGGGTCGCCTCGATGGCAGCGGCGACATCACCGTCCGAGATGAGCTTCACCCTTGCCCCGGTCGAGCGTATCTGTGCCAGCAGCTTCTCGTGGCGTGGGCGGTCGAGCACCACCACCGTCAACTCGTGCACCTTTCGCCCCTTGGCTGCGGCTATGGCCTTCAGGTTCATCGATACCGGCGCGTTGATGTCGATGTAGTCGCGGGCCTCCGGCCCGGTCACTATCTTGTCCATGTAGAAGAATTGCTGTGGGCAGTGCATCGTGCCACGTTCCGAGAGCGCAACGGCGGAGATGGCGCCCGGAAGGCCCCTTGCGCAAAGCGTGGTGCCATCGATGGGGTCCACCGCGATGTCCACCAGCGGGACTGAACCATCTCCTATGTGCTCTCCTATGAAGAGCATGGGCGCCTCGTCCTTCTCGCCCTCTCCGATGACAACGATGCCGTCCATGGCAACGTGGCCGAGCACGTACCGCATCGCTGTGACTGCCTCCTGGTCAACCAGGTTCTTGTCGCCGCGGCCCATATGCCTCGCCGCGCACATTGCAGCCGCCTCTGTCACGCGCACCAACTCCATGGCGATATTTCGTTCGATGGTCTCGCTGATGTTGGGTCCTTCGACCATTACAGGCCTCTCTTTCGGATGCTGACGTGCATCCACTGCTGCACTGCCGACAGCCTCACTCGCGGCGCGCCCCCTGAGGGAGCGGCGCGCGCCCGGCGACCGGCATCACTGTAGGTGTGGGCGGCCATGCATGTCAAGACCGTGAACTCGTCCAGGGGATTAGTGACACATCACCTCCTCTCGGTTGTGATGGTACTGTTGTAGAAACTGTTGGGGTGTCAGGTATCCCAGGGATTGATGTGGACGAACAGTATCATAGACGCGCTCCCATTGGCGTAGTGCTTCGTTGAGCTCGACCAGCTCGAAATTGCAGTCAGTGAGTTCATAGAATTCCTCGGTGTGCGTTCTCTGCGCGCGCTCTACGTGGCCATTGAGCTTGGGAGAGCGGGGAGGCAACTCGAAGAGGCGGATGCCTCTCTTCTGGCATTCAGCCTCGAACAGATCCTGGAATTCTGAGCCGCCGTCCACCTGAATCGCTTTGACGGGGAAAGGCATGCGCTCCAACAGGGCATCGATGAAGGCGGATGCAGTGCGAGACGTGGCCCTGGTGTGCGCTTCCAGCACATCCCAGCGTGAAACCATATCCCTTGCCGTGAAATGCTTAATCACGACTCCGGGCAACGGCCTGACATCGAGCGTGTCCACCTGCACGATATCCCCGGGAGCCTCGGCTACATACTCCTTCGGCTTTCTCACGGCGTACGGGCGCTTTCTCTGCCGTTTCCTCGCCGAAATCCCGTTGCACACAGGCTCACGCAGCAGCCCTCGCTCTTTCAGCCGCCGCAGAATCCTGCCCACCGTGGATGTCGATGTCGAGACTCCATCGTTGCGCAGCAGCACGACCAGCTTGTCCTTGCCCCAGCGTGGGTACTGCTCCCGCAACGTCCGTACCGCCTCAACCAGTTCTGAAGAATACTCCGGCTGTCGCATGCGCTTGGGCCGGTGAGAACGATCCTCCAGAGATTCAAGGTATGTCCCCGAATACCGTCTCTTCCAACGGTAGAACGTCTGCGGCGAGATGTCGAAGTGGCGGCACGTCAGCCTCGCATTCTCACCATGCGAGTAGTAGTAATCGAACCACTTCAGCCGCCGCCCCGCGTCCTTCGACAGATTCGTCAGCCTCGCCAGACGCCGATAACCAGGCAGAACCTCGCATACATTCATGGCATGCCCATAGTAGTGTCGCATGTCTCATGTGTCACCTATCTGTCTGGACGAGCTCAGACCGCTGCGAAGTTCGACCGGCGCCCGCAAGGCCGATTCTGTATCGTGGCGCGCGGGGAAACACGTGCTCCTGGGTGTTCTTCCGTTGACACCTGGGACTGACATTCGTAGAATTGTGTCTCGGTTCCGGGGGAGCCTCCAGCGTGAGGCTGAGAACCCCGCTCTGCGGGGGACCCTTTGAACCTGACCAGGTTAAGACCTGCGAAGGGAGGAATGAATATGTCCGATTCCAGCGACCTGCCTGCCCTCGGCAAGATACCCCCTGAGTTCTTCGACAGCGTCATCTATCCCCGTCTCGGAGTTCCTGACCCTGCCATCATCATCGGTCCCCGCCACGGCGTCGACTATGGCGTCTTGCGTTTTGGCGACCAGTGCATGTCACTGGCTACCGACCCCTTCTTCATCGTCCCGGCGTACGGTTTCTCGCGTGCGGCCTGGTTCGGATTCCACATTATCTTCTGCGATGTGGCCGTGTCCGGTCTTGAGCCGCGTTACCTCAGCATCGACCTGAACCTGCCGCCTGAAATCACGAGCGCTCAACTGTCCGAGATGTGGGAGGCAGTGCACCAGGAGGCGCTCAAGTACAACATCAGCGTCGTTACCGGCCACACCGCCCGGTATGCCGGCTGCAACTACCCGATGGTCGGCGGCGCCACCGCGATAGCCGTCGGGCCGGAGTCGGACCTCCGTGGTCCCCACCTTGTCCGTCCCGGGGACGTGGTCATGATTACTAAGGGGGCCGCGATTGAGGCTACCGGCCTCCTGGCCGTAGCCTTTCCCGATCACTTCGTCAAGGCGGGCGGCCCCTCATTCCAGAAAGAGGCGGAGGACATCTTCTACCAGATGTCTGTGCTCGACGACTGCGCCATCGCGCGGCAGTTTCCAGGAGTGCATGCGATGCATGACGCTACCGAGTGCGGTGTATGGGGTGGTTTGTACGAGATGGCCCGCGCCGGCGGGTATGGCCTCCGGATAGATGAGGCAGCCATTCCTGTACAGCCGGTCATCAAGCGGACCGCGGAGCTGTTTGGTTTCGACCCGTTCTGCGCCATCAGCGAGGGAACGCTTCTCCTGATGATTGCGCCCTCTGAGGCGGAGGGACTGCTCAAGGAGTACGCGCAGCGGGGCATCGCGGCCGCGGTTGTGGGCGAGGTGACGTCGGCGTCGGACGGGCTGAAGATAGTCAATAGAAGTGGTTCGCGCGACCTCGTGCACCCGGTGGTTGATCCTTACTGGGGCCTCGCGGACCGGCTTTCCCGCGAAGCTGCCTGACGGACGCCCTTGCGGCAGAGGCGGGACTCGCTACCCAGCGGCGCCGAGTACGGGACATGACATAATCGCATCAGTGACCTGCTTCACCTGGCTGTCGGTGAGTTCCGGGTACATGGGGAGGGACAGCACCTCATCCTGCGCGGCCTCCGAGGCGGGGAAGTCGCCCCGGTGGTGCCCCAGCGCGGCATATACCGGTTGCAGGTGGAGCGACCTGGGGTAGTAGACCGCGGTGGCGATGCTCAGCGATTTCAGGTGCGCCGCGACCGCATCGCGGGTCTGTGCGCCGCCAGCCACCCGCACTGTGTAGTAGTTGTAGATGTGCCGTGCGCCGACACGCTCGGCCAACAGGCTGATGCCGTCTACCCCGCTCAACAGGTCGGCGTAGGTCGCGGCAATCCCTCTGCGTCTTTCAAGCCAGGCGTCAAGGTGACGCAGTTTCACCTTCAGTATTGCCGCCTGGAGAGAGTCCAGGCGACTGTTGAAACCCGGCATGTCATGGAAGTACTTCTTTCGGGACCCGTGGCTGCGCAGTACGCGGATATGGTCGGCGACCGCGGCGTCGTTCGTGACCACCATGCCGCCGTCGCCGTATGCACCGAGGACCTTGCTCGGGAAGAAGCTGAGGCAGCCGGCATCCCCGAAGGAGCCAACCTTCTTTCCCTGCCACGTGGCGCCCAGTGATTGGGCACAGTCCTCCACCACCTTCAGTTGATGCACCGAGGCGAACTCCATCAGCCGTGTCATGTCGCAGGGGTGCCCGTACAGGTGTACCGGCACGACGCCCCTGGTACGTGGCGTCAGGTGGCGGTCCATCTGGCCGAGGTCCATGTTGCACGTGTCAGCGTCGATATCGAGGAATACCGGCGTTGCGCCGCACTTGTGTATGGACTCCGCCGTCGCGATGAAGGTGAACGGTGTGGTCAGCACTTCATCGCCCTCGCCGATGCCGCAGGCAAGCAGGGCGAGCTGCAGTGCGTCTGTGCCGGAGGCCACACCCACGCCGTGGGCGGCGCCGCAGTACGCGGCTGCCTCCTTCTCGAAGGACTCCACTTCGCCCCCGAGGATAAACGAACCGGATGCGAGCGTCCGGCTGATGGCTGCGTCTATCTCCGCCTTGATGGAGCGGTACTGTGCGGTGAGGTCAGTCAGCGGTACCGGCATGTCTCGTCTCCTCCGCCGGCGCAATCGCGTCCGGAGCCAGCTGTGTGTATCCGGCGCCGCATTCCGGGCAGGAAAGCCCGTTCGCCCGGGTATTGAGCCGCACGCCGCAGGCGCAGACCCAGCCGATGCGCCGGGCCGGGTTGCCCACCACGAGTGCATAGTCCGGCACATCGTGCGTAACGACAGCGCCGGCCCCAACGAATGCGTAACGGCCCACCGTATGGCCGCAGACGATGACCGAGTTTGCGCCGAGCGTTGCGCCTTTCTTGATGAGGGTGGGGAGATACTCGTGCTTGCGTGACACATGGCTCCGGGGGTTGATGACGTTGGTGAACACGCACGAAGGGCCGCAGAAGACGTCGTCCTCAAGCGTTACTCCCTCGAATACCGACACGTTGTTCTCCGCCTTGACGTTGTCTCCGATACGCACGCCCCGGGCCACGAAGACATTCTGGCCCAGCACGCAGCCGCGACCGATATGTGCATCGGGCATGACGTGGGTGAAGTGCCATATCTTCGTTCCGGGGCCTATCTCGGCCAGCGCCTCGACTATCGCCGTCTGGTGCACGAAGAATTCGTCCGGATGGGCCGCTACGCGTACCGGCACGCCACCGCATTCCAAAGACTCCTGACAGGCGGCCAGTACCTGCAGCACCTTCAGGGCGCGTCTCCCACTGGAGACCGGCTGTCCGCGGTCCGCGATGCAGCGCAGGAAGTCGAGGCATTCCAGACGCAGCGGCTCGTCAGCGGCGAATGGCACGGCACGCGCCTCACCCTTGACGGGATGGGGCACGTTTCCCTTCCAGTTGACCTGGTGCTCGTACACTTTCAGTTTGTCCGTGGGGTCGGTGTCCGCGAACTCCGCCATCTTGCGATCGCCTACCACCACCAGTCGCTGCTCCTTGAATGGATGCAGCCAACTCACGAATATGTGCGCGCGGACATCGCTTGTGAAGGTGAGCGAGCTCAGCGTGACGTCGGCGATGTGCGAATTGAGGTACGAGCCGCCGTGGGCAGTCACTTCGACCGGCAGCTCATCGCCCAGGAGTCCAAGGATAGCGGCGATGTCGTGCGGGGCGAAGCTCCAGAGGACGTTCTCCTCCGTCCGCAGCTTGCCCAGATTGAGCCGGTTGGAGTAGATGTACTGAATCTTCCCGAGGTCGCCGTTGACGGCCATCTGACGGAGGGCACGCACCGCGGGGTGGTACTCGAGCAGATGTCCCACCAGCAGGACGCGTCCTGCCCTGTCCGCCATCTCAACCAGTTCCGTGCCGTCATGGACGGTGAGTGCGAGCGGCTTCTCAACGAAGACATCCTTGCCGGCGTTGAGTGCCTCCTTTGCCATACGGTGATGCAGCTGCGCAGGCGTGGCAAGGACGACGCCTGTGATAGCCGGATTCTCAAGCACACGATGGTAGTCGGACTCGGTGGCGACTCCTTCCATGGAGCTGATGGCCGCGAGACTGTGTGTGTCACGGTCGCACACGGTATGGAGCGCGCCCAGTTCCGCAAAGTTGCGTACAAGATTCTTACCCCAGTACCCCGCGCCCACCACAGCGATGTTGCGTTCCATTGTCCTGTACCTCACAGCGTCCTGTAGATGAATCCGCGTTCTCCGGCTCGTCCTCCGTCATAGACACGGCGCACGTCGATGAGTACCGGGTCGCGGCGCATGTGACTGAGGAGGTCTTCGAGAGACAATTCTCTGAAGATGGAATGGGCCACTGCGACCACGATGGCATCAAGATCGTGTACCTTGTCGAAGGAATCGACCGCGTGTCTGTCCGGCGGCAAGTCTCCGTCCGTGATCAGCGGGTCCCATGCGACAACCTCGCAACCGTACTCGCGCAACTCGTCCATCAGGTGCAGCGAGGGGGATTCCCTCATGTCGCGCACGTCCCCCTTGTACGTCAGTCCCATCACCAGCACCCGCGAGTCGCGGATGACCTTTCGCGCATCGTTCAACGCTTTGACCGTCATCTCCGCGACTACCTTCGGCATGGAATCGTTGATGGACCGGCCGGCGAGGATAACCTGTGGATGATAGCCGAGTTCCTTTGCGCGATGCACAAGGTAGTAGGGGTCCACGGGTATGCAGTGTCCGCCGACCATTCCCGGAGAGTAGACGTGGAAGTTCCACTTGGTTGCCGCCGCATCCAGCACTGCCCGGGTATCAAGTCCCATCTTCGCGAAGATGAGCGACAACTCGTTCACGAGGGCGATGTTGAGGTCGCGCTGCACGTTCTCTATCACCTTCGCCGCCTCGGCGGTCCTGATGTTCCGGGCGACGAACACATTGCCGGCTATCCTCCCGTACAGAGCCGCCACGCGCTCCGCGGTCTCCGGGTCGCAGCCGGACACCACCTTCGTGCTCTTCTCGATCGTGTGCTCGCTGTCGCCGGGGTTGATGCGCTCGGGGCAGTACGCCACCTTGAAATCCGAACCACAGCGGAGTCCGGATGCCGCCTCAAGGATGGGAACCATGACGTCCTCCGTCACTCCGGGGTAGACGGTCGACTCCAGTATCACTGTCATGCCCCTGCGCAGATGAAGCCCCACGCTTTCCGCGGCCCCGCGGACGCAACTCAGATCCGGCTCCTTGAAGGACGTGACAGGCGTCGGAACGGCGATGATTACGAAGTCCGCATCAGCCACAGCGCTGGCGTCGGTGGTGACTGTCAGATCAGACTTGCCGTTTGAGGCCCGTAGCTCCTTGACCCTGTCCGCGTTTGAATCCACTCCGACTACGGAAAGATGCCTCGAGAACGCCTCGGCGAGCGGGAGTCCTACGTAGCCGAGGCCAACGACTGCGACAGCGGGAGCTGCGTCACGGTCAGTCTTCATTGTCGGATGCCGCCTTTCAGAAGGTGTGCCATTATAACCCCATAGCAGCACGATTGGTAAGGTAGTTGAGGCGGGCGATGACGTCCGACGGCGCCGAAGGGCGTCGGACGCAGTCTACATTCATTGTAGGCATCTGTCCTACGCCTGAGGAAGAGTCTTTGGGAACTGCGTGGCTCCGGGCCATTGTGCCCACGCGGTGGTGAGCATCTAACGATACGACTCACGGTCTGGTACCCTTTGTGGTGGGTTGCCTCAGTCAGATGGGAGGGTCGGGTGGAGTGGCTGATTGCTATGAGCGTTTCGACGGTGGCCGTGGTCATCAAGGAGGATTCATGGCGGAGCGAGTTGTTGCGGTGTCCGGGGGGTTCGACCCGCTTCACGTGGGGCACGTGCGAATGATACAGGCGGCAGCGAAGCTGGGAACCCGCCTCGTGGTGATTGTGAACGGCGACGAATTCCTCGTGCGCAAGAAGGGCTACGCGTTCATGCAGCAGGCTGAACGCATTGAGATTCTCCGCGCGTTGCGAGATGTCGATGAGGTGGTGGCGGCAGTCGACCCCGACCAGACGGTTCGTGAGACCCTGCGGCTGGTGAAGCCCCATGTGTTCGCCAATGGCGGCGACCGGCGCGAAGCGGAGGATATTCCCGAAGCGGCTGTGTGCCGGGAACTGGGCATCGAGATGGTGTTCAACGTGGGTGGCGGCAAGGTACAGTCCAGCTCTGACTTGGTGCAGCGGTCGGGTCGCTGACGCGGCATCTCCTGCACGCAACCTCCGTATCGCCAGGCGGCGCGGGGTCCCCACCGGCGTTTGGCGCGTAACCACCGTCTCGAGACTATCCATCCGGCGCGGTTCCGGGGCTATTCCTGGTACGTGCTACAATGCCGGATAGCTATGCGCACGTTGACCAACTGCGCCGAAAGCCTGAAGGGTGCGTTGCGCCGGGCGGCCGCGGCGGCCCGCCCGGTCGTCCGCTTCCAGCTTGCCTACCGGACCGTTCCGCTCATCGGCCTTTGGGTGCTTCTGGTGCTGTATCCCAATCCGTTCAATATTCTTGTCAGCGTGCACCGCGTATTCAACCTCGACATCGACCCTGCGGCGGTCGAGCCACTTCTCGCAGAGCTTCCATCCGAGCCCGCCGCCATCGAGGCCGAGATTCTACGGAGGATTCCGTACCGGTACGATTGGGAGGTGCACGGCATGCCGTGGTTCTTCCCTCGTACCGAAAGCGTGGTAGAGAGAAGGGAGGGCGACTGCAAGGCGAGGGCGGTTGTACTCGCGTCTGTCTTTGAGAGACTGGACATACCGTATCGTATCAACAGTTCGTTTGTGCACGTCTGGGTGGAGTACGAGAACAAGGCGGAGAACGTGTTTGAGAACCCGCGCGCGAAGTTCTATCAGCAGGATCCCGAGACAGGCCGGCGCTGGTTTCAGCTTCCCGAGATAGATTGGAAGCTGTGGTTCGATAGCACGGTCGAGGGTCTCTGGACGGTAATGCCCGTCTTTCGCAAGGTACTTCTGCTCTTTGGCATCGCACTAATCGTGGCGGCTCGTGTCGTTTTGCGCCGAAACACGAGTCAGAGTATTGACAACGCGATGGCCACCTAGTAATAATAGCTTCAGGCTTTGGTACGAGCCCAATCAGTCGAGAGGAGGGTTGTTATTATGGCCACAGCGTATTGCATGAAGTGTAGGAAGAAGGTTGAGATCAAGGGTGCCAAGCAGATTACGTTGAAGAACGGGCGACCCGCGATGCAGGGCTCCTGCCCCACCTGCGGGACCAAGGTCTTCCGTATCGGCAAGGCATAGCTCATACTTCGTTCCGGAACGTGCAAGGAGCCGCCTCGGGCGGCTCCTTCTTTTTGTCTGTGGGGTGTCCGCGGAATGAGTTCCCGGGACTAAGCACGCAACAGCATGGCGCTGTACGCGTCGGCGAGCGCCCCGGTCATCGTGTCCAGTGTGGCTCTCTTGACGAGCAAGGTCCTGGGAGAAATAGCCGTCGCATGGTCGCGCAGGAAACGGGATTCCCCGGTCAGCGGTCTGAGGATGAGACGGTTGCCGCCGAAGAAGATGTGCTCCACGCGCTCAGTTCCCAGTTCCTCGTCGATGTGGCCGCCCACGCGCCTGAGGAAGTCCGCCCGCTGATTCTCAGTGCGTCGTGCAAAGCGCGCCTGGCTGCTGCCGCCCTTCTTGTGCGGAGGATGGATATGACCCGTGCCCTTCTTATAGCGCACAAGCTCTTCGCCGTCGAAGAGCGCCACCACGTATGCGCCCCAGGTTGCCAGCACGAGAACCGTGCGGCGCGGTCGCTCCGCTTGCTTAAGGAGTGGTCCGATGTGAGGCCGCCCGATGACAACCTCATCCTGCTCCACGGGAAAGGGCGGCGCGACGGCAATAGTCGCACCGCCGTGAAACAGGGACAGGCCCGTTCCGAAGCGGGCGAGTTCCCTTTGTAGAGTCTCATCCTCGATGAGTGATGCGATTTCCAGAAGACGAGGGTCTACCCTCGACTTCAGCACCAGCCCTGCCGGACGCGCCTGGACGCTCTCGGGGCGCAGGTACACGCTGACCCATTCGCCTGGCGCGCGCCCAAGCTCCTGGAGCACTGTGAGGAGTTGCTGTCTCGTGACCTTCCGGCTGTCCATATCCCTCTCGTGTTCGCCGCGCCGCTCGGCCGCGGCCGCGCGCTCTCTCAGGGTACGCGGTTGTGGCCCCGGGGGCAATCCGTGTGCTCGATGCGACGCGGATGCGTGGGTGGGATGTATGGCGCGGTATCATTCTGGTGCCGGACGAGCGGTCGTCGCGGCCGGAGATAAGGGCGCTATGTCGAATTTAACGCATTCCCGGCAGACTCCTTCCGACGCGGGCGTGCCATCCTACGTGCTGCTGTACGAGAGCGGCGAGCTTGAACGGCGCGGGCGGGTACTGCTGGAGCGGCTGGAGTCGTGTGACATCTGCCCACGAGCGTGTGGAGTGGACCGGTTTCGCGATCGCCTGGGATTCTGCGCTTCGCCGCGCCGCCCGCTGATAGCGTCCGCGTGCGCGCATCGCGGAGAGGAGCCTCCCATCTCCGGGCAAAGGGGCAGTGGGACCATCTTCCTTGCCAACTGCAACCTGCGCTGCGTCTTCTGCCAGAACCACCAGATAAGCCAGGAGTCGGAGGCATTCACCTCGCAACCGGGGAGCGCGGAGGTTCTGGCGGACATAATGCTTGGCTTACAGGACGAACATCGTTGCCACAACATCAACCTGGTTTCGCCGACGCATTTCGTGCCGCAGATCGTTGAGGCGCTGTGCCTTGCGGTGCCCCGCGGCCTGCGACTGCCGCTGGTCTATAACACCAACGCGTATGACTCGGTCGATACTCTTCGGCTGCTGGACGGCGTCGTGGACATCTACTTGCCGGACATCAAGTACTCGTCCAACCGTGTCGGCGGGCAACTGTCAGGCGCGGACGGGTATGTTGAAGTCGCCCGTGCTGCCATCGCGGAGATGTACCGACAGGTTGGCCCCGACCTGGTACTCAACGACGATGGGACAGTGGCGCGGGGCCTCATCGTGAGGCACCTGGTGCTTCCGGGCGGTCTGGCTGGTAGCGACGATTCGCTCACGTGGCTCGCGCGTTCGGTATCGACCAGCGTCACCCTCAGCATCATGGCGCAGTACTACCCTGCGCACCGCGCTCTGGATATGGCCGTGCTCTCCCGGCGTGTGGGCCGGCAGGAGTACCGGGCGGTGGTCGAAAAGGCGCAGGAACTGGGATTTGAGCACATCTGGGCGCAGGAACCCGAGGCGCACGGCCACTACCGGCCCGACTTCTCGCGCAAGGGGCATCCGTTTGAATGACGGCGCGAATCCGCGCATTCTGCCCGCGCGTTTGACAAACGAAAGACCTGTGGCATACTTCGGTTGAGTCCACCACGGGAAGAGGGGGTGTTCTATGGCACGATGGCTGGTGCATGGTCTCATTCCTTCGGGCAGTTCCGTCATCCTCATGGGGGAAATGCACTCCGGTAAGGCGTGGCTCGCCGAAGAACTGGCGATAAGCGTCGCGAGCGGACACGATTTCCTCGACACCTTCCGGGTGGAGCAGCAGCACGTCATACTCATCGATGAGGACTCCGGCACTGCGAGCTTCAAGCGGCGTTTCGAGCGACTGGCGCTGGGGCTGAACGTAGACCTCGCGAAGACGCCACTCGAGTGCTACTCGCGCTGTGGTTTTCTGCTCTACGACAAGGAGCGACGTCAGTGGCTGCGCGACCTCATCAAGAAGCAGCGTGGCACGCCGCTCGTCATCGTCGATAACCTTGAGCGCATCATGGGTGGGCATGAGATTGCCGGAGAAGGGAAGCCTTCGCCGCTGACCGATTTCTGTCATGAGCTGCGGGATGCTGGTGGGACGATGGTGGTGTTGCATCAGACCGGTGTGCGTCGGGCGGCGCGGGTCGAGGACTGGGACGTACGCAAAGAGGCTGCCGGCTTCACTGTGCTCATCGAGTGCTTCGACCTCGGGCTTGCCATCTTCCGCGCCCCGACGGCTTCTACCCAGTTCGTGTTGAAGCCCATTGCGCGAGAGTCGGCTGTGACGGTGTCCCGGCCGTTCACCATCGCGCTGCAGGAAGACCCTGAACTCACCTGGGCGCGCCTCGCCGTCACGGATGAACTGCCCGAGTTGAGGGGCAAGCGCAGGCGCGACTTGCTGCCGCAGGTCATTCAGGAGAGGCCATAGAGAGTACCTCTGCGGGGCACGGGTGTGTGCGCGGAGCCTCCGTTTCTGTGCGCTACGGCGCGGGACGCGGCGACAGACGGGGCTCATCTGCCTCTCGCAAGTTCTATCCCGGTTAGAGAACTGCTGGTCGTCGTATATGGAGGGCGCCGGACGAATCGTGGTGGTCGCATACGGACGTTGAATCCGTTCATGCGCAGTGGGTATACTTGCGTTCGTAGGGGCGTGGCGCGTCGGCTTGCCTTGCACCGTGAGTGAACGGATACGGGACGCCACGTTTGACGCGGTGAGACAGAACGGGCTTCCGCTGCTCTCAGCCGCCATTCAGTCTGATGACGGAGGACACAATGACCGATTGGGCCACCGCAGCCCGGGAACTCGAGACACTACTGAGACTGAAGACGCTTCCTGTTGGCCTCCAGTTTCTCAACAGCAAGGACGACCTGAAGGGCATCAAGTGCAGGAGACCAGACACCTTCGCGAGCCTCTGTCAGCTCATCACACAGTCGCGCACCGCGGGCACAACGATAGGGTGCACTGTCACTGATCTAACCCCCCTCTGTGCCTTGATAGCGGGGTTGAGGAGCGATGTCCCGGACTCGTACCTCTTGACCATCGGCGAAGTGTGGTTCAAGAACAAGGAAGAGGCGCTGGACAAATACACGGTGGAGAACTGGCCGCGCGTCGCCAACAAGTACGGAGCCATCGTGGTATCTCCTCTTGCCGCCGGTCGCATAGAGCCCGACATGATTCTGTTGTACGCCAACCCTGCGCAGGTCACCCGTATTGTCAACGGCCTCCAGTGGGAGCACTACGAGAAGCTCTCGTTCACCTGTTGCGGAGAATCGGCCTGCTCGGACTCCATAGGATTGTGCTATGAGACCGGCAAGCCGGCTGTGAGTATCCCGTGCTTTGGTGAGAGGCGATTCGGGCACGCGCAGGATGACGAACTCATGGTGGCGCTGCCGCCCTCGTCCATCGAGACACTCATCAACGGTCTCAAGGCCCTGGACAAGGTGGGCATCCGCTATCCCATCCCGTACGCGGGCGCTCAGGTGGACCTGATCTCCGGGTTCCCTCCGTCCTACCGCGAGGGGATGCTGAGCGACCACGAGGACCTGCAGAGGCGCCTGGAGTCCTGAGCGACGTCGGCGGCACGTGGGCCGTACCAGCCGACCGGGCAACGCGGCGGTTGTAGTGGTGCGACGCTCCTCGTCAAGAGGGACGGACCATGGTTTGGCGTTTGTCCGCGCTGCGGCGATTCGATGAATGGCTTCCTTCCTTCCCCGGCGTTTGACCTCTTGAAATACCGATTGTCGGGGAGCACGCTTATTGTCAGGGATTGCGTGTCTGTACGTTGCGTGACCCATGAGCACTCTGTTCGCGGCGCGTGATGTGGCCCGCCTCCCGGGCCGGAGGTTCGCGTTCGCCCGTGACGGCGCGTCGCCCCGTCCAGCGTTGCCCACCCGTCTTTTGCGCCCCGTCTCTGGCCGGCGTTCATGCACGTGCTCCCGAACCTGAGTCTCAGGGCCTGACGCGGCCGATAGCGTGCTCGCTGTGAGGGGCAAGACGCGTGGCCGGCTGGAGGGGTAATACGATGGCAAGCAAGAGACTCGCAGAACGGCTTGTGCTGGTGTGCGCTGTGTTGCTCGGTGCGTCATCTTCGTGCAGCGATGTGGACAGCCTGATGGACAGTGCCTCGGACCTGGCCAAGGAAGGCAGCGAGGCAGTCAGGGACGCGGTGGAAGACGTCCTCGACATCAGTTCCGGCGGACGACCCACGGGTGGTTCCAGTCATGATGCCGTGACCGGAGACATTCTCACGGGGCCGTCGACATCTATAGCCTCGGAGGTGGTCGAGCCGTCAGGCGGTACCATCACGGTGAGCAAGCCGGGCGATGCCCTTGACCGAATGGTGATTCAAGTCCCGGCCGGCTCGTACGCCGGCGCCACGCAATTCAGCGTATCTTCCGCGCCGATTAGCGGAAACACGTTTGGGAAGTACTTCACGCCTGTCACACCGCTCATCATCATTGAGAACGGTGGCGACTACTCCGAGGAATTCATGACCGTCCGCATACCCGTGGATGTCCCCGCTGACCACTTCGCCATGGCGTTCTTCTACGATGAGGCAACCGGAACGCTTGAAGGCATCCCCTTTTCCGGCCTGGAGCAGGATTCAATCACGGTTGTGACCAGACACTTCAGCAAGTTGCTCGTCAGTATCATATCGAACACGCTTCTGGATGATATGTTGAAGACTGACATCGACTCGCATTTCAGGCCCGGCATCGACGACTGGCAGTTCACCAACTACGGTTCGTACGTCGCCAAAGGCGGCCACTGCGCGGGCCAGTCTCTGACGGCGCTGTGGTACTTTTGTGAGCAGCCGGATGGGCAGGACCTGACGCTGAACGGCAGGTATGACAGGAATGGCAAGCAACCGATGACTCCTGACCTGTGGGAGGACGACTCGCATGGCTACCGCCTGGCTTCCACCGTCCAGGAAGATATCAACTGGTCCAGCTTCGAGAACGAGCTGATGACGAGCTTGGCCGGTGTGAATGATCGACTCACCTTCCAGGCGTTCGCCTACGCCATGCAGCTCACCGGAGAACCACAGGAAGTGGGCATCTTCTCCAGCGCCGGCGGCGGCCATGACATGATCTGCTATAGGGTCTATAAGAACAGCCTGTACATAGCTGATCCAAACTACCCCGGCAACACCGACCGTCGCATCAAGTACGCCAACGGACGGTTCGTACCCTACGAGTCCGGCGCCAATGCGGCCGAGATTGCTGCGGGCAACAGCACGACGTATGACACCATCGAGTACTGTGCCAAATCCGCCAGCGTCGACTGGAACAAGATTGCCCAGCGCTGGAACGAGTTCAAGGCCGGCACTATCGGCAACGACGTGTTCCCGCGGTACGACCTCGTTGTCGTGAAGGACGATGGCAAGATCGAACCCCTCGTCGACGGCTACGCGAGCGAACAGAAGAAGATCGATATCTCGGAGGCGGCTGGCATCCCGAACGGTGGTTCGATCAGTGTGTTCCGGGATGGTGTGCCTCTGAACTGGGACGCCAACGGCAAGATTGAACTGGTTGAGGGCAACAATCTGCTGGGCATATTGGTCCAGGGCGACGTGGACAGCAGCGCACTGTCCAGCAAGATGAAGTACATCGACTTCAAGTACTTCAACGTGGCATATGGAAAGGAAGAACCTGCGCCATCGTCAATACCGTACATCACGCTCTTCTGTGAGGGTTCTCCGGGCAATGCCTACGACAGCTGGCGCGAAGAACGCAACTACAATGCGCCCTCCGCGTGGTTTCACTTCAACTCTGACGCGAACTACGTACCCATCACTTGGAACGGACTGAACTTCTCCGGCAGTGTAGCTCTGGAGCCTCATTCCGATGCCACCGGCAGCGGAATGGTGACTGTGAGTGGGAGTCTTTCGGCCGTACCCGGCCCGAACCAGCCGGCACTCTTGACCGTGAACTACACGCAGACCTACGATGCCGTCAGCTATGACTGGCATGAAACCGGCTCGACGTCCTACACCATCACCAATATCCCGCTCGACTGTAACCAGTTCGCATTTACGTCTGGTCACGAACTCAGATCTCAGTATCTGGAGAGCAGCGGCGCCGCCATGGGGAAGTACCTCACGAGCTTCGAGTGCCGGATGGACACGACCTGGCTGGGAGAGGAGCCGAACCATCTCTTCCCTGACGAACACTGGACGTACTCCGACACGACCTGTTCTGCTCCCACCGGAGTCCCCGGTGAGACTCAGGCTGAGTTCACCATCATCTTGAAGCCACCGGAGGCGTAGCCGGAACGTGCCGTGGGCGGCACGGAGACGGCGCTGCCCGTACGTGACTTGTTCGTGGCGACGCGACGCCAGCCGGGCGTTGCCGAAGAATCGTCGGCCCAGTTCAGCGTGGGGAGTCGAGTCTGGCGCCACAGCACGTTTCTTTCGTGCGTGGAACAGCGGTGAATTCAACTGTATCCGTTCGGTTCCGCGTGTCGGGGGGTGTCGGGAGGGGTGTTTCGCAGTATGAGAGTGATACTATTCTCCGCGTAGCTGGAACAACTGTCATGGCTTGATCGTACCGCGCGACCTCGATGCAATCGGGCGCTGGCCTGCGCTGAACACTGTGGCCTGAAATCACGCGGCCACTCGCCGCCCTCACGAGCCGGGAGTGCCGGAGCAGCACCGAACCCATCGTCCGTTTCGACCGGAGCGTAGAGCCACATATCTGAAAAGGGGGAACTCGGGTGAAAGAATACGCGGACTTCGTCAGTGAGGCAGACCGAATGATGATTGCATCGCTGCGGGAGTTTGTAAGGGAAGAGATACTCCCTTACCGGCAGGAGCTTGACGTCGACGAAGGACGCCTACGGGTGCACCGCGTGCTCAACGGTCTGGCCGCGATGGGGATGCACAAGCGGGGATTGCCCGAGTCTCTTGGTGGCATCCGGACGGGCGCCGTCTCGTTCCTCGTCGGCTATGAGGAGATTGCGCGGGGCGACTGCGGAATCGCGATGACTACCAGCGTGCCGGCATGGGTCTTCGGCCCTGCCGTGCGTTCCCACAACCAGCGAGTACTCGACGACCTCTGCCGGCCGTTCTGTGGCGATACGTTCATCGAGGCGTGTCTCGCGATGACAGAGCCGGAGGGAGGGTGCAACGCCGAGAGCGCCGAGTACCGCGGGAAAGCCATCTATACAAGGGCGCGGCTCGACGGCGATGAGTGGGTCATCAACGGAGCCAAGCAGTTCCCCAGCGGCGCCAGTGTCTCCGATGTGTATCTTATCGCTTGTACCACGGACCCCGAGTTGTTGGAGGAGGGCATCGCGCTCATCTACGTGCCCGCCAACACACCCGGGCTGTCGTTCAGCAAACCCGAAGACAAGATGGGGATGCGGTTCACTGATGTGAACGCGTCAGTCTATCTGGACGACGTTCGCGTTCCAAAGGAGTATCGCGCGTCCATGGAGCTGGGCAAGGACGCAGAGAGCTTCAGGAATCTCCTCACATGGGGCCGGCTCTCCAGCTCGGCGTTTGCGGTGGGTGTGGCACAGTCTGCCCTGGACATTGCGCTGGAGTTCACCGGGCGGCGGTTCTACGGCGGGAAGCAGGTGAGGCAGCACTCGCTTCAAGCGAACATGCTGGCGGACATGATGATCGGGGTAGAAAGCGCGCGCTTCTACTACCTTACGGTGGCGAGCATGTTCGATAACCGCAGGGTGTACGGACACCACTACAGCGATGAACAGCTGGCGCGCGCGTCCGGAGCCAAAGTGTACGCCGCTGAAGTGGCGCTGAAGGTCTGCAACATGGCGATGGAGCTGACCGGCTCGTACGGCTACATGCGGGACTACCATATCGAGAAGTACCTGCGCGACGTCAAGATCATCCAGCTCTGGGAGGGTGGAGTGCAGCTTGGACGCATCGACGTGGCGAGAGGGCGCTACCCGATGGTGCCGTACGTCTGAATGTCGAGTGACGCCCGAGGGACGGTACGGGGGCAGACCATGGTCTGCCCCCTGCCACCCGGTATCGTCTTGGGATACGGGTCCCGCTTCGACGTGACGCCGGCTAGACTTGTCCGATGAGGTCCGGCCAGACCTGCTCGATGTACGGTTTCAACTCGTGCGCGATGTCCTCAACAACCTCCAGGGCTGTCTTCACATCGCGTTCCGACATGGGAGCCGAGATGCAGAACATGGCTCTCTCCGGAACCAGAATGCCGCGGTTGATGAGCGACAGATGGAACAGGTGCAGTATCTCCTTGTTCGTGGTGTCCCGTGCAGTATGTCCGTCCACAACCGGCACCGGGCCGAAGTGAACGTTGCTCAATGAGCCCATGCCGGTCACCTGTCCCTTGATTCCTGCCTTGCGAAAGACCTCGCGCATGCCTTCTCTGAGCGAGCCGCCGAGCGTATTGATGCGTGCTATCAACGCCGGGGTGATCTGTCTCATCATCGCTACGCCGGCGGCAGCTGACAGCGGATTCGCATTCAGAGTGCCCGCATGGTGAAGCACCTGAGTGTCGGGCGAGTACATCTGCATCAATTCGCGCCGGCCGCCGAACGCAGCCATGGCGGTACCACCGGCCATAATCTTTCCGAACGTGGTGAGGTCCGGCTTGATGTTCTCGATGCGCTGCACGCCGCCGTGGTCCAGCCGGAAAGAGATGATTTCATCCAGTATGAACACCACGTTGTGTTCGCTGCTGATCTTCCTCGCGAACTGGAGGTAGCCATCGGTGGCCGGCACCATTCCGGCGGCGCCCATCAACCCTTCCAGGAGGAGGGCGGCAACTTGCCCCTTGTGCTCCTGCAGCGCCCGTTCGAGAGCAGGCTTGTCGTTGTAGGGCACCACGATAGTATCCGCCATCAGGGATTTCGGAAGCCCGCGGGAATCCGGCGGGAATACGACGGCGTCATATGCACCGTGATATCCGCCGTACTCCACGATTATCTTGTCTCGCCCGGTCGACGCTCTTGCGGCGCGGACAGCCATCATGACTGCTTCGGTACCGGTGCAGGTGAAGCGCACCTGGTCGACAGACTCGACGCGCTCACACAGAATCTGAGCCCACGTCACGACGTTCCGCTTGAACGCACCCAGCGCCATCGTGCCCTGGTCCAGTTGTTCTTTGACGGCCGCCTTCACCTGCGGGTTGCCATGCCCCAGGATCATCGTGGTGTAGCAGTTGTGGAAATCGAGGTAGTCGTTCGCGTCTTCGTCAAAGACATGACAGCCGTCGGCGTGGTCTATCCAGATGGGGTACGGAAAGAAGAATATCGAGCGGCGCGTATCCCCTCCAGGAAGGTACTTGCGGGCCTCCTGCGCAATGTCGTGGGAACGCTTCGTGCGCTTCTGATACTCACCCTCCACCTTCGCCGTGATCTCTGCCAGAGCCTTGTCTCTCGCCGTTGTGACCATCTCGGATTCCTCCTTATCGACTGACACGCGTATTCAAGCGACCGTTCTGATGGTGCGAACTATACTACAGACGCTTTCGATACGACCCGCTGCTCAGGGTTGAGACAACCCGTCAGGCGGCCACCTGGTGCTTGAAGGTGACGCGCTGCGTCGCTTCACGCTAATCCGGGCGTTGCAGCCGGCTGCCGCTGCGTGCGGCGCAGGCGCGTGGTGAGCGTAGCGTCCCTCGCATCGCCTGCACTCGACCGCTCTGCGGAACGTGTTGCGTCAATAGAAACGGTTACCGAAGGGCCTCCTGTTGCGTCAGAATTGGTGTTACCGAACGACCTCGACCCAGTCGTTGATCCGTGAGGCTCCAGAGTGTGTCCAGTGCCCGGTTGATCTGATCCCGCAAGGTGACCGGATCAAGGGTGTTGTAGGTTTCAGATAGGGCCTGTCGTGATTCGTCAGGCAGGTCGGTACACTCGAGGAGCCTGCGATACGGAGTCCTGGCCCTGTCGTAGACCTTGCGCACCTTCGCTCCCTCGCGTGTCTTCGAGACCAGCTTCATCGTCGGCTGGAAGAAATTGAAGTACAGCCGCACGAGGCCATGGACGTACTGCAGTTGCTCCAATGCCTCCCTCGTTGAGTACCGGTCGTAGCCGATGAGGCGTCTGACCACCGACCAGTTCTTCTGCTCCACATGGGCGCTGTCGTTCTTCTTGTAGGGTCGCGAGCGGGTGAACGTGATCTGCTGGTCCACGCAGTAGCGTTTCATCTCCCGGTTGATGAACTCGCTGCCGTTGTCGGAGTCGATTCCTTTGCAGGCAAACGGCAGCCGCTTGCGCACCTCGTGAATCGCACCTCTCACCTTCTGTTCCTGCTTCCCCCATACCGCCTGGCACTCCACCCACCCCGTGTGGATATCCACGGCAGTCAGCGTGGTGAGGTAGAACCCTTCCGTGCTCTCGCCACAGTGCGCCACCAGGTCCACTTCAAGAAAGCCGGGGCACGCCTCATTCCAATCCGAAAACGTTCGTATCGGTATCTCCCGCTTCAACAGACTGCCCGGCCGCGTCGTGCTGAAGCCATGGTGGCGCCCCTGCCTGCGATAGGGCCGCAGCAGCCGGTCTATGGTCGACGGACTCATCTGCAGCAGTTGCTGCGTCACCTCCGCGCTCATCGCCATCCTGCCACGCTGCGTCATCACCTCGACCATCTCTCCCATATGCGGCTGCAATCGCCGCGAGCATGGCCGCAGCAACACCTCCCAGATCTCCTTCAACGCTGCGCGCGACTCCACTCCATACTGCTGCCTCCGCCCTCTTCGTCCATTACCTGGCCGCGCCTTGCCTGCAAGTAGACGAATCCCCGTCTTCCGGTGATATCCCGTCACCCGCACGAACTCGTCCAGCACCTCGGATTTCGTCCGCCGGCATCCACCCCGATACCTCCCCCGTAGAGCTTCCGCGTAGTCCTTCACACTCTCTCCTCTCATGCCCTATGGGTAACATCATTTGTGACGCAACACTATCCCTCTCGGTAATCAGAATTGTGAGGCAATTCGCGGAATTGACCGCCTGTTCAGTAATACTGTACACTTGTCAGGTTTGTGTCCTATTGTCGTTGGAGCCGTTGACGATGCTGACTACTACCGCAGAAACGAACCTCGGGGAACGGATACGGAGCCTCCGGGCCGAGGCCGGGATGTCGGTCCGCGCGCTGGCGTCCGCGTCGGAATTCTCTCCCAGTTTCATCTCCCAGGTGGAGAATGGACAGGCGTCGCCATCTATCGCCTCTCTGGAGCGCATCGCTGCTGCGCTGGGCGTGACTCTGGCAGGTATGTTCATGAGAGGGGAGGGAGAGGTGGCGCCTGTTGTGCTTGCCGGCCAGCGACAGGAACTCCCAAGTTCGTGGTCCCGTGCGAGAATCGAGGCCCTGGCGCCGGTTCGGGCGGGCACTCCTCTCGAGTCGGTGATGATATCCATTGAGCCGGATGGGTGCAGCGGTGCGGAGCCTGTCAGCCATCCCGGCGAGGAGTTCGCGCTCTGTTTTGATGGCGAGGTGACATTGACGCTCAATGATTGCAGTCAGGTGCTTCGGAGAGGCGATACGGTGAGCTTCTCCTCTGAGACCCCACACCGCTGGGAGAATTGCGGTGCTGCAGCCGTTCAGATTGTGATTGTCTCTCGCCGTTTCACCCACTGAACACTGTGTCCCCGGCAGTGAGGAGTCCGGGATATTCGAAAGGAGTTCATTTGTCGTTGCTCGTTGACGAAACCACACAGGCACTGAATAGTACACTCGCGTGGGAGGTGGCGCGGCACCGCACCTTCGCTATCATCTCGCATCCTGATGCCGGCAAGACCACGCTTACTGAGAAGCTTCTTCTCTACGTGGGCGCCGTCGACCTCGCTGGAGCCGTGCGAGCCAGGACCGATCAGCGCCATACCACGTCCGATTGGATGACCATGGAGCAGGAGCGCGGCATATCGGTGTCGGCCACGGCCCTGGAAATGGAGTACCGGGGGTTCCGCATCAACCTGCTGGACACTCCCGGCCACCAGGATTTCAGCGAGGATACCTACCGCACCCTGATGGCGGTCGACAGTGCGGTGATGGTGCTGGACGCCGCCAAGGGCATCGAGCCGCAGACGGTGAAGCTCTTTCACGTGTGCCGCATGCGCGGGATACCCATCATCACCTTCATAAACAAGATGGACCAGCAGGGGAGAGACCCCCTGGACCTGCTTGACGAAATCGAGCGTATCCTCGGCATCGCGGCCACGCCCTTCAACTGGCCCATCGGCGACGGGCCGTGGTTTCAGGGTGTGTATGACCTCCGTAACGACCGCGTCCTGCAGTATGAACGGACCTCGCGCGGGCAGCGCCGCGCGCCCGTCAGTGTCTCGGGTATCAACGATCCCGCGCTCGCGGACATGCTTGGTGACAAGGCGACCCGCACACTTCAGGAGTATGTTGCTCTGCTGGGTGGCGCAGGGAGCACCTTCGACCGTGAGGCGTTCTTGCGCGGGGAGATGACGCCCGTGTTCTTTGGCAGCGCGCTGAACAACTTCGGATTGGAGCCGTTTCTGGAAGGGCTGCTCGAGCTTGCGCCTCCGCCGGGACCGCGGGAGAGCGACCGCGGCATGATTGCTCCCACCGATGAGACCTTCACCGGTTTCGTCTTCAAGATACAGGCAAACATGGACCCGAAGCACCGCGACCGGATGGCGTTCTTGCGGGTATGCTCGGGTCGGTTTGAGAAGGATATGACAGTGCAGCACTCCAGGCTCGGGCGGAGCATGAGGCTCTCGCGAGCGTACCGGTTGTTCGGTCGCGAACGTGAATCCATCGAAGAAGCCTTCCCAGGCGATGTGGTGGGGCTGGTGAGTCCCGGTCTGTTCGCCATCGGGGACACAGTGACCGACGGAGAGCCGGTGCGCTTCCCCGGCATACCGCGCTTCGCTCCGGAGAACTTCGCTGTCATCTTGAACCATGACATAAGCCGGTACAAGCAGTTCCACAAGGGACTCACGCAACTCGAGGAAGAAGGGGCTGCACAGGTTCTGCATGCCCTGGGTGACATGGGCCGCAGGCCAATACTGGCTGTGGTCGGCGAGCTGCAGTTCGATGTGGTGCTTGCCCGCCTGTTGGATGAGTACAACGTTGAAGCGCGTCTTGAACGCCTTCCTCATACGTGTGCGCGCTGGATTTCCGGGTCAGATGCCGCTCTGGAGCGCCTTGGGCGCCCTCGCGGGGGCAGTCTGCGCTGCACCGACCGGCGGGACCAGCCCGTCCTGCTGTTCGAGTCCCAGTGGAATCTTGATTACTGCCGGAAAGAGAATCCGGAACTGGTCTTCTCCGAGATGAGCTAGTGTCTGAAGAGTCATCGCGCCCGGGTAGACTCCCTCGCGTTCCTGCGATGCACGTATTGTGTGGCGCAGTTCTGGTTCCGATGGGACGGACGCTAACGGCTGCTAACGCCTCCGTTGGCGCCTTCGGTTGATATGCAGTTCAGGTGACCATCTTCCATCTCGAAGGCCCGCGTGGCGAAGGCCACTAATTCGAGACTATGTGTCACGACGAGGAATGTCACCCCACGTGAGTTGATGCTTCTGAGGGTGCTCATGACTTCCCGCTCTGTTCGCACATCCAGGTCGCTGGTTGGCTCATCCGCCAGGATCAATTGCGGTTCATTCATGAGGGAGCGCGCGATAACCGCCCGCTTCTGCTCCCCGGCGGAAAGCTGCCTCGGATAGACGTCAAGCTTGCCGCCCAGTCCCAGTGTATCGAGTAGTTGGGCCGCCCGACCGGCGGCGCCGTCGGTCCCATTTGCGTCGGTGAAGATGGCCGGCAAGGCTACATTGTCTTTGATGGTCAGGGAGGGAAGCAGGCTGGGAAACTGAAAGATGAAGCCCACCTTTCGGCTCCGTAGTGCGGATACCTGCGTGTCACTCATTGCTGACAGATCGGTGCTGTCGATCACAACCTTGCCGGAAGTCGGCTTCACCAGCCCCGCAGCCAGATTGAGCAGGGTTGTCTTCCCTGTTCCGGAGCGGCCGATGATGACGATGAATTCCCCCCGGTCTACCTCCAGGCTGAGATTGCGTACCGGCGCAATGGTGTTCTCCTCGTCCAGCCGGTACTCTTTGCTTACGTCTTGGAATGCCAGCATGTGCTTCTACTCCCTCATCGCTACTGCCAACTCCTGCCGGCTCAGGCGGAGAGCTGGAATCAGCGCAGACACGCCAACGGAAACCACAGCAAGGAGCACACCGGCGCCGAATAGCCCAAGGAATGAGGACACCGAAGGAAACAGAAAAGGCATCTTCAATGACCCGGCAATAAGGTCTCTAAATATGAAGAGGGCGGACGCAGCCACGGCGATGCCGGCTACAGCACCGCCCAAGGCCAGCAGAGAGGCTTCCGTCAATATCGAGCGAAATATGAAGCTGCGGGTTGCCCCTATCGCCCGCAAGACCGCCATCTCGCGCCTGCGCTCGTTAGCCGCCATTGAGAAGACTATGCCGATCAGAATCATGGTCACTGCCCAGACAATGATCGTGATAGCGAAGAAACCCCAGAGAAGGCCGTTCATCTGGCTCCGGAAGGTGCCGAAGAGGTTGGGGCTCTCGATGGGTACCACGCCGTCAATGTCATTGAACATCTGAATGGCCACGCGGTGAGGATCCACCTCGGGGCCGACCTTCACCATTATGGTCGAGATTGTGTCTGGGTCGATCTCAAGAGTCATCAAAGCTGTGGTCTTTGACGACTCAGCCATTTCCAGCGCTGTCTCCAGCGGCATAAATATCGTCTGGTCCATGCCTGTGCCGGTTGGCTCCAGATTGCCTACCAGGTCGGTATCGTACCCGTAGAGTGTGATGTACTCCGAGCCATCCGGCACGAAGATATAGGTTCCCCCAATCACCTCTCCCTTCGCCAGCGGCCTGCCCAGGTTCCGCTCAAGCCACGGGGCAAGCGTGAAGTCAGTCTCCGGGTCATAGACCACCATGAACATCTCGGATACCGCGCAACATGGTGAATCGAACATCGATGCGATGTAGATCTGGGGGGAAACCGCCTCCACTCCCGGGATGGCAGCCACTTTCGCCACTGTCGCCCGGGGCATCCAGATGTCGACCGGCTTTCCCATCAGCAGGGCCGTCTCCAGTTTGACCTCGGCGCCCTCCGGCACCACCAGGATGTCCGCTCCCAGACGCGCCAGTCCGGAGTCTAGGCTATACCGGGCGCCCGCGATGATTATCGTCGTTGCGAGCAGAAATCCGGCCACTCCCATTACCGCGAG